>VOFG01003893.1_pt1 | contig 122121 bp, 158 predicted proteins | sample 5384171 | NCBI WGS metagenome assembly VOFG01 (sample SAMN12384726, study PRJNA508395) | human gut metagenome | isolation source: healthy gut F | host: Homo sapiens
CGTTTGCTTCTCCAGCAACCGGACGTGTTGTTATTGGACGAACCTACCAACCATTTGGATGCCGAGTCCATTGACTGGCTGGAACAACACCTGCAACAATATGCTGGAACTGTTATTTGCATCACCCACGACCGCTATTTCTTAGACCACGTTGCCGGTTGGATTTTGGAATTGGACCGTGGAGAAGGTATTCCTTGGAAAGGCAATTACTCTTCATGGTTGGACCAAAAGACAAAACGTATGGCACAGGAGGAGAAGCAGGCAAGCAAAAGAAGGAAGACTTTGGAGCGGGAATTGGAATGGATCAACATGGCTCCCAAGGCTCGTCAGGCAAAAGGCAAAGCCCGATTGAATTCTTATGAAAAGTTACTTAACGAGGATCAAAAGGAAAGAGAAGCAAAATTGGAGATATTCATCCCGAATGGTCCGAGATTGGGCAACAAAGTCATTGAAGCGCATCATGTGGCAAAGGCATTTGGAGACAAATTGTTGTTTGACGACTTGAACTTCATGCTTCCTCCTAACGGAATCGTCGGTGTAATCGGACCGAACGGCGCTGGTAAAACAACTTTGTTCAAGATGATTATGGGACAAGAAAGCATAGACAAAGGTGAATTTGAAGTGGGAGAAACGGTACGAGGTCGGGTCGAATCCATGGGCGCCCGGAAGTGTCTTGTTTCCTTCTTCCACCAGCCAGCCTAAATCAGGCAGCACAATGATGTCGCCCACACGCGGGTTGCTTCCATAGTTCAAATAAGCAGGAATATCTTCTTTTTTCCATACCCGTACGTGATTCAAGTCTTTCAGTGCGTGATAAACAGAATCGCGGAATTGCGGTTGGGTATAGATCTGGGCCGGAAGATTTCCGTCAATCAGGGTATACCATTCTTCTTTCAGCAGGTGCTTGATGGGAACGAAGCGGTCGGCACTGACGGTGGCCATTCCGTGGTCGGAGGTCACAATCAGGTTGACATCCTTGGCGAACGGCAGGCTTTGTAATCCTTCCACAGAAAACGCATCAGTGCATCCAGGCGGGCTATGCATTTTCGAGTTTCCTGACTAAACGGACTGTAGGTATGTCCATAGGTATCTGAATCTTCAAAGTAGAGCATAACGAGCTGAGGCCGATCTGCTTCCGGAAGCCGGAGCATGCGCAATACTTCTGCCACCCGTTCGGTTTGTGAGAGACGGGGTTTCTTGTCATATACCTGATAATAAGTGGGGTGCTCTCCTTTACAGCAATGTCCGAGCCCACCCAATATACATTTCCGGTTTTTATACCTTGTTTCTGGGCGGTGACCCAAATGGGCTCGCCTCCATAGTAAGAAGCGTCATTGCGGGTTGCAGGTTTATTCATCTTGTAGACCTCCTTTCGTTCCGGATCCCAAAACGAATTAGCTACAATGCCATGATGATCGGGGACCAGTCCGGTAGCCATGGTATAATGATTCGGAAAGGTTTTGGAAGGAAGGAGGAAATCATGGTAGCCTTTACGCCTTCCCGTGCCATTTGGTCAAAAGAAAGGAGTTTCGTACATTTGCGGGTAATCCCAACGGAATCCATCGAGTGATACGATGACCGTATAATGTTTTTCTGCCTGGGCGAAGAGGGCGATACACCACAGGAAATAGGAGATGATTTGTTTTTTCATAACGGTGTGCGATTGGGTATGAACAATAAAGGTGCATTGCCGTGTGGGACAATACACCTTTATAGAGGATAAATTAATTTTTCATTAGAAAGTAAGTCTTACACCCACCTGGCAGTGCCAACGTGAGCCGATGTCACTCTTCTTGATTTCAGCTTTGTTATATGAGTAATAAGCCTTTCCGTCTTTGAAGTATTCCAAAGTAACCGGTGACAAGTTGAATGCCGAATCATAGCTTGCTCCCCATTTCTTGTTCAGCATATTGGCAAAGTTAAGAATGTCGACAGTGAATTCCAGTTTACCTACGCCCTGTACATTGTAAATATGCTGCGCCAAGTGCAAGTCAATCTGGTGTTCCCATTTGCTTAAGTTCGAGTTACGTTCAGCAAACTGACCTCTGTGGTTCTTGGCATAGCTGTCGTTTTCAAGCCACTGTTTGAAAGCAGCACGGCTTTCTTCTGCTGTCATTTTCAAAGGTTCACCTTTTGAATCTACGCTAGTGAAGAGCATTTGGTCCAGTTCTTTTTCAGTCGGGATGTACAGCAGTGAGTTACCATATTGTCCGTCACTATTGAAGTCAGATTTTTTTTCGTTTATCGTCAAACTGTAGCGGCTTCCTGAGAATCCGTTATAGATAACAGCGATGGTAGTGCTGGTCCATCCGTTCCAGTACTTCGGACTGTTATAAGAAGCCTGAAGCATCACGCGGTGAGGAACATCAAACTTAGAGAAACTAACTTCGTCCTTTGAGTTGGTATCTACGGGTAGTTGTACTTCCAGTTTGAATTAGCTACTGAGCTGGTACCGTCGTTAACCGATTTGGCATGTCCGAAGGTGTAAGAAGCCGACAGGTCAAGACCGAAGTTGAACTTCTTTTCCAACAAAGCAGATAAAGCATAGGTATATCCCTTGTTGGTATTTCTTAAGTTGATGATAGTCCAATAGTCACTTTTTTCTTTGCTATAGCGAGGAGCGGCAGAAGCTTCTACACCCGGAATCGCATATACTTTTTCTCCGTTGTTAGTCAGGGCCAAGTTTTCAAAGAACACATTGTTCATGGTCTTTGAGTACACCCCTTCCAAGGTCAGTTTTACATCACCCGGCAACATTTGTTCAACTGCCAGGTTAGCACGGAATACTTGCGGATATTTAAAGTCTTTATCTATGGTTACGATGTCAGGACTTAAAGGCTCCATTGGCTGAGTTAGCAGGCTCCCATCGGATCTTTTAGCATATTCTCTAATGAAGGAACTTTATTCTTTTTAACATTGATAGTTGTACCTTTGCTTTCCATACCTGTATTGGTGAAAGCATTTGATAACCATACGAAAGGCACACGTCCGGTAAAGATACCTACTCCACCACGAATCAAGGTCTTGTGAGAATCGTTGGTATACCAGCGGAAACCTACACGCGGTGAGAACAATACTTTCGCACTCGGATTTTCACCTACGCGTACACCGAAGCCTTGCTGAGCAGCGTATTCATTGAATTTAGGATTTTCGGTTGGGTCATTGAATACCACCGGAATATCGATACGCAAGCCGTAAGTCAGGTTGAAGTTGGTAGTTACATCCCATTTATCCTGTGCATAGAAACCGAACTGACCTGATTTCATAACCGGAGCCCACTGTGTATCACCACCGGTAAGTTTTGGATCGGTGTATTTGTAAGTGTACTCGTAAGGCTTATCGTTCATGAAGTCATTCAAGTCTGTATAGTACCATGAACCGTTTACTGCCTGAATGAACAAGTTCTTCATGCGGTAAATTTCATTGTGTGTACCGAAGGTCAAGGTATGGTTGCCTAAGTACCAAGACAAGTTGTCTTCAAAGGTATAAATGTCCTGATCCAGGTAGTTGGCACCTGATGAGAACTCAGTACCGATATTAACAGTGTTTGTTGTTTTTTGGTCCCCTCCTAAGATGTTCTTAATCTGTACGGTAGGACCTTGGTAAGCTACATCACGGTGGTCGCGGATGAAGCTGGCAGAAGCACGCAATTCATTATACAGATTCTGTCCCAAGTGAGAAGTCAATTCGGCTACGATGGCATTGGTCTTGTTGTTCATGCGGTAGCCACTGTTTCCGAAAGTATAAGTAGATGACTTCAAGCCAGAGTTGTCATCGTATGAATTGTTGTGCTGGTAACGCAAAGCCAACTTGTGATCTTTGTTGATGTTCCAGTCGATACGAGCCAACAAACCGAATGATTTGCTTTCTACATCACGCTGGTTATAAACTTCATCGAAGCCTGTCAAGCTTCTTGTATTGGTCAGCAATCTGTTTAGCTACATCATTGGTAATATAGCTGTCTGTATATCCCGGATAGATGCTTGAAGGATAAGATTCTTTCTTCGCTTCTGCACTTACGAAGTAGAACAGTTTATCTTTGATGATGGCACCACCCAATGTTCCACCGAAGGTACGGGTAAACTGCTGGTTCAGCGGTGACTTTTCATAGTCACGCACCGCACTGTATTTACCATACATGTTGTGGTTGTTGAAGTAAGTGTAAGCCGAACCGTGAGTAGTGTTGGTTCCCTGCTTGGTAATGGCGTTGATACCACCGCCGGTAAATCCGCTCTGACGTACGTCGAACGGAGCCACTACCACCTGGATTTCCTGGATTGCATCCATAGAAATAGGGTTGGCACCTGTCTGACCGCCGTTAGTTCCAGATGCAGACAAACCAAACACGTCGTTACTTACTGTACCGTCAATCTGGAAGGCTGTTGTAACGGTTGTTTGAACCGGCGAATGTGATACCTCCGTTCTTTGAAGTCATGGCCATCGGCATGTTCTTCACGATGTCGTACACGTTACGGTCGACTGTCGGAGTGCTTTCAATTTTTTGAGTAGAGAAGTTCTGTGAAGGCTCCTGCATTTGCGTTTGCATCGGCTACGACTACAACTTCATCCAATAATTCTGCACTGGGTTTTCATGTCTACATTCAGATTGAACGTGTTACCCAGTTCAAGGGAAATGCCCGTGTAAGCCATTTTGTTGTAGCCTACATAAGAAACTTCAATTTTGTAGGGACCACCGGTACGCATACCTTGGATGGTGTAACGTCCATCTACGTTTGTTACTGCACCGTAGAGAGTACCTGACGGTTCGTGGATAGCTACCACTGTAGCACCGATAACCGGGGCTTTGGTTTCATCTAAAACTTTTCCGCTGATAGCAGAAGTTGTTACCTGAGCATTTGCGCCAACAGCCATGGCTGAAACGACTAATGCAGAAAACAGGAATTTGGAATGATGTACCATAAAATTTTAATTAAATTGTAAATCTATTTTCGCGTTTTAATTCGCTTAATACTTTGTAGTTAAGTTCGTTGAATCTTTTGTATTATTCCTCTTTTTCTGTTGCAAAGTTAAAAATCTTTTCAGCGAATAATTGGATAGTAGGCGATTTAACAAATTAGGCAATAAATAATTAACTATTTTATTTCTCTATATGGAAGAAATTGTGAAATAGTAAATTCCTTTTTGCTTGATTTTGTGTGAGTTGTAAGAACTGGGCAATGTGTAATAAGTTTGTAATTTATGGAGTAATGAAAGCATAATTTGATAAGGTTATTGTATGAATCCTGAATTTGTTTTCATTTTGCTTTGTCGCAAAGTTTTTATGGGCTTTTGTTTTTTTGCGTATTTTTGCGGAAAAGAAAATAGAAATTTATCAATATGGAACAAAAATTGGAAGAGAATAAAGGTATTCCGGCTTCTTTGCTATGGATGCTGGCCATTATATCAGGACTTTCAGTGGCGAATCTGTATTATAATCAGCCGTTGCTGAATCGTATCAGTGAAGATTTAGGTATCTCGGAATTTACTGCCAATCTGATACCTATGACCACACAGATTGGGTATGCACTGGGATTGTTGTTTATTATCCCTTTGGGGGATTTGTACAAGCGGAAGAATATCATTGTTATTAACTTTCTCTTGTTGTCGGTGGCAACTTGTAGCATTGCCATGTCTGTGAATGTGTTTTACATCCTGCTGGCTTCGCTGGTGACAGGAATTTGTTCGGTCATGCCACAGATTTTCATTCCGATTGCTGCACAGTTCTCACTGCCACAGAATAAAGCACGTAACGTGGGGATGATGGTCAGCGGTCTGCTGACAGGAATTTTAGGCTCACGGGTAATCAGTGGTTTGTAGGAGAATATTGGGGATGGCGTACGATGTATTATATTGCAGCCGTCATCATGTTGCTTTGTATTTTTGTGGTAGTTCGGGTGTTGCCGGATATGCCGCTAAATTTCAAAGGTACGTACAAAGGACTGATGAAATCGCTTTTTACGCTGTATCGGGACAATTCTACTATCCGTTTGGTTTCTGCACGGGCCGGACTTTGTTTTGGTAGTTTTCTGGCGTTGTGGGCGTGCCTGGCCTTTAAGTTGAGTGGAGAACCGTTTTATGCAGGAAATAACATCATCGGCATGTTGGGACTGTGTGGAGTGGCCGGTGCGTTGACAGCTTTTCCTTTTGTTGGGAGTCTGGTACATAAGTTTGGAGTGCGGTTCTTTACTTTTGTTGGTTGTTCGCTCATCATTGCAGCCTGGATAATCATGTTTATTTTCCAGAATTCTTATTTAGGTTTTATTGTGGGAATTATTGTGATAGATATCGGTATGCAATGTGTGCAGATAGGTAACCAAACCTGTGCGTTGTCGCAGGCTCCCAAGGCGACCAACCGGGTGAATACCATCTTTATGACGACTTATTTTGTGGGTGGCTCACTGGGAACCTTTCTGGCCGGTACATTCTGGCACGCTTGGGGCTGGACCGGAGTGGTATGTGTAGGAATCGGCCTGACACTGATTTCACTGCTTGTGACGCTTTTTACTCGAAACTGATTATTCAACGAATATATATGAAAAAGAATGTGATTTATTTGAACGACTGGCTGGCTATTCATCCGTATACGACAGTTTGTTCTTCAGATACGTTTTTTGTGGAGTTGGCCAACAAACTTTATGCGGCATGTCATTTGGAGGAATTGCCTGAGACGTTTCGCAAGAATTTAAGTTTGTATGTGGCGGCTTATCTGAAGACATCATTTCCGGCCTGGGATTGTGGCAAGGATTTGCCACTGCTCATGCCCGTTTATATGGCAGGTGCCTTCCATTCTATCCCACGGGAACAGATTATATAAAAGGAGAGGTAAACCTGGAGGACGTACGTTTCATTATCTGGAATACATGGCAAAAGGCTCCTTTACTCGCATGGGTATGTGAATCCGCTGGATACCTCAATCTTAAAACTGGCACAGGCTTTTCTGCCTTTACTGGAGGAAGTTCTTATGAGGTGGCTCCGGAGAATGAGTTGCTGAAGGATTATTTTGCCGGCTATGCAGATGAAAAAGAGGCTGACCGGAATTTGTCATGGCTTTTCGGGCACACTTACCTTACGGAACCTTCTATGCTGCCTTATATTGAACGGGTGGCACCGGATGACCGTTTTATTATCCCTACGGGGTCCTTTGGCGTTGTTCCTTCACGAATGGATTGAGTTGTTGGCTGGTAAGCAGGCGGCGTGCTGGAAATCGTTTCCTCGTCTGTATCAGGAGGAAAAGGAAATGCCGGAAAGTATTCTGCAGAAGAATGCGGAGATTTATCGTCTATTTACCTTGTGGACTGGCGGACGGAAAATTATTTATCTCAATGGCTATGCGTCATTGAAACGCTTTCTGGTAGAGATTCTGCAGTGGCCGGATGATGAGAATCACACCTTGCCGCAGATGAAGAATTGCCGGAACTTTGTGTTGATGGTGGATGAACAGAAAGGACTCTTACTGGCAAAGGATGTGTGTGAATACATCGCTGACACGGAAAATCCTTATTACGATCAGGAAGAGGCTTCGCAAAATGCATTCCGTATGTTGACGGAAGAGATGCTTTGCCCACCTGATTTACTGCATTATTGCATTGAGAAAAACTTGCTGCCCGATGCAGAATTGCCTGAAGTAGGAGAGAAGATGCTGGTGAAACTGAATGCGGACTTTATTGCACGGCATTCATTACTGTATTATTATCGTGGCGATTGATTTTGTCGAGTATATATCATAAAAAAAGCACGAACCGAAATTCGTGCTTTTTTTATGTTATGATGGATATAGATTAGCAAACTTTGTGTGAACCGTCGCTGATAACTACATCGTATACTTTCGGGCTGCGACCGAATTTTTCTTTGAAGCGTTCTTTTGCTGTAGAAATGAATGTTTCGTACAATTCATTCTTAACCAGGTTGATGGTACATCCACCGAATCCACCGCCCATTACGCGTGAACCAGTAACTCCACAGTCAAAAGCAATATCGTTCAGGAAGTCGGTTCTCTTCGCAAAGCTTACTTCATACAGTTTGCTCATACCATGGTGAGTTTCATACATTTTCTGTCCTACTGTTTCGTAGTCGCCTCTTTCCAATGCATCGCATACGTCGAGTACACGCTGGATTTCTTCGATTACATATTCAGCACGCATGTAGTCTTCTTCAGAAACTTCAGCTTTTACTTCGTTCAGCATATCCATTGTGCAGTCTCTCAGGAATTCTACAGTCGGGTGATTCTTCTTGATAGCAGCTACAACAGCTTCGCAGCTCTGACGGCGTTTGTTGTATGCAGAAGATGCCAGTTCATGTTTTACTACAGAGTCAACCAATACCAAACGGTATCCGTCCGGTCTGAATGGGAAGTACTGGTATTCCAGTGAGCGGCAGTCCAAACGAATCAGGTGACCTTCTTTACCGAATACAGAAGCAAATTGGTCCATGATACCGCAGTTTACTCCACAGTAGTTGTGTTCTGTAGCCTGACCTACTTTAGCCAGTTCGAATTTATCAATTTTGTTGTCGCCGAACAAATCGTTCAATGCGTATGCGTATGTAGATTCCAATGCAGCAGAAGAAGACATACCTGCACCCAGAGGTACATCACCTGCAAATGCAGTATTAAAGCCTTTACGTCAACTCCGCGTTTCGATCATTTCACGGCAAACACCAAAGATATAACGTGCCCAGCTTGCTTTCGGAGCATCTTCTTCGTTCAATCCGAATTCTACGTAATCTTTTAAGTCGATAGAATAAGCGCAAACTTTATCTTTTCCGTTCGGTTTGATTTCAGCTACCATACCTTTGTCTACAGCTCCCGGGAATACAAAACCTCCATTGTAGTCAGTGTGCTCACCAATCAGGTTGATTCGTCCCGGAGAAGTATATACTGAGCCTGTTGTACCGTCGAAATGCTTGATAAAGCGGCTTCTTACAAATTCTATGTCCATAATGATAAAAATTAAAGGTTAATAAATTCTGGTATATAAACAAGAAAGGATGAAGAATGAGTCCATCCTTCATCCTTATGTCTTTTTTTATTCAGTCGGAATGTCTTTGTTCACATTCTTGCATCCGATCAACGCATAGAACAACAAGTATGCCAATGCGGCTGCAATTACGATAAAGCTGTTCAGGTAACCTGCTGAGTCGGCTACTCCACCTTGTAACAACGGAAGCAATCCACCACCGCAAACCATTACCATGAAGATTCCGGAAGCAGCTTCTGTGTATTTACCCAGTCCTTCTACAGCCAGGTTGAAGATACCACCCCACATGATTGAAGTACAGAGTCCGCAGAGTGCCATACACATTACGCTGACAGGAACAGGTCTTCCAGTCCGAATGACAGGCTAGCTCCGCTTTTGAATACCGGCATGTTGACTACGCTGCTCAACGGAGTTACGAAAGCAATACCAATCAAAATCAATCCGAGAATAGAAGCTACGGTCAACATGGCTTTACTACTGAACTGAGCTCCGAGTGAAGCACCAATCAGACGACCGATAAGCATCAGGAACCAGTAAGTTCCTACGATAGAACCTGCAATGGCCGGATCGATACCCAGACCACCTTCATTCACTTGTGCAGTCATAAACAAGTTTGCAAAGTGAGGAACACCTACTTCAATACCTACGTAAACGAAGATGGCGATAGTTCCTAACTTGAAGTGACGGAAAGACAACGGACTGTGTTCGCCTTTGCTCTTGTTTGCCTTAGACAAGCTTGGTTCAGGGATTGCCATGAAGAAAAGTACCAGGAACGCGATGGCGAAGATAGCCATGGCAATGTAAAGTGCCGGCAAAGCCTTAGCGATAGTACGTTCTTCTACGTTGGCACCCATCAGGTAACCTACCAATACCGGAACGATAGTAGCTGACAAAGAGTTCAGTGAACCACCAGTCTGGATAAAGCTGGTTTCCTTTCTTGCCGCCGCCACCCAAAGTGTTCAGCATCGGGTTAACTACTGTGTTCAGCATACACATAGAGAAACCAGAGATGAAGGCTCCAGCCAAATATACAGAGAATCCGCCTTTAGAGGCCAATGCCTGAATACCTACACCAATGAATCCTACAGCAATAGCAATCAATGCTGTTTTCTTGTATCCGATTTTCTGTAAAAGAAGTCCCGAAGGAATACCCATAAATGCGTATGCAATGAAGTTCGCAGCGAATCCGAGTGTAGCTTCCAGATTGGTAGCTCCAAATTCACTCTGTACGATAACTCCGAATGGAGCCGGTAAACCGGTTACGAAAGAAATCATAGCAAACAATGCGAACATCATTACTATGGGTAACAAATAGCTTTTTTGTTGTTGTGACATGTTGTTTAAAGGTGTTAGTTTGTTATAGGTTAATTAAAGAATTAGATTTTTATTTTTCAACTCCGAACTTATAGATAGTTACCTGATGGTAGGTATCTTCCGGTTTCAGTACGACTGACGGGAAGTGTCCTTTGTTGGGTGAGTCGGGGAAGTGCTGTGCTTCAAAGCAGATGGCGCTTCTTGCCGGGAATGTAGCACCGTGGTATCCAGTGAAACCATTGTGCCAGTTGGCTGTGTATACTTGTACCCCGGCTCTGTGGTATAAACTTCCAGCGAACGTCCGCTTTCCGGTTCTACGCATTTAGCCGCAAATACCAAAGCTTCCGTTTCGCGTTTGTTCAGCACGTAGCAATGGTCGTATCCGGCTCCGTTGATGAGCTGCTGGAACGGTTCATTGATACGGCTTCCCACTGTGTGCGGTGTACGGAAGTCCATCGAGTACCTTCTACCCTCAATATTTCTCCTGTAGGGATAGATACTTCGTCTATTGGAATATAAAAATCTGCGTTGATTGTGACGATGTTATTGTCTACGGTCGGAGTTGGATTGTTTAAACCTGCCAGGCTGAAAAATGCGTGGTTTGTCAGGTTGATAATGGTCTTCTTGTCGCAGTTGGCTACGTAAGTGATGACCAGTTCGTTTTGTCCTGTCAGCGTATAAGTAACTGTGACATCCAGATTGCCTGGGAAACCTTCTTCCCCATCTTTAGAGAGATAGTGCAGCGTTACGCTATGTTCATCTTCCTGTTTGGCATCCCATACACGGGCATGGAAACCAGTCGGACCTCCATGCAGGGAGTTAGGACCATTATTGATGGTCAAATTATGTTCTTGTCCGTTCATCAGGAAACTGCCTTTCGCAATACGGTTGCCATAGCGTCCGATTAATGTACTCAGGAAAGGTTCGTGACTATTGATTACATTGTCGATACTGTCATGTCCCTGTACCACATTGGCCAGTTTACCGTTTTTGTCCGGTACCATCACAGTTAAGATTGCTCCCCCATAGTTTGTAATTGCTACTTCGGCACCTTGCTGGTTAGAAAGAATAAACAAATCTGTCTCTTTGCCGTCTACAATTTTTTGAAAATCTGCTCTTTTTAAGCCACTTAAATTATTTTCTTTGTAAATGTGTTGTTCATATTATTAAAATCTTTTAGTTCACACATTATTTTGTTGTGCAAATAAAAGATTTTCTTCAATATACCCAAACATTTCCGAAGAAAGAACGTTCTTTAATTGTTTAAAGAAAGTAAATCGGCCACAATAAAACTGCTTCCTCCCACAAAAAAATAAAATCGTCCGGCTGGGCCTGTTCCTTGGCTGCTTCGAAGGCTTCTTTCACATGGGGGTAGGCTTCTCCGTGCAAATTGAAGGTCTCGGCCAGTGCTTTCATCTGCTGGTAGGGAAGAGCTCGTTTCACGCTGGCTTGCGTGAAATAATATCGTGCATCTTTAGGCAACATGGACAATACGCCACTCACATCCTTATCGTTCACCATGCCGATGACAATATGTAAGGTTTTATAAGTCTGATGTCTGAGTTGTTCGGTAATGTATTGCATGCCTCCCGTATTGTGTCCGGTATCGCAGATAATGGTCGGTTTCTCACCTAATTTCTGCCAGCGTCCCATCAGACCGGTTAGTTCGCAGACATGAAGGAAGCCTTCACGCACATTCTCTTCTGACAGATTATACCCTGCATGACGAAGGCTGGCGGATAGCTGAGAGTAAGGGTATTGGTGTTCTTTAGCTGGCATAAGCCTCCCAGTTCACCCTCCAGTTGAGGGTAATCAGCTGTTTGGTAGACGTAATGCATCGCTTCGTTGCGGGTCGCATGGATGAGCAGGCGTTCGTCTTCGGCAAATACAATGGGCGCTCCTACGGCAGTTGCCTTAGCTTGGAAGACAGGGCGGGTTTCGGGGTGGCTTCACCGATTACAACCGGAGTACCTTCTTTAATGATGCCTGCCTTTTCTGAAGCAATTTTTTCCAGGGTATTGCCTAAAAACTGTACATGGTCGAAACTAATGTTGGTAATGACACACAGGTCGGGCTGAATGATGTTGGTGCAGTCCAGTCTTCCTCCAAGGCCGACCTCTATAACGGCAACATCCACCTGCTGTTCAGCGAAATAAGTGAATGCCATAGCGGTGGTCAGTTCAAAGAAAGAAGGGTGAAGCGGTTCGAAGAAAGCACGGTGCTTTTTCTACAAAGTCGATGACAAATTCCTGGCTTACCGGAGTACCGTTTACGCGGATACGCTCACGGAAATCCACTAAGTGAGGAGAAGTATAAAGTCCGGTTTTATAGCCTGCAGCCTGTAGAATGGCAGCCAATGTATGTGAACAAGAACCTTTCCCGTTGGTTCCTGCCACGTGAATCGTATGAAATTTGCGGTGAGGGTGATGGAAGTAGTCATCCAGCGCATACGTGTTGTCTAATCCCTCTTTGTAGGCATCTTTGCCCACTTGCTGAAACAGAGGGGCACTATTATATAAGTAGGTAAGTGTTTCCTGATAATTCATGATTTCTGCTTTTTAAAAACAGCTGCAAATATCATCATTTTTATCAGGATAACCTATCTTTTTACGATTTCATTTACCAGTAAGCCCCTTGTGGGTATTTGATTCCTTCCACTCCGATACTAATGGGCGCTTTCATTAAACTTGAAATTGATCATTCCTCCAATCCGGTCGGGAGCGAAATTAGGCATGGGATAGTAATAGGGTGAACGTTTCGGCATGAGCGACTTGTTGCCATAGGCATACAGACTGATACGCTCGTTGATTTTAAACGCAGCAATGCCGGTAATTCCTACATTACGGTAGTTGATGCCCCCCCAGTTGAAGTTGCTGGCATACAATCCGCCTGCTACGCTGAAACGCTTGTTCAACGGTACGGCGTACAAGAATGCGGCATCCTGACCGAAACCCACTCCGGAAGGAGCGTATTTGCTCGGACTGAAAGTGACACTCATGCCGATGGACGCATTGAATCCTTTATGCAGCTCCCAGGTGGCATAGCCGTAATTGAACGGAGTAATGCCATACATATCGAAGGGAGAGTATAGGTAATGCTGCAGAACAGGAGCGGGTAGGGGTACACTGAGTGTATCCTTAGCCATGAGCTGTTCTGCATGCAATGCCGTGGAAAGGGAGTCGGAAGGAAGCGACTTCGGATTTTCTGTCTGTGCCCAAACGAGTAACGGACAGAACAATGTCAGCAGCAAGATATATTTTTTCATGACTTTCATTTTTTTTGTTACTTCAAAAATACAAAAAATGTCACTGCTATTTAGGCTGTTATCTCTTTTTAGTTTTGGTTTAAATTTTATTTGGATAAAAAAGACGGTGTGGACTGGGCAGAATCTGAAATGTCTTGTTCTCTTTTCAGTACTTCTTCGGAGGTACTGGGAAAAGGCTTCTGGCCGAAATCGGCGACTTGCAGGAATCGTGTTTAAATGCAGAAAGGACTGACTCCACCTGTAGGGGAGACAGTCCTTTCTTGTATCTGAAAAGCAGTTGCTTAATCGAATAAACTTCTGAATTTCTTGAAGATTTTTTCTTTCAGGCTTGTATTTGGCTTGAAGTTCTCTGCTTCCTGCCATTTTTCCAGTGCCTGACGCTCTTCTTTTGTCAACGTTTCCGGAATGTAGACGCTGATATTTACCAGCAAGTCGCCTGTACCGGTGTTGTAGCCGTAGCTGTTGATGTTGGGCAGACCTTTGCCGCGTAAGCGAAGTACTTTACCCGGCTGTGTGCCCGGCTCAATCTTGATTTTTGCCTTTCCATCGATGGTCGGAATTTCTACCGTACCTCCTAATGCTGCGGTTGGTACGCTCAGCAGAAGGTTGTAGATCAAGTCACTTTCGTCACGGATGAGCTCCGGATGCTTTTCTTCCTCAATCAATACCAGCAAGTCGCCCGGTACCCCGTTGTGCTTTCCGGCATTACCTTTTCCGTTGATGGTCACCTGCATGCCTTCAGCCACGCCGGCCGGAATCTTCACGGTTACCACTTCTTCACCGTAAACCACTCCTTCACCGTTACATTCTTTACACTTGTTCTTGATGATTTTACCTTCACCGCCGCACTGCGGACATACAGACTGTGTCTGCATCATGCCGAAAATGCTCTGCTGTGTGCGAGTTACGCTACCCGTTCCGTGACAGGTAGGACAAGTTTCTGTACCTCCGTCACCTTCCGCTCCTGTACCATGGCAGTGGCTGCATTCTACGTATTTCTTCAGTTTGAATTTCTTTTCAACCCCAGTTGAAATCTCCTTCAGGTTCAGTTTGACCTTTACGCGCAAGTCAGAACCACGGAATTTCCGCTGACGTGATTGGCCTCCGCCACCAAATCCGCTGCTGAATCCGCCGAATCCTCCGTGTCCGCCGAAAATATCGCCGAACATAGAGAAAATATCGTCCATAGACATGCCTTGGCCACCAAATCCGCCAAAGCCACTTCCACCTCCGGCTGCACCGTCTACGCCGGCAAAACCGAACTGGTCATAGCGTGAACGCTTGTCCGGGTTGCTCAATACTTCGTAAGCCTCTGCGGCTTCCTTGAACTTCTCTTCCGCTTCCTTATCACCCGGGTTGCGGTCTGGATGATATTGGATGGCCTTCTTTCGGTAGGCCTTCTTTATTTCGTCTGCCGTGGCTGTTTTGGCAACCCCAGCACTTCATAATAATCTCTTTTCGCCATGACTATACCTGTTTATTATTGGGCAACCACCACTTTTGCATGGCGGATGACTTTTTCGTTCAGTTTATATCCGGTCTGTACACAATCCAAGACCTTGCCTTTCTGCTCTTCGCTTGGAGCAGGTACCAAAGCCACAAGCTTCATGGAAGTCAGTATCGAATGCTTCGCCCACAGGTTCCATCTTTTCCAAGCCTTCCTGATGCAGGTTCTTCAGGAACTTCTGATAAATCAGTTCCACTCCCTCGTAAATGGCTTTCACGTCTTCTGCCTTCTGCATGTTCTGCAGTGCACGTTCCAAGTCGTCCAGAATCGGCAGGATAGCATTGATGGCCTTTTCTCCTCCGTTTTTGATTAATTCGGCTTTTTCCTTTAAGGTACGTTTGCGGAAGTTGTCGAATTCAGCAGACAGACGCAGGTATTTGTCTTTCTGCTCGTCGATGACTTTCTGAGCTTCTTCCAGTTCTTTTCCCAACTTTTCTTCTGCGGTCAGTTCCTTTTCTTCTGAAGAGGCATTTTCCTGTGCTTCTGATGCTTCGGAAGTCGTTTGTTCATTCTCGGCAGCTTCTTGTGACTGCTTTTTCAATTCTTTTTCCACGTTCGGATTTTTATTTTCGTTGTTCATATCTTAATGGTTTTTATTTTCGTTTGAATAGTTTTCTTTCCCTTCCAACAAATTTCGTGCCTTAATGGCAGTTTTATTCAAATTGGCTGCAAAAATAATAAAAACTGCCACACTGACATAGAAAAGACGAAGATTACACGTGCACTCCCGGTTTTGGCATTTCATCATTCTGATAGGTTAGTTCAACCCTTGATTTGTCAGCTTCGTACGTTTGTTGGGTTTTTATCGGGCGGTGTGAGGTAATTTTGTTTCCATCATCAATCAATACACAAGAAAATGTTTAAGAAAATAGTCCGTTTTTCAATTCGAAAAAAACTGTTTGTCGTGCTGACAACCTTGTTTTTTAATGATTGGGGGCATTTATTCAATGCTGACATTGCCCATCGATGCAGTGCCCGACATTACCAATAATCAGGTACAGATTGTTACCGTGTCGCCCACTTTGGCCCCGCAGGAGGTGGAACAGTTGATTACTTTTCCGATAGAAGTGGCCATGAGCAACATCATGAATGTGGAGGAAATTCGTTCCGTGTCCCGTTTCGGCTTGTCGCTGGTGACCGTGGTGTTTAAGGAAAGTGTGCCCACGCTGGATGCCCGTCAGCTGGTGAATGAGCAGATACAAACCGTGGCCGGAGAAATACCTTCGGAGTTGGGTGTGCCGGAGATGATGCCCATTACCACCGGTTTGGGTGAAATCTACCAGTATGTACTGAAAGTAGCTCCTGGGTATGAAGACAAGTATGATGCCATGGAGTTGCGTACCATTCAAGACTGGATTGTGAAAAGACAGCTTTCGGGTATTCCGGGTATTGTGGAAATCAACAGTTTCGGAGGATGCCTGAAGCAATATGAAGTGGCTGTCGACCCGGATGCTTTGTATTCGCTCAATATCACCATCAGCGATGTGTACGATGCATTGAGCCGCAACAACCAGAATACCGGAGGTAGTTATATAGAAAAGGTAAACCGTGCGTATTACATCCGACTTTGGTATTGTGGTAGACGGTTCCATTGTGATATTGGAAGGAATTCTGGCACATATCTACGGTCGTCGGTTGATGGGACGTACCCTCAGCAAAGAAGAAATGGATGCAGAGGTGGAGAAAGGAGGCTGGCAATGTCGTACGAAGCGCCACGTTTGCCGTTTGATTATTCTGATTGTGTTCTTCCCTATATTGACTTTGACCGGAATCGAAGGAAAATACTTTACGCCGATGGCCAAGACGCTGGTGTTCTGTATTATCGGTGCTTTGCTGCTGTCGCTGACTTATGTGCCGATGATGGCTCCCTTGTTCCTGAAGCGTACGGTATCGGTAAAACCGACATTGGCCGACCGCTTTTTGAGAAATTGAACCGTGTATATCGCCGTACACTGGACTTCTGCCTTTCGCATGTATGTGGTACGCTGGTGTCAGTCTTTACCTTATTAATACTCTCGTTCTTCCTGTTTACCCGCTTGGGCGCCGAGTTTATTCCAACTCTTGACGAAGGTGACTTTGCCATGCAGATGACGCTTCCGGCAGGTAGTTCATTGAGCCGCAGCATCGAGGTGTCGCTTGAGGCTGAAAAGAAACTGAAGCAGGATTTCCCGAAAATCAAGCATGTGGTCGCCAAGATTGGTACTGCAGAGGTCCCGACCGACCCGATGGCGGTAGAGGATGCTGATGTGATGATTGTGATGAAGCCTTTCAGCGAATGGACATCGGCCAGCAGTCGGGCAGAGATGGTAGAGAAGATGAAGAAGTCATTGGAAACAGTAGAAGGGGCAGAATTCAACTTCAGCCAGCCTATTCAGTTGCGTTTCAATGAGTTGATGACGGGTGCCAAAGCTGACATTGCTATCAAACTGTATGGAGAGGATATGACTGAGTTGTATGCCAAGGCCAAAGAAGCTGCGAAATTTGTGGAACAGGTGCCTGGAGCCGCTGATGTGTTGGTGTAGCAGGCCATGGGACTTCCGCAATTGTTGGTGAAGTATGACCGCTCTAAAATAGCCCGTTATGGCATTGATATAGAAGAATTGAATTCCATTATTCGTACGGCATACGCTGGAGAAACCGCCGGGGTAGTCTTTGAAAACGAACGTCGTTTTGACCTTTCAGTTTGACATCCGCATCCATCCGGAACTGATGTCACAGAAACTGCCACCCATGGCTCTGCAGTTATTGGTGGAGAATGCCGTGAAGCACAATGAAATCAGTAACCGCCGTCCGCTGACAGTGTCTGTGATAGCCGAAGGTGACACGGTGGAGGTGAGTAATCCGCTTCAGCCCAAACGGGGAGGGAAGACTTTGATTATAGAAGATGAGAAAGCGGCTTTGCGTAACTTGAAGGCCGTGATGCAGGAAGTGGACACCGATTTTGAAATCGTCGGCGAAGTGGACAGTATTTTCGACGGGGTGGAGTGGTTTCGCACGCATCCCATGCCGGAGCTGGTGTTTATGGACATCCATCTGGCAGACGGCTCAGCCTTCGACATCTGTGCGCAGGTAGACATTACGTGCCCCATCATCTTTACTACGGCCTACGATGAATATGCCTTGCGCGCCTTTAAGGTGAACAGTGTGGCCTATCTGCTCAAGCCCATCAGCCGGACTGATTTGCGGGAGGCCATGCACAAACTGGAATTGCTGGGCGGACAGGTGAAGGAAGAAAAACAGCCTGACTTGTCGGTCATCATCCGTAGCTTGAAAAAGGAAGAGAATTACAAGACGCATTTTCTGGTGCCGGTGAAGGGGGATAAACTTCTGCCCGTATCGGTGGAGGCCATCCAGTATTTCTATATTTCCAACGGGCTGGTCAAGGCGGTAGACAGTGAGGGAAAAGAATTTGTCTTCTCCCGGTCGCTCGACGAACTGGCCGAGCAATTGAATCCGCACGATTTCTTCCGGGCCAACCGACAGTTTATCGTGTCGCGAAAGGCCGTATCCGACATCAGCCTGTGGTTCAACGGACGGCTGGCCATCAACCTGAAAGTGCCGGTGCCCGAGAAAATCATCATCAGCAAGGCCAAGGCTTCGGAATTGAAAGACTGGTTCTGATTTCGTAAGGTGTGCGGTACTTGTCAATCTGAAATGAAACCTCCTCTTCTCCTTTATACTGTATCTCATATTTTTATATTATCTTTGTGCCATAATTCAAAAAAGGTAGAAAAAACAGATGATAACAGTTTCAAATGTAGCCGTTCAATTTGGTAAAAAGAGTGTTGTATAACGACGTGAACCTGAAGTTCACGAATGGTAATATCTATGGTATTATCGGAGCCAACGGTGCCGGTAAGTCTACGTTCCTGAAAGTGGTTTCAGGCGAGCTGGACCCTACTAAGGGTAGCATTACCCTGGGACCGGGCGAACGTCTTTCGGTGTTGAGCCAGGACCACTTTAAGTTTGATGCCCACACGGTGCTCGATACCGTACTGATGGGACACACCATCCTTTGGGACATCATGAAGCAGCGCGAGGCTCTGTATGCCAAGGAAGATTTTACCGATGAAGACGGTATCAAGGCAGCCGAACTGGAAGAAAAGTTTGCCGAATTGGAAGGCTGGAATGCCGAGAGCGATGCAGCTATCCTGCTGGCGGGCTGGGCATAAAAGAAGACAAGCACTACACGCTGATGGGTGATTTGAGTGGTAAGGAAAAGGTGCGCGTGATGCTGGCACAGGCGCTTTTCGGAAATCCGGACAACCTGTTGCTCGACGAGCCGACCAATGACCTGGATATGGATACGGTGACCTGGCTCGAAGAATACCTTTCTAACTTTGAACATACCGTGCTGGTGGTAAGCCACGACCGTCACTTCCTTGACTCTGTATGTACGCATACGGTGGACATCGACTTCGGCAAGGTGAACCTCTTTGCCGGTAACTATAGCTTCTGGTATGAATCCAGCCAGCTGGCTCTCCGTCAGCAGCAGAACCAGAAGGCCAAGGCAGAAGAAAAACGTAAGGAACTGGAAGAATTTATCCGTCGTTTCTCTGCCAATGTAGCGAAATCCAAGCAGACTACCAGCCGTAAGAAGATGCTGGAGAAACTGAATGTGGATGAAATCAAGCCGTCTTCTCGTAAATATCCGGGTATCATCTTTACGATGGACCGTGAACCGGGTAACCAGATTCTGGAGGTTTCCGGACTGCGTGCCGAAACGGAAGAAGGAACAGTGCTTTTCAATGATGTGAACTTCAACGTGGAGAAGGGCGACAAGATTGTGTTCCTGAGCCGCGACCCGCGTGCCATGACGGCCTTGTTTGAGATTATCAACGGACACCGTAAAGCACAGGCCGGACACTATAACTGGGGAGTAACCATTACTACGGCTTACTTGCCGCTGGATAATACGGATTATTTCAACTGCGACCTGAACTTGGTAGACTGGTTGAGCCAGTACGGTCAGGGCAATGAAGTGGAAATGAAAGGCTTCCTCGGCCGTATGTTGTTCTCCGGTGAAGAGGTGATGAAGAAAGTCAGCGTGCTGTCGGGAGGTGAGAAGATGCGTTGTATGATTTGCCCGCATGCAGTTGCGCAATGCCAACTGTCTGATTCTGGATACTCCGACCAACCACCTGGACTTGGAATCTATTCAGGCGTTCAACAACAACCTGAAGATTTACAAGGGAAATGTGCTCTTTGCCTCACACGACCATGAGTTCATCGAAACCGTGGCCAACCGTATCATCGAGCTGACTCCGAACGGAATCATCGATAAGATGATGAGCTACGACGAGTATATTTCATCCGACCATATCAAGGAAATGCGTGCCCGTATGTACGGCGATAAATAAGACTCAAAAAACGCCTTTGCGTTTGGAAGAAAACGTAAGTACGTTTTATCCGAAACGCAAGGACGTTTTGATCAAAACGCTTAGGCGTTTTACTTAAAGCGCAAGTACGTTTTTGTGGAAACGCACTTGCGCTTTTTTCTGTTCGTCAGGACTCCTTTGGAATATTATGAAAATATAGGTATAATCTTCAAATTATTAGTTAGTTATTATGGGCTCGACGTGGTTCGTCTGGTAGCCATGTTCACTGTAGTATGCTGCCATTCGGCAGACCCGTTTAACTTCTATCCGGGAGAACCTCCGGCCAATATTGCGGAAATCAAGTGGTGGGGTGCCGTGTACGGTTCCTTGCTTCGTCCGTGTGTGCCTTTGTTTGTGATGATTACAGGAGCCTTGCTGTTGCCGGTAAAAGGGGAGGTGGCTCCGTTCTATCGTAAACGCATCGGGCGTGTGTTCTGGCCTTTCCTTATTTGGTCGGTCATTTACAATCTTTTCCCATGGATTACAGGGTTGATGGGAGTCGCTCCGGAAGTTATTCTTGATTTTTTCCCGTATTCGGGTGAGGAAGTGATGCGCCAGTCGCTCGATGTATCGTTGGGATACATTGCACAGATGCCGTTCAACTTCTCTTTGCTGGACGTGCACATGTGGTACATTTATCTGCTTATCGGGCTGTATCTGTACATGCCGGTATTTTCTGCCTGGGTGGAAAAAGCCAGCCGGAAAGCGCAGCGGTGGTTCCTTGTGGCTTGGGGTGTGACGCTTTTCGTTCCTTATTACAGAGAATTTGTAGGGCCTTACATTTGGGGTTCCTGTTCCTGGAACGAGTTTTATATGCTCTATATGTTTGCCGGATTCAACGGTTATCTGCTGTTAGGACATTATCACACGGAATGGAGTCTGCTGGGGGGGGGTCCCATGTTTGGAGGTTTCATTATCTTGTTTCCGTCACATGACCGCATCACCCGACTGCACGGAAGAACAGCTCGAACTTTTCTTCTATTATTGTTCACCGAACGTGGTGCTGATGACCATTCCGTTGTTCATGCTTTGCAAGAAAGTCCGAGTAAATAGTCAGCCAATACAGAAAGCCCTTGCCAATCTGACGGTATGCGGTTTTGGAGTGTATATGATTCATTATTTCTTCACCGGTCCGAGCGTAGTGCTGGCCCGTATGTGTCACGTGCCTGTCGGATTGCTTATGTGGTAGGGTGAGGGAGTTTATTTCAAAAACTCCCCGCCGAAAGATAAGGGTAATAAATCTTTGGTTCCGTCTATCTCGTAAATCGCTTTTTCTCCATATAGCAAAATACGCATAGGCTGCTGGTAGCGCTGTTCAGTTTCCAGTAATACCTGCCGGCAGGCTCCACAAGGAGGAATCGGTGTATCGAGATAGCCAGATTCACTTCGGGCGGCGATGGCTAGTGTCAGCACAGGCTGGTCAGGATACTGGGAATTGGCATAAAACAGTGTAGTGCGTTCGGCACATAAACCGGAAGGGTAGGCCGCGTTCTCCTGATTCGTGCCCGTCACAATCACCCCGTTCTTCAGCAGGGCAGCGGCACCGACTGAGAATTTGGAGTAAGGCGCATAACTGCGTGAGGTGGCTTCTTTGGCTTTGTCCATCAGTTCACGGTCTTGTGGGGTAAGTTCATCGTATTGCAAGGAGTAGATACGAATTTCAAGTTTGATTTCTTTCATGGCTTTTGTTTTTGTAGTTGGTAAACAAATATAAGTAAAAAAATGCTTTTCTCCCTGTTTTTCTGTATTTTTAAGTGTTTGCCCGTAAAGCTTCTGTGGTGAATCGTTTATCTTTGCACGTTAAACGGTAAAGAAGAACTGCATGAAATCATTGAAATATATTTTGGTGTGCTGTCTGGCAGGGATGGCACTCTCTTTGGGAGCAGCTCAGCGCAAGGATAAGGCGTACGAAGATTACATCCGGCAGTATCGAAAAATAGCGGTAGATGAGATGAAGCGTTATCACATTCCGGCTAGTATCACACTGGCACAGGGACTGCTGGAGTCGGGAGCCGGACGAAGTGAACTGGCCCGCAAGTCGAATAACCATTTTGGTATCAAGTGTGGACGGAGTTGGGACGGACGGACAGTACGTCACAATGACGATGCACCGAATGAGTGTTTCCGGGCTTATCGTCATGCCAAGGATTCGTATCGTGATCATTCCAAATTCTTGCGTACGGGAGCACGTTATGCCTTTTTGTTTCGTTTGAAGATTACGGATTACAAAGGGATGGGCACGTGGCTTGAAGAAGGCAGGTTATGCCACTGACCCGCGTTATGCTGATCGTCTGATAAATATTATTGAGTTGTACGATTTGGATCGCTATGATAGTAAGAAAGGGTTAGAATGGGCAGAAGAATTTCCTAATCCGCATCAGCCGTATTTGGCTAATGATATGGTGTACATTATCGCCCGTCGGGGGGATACGTTTGAGAAACTATCGGATGAATTGGGCATCAGCAAAAAAGAAACTGCGCACTTACAACGAACTGCCGAAGGACTACCAGTTCATGGGAGGAGAAATTGTGTATCTGGAGAAGAAACGTCGTCGGGCGACAAAGGAATACATTGTGTACGTGGTGCGTCAGGGAGATTCCATGTATTCTATTTCCCAGAAATTCGGTATCCGTTTGAAAAATCTGTATAAATTGAATAAGATGGAGCCAGATTCACCGGCTCCGAAAGTAGGCGATATTCTGCGGTTGAGATAACCGGTTTATTCGTGGTGGTAAGGGCCGTTGTTCAGAATGGTCATGGCCCGGTAAAAGGCTGTTCTACGAAGATAAGCCGTATCATCTGGTGCGAAAATGTCATTTTGGAAAGGGAAATCTTTTCCTGGGCAGCCTGATAGACGGAAGGAGAGAATCCGTAAGGTCCGCCTATGATGAACACCAGCCGCTTGTTTACGGTATGCATTTTCCGCTCTATCCAGTTGGCAAACTCGATGGAGCGGAATTCTTTTCCATGTTCGTCAAGTAGTACCACTACATCGCCCGGTTGCAAGGCTTTCAGAATGGCTTCACCTTCTTTTTCTTTTTGCTGGTCCATGCTGAGGCTCTTGGTGTTTTTGAGTTCAGGAATTACTTCCATATCGAATGAAGCGTAATGTTTCACACGTTCCACATAGTCAGCAATGGCCGTGATGTAATGTTTCTCTACTGTCTTACCTACAACTAAAAGTACAAATTTCATTGAAGTCTCTGTTTTTTGGATATTGATGAAAAATTAGGATTTACGGGCTGCAAAGTATACACCTCCCAATACCAGACCGACGCCTGCCACGGCAAACACCGTAAGCTGTTCTTCAAGAATGAGTGAAGCGGCTATGGTGGTGAACAGGGGATTCAAATAAAGATAATTGGAGGACTGAATGGCACCGAGTTGCTTTAATACGATGTTCCATGCGACAAAGCAGATGAGTGAGGCCAGTACTGCCAGAAACAAAAGGTTAGCCCATATTACCGGGTTAGCAAATCCGGATAGTGGAAATTGGAAAGGATGTACGAGAAAGGTCGGAAGTCCGGTCAGTATCCCGTAAAAAAAATACCTTTCGGGTGATGAATACAGCCGGATAGCGTCCTGATAGTTTGCGGATAATCAGGCTGTAAATGGCCCAGGACAAGCCTGCGCATAGTGTAAGAAAATCACCTAACGGGGAAAGTTTCAATACAAAGCTGCCATTGAAGATGAGCAGGGCAACTCCTAACAGTGCGATTACCGAACCGGCCATCAGTTGTTTGCTGGCTTTCTCCTTCCGGTCGGTAAGTAAAGACAGGGCCGTTGTGAGCAGGGGAGTCATGCAGATAATAAAGGCCACGTTGGTGGTTTGAGTCAGGCTGAGTGCTGTATTTTCCGTCAGGAAATAGAGAGTCCCTCCTGTCAATCCGGTAGCAAGAAAAAGCAGTTCGTCTGTCCAACTGTTGGCCAGCAGCTTGTGTGGAGAAATACTCCAGATACCGAGGTAGGCAATGAGGAAGCGGAGAAAAAAGATTTCGTGAGGTGAAAGTCCGTTTTCGATTAGCACTTTCGTCGAAATAAAAGTAGTTCCCCAAACACCTACTGTCAGTATAGCTAGCAAATGATATTTACCTGTGGGATATTGCGTACAAAATGATAATGACATAAATAATCTCAGATTGGGAAAAGTCAAAATACTTGTCGGATAATTGTGTTGCAAAAGTACGAATAAAATTCTACCTTTGCCAATGCTAGAATTTTAAAAAGTAGAAAGACAATGGATGAAAAAGTAGTAAAAGATTTGATAGACCGTTTGATAGATTTGTCATTTGCAGAAGACATCGGTGATGGTGACCATACTACACTGTCGTGTATTCCGGCAGACGCCATGGGAAAATCAAAACTTTTGATAAAGGAAGAAGGTATCCTGGCTGGTATTGAAGTGGCCAAAGAAGTATTTCATCGTTTTGACCCGGAAATGAAGGTGGAAGTATTCATTCAAGATGGTACGCACGTAAAACCGGGTGATGTGGCTATGGTGGTAGAAGGAAAGATTCAGTCTTTGCTTCAGACTGAACGTCTGATGCTGAACATCATGCAGCGTATGAGCGGTATTGCTACCATGACAAACAAGTATGTGGAACGTCTGAAAGGAACAAAGACTCGGGTACTTGATACGCGTAAGACAACTCCGGGCATGCGTATCCTTGAAAAGATGGCGGTGAAGATCGGTGGAGGAGTAAACCATCGTATCGGATTGTTCGACATGATTCTGTTGAAAGATAATCACGTGGATTTTGCCGGAGGTATTGACAAGGCGATTACTCGTGCCAAGGAATACTGCAAGGCAAAAGGAAAGGACTTGAAGATTGAAATTGAAGTGCGCAACTTCGATGAGCCTGCAGCAGGTACTTGATTTGGGGTGGAGTAGACCGTATCATGCTGGATAACTTTACTCCGGAAAATACACGCAAGGCTGTGGAAATGGTAGGCGGACGCGTGGAACTGGAGTCATCGGGTGGTATTACCTTCGATACTTTGCGTGACTATGCAGAATGTGGAGTGGATTACATCTCTGTTGGTGCCCTGACGCATTCTGTAAAAAGGTCTTGACATGAGTTTCAAGGCTTGCTAAGATGGAAAAGCATGTGAAGCAAGTCACTTGTTGAAGAAGAATCTACCAAATGAAAATAAGAAGAGTGATGAAAAAAGTGTTTTATGGAGAAGTGTGCTGGTACTGGCATTGTGTATTGCCGGAACAGCCAATGGAATGGCTCAGGACCTGAAATCAATTCTTTCGGGTGTAGCCAATGCGGTAGCGAATAAGGTAACGGGTGAAAGTGCTTCATTGACAGGTACGTGGACTTATGCGGGTCCCGATTGTAAATTTGAAAGTGATAACCTGTTAGCCAAGGCTGGTGGTGAAGTCGCCGCTAAGCAAGTAGAGGAAAAAATGAGTGGAGTGTTGGAAAAACTGGGCTTCAAAGAAGGGGCGACTTATATTTTCAATGAAGACAGTACGTATACCTCTGTGATTGGCGGAAAAACAGTCAATGGAACTTATAGTTACAATGCAGATACCAAGGAACTGACGATGAAAACTCGTTTAGGACTGAAGGTAAATGCGACAGTTTCGAAAGGTCTTACAGGAAACACCATGAGCCTGCTGTTTAAGGCAGACAAATTGATGTCTCTGGCACAGACCATTACAGGAGCCTGTAGCAAGCAAGTCGTCTAATTCTGCGGTGAGTACAGCTAGTTCGCTGTTAAGCCAGTATGATGGGCTGCAACTGGGTGTAGAGCTTAAGAAGCAGTAATTTCACGTTTGCGTAACCAATACAAAGAAGCATGGATTCCGATTGTAGGTTTCCATGCTTCTTCTTTTTATATACATCCTTTGCTGGAAGGAATCTCAAAATGATGAATGTCGCGCCGTATGGCCATCTTAATGCTGCGGGCGAGGGCTTTAAAGATACCTTCTATCTTGTGGTGCTCGTTAGTTCCTTCGGCTTTGATATGGAGGTTCATGCGGGCAGAATCGCTTAGCGATTTGAAGAAATGGAGGAACATTTCAGTAGGCATGTCGCCAATCTTTTCGCGGGTGAAGGTGGCATCCCATACCAGCCAGGCTCGTCCTCCGAAATCGAGCGAAACCATGCACTGGCAGTCGTCCATGGGCAGGCAGTAGCCGTAACGTTCAATGCCTCTCTTGCTTCCTAATGCTTTATACAGACATTCTCCTAAAGCGATGGCCGTATCTTCAATGGTGTGGTGTTCGTCCACTTCCAGATCACCGTCTACGTGGATGTCCAGGTCGATGCCGCCGTGCTTACCAATCTGTTCCAGCATGTGATCAAAGAATCCCAATCCGGTATGGATATGGCAAGTGCCGTTTCCGTCCAGGTTCACTCGGATACGGATATCGGTTTCCTTGGTTTTGCGGCATACCTCAGCAGTACGTTCACCGGCAAAAAGAAACTCTGCCACGCGGTCCCAGTCGGTGGTAGCTAATACGCACGTGTCTTCCAGTCCTTTTTCACTCAGCAGATTTTTATCCGGTTGCAGCAGGATGGCCTTGCAGCCTAAGTTCTTGGCTAGCTCTACGTCGGTTGCGCGGTCGCCAATTACAAAGCTTCCGGCCAGGTCGTATTCCGGATTGTTCAGGTAGCCCGTGAGCATACCGGTGCGTGGCTTGCGGGTAGGAGCATTGTCTTCCGGGAAACTCCGGTCGATAAGGATGTTGTCAAATTCAATACCTTCGTTTTTGAATGACTGAAGTATCAGGTTGTGTACGGGCCAGAATGTGTCTTCTGGAAAAGAATCAGTACCTAATCCGTCCTGATTGGTCACCATGACAAACTCAAAATCCAGTTTCTGGCGGATAAAGTAAAGGTTGCGGAACACCTTTGGATAGAATTCCAGTTTCTCGAACGCATCCAACTGGTAATCTACGGGTGGCTCGATGACGAGAGTACCGTCGCGGTCAATGAACAATACTTTTTTCATGCTTCCTTCTCCTTGTAGTTTTTCAGGGCTTCCAGCAGAGTATCGTTCTCCGGACGTGTGCCGATGGTGATGCGCAGACAATCCTGACAAAGCGTGACATTACTACGGTTGCGGACGATGATACCCTTGTCCACCAGGTAGTTGTAGATTTTCTTGGCATCACTGACTCGTGTCAGAAAGAAATTGGCATCAGTAGGATAGATACGTCGGCAGCAAGCAAAGCTTCTGGAATTCCTGCATGAGACGGGTACGTTCGTGAAGTAAGGATTCTACCCACTGCTGTACCTGATAATGCTTTTCAATCATGTGGATGGCTTCCTGCTGGGTCAGCCGGTTCACGTTGTATGGATATTTGATTTTATTCAGTAGGTTGATGATTTCCTGAGAAGCGAAAGCCATGCCCAGACGGATACCGGCGCATCCCCATGCCTTGGAGAAAGTCTGAAGAATAATCAGGTTTGGAAATTCATCGAGTTGTTGCAGGAACGATGCCTCACTGGAGAAATCAGCGTATGCCTCATCCAGAATAACCAGTCCTTCAAATGAGCGGAGCAGGGTAAGAATCTCTTCCCGGCACAGACGGTTTCCCGTCGGGTTATTGGGCGAACAGAGGAAAATCAGTTTAGTGTGTTCGTCGGCAGCGGCCAGCAAGTCGGCAGCTTTGAACTGAAAGTTTTCATCCAACTGTACTTTCCGGTATTCTACATCGTTTACTTCGGCACATACCTGATACATACCGTAAGTCGGGTCGATAGCCACTACATTGTCAATGCCCGGACGGCAGAAAGCACGGAAAGGAAGGTCGATAGCCTCGTCGCTTCCATTGCCTAAAAAAATGCGGTCTGTCGATACTTTTTTTACTCTTCCAATCAGGCCCTTTAATTCTCTTTGAAGCGGGTCTGGATAACGGTTGTTGGGGGTATTGTAGGGATTTTCATTGGCATCCAAAAATACGGAAGCCTCTTTCCCACTATATTCGTCGCGTGCCGAAGAATAGGGTTTCAGAGCCCAGATGTTCGGTCGCGTAAGTTCTTTCAATGGTTTCATAGTTACTTATTTAAACGTACGGATACTGCATTTTTGTGTGCGTCGAGTTGTTCGTTGGCTGCCATGACTTCAATGGCCGGACCAATCATGGCAATACCTTCGGGTGTAATTTCCTGGAAGGTAATTTTGCGGATGAAGCTGTCCAGGCTAACTCCGCTGTAGGCCTTGGCATAACCGTTGGTAGGAAGAGTATGGTTGGTGCCCGAAGCATAGTCGCCTGCACTTTCCGGAGAATAATAGCCTAAAAATACGGAACCCGCATTGACAATGCGTTCGCTGATTTCCAGGTAGTCCTTGGTTTCGATAATCAGGTGCTCGGGAGCATATTCGTTGGTCATTTCTACGGCTTCATCCATATTCTTTACTAAAATCAGTTTGCTGGCAGCTAAGGAGCGACTGGCAATTTCCTTTCGGGGAAGTTGGGCCAGCTGGCGTTCTACTTCTTCTGTCACCGTCTTCAGCAAAGTCTCACTGGTGGTAATCAGGATGGCCTGGCTGTCAGTGCCGTGTTCTGCCTGTGAAAGTAAATCGGCAGCTACAAAAACCGGATTGGCTGTTTCATCAGCCAATACTGCTACTTCAGAAGGCCCGGCCGGCATGTCGATGGCTACGTCGCGCAAGGAAACCTGTTGTTTGGCGGCAGTGACATACTGGTTGCCCGGACCGAATATCTTGTATACTTTGGGAATGCTTTCCGTGCCATAGGCCATAGCTCCGATAGCCTGCCCCCCTCCGGCTTTGAAGATACGGCTGATACCTGCCAGTTTGGCTGCATAGAGAATGGCCGGATGAATCTTTCCTTCCTTGTCAGGAGGAGTACAGAGAATGATTTCCTTGCATCCGGCAATCTGTGCCGGAGTAGCCAGCATCAGGACGGTGGAGAAAAGAGGAGCCTGTTCCACCGGGAATGTACAATCCCACCTTCTCAATGGCTACTGCTTTCTGCCAGCAAGTTACACCCGGAAGTGTGGTGATTTTCTTTCCCTGGAATACCTGTGCGGTGTGGAATGTGCGGATGTTGTTATAAGCCAGTGTGATGGCCGCCTTCAGTTCGATGCTGACTTTCTTTTCTGCTTCGGCAATTTCTTCCTCGCTTACCAACAGGGAGTTCAGCCGCACCTTGTCGAACTTTTCTTCGTATTCCAGCACGGCTTTATCACCTTCAAATTTGATGCGGTTTAATATTTCGAGTACGGTTTTCCCGCAATGATTCCGTTTGAAGCGTCGGACGTTTCAGTAAGTCCGCCCATGTATTTCTTTCGGGATAAGTAATGATGTTCATAGTAACAATCTTTGTGATGAGGTTCTGAAAATCAAAGTATCATTTTCTCTATGGGCAGCACCAGGATACCTTGTGCACCGATGGCTTTCAGCTTGCCGATGATTTCCCAAAAACATTTCTGATCGAGAACAGTGTGAATGCTGCTCCAGCCTTCTGTAGCCAATGGCATGATGGTCGGACTCTTCACACCGGGAAGAACGGTTACGATTTCCTGTACCTTGTCGGTCGGTACATTCATCAGCACGTATTTCTTGTCTTCAGCGGTTTTGACTGCATTGATGCGGAACAGCAGTTCCTGAAGTATTTCCTTCTTTTCGTCTGACATGTGCTTGTTTCCGATGAGCAGCGCTTCGCTCTGCATTACCACTTCCACCTCCTTCAGGTTGTTGCTGATAAGGGTAGAGCCGGAGCTGACAATATCGAAGATGGCATCTGCCAGACCGATGGCTGGAGCAATTTCCACCGAACCGGTGATGACGTGAATGTCGGCTTCAATGTGCTGTTCTGCTAAGAAGTTTTTCAGGATATTGGGATAGGAGGTAGCAATCTTTTTGTGATTGAACCATTCCAGTCCGTTGTATTCCGTTTCTTTGTGAATAGCCAGTGACAAACGGCATTTGCTGAAGCCCAGACGGTGCACGATTTCCGCTTCTTCGGCACGTTCCACGAATTCGTTTTCTCCTACAATACCTAGGTCGGCCACGCCGTTGGCCACACATTGTGGGATGTCATCGTCGCGCAGGAACAGTACTTCTACCGGAAAATTGCTGGATTGTGTCAGCAAGGTGCGTTTGGAGGTAGATAACTTGATGTCTGCTTCAGTAAACAGGGCCATTGTGTCTTCGAACAAGCGCCCTTTGGATTGTACGGCAATTCTTAACATATTGTTCTAAGTTTTTAAAGTGTCAAATAAAAAAGGCTTACCGAGGAATAAATTCTTACGGCAAGCCTTTGTGTAATCTTATCTCTTGTAACTGCACGCGTCGTCAGCCTACCGTGTGAACCGTTAGGTAATGATGATGGCGATGATGTACAGTATTTAAAATCATAATTATCGTTCTTTTGTTGCGACAAAAATATTAGATAAGAATTAAAAAGCAAATATTTATCAGAAAAAACTCGCTTTTGCTGTCAAATTTATAAAGATTCCTTTTCTTTTTCCGTATAACAGCCTTTGAAGTACATTTCCTTTTCTGCTTTTTTCCCTTGGGAAAATGAAATAGGTGCAGACGGCCTTGGTGCAGACTTCATCCTGTGCATTGTAGATTTCGGCTTCAATGAACACAAAGTTCCGTTTCTGCTCCTTGATTCTTCCTCTGAGGGTAAGGTGAGAGTCGGTCGTGTGGATGGGTTTCAGGTATTGAGTTTCCATGCGCGAAGTCACTCCTGCTGTCTGAAGCTTGCGGGCAATCACCCAGGCACATATTTCATCCAGCAAGGTGGCCTGAATACCTCCGTGCAGGGTGTTCAGCCAGCCTTGAAAGCGGGCTTCAGGCACCCATTTGCTCACAATCTCGTCTCCGTCTTCATAGAACTCCATTTTCAGGCCCGACTCGTTGTTGGGGGCGCAGCCGAAACAGAAGTATCCTTCCATTCCTTCCCATGGATTGATGATTTTTTTCATGATGGCTGAGTTTTAGATAGTATAGTCCACGCAGGCGCGGTTTTCCTTGGCATCTTTCAGAATACCAGCTGCGGCTACGTGTGCCGGATGGATGGCATAAGCCTTTACGTCGTCCAGCGTATCGAAACTGCTGTCCAGACAGATGTCCCATACTTCTGCCGGGTTTTCATTCAGTCCTACATGAATGTCACGAATAAAGGGAATAGTGGCCGGAAGAGCCTCGATGGCAGTCTTGAAACGGTTCATAATGTCGGTTTTTTCTGCCGGAGAAAGGGTTTCTTTCAATTTAAATAAAACAATGTGCTTGACCATGTTTGTTTGTTTTTATGATTTTCGTATCTTTGAATATTGCAAATATAGAAATTAATTATTGAAACAAGTTATGATTATCATTGGAATTGCAGGAGGAACAGGCTCCGGTAAAACAACTGTAGTGAGAAGGATTATCGAAAGTCTGTCGGAGAATGAAGTGGCAGTGCTTCCGCTTGATTCATATTATAAGGACAGCAGTCATGTGCCCGTGGAAGAACGGCAGAATATCAACTTTGACCATCCTTCGGCGTTCGACTGGGATTTGCTTTCCAAGCATATTTCCATGCTGCGTAAGGGAGAAGCCATTGAACAGCCTGTATATTCCTATCTTACCTGTACGCGCCAGAAAGAAACCGTGCATGTAGAACCCCGTAAGGTCATCATCATCGAAGGTATTCTGGCCTTGAGCGACCGCAGGTTGTGCAAGCAGATGGACCTACGTATTTTTGTGGATGCCGATCCGGACGAACGTCTTATTCGTGTCATCCAGCGGGATGTGATAGAACGCGGACGTACGGCTGAGGCAGTGATGGAACGTTATGTGCGTGTGTTGAAACCCATGCACCTGGAGTTTATCGAACCGGCCAAGCGAATTGCCGACCTGATTGTGCCGCAAGGAGGTCATAATGAAAAGGCCATCGAGATTCTGAAGATGTACATTGAACGAATCGTAGACAAATGAAAGGCTGGATAACGGGGCTGTGCTGTGTGCTGGCCCTTTTTTTGTTTTTTTCGTGCGGCTCTGAGAAAAAAGCGGAAGAGACTGCCGTCGATTTACCGCAGATTCAGGAAAGAAAGGAACTGGTGGTGCTGACTGTCAACAGTTCCGTGTCTTATTTCCATTATCGTGGTGAACCCATGGGATTCCAGTACGAACTGGCCCAGCAGTTTGCCAAGTCGCTGGGACTCGATCTGAAGGTGAAGGTTGTGAAAGACGAAGAGCAACTGGTCAGCAGTCTGCTCAAAGGAGAAGGTGATTTGGTTGCCTACAACCTGATTATTACCAACCCGCTGAAAGACAGTTTGATTTATTGCGGTGAAGAAGACATTACGCGGCAGGTAATCATACAGCGAAGAGGGAAAAAAGCCTTGAAAGACGTTACGGAACTGGTAGGAAAGAAAGTCTATGTCAACTCCGGAAAATACCGTACCCGTCTGGAGAATCTGAACCGCGAACTGGGAGGAGGAATCGATATTTGTGAGATTTCCTCCGACAGTGTGTCTTCGGAAGACCTGATTACCTGGGTGGCAGAGGGGCGTATTGACTACACGGTGGCTACAGATGAGATTGCCCGCATCAACCGCACCTATTATCCGGTGCTTGACATTAACCTGGCCATCAGCTTCGACCAGCGTTCTTCGTGGGCTGTGCGGAAAACTTCTCCTTTGCTGGCAGAGGCTGCTGATAAATGGCATCGCGAAAACATCAATTCACCGGAGTTTCGTGCCAGTGCCCGCCGTTATTTTGAACTGGCCAAGCGTCCGGCACACGGAGCCATTCTTTCCGTAAAAGACGGTAAGATTTCCCACTACGATGATTTGTTCCGGCATTATGCCAAGGAAATAGGCTGGGACTGGCGACTGTTAGCCTCGCTGGCCTATACCGAATCGAACTTTAATCCGAATGTCGTATCATGGGCCGGAGCCAAGGGGCTGATGCAGCTGATGCCGGCTACGGCACGTGCCATGGGAGTGCCGCCGGGCAAAAAGATCAGGACCCGGAAGAAAGTATCAAGGCTGCTGTAAAATACATTGCCGGAATGCAGCGTACGTTTAGTAAAATCACGGATAAGGAAGAACAGGCCAAGTTCATATTGGCCGCTTATAATTCTGGTATCGGCCATGTGACTGATGCTATGGCATTGGCCGAGAAATACGGGCGTAACCGCTATATCTGGGAGCATCATGTGGCTCACTTTATGTTGTTGAAAAGCAACAAGGAGTACTATCAGGACCCTGTCTGCAAGAACGGATATGTGCGTGGAAGCGATACCTATGAGTTTGTGCATGAAATACTGGCACGTGCGGAGCTTTACCGAAAGAAGATAAGGAAATAAACAACTGAAAAGTTGGGTTTTATAAATAGCCTGAAGTTTTTGCGGAAGGCTTCAGGCTATTTTTTTGTGTCTCCCGTTGCGGAAACGTAAGTTTCTCAGTGCGGAAATATAGGTTTCCTATCGGAAACCGTACGGTTTATGTGGGGAAACGTAGAAAACTTTTCAGCAGTCTGCTTTTTCTTTTAGGAAGTTTGCAAAATATAATAAGAGGCATTGTCTCTCCTAAATTTTTTTAGTTTTAGTAAGCAGATAGCTAAAATGGAGGGTATGCTTGATAAAAATTGCTTTTTCTGTTGCATTATATAATTTTATTCGTGATTTTGCGAACAATAAACGGAAGAGGTGAAAATGGTAAGAAAAAACTATTCAGAAGAACAGGAGAAAATGGCTCGCTTTGCCAAGGCCATGGGGCATCCGGCTCGTATAGCCATACTTCAATTTTTGGCTTCGCAGGAATGTTGCTTTTTTGGCGATATTCACGAAGAACTGCCCATAGCTAAGGCTACGGTGTCACAGCACTTGAAGGAACTGAAAGAAGCCGGGCTGATTCAGGGAGAGATTGAAGCACCTAAGGTGAGGTATTGTATTAATAAGGAGAACTGGAAACTGGCCAAAAAAATGTTTGCCGATTTCCTGGGCCAGCCGATATGTAAAAAAAGAGGCTGTTGCGAAAGCTCTTTTTTTTGCTGTGTTTGTTCGTTGTTTTGCGAATTACTAATAATAGACATTGAAGAACGATGAAAAAGATGGTATGTCTTCTGTCGGTATGCTTGGCATTGGCCGCATGTGGGATGCAGGGCAGAAGTGAAAAAGAAATTCAAACAAGTGACAAAGTGGTGGTCGAAAACAGTGAGGTAACTGCTAAAGATCATGTAGAAGTATTGTATTTTCATGGGAAACAGCGTTGTGCCACATGTATAGCCATTGAAAATAACACTTTGGCTGTGATGAAAGAGAATCTTTCGGAACAGGTAAAGAAGGGGGAAGTGGTGTTCAAGGTGATAGACATCAGCAAGAAGGAAAATGAGAAGATAGCCGAAAAATATGAGGTTACCTGGTCGTCACTGTTTGTGGTGCGCTACAAGAACGGGCAGGAGACTGCGGAAAATATGACTCAGTTTGCTTTCGGGAATGCCCGTAAATCGCCGGAGGTGTTCAAGGAAGGACTGGTGAAGACTGTCAATGACATGCTGAAATAATAAGGAGAAACTATGGACTGGTTACAGACATTGTTGGACAACAGTTCCACTCCTGTATGGACGGCGTTTCTGCTTGGGCTGCTGACCGCACTTTCGCCTTGTCCGCTGGCGACCAACATTGCAGCCATTGGCTTTATCGGGAAAGACATAGAGAACCGGAAGCGTATTTTTCGGAACGGTGGCTTTTTTCATTATCTTGTCGGGTTATTTGTTTAATTTTGTTCTTTAATTTATCATTGTTACATATATGAGAGTATTGATTCTTTGTACAGGAAATAGTTGCCGTAGCCAGATGGGCCACGGCTTTTTGCAGTCGTTCGATAAAAATATAGAAGTGTATTCGGGTGGAACAGAGCCTGCCGCACAGGTAAATGCCAAGGCGGTGGAGGTAATGAAAGAAGTCGGAATTGACATCAGTTCGCATGTACCGACTCACGTGAATACCTACCTTGATCAGGAATGGGATTATGTGATTACGGTTTGCGGAGGGGCGAATGAAAGTTGTCCGGCATTTACTGGAAAAGTCGGCAAGCGTCTTCACATCGGTTTTGACGACCCTTCGCATGCCACCGGGATTCCGGAATTTATTGAAGCAGAATTCCGCCGTGTGCGGGATGAGATTAAGAATGCCTTCGCCCGTTTCTACATTACGGAAATCAGAAAAGAAGACTTGCCCGCCTGTTCTTGCGGGGGTGGCTGTTAATTGTGGCCAGTCGGTTTCCATTTTACTCTATTTTTTCTTATTTCTTTTATATAACCTTTTTTTCTTATAAATTTGCAGCCTAAATTTGGGAGGTTACTTCCTGAATGATTAGAAATTAGATAAAAACCACATAATTATGAGTAAGAAGTTTACTGAATATTCTCAGCTCAACTTGTCAGAAATAAACAAGGAGGTGCTGAAAAAATGGGATGAAAACGATGTGTTCTCTAAAAGTATGACAGAACGTGAGGGGTATCCTTCTTTCGTGTTCTACGAAGGTCCTCCCTCGGCTAACGGTATGCCGGGTATTCACCACGTGATGGCACGTACAATTAAGGATACATTCTGTCGTTTCAAGACCATGAAAGGTTTCCAGGTGAAGCGTAAAGCTGGATGGGACACACACGGACTTCCGGTGGAACTGGGAGTGGAAAAGGCACTTGGAATCACCAAAGAGGATATCGGTAAAACGATTTCGGTGGCAGATTACAACAAGCATTGCCGCACGGATGTCATGAAGTTCACCAAAGAATGGACTGACCTTACCCATAAGATGGGTTACTGGGTAGACCTGGAAAATCCGTACATTACTTACGATAACCGTTACATTGAAACTTTGTGGTGGCTGTTGCAGCAACTTTATAAGAAAGGTTTGCTGTACAAGGGATATACCATCCAGCCGTATTCTCCGGCAGCAGGTACAGGCTTGAGCTCACATGAGTTGAACCAGCCGGGATGTTACCGCGACGTGAAAGACCTTACCGTGGTAGGTCAGTTCAAGATGAAGAATCCGAAGCCGGAAATGGCAGAGTGGGGTACACCTTACTTCATTGCATGGACTACTACTCCGTGGACATTGCCTTCAAATACAGCACTTTGTGTGGGCCCGAAGATTGACTACGTAGCTGTTCAGACTTACAATGCTTATAATGGAGAAAAGATGACGGTGGTACTTGCCAAACCTTTGCTCTATACGCATTTCAATAAAAAAGCAGAAGACATTGCACTGGAAGACTACAAGCCGGGTGATAAACTGATTCCGTTCAAGGTGGTAGGCGAGTACAAGGGTACTGACCTGGTTGGTATGGAATACGAGCAAGCTTATCCCATGGGTGAAACCAGTGGAAGTTGACTGCAGAAGACGGTTCCTGGAAAGAAGCTTCGGCTAAAGCATTCCGTGTCATCCCGGGTGATTATGTCACTACAGAAGACGGTACGGGTATCGTACACATTGCACCGACATTTGGTGCGGACGATGCGAACGTGGCTCGTGCAGCAGGTATTCCTTCGTTGTTTATGATTAACAAGAAAGGCGAAACTCGTCCGATGGTTGACCTGACCGGTAAGTTCTACCTGATGGAGGAACTGGATGAGGCTTTCGTAAAAGAATGTGTCGATGTAGAAAAATACAAGGAATATGAAGGCCGTTGGGTGAAGAACGCATACGACCCGCAGTTCACTGTAGACGGAAAATACGATGAAAAAGGCTGCACAGGCTGCTGAATCGCTCGACGTATATATCTGCATGATGCTGAAACAGCAGGGACTGGCATTCAAGACTGAAAAGCACGTGCACAACTATCCGCACTGCTGGCGTACCGACAAACCGGTGTTGTACTATCCGCTGGATAGCTGGTTTATCCGTTCTACTACTTGCCAAGGACCGTATGATTGAGTTGAACAAGACGATCAACTGGAAACCTGAATCAACTGGTTCTGGACGTTTCGGCAAGTGGTTGGAAAACCTGAATGACTGGAACTTGAGCCGTTCACGCTACTGGGGTACTCCGCTGCCTATCTGGAGAAGTGAGGATGGCGAAGAAATCTGCATTGGTTCAGTAGAAGAACTGTACAACGAGATTGAAAAATCTGTTGCAGCTGGCTTCATGACAGAAAATCCGTATAAGAAATTAGGATTCCAGCCGGGTGTATATAACAAGGAAAACTACGATAAGATTGACTTGCACCGTCCGTATGTAGACGACATCATCCTGGTATCTGCTTCAGGCAAACCGATGAAGCGTGAATCAGATTTGATTGACGTATGGTTTGACTCAGGTGCTATGCCGTATGCACAGTTGCACTATCCGTTCGAAAACAAGGAACTGGTAGATTCACGCAGCTACTATCCGGCCGACTTCATCGCGGAAGGTGTGGACCAGACTCGTGGATGGTTCTTTACATTGCATGCCATCGCTACAATGGTGTTCGACAGTGTGGCTTACAAGAACGTGATTTCAAATGGTCTGGTACTCGACAAGAACGGAAACAAGATGTCTAAGCGTCTGGGTAATGCTGTAGATCCGTTCGGTGCCATCGAGAAGTTTGGTTCTGACCCGTTGCGCTGGTACATGATTACCAACTCTTCTCCATGGGACAACCTGAAGTTCGATACAGACGGAGTGGATGAAGTACGTCGTAAGTTCTTTGGAACATTGTATAATACTTACTCATTCTTTGCACTGTATGCCAATGTAGACGGCTTTACATACGCTGAAGAAGACGTGCCGATGAACGAACGTCCGGAAATTGACCGTTGGATTCTTTCACTGTTGAATTCATTGATTAAGAATGTGGATGCTTGCTTTGCCGATTACGAACCGACAAAGGCTGGCCGTCTGATTACAGACTTCGTAAACGATAACTTGAGTAACTGGTACGTGCGTCTGAACCGTAAACGTTTCTGGGGTAGTGCCATGTCAACTGATAAGTTGTCTGCTTACCAGACCTTGTACACTTGCTTGGAAACGGTAGCTAAGCTGATGGCGCCGATTGCTCCGTTCTATGCAGATCGTCTGTACATGGATTTGATTGCGGTGACCGGACGTGACCAGGTCGTATCTGTTCACCTTGCCAAGTTCCCGGTAGCCGATGAAAACCTGATTAATGCAGAACTGGAAGCTCGTATGCAGATGGCACAGGATGTGACTTCTATGGTATTGGCTTTGCGTCGTAAGGTCAACATCAAGGTTCGTCAGCCGTTGCAGTGTATCATGATTCCGGTAGTAGATGAAGCGCAGAAGCAGTATATCGAAGCCGTGAAGGATCTGATCATGAACGAGGTGAACGTGAAAGAAATCAAGTTCGTGGATGGTGCGGCAGGCGTACTGGTGAAGAAAGTAAAATGCGACTTCAAGAAACTGGGCCCGAAATTCGGAAAACAGATGAAGGCTGTGGCTGCAGCTGTGGCAGGTATGTCGCAGGAAGCTATTGCTGAACTGGAAAAGAACGGAAGTTACACCTTCCAGGCCTTGACGGAGCTGATGCGGTGGTAGAAGGCTGCTGACGTGGAAATCTTCAGCGAAGATATTCCGGGATGGCTGGTAGCCAACGAAGGCAAACTGACCGTAGCGCTTGAAGTGACTGTGACCGATGAGCTCAAACGTGAAGGTATTGCCCGCGAACTGGTGAATCGTATTCAGAATATCCGTAAGAGCAGCGGTTTTGAAATTACTGACAAGATTGCCATCGTGCTGTCAAAAAAATTCAAATACCGATGACGCGATAAATGAATATAATACTTATATTTGCAACCAAGTGCTGGCTAACTCACTGACACTGGCCGATGAAGTGGCAGACGGCACTGAACTTAACTTTGATGACTTCTCGTTGTATGTAAATGTAACGAAGCTGTAATATGAACCCATCCACCCGGCTTTAGTCGGGTGGATACTATTATTAACTTAAAACTTAAGCACTATGGCTGAAAAAACAAGGTATTCTGACGCAGAACTTGAGGAATTCCGCGCCATTATCATGGAGAAACTTCAGCTCGCGGAACGCGACTATGAGAAACTGAAAAGTAGTATAATGAACACAGATGGTAACGATACTGACGATACATCTCCTACATATAAAGTGCTGGAAGAAGGTGCCAATACCTTATCGAAAGAAGAAACTACTCGTCTGGCTGCCCGTCAGCTGAAGTTCATTCAAAACTTGCGTGCGGCACTGGTCCGTATTGAAAACAAAACTTACGGTATCTGTCGCGAAACTGGTAAATTGATTCCCGCTGAGCGCCTTCGTGCTGTTCCTCATGCTACATTGAGCATCGAGGCCAAGCAGCAGGGAAAGAAGTAACGAAATGAATTTTTAATTGAAGATTGGGAATTGAAAATTGAGAAACGGGACTTTTCAAAGTGATCCATTTTCAATTTTCAGTTCTCAATTTTTTTGAATACAAATTGCAAATTGAAGAAGATGAAAAGATTTTTCACTCAGGAACGTCTGGTTACTCTTGTGGTGGCAGGAGTGCTGATTATCGACCAGCTTATCAAAATTGCGGTGAAGACAAACATGTATTTGCATGAAAACATTCATGTGACCGACTGGTTTTATATTTATTTCACGGAAAACAACGGTATGGCTTTTGGTCTGGAGATTTTTGCCAAACTGTTCCTGACACTTTTCCGTATCGTGGCTGCCATATTGATTACGGTTTATCTGGTGAAACTGGTGAAACGGACGGACAAGGTGAAGAATGGCTACCTGGTTTGTCTCTCCTTGATTCTGGCCGGTGCGGTGGGTAACATCATCGACTGTGTGTTCTATGGAGAGATATTCAGCGAGAGCACGCATTCGCAGATTGCTTCGTGGGTTCCGCTGGGTCAGGGATATTCCGACTGGTTGCATGGCAAGGTGGTCGATATGTTCTACTTCCCGATTATCGATACCTACTGGCCAGACTGGATGCCTTTTGTAGGAGGTGATCACTTTATTTTCTTCAGTCCCATTTTTAACTTTGCCGATGCGGCTATCAGTTGCGGCATCATCGCCTTGCTTATTTTCTATTCGCATTACCTGAATACGGAAACTTCTCATAAAGAGGTCAAAAATGAAACGAATATCGCTTATAGGAGTGACCATGCTGGCGTTGTGCGGCATGTGGAGTTGTGGCAAGAAAGTGCCGGAAGATATTATCCAGCCGCAAGCCATGGAGAACCTGCTTTATGATTATCATCTGGCGACTACGATGAGTAATGATTTGCCTTACGATGAGAATTACAAGAAACAGGCTTATCTGGCATACGTGTTTCAAAAGCATGGAGTAACGGAGGCAGAGTTTGATTCGTCCATGGTGTGGTATTCGCGCCACAGCGACGAGATGAATACGATTTATCAGAATCTGCAGAAGCGCATGGAGACTACTGCCGAGCTGCTGAAAAAACAGACAGTACGCAGCAGCGGGGAGGTGACGGTTTCATTGTCGGGTGATACGGTGGACCTATGGCAAGACCGTACCATTTATTGGCTGACTTCTTCTTCACTTACCAATAAGGTGACTTTCGATTTGAAGGCCGACACTTCGTTCCACGAGAGGGACAAGATGGTGCTGGAAGCTAATTTCTCTTTCCTGCCCAAAGGCAAGCGTGAAGGTAAGGTCGTGATGGCCATGAACCTGGCATTTGATAACGACAGTACGCAAGGAATCAGTCGGGTGGTAGAGGCTTCGGGCATACAGCGTCTGATGCTTCGTCCGGATTCCGCATTCAAGTACAAGAGCGTGACCGGATTCATGTATTACACCGGAAAAGACCACTCATCAGCTTTGATCAGCGATATACGTCTGATGCGTTATCGCATGCGTGAAGAGAACTTGCCGCAGCAGAACGATTCTGTGTCTGTGAAGGCCGATACGCTTGCTCCGAACGATACCCTTCGTAGGGTGAAGCGGCAGGAAATTACCAAACGTTGATACTTATGCAGTATTATGCATCTCATTATCTCTGGCATGCGGGGCAGGACAAACTGTTCCGCATGCAGCGTATAGGGCTGGAAGTATCGGGTCATACCTGGGTGTCGATGGAGCCTTTGGAAGAAGAAGTCCGGAATACCCAGTGGCTGGGCGGGCTGATTATTCTGGCAGGCTTCTGCTCCGGAATTAAGGAAAGACGAAACATTTCAGGAATTTCGTGCGCGGACGGCTTCTGCAGTGGTAGGAGACCAGCCGCTTTATGCTTTCCATGTGTCGTTTTTTGACTTGCAGAAGATGGCATTCACCGACCGGAGCCGCCTGGTACGTTTATGACAGACGGCGACGGAATTCCGCACACACGATGGCAGTAGCCACCGCTACGTTCAGCGATTCGCTGGTTTCTTTTTCCTTGCGGGTAGTTGGGAATCAGCAGTTTCTGAGAAACAAGATTTTCAATTTCCTTGCACACTCCGTTTCCTTCATTACCCATCACGATAACCCCTTGTGCCGATAATTTCTGCGAATAGATGTTTTTCCCGTCCAGGAAAGTACCGAATACCGGCACGTTTCTTTCTGTCTGCACGCGAATGAACTCTTTCAAATCGCAGTAATGCAGCCTGACACGTGCCAGAGCTCCCATTGTGGCTTGTACGGTTTTCGGATTAAAGGCGTCGGCAGTACCTTGCGAACAGAAAATATCCTCTATGCCAAACCAGTCGGCAATGCGGATGATGGTACCCAGGTTGCCCGGGTCTTGCACGTCATCCAGTGCCAGGCAGAGCGAATGGCCCGGCAAAGAATCGTCGTAGGTATAAGAAGGCAGGTCGAATACGGCCAGCACCTCTTGCGGAGTTTTCAGCAGGCTGGCACGTGCCAGTTCCTCCGCGCTTACTTCAATGGTTTCCTGAGCAAGCAGAAGCGGATGAGTTTCCAGCCACTGTGCCGTAGCAATCAACAGCTTGCATGAAAAGTGTCCCAGCAGGTCGTTGACCAGTTTGTTACCTTCGGCTAAGAAAGCTTTTTCTGCTTTCCGGTATTTTTCATCTCCAATGACCGGATATATTTGATTCTGTTTTTGCTCAGCATAGTGTGACGGGGATTTTTAATTATATTTTAAGAACAAAGCTAAGAAGATATTTTTAATATTGCCTATCTTTGCATATAAAATTTTGCATATAGTTTCAGTTTGTATGAAGATAATCCCCCGTATCTATATCGGCCTGCTTGTCCTGTTGCTTTTTCTGAGCGGATGTTCGGTCAGTAAATTCATTCCTGAGGGGCACTATCTTCTGGACAATGTAAAAGTAGAATCAGACAACAAGGAAATCAAGTCATCCCAGATGAATGTGTATCTTCGCCAGACACCCAATGCCAAGTGGTTCAGCCTGGTGAAGCTCCCTATGTACATTTACGGAGCAGCCGGCAAGGATTCCACAAAGTGGATCAACCGTTTCCTGTACCGTATGGGAGATGCTCCCCGTATTTATGACCCGAAACTGGCCGAAGAAACCCGCTTGCAGATAGAACAGGCGGTGCGCAACATGGGATATATGAGCGGACAGGTGAGTATGCACACGCAGGTGAAGGGGAAAAAAATCAAGGTCGGCTATCAGATTCATTCCGGTGAGCCTTACCTGATTTCGCATGTGGCATACGATATTGCCGACTACCAAATACATGATTACCTGATGGCAGATTCAGCCCGTTCTTATCTGAAGTCCGGTTCCCGTCTCGACGTAAACAAAAGGCTTGATGAGGAGCGCGACCGCATCACGCAGTATCTTCAGAACCGGGGCTATTATCGTTTCAACAAAGACTTCATTACGTATCAGGTAGATACCATGCGTAACTCGCGCAATGTCGACTTGATTATGAAGTTGCATCCTTATCGCCGGAAAAAGGAAGATTCCCCTTCACCGCATCGCCAGTATTATGTACGCAATGTAGATTTCATGTTCGATGTGGACTTTGCAGAACTGACTTCCGGCAGACTGAAAGGAATTGATTCTCTTCGTTCGGGCGGGGTGAATTTCTTCTACAAGGATGTCTGTTCTTACGTCCGCAGGTCATCAGCGACTATAATTATCTGAAATCCGGAAATCTTTATCGTACCCGCGATGTGCAGAGCACCTATTCTGCATTGGGACGTCTTAATATCCTGAAATATTCCAACATCCGTTTCCGTGAAGAGCTGGAGGCTGATTCGGCTTATCTGGATGCCTATGTCATGCTTACCCGCAACAAGAACAAGTCGCTTTCCTTTGAAATTGAAGGAACCAACTCGGCTGGCGACTTGGGAGCTGCCGCTTCCGTAGCTTATTCTCACCGGAACCTGTTCAAGGGGTCTGAAACCTTCACCTTTAAGTTGCGTGGAGCCTTACGAAGCCGTTACGGGCCTGGAAGGATATGCCAACAGCAACTACCTGGAATATGGAGTGGAAGCCAGCTTGAGCTTTCCGGAATTCATGTTTCCCTTCCTTTCGTCTGATTTCCGCCGTCGGAGCCGTGCTACTTCCGAGGTGACGATGAAATACAACTGGCAGATTCGCCCGGAGTTTGAGCGTACGGTAGCTTCTGCGGCCTGGAGTTACCGTTGGGGAAAGCGGGGAGCGACCCATCGTTTCGATGTGTTCGACCTGAACTACATCTACATGCCCTATCGTTCGGAAACTTTCCGTGAATACCTGGACTATATGGACGAAAGAAATCCCTTGCTGCGCTATAGCCATGAAGATTTGTTCATTGTGCGCCTGGGGTATACGTATACTTACAACAAGCTCGGGTGCCACCACACTGAAAACGTCGCAACGCAATTCTTACTCCATTCGTTTCAATATAGAAGAGTCGGGCAACCTGTTGTATCTGTTTTCGCGGATGATTAACGGCCGTCCGAAAACGGAGAAGCCTATCAGATGGCCAACATCAGCTTTGCACAGTATGTAAAGACAGATTTCGACTATGCCAAGAACTTTATGATTGACGACCGTAATGCCCTGGTGTTCCATGTGGGAGTGGGAGTGGCCGTGCCGTACGGAAACTCCACGAGTCTTCCGTTTGAAAAGTCTCTATTTTTCCGGAGGTGCCAACAGTGTGCGTGGATGGAGCGTCCGCTCGCTGGGGACCGGGCGGTTACCGTGGCGACGGAAACAGTCTGGATTATGTGAACCATACCGGTGACATCGCTCGACCTGAACCTGAGTATCGCACCCATCTGTTCTGGAAACTGAACGGTGCGGCATTTGTGGATGCCGGAAACGTGTGGACCATCCGTAACCGGGAAATGCAGCCCGAAGGACTCTTCAGGTTCAACCGTTTCTATAAGCAGCTGGCCGTGGCCTACGGATTAGGATTGCGTTTCGACCTGGACTTCCTGATTATCCGTTTCGACGGAGGTATGAAGGCCATCAATCCGATGTACACCGGGCGCGACCGTTATCCGATTATTTCTCCTGATTTCAAACGCGACTTTGCGTTTCATTTTGCAGTAGGTTATCCCTTTTAATATCATCTATTATTATATGGACAAGAATGTATATACCATTGAAGAAGTAGACCAGGCCTGAAAGCCTGGGCAGAGCAGACCGAGTTTCCGGCAGAGATGCAGCTGGACAAGGCTATCTATATACCCGATGTCAAAGAAACCGTACGCCGGTTAGTCATGCAGGCCTACGTATGTTATGAGAATCCGCGCTTGCAGGGTTGTCTTCGTTTGCTGGAGCGTATCAAGGCACGGATAGAAGAAGAGAAAAGAAGCTAGATACGGCTAAAATTGCCGGCTTTCTTTCATATTTGCAAAAAAAATACGAAATTTGCACAGCAATAATAAAGATTAATTCATACACCTTTATAAAAATAACAATTATGACAAAAAGTGCATTACAAATCGCAAGAGCTGCTTACCAGCCGAAATTGCCGAAAGCGTTGACTGGTGCTGTAGTAGCTAAGGAAGGCGAACCGACTCAGTCTGTAGCCGATCAGGAAGAAATCAAGAAGCTGTTCCCGAACACATACGGCATGCCGTTGATCCAGTTCGTGGAAGGTGAAGCAAAAGAATTTGCTCCGATGAACGTCGGCGTAATCTTGTCTGGTGGACAGGCTCCTGGTGGCCACAACGTAATCTCAGGTTTGTTCGACGGTATCAAGAAGCTGAATCCGGCTAACAAACTGTACGGTTTTATCCTGGGTCCTGGCGGTTTGGTTGACCACAACTATATGGAACTGACAGCTGATATCATCGACGAATACCGTAACACCGGTGGTTTCGATATTATCGGTTCAGGACGTACCAAACTGGAAAAAGAAGAACAGTTCGAAAAAGGATACGAAATCTTGAAAGAACTGGGCATCAAGGCACTGGTAATCATCGGTGGTGACGACTCTAACACTAACGCTTGCGTATTGGCTGAATACTATGCTGCCAAGAACTACGGCGTACAGGTAATCGGTTGTCCGAAGACTATCGACGGTGACTTGAAGAACGACATGATTGAAACTTCATTCGGTTTCGATACTGCCTGCAAGACTTACTCAGAAGTTATCGGTAACATCGAACGCGACTGTAACTCAGCTCGTAAATACTGGCACTTCATCAAGTTGATGGGACGTTCTGCTTCTCACATCGCACTGGAATGTGCTTTGCAGACTCAGCCGAACATCTGTATCATCTCAGAAGAAGTAGAAGCTAAGAACATGTCTTTGGATGACATCGTTACTTACATCGCTCAGGTAGTTGCCGACCGTGCTGCTGCCGGAAACAACTTCGGTACTGTATTGATTCCGGAAGGTTTGATTGAATTCATCCCCTGCCATGAAGCGTCTGATTGCGGAACTGAACGACTTCTTGGCTGCTAACGGTGAAGAATTCAACAGCATCAAGCGTTCTAAACAGCGCGAATACATCATCAGCAAGTTGTCTCCTGAAAATGCTGCTATCTATGCTTCTCTGCCGGAAGGCGTAGCTCGTCAGTTGTCACTCGACCGTGACCCGCACGGAAATGTACAGGTATCTCTTATCGAAACAGAAAAGCTTCTGTCTGAAATGGTAGCTACTAAGCTGGCTGCATGGAAAGAAGAAGGCAAGTTCGTAGGTAAGTTTGCTGCTCAGCACCACTTCTTCGGTTACGAAGGACGTTGCGCTGCTCCTTCTAACTTCGATGCTGACTACTGCTACTCTTTGGGTTACACTGCATCTATGCTGATTGCTAACGGTAAGACTGGTTACATGTCTTCTGTACGTAACACTACAGCTCCTGCTGCAGAATGGATTGCAGGTGGTGTGCCTATCACTATGATGATGAACATGGAACGTCGTCACGGTGAAATGAAACCGGTTATCCAGAAAGCACTGGTGAAACTGGATGGTGCTCCGTTCAAGGCATTCGCTGCCGTACGCGACACTTGGGCTAAGGAAACAGCTTACGTATATCCGGGTCCTATCCAGTACTTCGGTCCTACAGAAGTTTGTGACCAGCCTACTAAGACGCTGCAGTACGAACAGGCAAAATAATTTGATTCCTGAATTCCCGGAAGGGAACTTTCTATAGGAAAATTAATTTAGCGAAGAATCAGGCCGACCGAAAGAGGGCCGGATTCTTCGCTATTTGTTGAAACAAGCTCAACCGGTTCTGCCGGTACATCTGTTGAAATTTTCTATAAACCTTATTTGAGATGACAAAGAAATCACCCATTCTCGCGGTGAACGAGCCCGTGAAAAAAACAACCCGCAAGCGTCCTGCGCCCCGAAAAAGCGACAGGCAGTAAGAAGACCGCTTCCAGTCTATGGCAGCATTTGTCAGAACAAGTTCCACACCGTTACCGGAAAGCATCTTCTGCACACTCTTGATTTGGAGCACCACAATTTGCTTGATTTCGGGCTCTGTCAGTGGCAGGAACATGATGGTCTCGTCGATACGGTTCAGGAATTCCGGGCGGATGGTCTTTTTCAGCATATTCATCACTTCCTTTTTGGTTTCCTCTACGATTTGCTCCTTATTGCTACTGTTGAGCTTCTCCATCTGGCTTTGGATATAGCCGCTGCCCATGTTGGAGGTCATGATGATAATCGTATTCTTGAAGTTGACCGTACGCCCTTTGTTGTCCGTCAGACGTCCGTCATCCAGCACTTGCAGCAAGATGTTGAATACGTCCGGATGCGCTTTCTCGATTTCGTCGAATAGGACGACAGAATACGGTTTCCGCCTTACGGCTTCTGTCAGTTGTCCACCTTCATCGTAGCCCACATATCCCGGAGGCGCTCCTACCAGACGGGAAACACTGTGTTTCTCCTGATACTCGCTCATGTCGATACGGGTCATCATCGTCTCGTCGTCAAAGAGGAACTCCGCCAGCGCCTTTGCCAATTCCGTCTTACCTACACCGGTGGTTCCCAGGAAAAGGAATGAGCCGATAGGACGTTTCGGGTCTTGCAGTCCGGCACGGCTGCGTCGTACGGCATCGGATACGGCCTCGATGGCTTCGTCCTGCCCGATAACCCGCTGGTGCAGTTCTGCCTCCAGATGCAACAGTTTGTCCTTTTCGCTTTGCAGCATCTTGCTTACCGGTATGCCGGTCCAGCGGGATACTACGTCGGCAATGTCTTCAGCGTCCACTTCCTCTTTAATCATGGCCTTGTCGCCCTGCATCTCGTGCAGTTTTTGCTGCGTTTCTTCAATCTCCTGGTTCAGCGCTTGCAGTTTGCCGTAGCGTATTTCGGCCACCCGGCCATAGTCGCCTTCCGTTCAGCCTTGTCGGCCTCGAACTTCAGGTTCTCTATTTCCACCTTATTCTGCTGGATTTTGTTGACAAGGGTCTTTTCACTTTGCCATTTCGCCTTGTACGAGTTTTCCTGCTCCTTCAGCTCGGCAAGTTCTTTGCCGATTTGTTCCAGCTTGGGCTTGTCGTTTTCGCGCTTGATGGCCTCGCGTTCAATCTCCAGCTGCTTTATCTTACGCGAGATTTCGTCCAGTTCTTCCGGAACGGAATCGACTTCCATACGTAGCTTGGCAGCGGCTTCGTCCATCAGGTCGATAGCCTGCTCAACTCTACGGCGGCGATGATGGCATCGTCTTTAATCCGTACGTGGTGATGGTTCTCATAACGTTCCTTCAGACCACGCAGAATGGAAATGGTGCTCAGTGTATCCGGTTCGTTCACCATGACAAGGTTTCTATCTGCTGGCCGTTTATGCCGAGTTTCTGGAAAATGAAGTTCGTTACATTTTCGCCCACCTTCAGCAAACCTGCCATCAAATGTTCCGGCTCGATGACCTGCTGTCCGCGGCTCTGTACCAGGTTTACCGCTTCCTGCACTGCCTCTTGCGATTTGATTGTAAAGTTGTTAAAGTTCATAAATGGTCTCCTTTCTCGTTATTAGTTGTGGTTTCTTATTATTTTCACTTTTTACGCTTAGTGTTATTCAAATTCTTTGCCAGCGTCTGCCGGAGACGAAAACCTGACGATTTGTCACTTGATTGTGTTTTTATACTGAAAATCTGTCATTTATGGCTCGCTTTTTGTCAGTCGGTCCTGGCGTAAGTACATTGCGTTTGAAACGTCAAAGAGTTTTTCCTGAAACGCAAGTACGTTTTACTTCAAACTCTTTACATTTTACCTGAAACGCACTTGCGTTTACGGATGAATGTACTTGTGTTTTTTCCGGGGGAGAAAAAAGCCTTCCTGAAAGGGAGCGGATTGTGGTTGAAATTTTCTATCTTTGCTTCAGATATCATCTATAATGTCAATTTATTATTTTATTTATGAAATACCCAACCGGAATACAGAGCTTTGATCGCATCATCGAAGACGGTTATGTATATGTAGACAAGATGGATATGGTTTATTCGATTGCCAAGGACGGTTCTATTTACTTTCTGAGTCGTCCGCGAGGTTTCGGGAAGAGTTTGTTGGTTTCTACGCTGAAGAACTATTTTTTTAGGGCGCAAGGAGCTTTCAGAGGCCTGAAGGTTGACAGCCTGGAGAAGGAATGCACGGTGTATCTGGTATTTCACATGGATTTCAATGGGGGCGAATATATCTGTCCCGGCTCATTGAGGGATGCCATTGCAAGTTATATGTCTGGCTTTTTAGCATGCTATTCATGGGTAAATAATGTAGGTCTATTAGCTGGAGGACGGTAAACTGGAGAAACAAGTATAAATAGAAACACATTAACTAATATGGAAAAGAAAATACCCTTTGCTTCTGATGTAATTTTAATTGATGCAGCTTTCCTTGACCGCGTGGGGAAGGATATGGCGGCACATTTTGCACCGCTGGTGGGGCGTGAACTGCCTAAGGCTGATCTGGCCGTGTTGCTGGAGTGTCTGGCTTTGGATGCCGGAATAGAGCCGGGCAAGAATGAGATACAGGTAATTTTTGTGTATGATGCGGAGCATAGCCGGATGAATTTCTGCCTTCCTTCTGATTTGGAGAAGGAAGTTCACGGCATGGCATTCCAGAGTCGTCTGGGTGAGTTTGCGCTTTATGCTTTCCAGCCTTCGGATATGGCTCGCCGGGAGGGCTTGTTTACGGAATCATTGCAACTGCTGACCGAATCGAAAGATGCACGCCGAATCATGCTGGTGCCCGATGAAGGGGAATATGGAGAAGCTGTGGAGCGGCTGGCGGCAAAGATAAAGGGAAAAGATGGTGTGACGGTGTTCGGCATGAATCCTCCGACACACGATTATGAATATTCTTTTGAAATGTTGGGATTTGCCATTCTTCAGTCGTTGGGCATCCGGGCAGAGGAACTTTAATTTTGTGGAGGTATGTCTGATTTCCGTTTGAAAGCGTTCTATAGTGTGGCACGAAACCTTAGTTTTACCAAGGCTTCGCAGGAGCTGTTTGTGAGCCAGCCGGCAGTGACCAAGCATGTACGGGAGCTGGAGAGCCTCTACGGAGTACGTCTGTTCGACCGGAAGGGGAATTCCATTTCGCTCACGGAGGCCGGAAAGTTGCTGATGGAGCACTGCGAACGGATTTTGGACGATTACCGCAAGCTGGAGTACGACATGCACCAGTTGAACAATGAGTATGCGGGAGAGTTACGGTTAGGGGCAAGTACGACAATCTCACAGTATGTGCTTCCGGCTGTGCTGGCTGCTTTCACGGAGCGTTATCCCAAGATGAGTGTGTCATTGATGGACACCAATTCGCGCAATGTGGAGAAGGCTTTGCAGGAGCATACCATTGACGTGGGTATGGTGGAGGGAGTGTTCCGTCTGCCCAGCCTGCGCTACGACCCGTTCTTGTGCGATGAGCTGGTGCCGGTGGTTTGTCCGCGCGGTCGCTGGGCCGGAAAGGAGGAACTGACACTGGAGGAGTTTGTCAGTGTGCCGCTGGTGCTTCGTGAGCGGGGTTCCGGCACGCTGGATGCCATTGAGATGGTATTGGCAGAGCAGGGACTGAAGCTTTCTTCGCTGAACGTGCGGATGCACTTAGGCAGTACGGAAGGTATCAAGTCGTTCTTGCGGTGCAGCAACTGTATGGGCATCGTGTCAATCTGTGCCTTAGAGAGGGAACTGAAGGAAGGAGACTTTCAGGTGATTGACATTGAGGGCCTGCAATTCAAGCGGCATTTCTGTTTTGTATCGGCTCAGGGGCAGGAGTCGGATACGGTATTGAATTTTATGCGTTTTGTCCGGCACTTCCTTTCCGGAAAGTAAAGGCCGGACAAAACGTCTCTTTTTATTTCTTCCCGAATTCAGGGTCGATTTTCAGCAGGGCGGTAACGCCGAAGGTGGCCAGTGTGCACACCATAATCCAGATGAAGAACAGCTGGTAGCCTAGGGTTTCTTGCATCCAGCCGGCTATCATGCCCGGCAGCATCATGCCCAAGGCCATGAAGGCGGTACAGATGGCATAGTGCGAGGTCTTGTGTGTGCCGTTGGCAAAATAAATAAGGTAGAGCATGTAGGCCGTGAAACCGAATCCGTAGCCGAACTGTTCCACAAAGATGCAGCTGTTCACGATGATTAAGTTGTCGGGCTGGGCGTAACTCAGGTACACGTAGACAATGTCGGGCAGAGAGATGGCCCATACCATCGGCCAGAGCCAGCGGCGCAGTCCGTGGCGTGCTACGGCAATGCCTCCCAGGATACCTCCCAAAGTGAGACCGACAATGCCGAGCGTTCCTTGGGCAAAGCCTATCTGTGCCGTGGTCATTCCGAGTCCTCCTTGTTCCACCGGGTCGAGCAGGAAGGGAATGCCCATCTTGGCTAACTGTGCCTCGGGCAGGCGGTAGAGCAGCATGAACAGAATGGCGGTAAGCGCCTGTTCTTTCTGGAAGAAGGAACGGAAGGTGAGCAGGAAGTCGGTCAGTATGCTCCGGGCTTCTCCTTGCCGGGCAACCGACGGCAGTCCTGGCCAGGACGGGGCAGTACGAAGGAATGGTAGAGCCACAGAGCCAGCAGGCAGCCCGCTAACGTGAAGAAGGTGATGCTCCAGGCATACGATGTGCGTCCGGTCATTTCTTCCAGCCAGCCGGCCAGCATAATGAGCAGTCCTTGTCCGGCGATGGTGGCAAAACGGTAGAACGTGCTGCGGATGCCCACGAAGAAGGCTTGCTGATGCGGGGTAAGGCCTAACATGTAGAAGCCGTCGGCGGCAATATCGTGGGTGGCGGAACTGAAGGCTACGAGCCAGAACACCGCCAATGTGGTCTGGAAGAAATGGCTGGTGGGGATGGTGAAGGCAATGCCGGCCAGTCCGGCACCCAGCAGCAACTGGGTAGTGACAATCCACCACCGCTTGGTGCGGAGCAGGTCGACAAACGGGCTCCACAGGGGCTTGATGACCCAGGGCAGGTTCAGCCAGCTGGTGTAGAGGGCCACCTCCGTGTTCGAGATGCCCATTCGTTTGTACATCACCAGCGATAAAATCATCACAGCTACGTAGGGAAGTCCTTCGGCAAAGTAGAGCGAAGGTACCCAGTACCAGGGAGAGCGTGTGCGCATAGTCGTTCGTTTTTAGTATAACTTACGGATTTCAGCTCCCCGGTAGTAATGCAGCAGAATCTGGTCGTAGGAATATCCTTTTTCGCCCATCACGGCAGCACCGATCTGACAGAGTCCCACGCCGTGTCCCCATCCGGCACCGGTCAGTTCGAACCATTCGGGTACTCCGTTCACTTCCGGTCCCTTTGTCGACTACGAATGCCGAAGCTGAACAGGTGGGTAGGTGAGAGGGTGCGGCGTATTTCCAGTTCCTTTCCGATGGTCATTGTTTTCAGGGTTCCTACAATCTTCAGCCGGCTGATACGTCCCGATTTTCCTCGTTCCATGGGGATAAGGTCGAGTATCTCCCCGTAATCACTCTTGGTATGCGTGGCAATCAGTTCGGCCAGTTCGGCTTGTGTGTATCTCACCTTCCAGCGGTAGAAATCGTGTGTCTCCTGGTCGTAGTTGTTGAGTATCTGTGAAAGGATTTTCGGATCAGTGGTGTGGCAGAAAGATTCCGGACGCTGGCGTATCCATCGTTCGGCTTCTTCCTCTTGGGTGAGGTCGGGCAGGGGGGCATCCGTGTCCAAGTCGCGCACGGCACTGAGGTAAGGATAATGCTTGTCTTCCCAGCAGTAGTTGAACTCTTCGGTCACTCCGCCGCAGCACTTCGAGAAACGGGCGTCGCAGATGGCATGCTTGTGCATGAGCACCTGGCCGCGTGTTTTCTTCACGGCTTCCACCACACTCTGGTTGGAGGCACGGGTAATGCCCTGATAGCGCTGGCAATGGTCGTCGGCGCATACGTCGAAGATGGTATGGTCTTCGCGGTCGTACCAGCGGATGTATTCTGTTTCAGTCTTGAGGAAGGGAAAGAAGTTGCTGCCCTGTTTGCTAAGGGCCTTCCGCTTTTCAATCTGTGCTAAAAGCCAGCTTCGTGAGATGACGGCATGGGCTTTCAGAAACTCCAGGGAAGAGGTGGCGTTCATCTCGGACGAGATGACGCTGGTCAGGTAGTCTTCTGCCGGCACCTGGTTGATGGCGGTAATCTTTCCTTCGTCTACCACCAGGCGCAGGGTGCCGAGGAAGGTTTGTGTTTCCTGACGTTCCCAGTGGAAATTGATACCGATGGTTACGTCTTCGAGTGAGAAGGAGGCATCGTCCTCCAACGGGGTGAAGGTCAGTTCCCGGTACATGTTACCGTTCCAGGAAATTCCTCCTTCGTCGAAGGATACACGTTGCTTGCCCGATACGGTTTCTCCTTTGGCCAGAAATTTGGCATTGAGTGTAAAGGCTATTTCAAGGGCTTTGACGATGCCCACGTTTATTTCAGGTTCTTTCATGATGCTTAATGTGTTACTTCGTGGTAGATTTGGCGGAGCGTGTCAGCGTCCAGTTTTTGAAAATCTTCTTCGCGGGCCGTCACAAGGATGCCGGCCATATCGAGGGCGCCGGGACTGACTATCAGCTGTGCGTCGCCTTCGGCAGTGTAGCACTGCGGACGATGGGCTGTGCGCGGGATGTAGACGGTGACAAATCCGTAGCGCGGGTCATTCCAGGCAAAGAGGTTGTAGCGTGGCTCGGTTTCTCCTTCGTGCAGGGGCAGGCTGTGCAGGTAGCTGTCAATTAGCCGTACACCAGTGGCCAGTCCTCCTGAGTGATGAAGGCCCGTATCGGACAGAAGTATCCTTCGATGTCGTAGGCGATGCAGGACTTGCCGTCGGAGAGGGGTTCGAAACCTTTTTCTACCGCTGTGCTCATCAGTCTTTCCCATTGGCGGATGAGAGGTACATCTTCCTGGCGTACGGCCTGGAAATGGAAGTGGTCGGGGGCAGAAGCGCCGCATTGGGCTCCGTTGTAGAATACGGTGTAGCCGCTGGCAAAGTTCTTCTCCAACCAGTCGACCAGGCGTTCGGGCAACCGGCGCGTAGTCTTGTCGGCCAATGTTTGCCACTGGTGACTTTCCGTGGAGATGGTGAGGTGCCCCGGCAGAATGGGGTAAGGATTCAGTCGCAGGCTGAAAGGTTCGTCCAGCTGGATGCGGACAGACTCTTGCTCTTCCGGCTTGTGGCTCAGACAGAGGAAGCAGGGGCGGGCAGCGATGGAAGCCTTGTCTACTTTGGCACAGGTGGAAACGGCGCGTGCCGGATTGAACTGCACGGTGATGTCGTTCGCACCGAGTGAAAGTGTACGGGTCTGTACATGCGCCAGTGCTTTGTGGTTTTTGCGGGCCAGTGGCCATGTGTCGAGCTGGTGACGGATGAAGGTTTCGGCAGAAGCCGCAGGGGCTGCATCTTCCCATGAGAGAGGGTGACGGAGCAGGGCCTGGCGTTTCCGTATTTCCAGGGTACGCAAGCTGTCCTTGTAGCTGTTGTTCTGGTTCTGCTTCTCAATACTCAGGGCTGCGTCGGAATTGCCTTCCCAGCGACGGCATAAATAAAGTACGTCGTAGATACGTCCGATGCGGTATTCCCGGGAGAAAGCCAGTCCTAACGCATAGTCTTCGCCGTAGCTGGTGTTCGGTACACGGATTTTCCGCAGCAGCGGCGTGAAGAAAGCACGCGGGGCTCCCAGTCCGTTGATGCGGAGAGCGTTGTTGTGTCCGTTGGTATCGGTCCATTCCTTGTGGTCGATAACGCCCGGCGGCAGTGTCTCCAGTTGGAAGTTGGTCATGCGGTAAGAGCCGATAACCATGGCGCAGCGCTCCCGGCGGAACTTGTCGACAATGGTCTGGAGGGTAGACGGACTGCTGTACAGGTCGTCGCTGTCGAGCTGCACGACAAAGCGTCCGCAGAGAGGGTGATGCACACCCAGGTTCCAGCATCCGCCGATGCCCAAATCGTCACGTTCGGGAATGAGATGAATCACTTTTTCGTTTCCGGCGTATTGGTCAATGCACTCCGTGGTGCCGTCGGTAGAATGGTTGTCGATGACAATCAGGTTGAACGGGAAGTCTGTTTCCAGTTTCAGTACCGATTCAATGGCGTCGGCAATGGTGCGGATGCGGTTGCGCACGGGGATGATGACCGAAGCCTCGTATGCAAATTCACCTTCCGACAAATCGATTTCGCGCTCCACAGGGGGCAGGAAGGCATGAATATTTTTCAGGTAATAAGTAAATGCCGTTTCCCGTTCCAGTTGTACGCCCGGTTGCGGGTCTACGTAGTCAAACTGTTTTTCGCCCGACAGGCGGGTGTCTTCTTCGATTTCGGTGTAAAGGAACTCACGTATGGGCGTCAGTTCGTATTTCTGTGAAAGTGCCAGTCGCACGGCATACAAGGCAGAATACTGGTATTCGGGCTGGTGGGTGATGGTGTCGAACGCTTCCTGCAAGGCCGCCGTCTTGAAGAGCAGCACCGAGCCGAAGTCAAAATCATCGCGCACGCTTCCCGGCTGGTAGTCAATGACCGGATGAGGTTTTCGTACTCCCTCTGTCACCTGATAATGGTCAGCATAGACCATGCCCGATTCCGGTGCGGCTAAATAGTCGCACATGCGTTCCAGTGCCATGTAGCCCATATCTAATGTATGGGGCTTGGTATAAACAAGGAGGTAGGGAGTGCGGGTGAGGGCAAGCATCTGCCGGATGCCTTCGGTATGCTGGAAGGAGAAAGAGGGAAGAAGGTGGCATTTCTCTGTGGGAATGTCTTTGTCTTCCGGATGGTCAGTTAGTAGGAATATCTGGTCTGTTCGGGAACTCTCTGTCAGACCTTTTATGGTTTTATTCAGCTGGTTATCACTTCCATATAAAAGGAAGCAAGTTACTTGGTTATTCATATTTAATACATTTATACGTACAAAGATAGGCAATATATCTTATTTTTTCCCTAACTTTGTACGCTAAATGTGTAGAATATAAGAGTATTATGACGACAAAAACTCCTTTATTGGGGAAATCGCTGAACGAACTGAAAACCATTGTGCAGGATTTGGGAATGCCTAAATTTACAGCCGGGCAGATTGCATCGTGGCTGTACGACAAGAAAGTAGGCTCTATCGAAGAGATGACAAACCTTTCGCTCAAAAACCGTGAGCGGCTGATGGAGAACTACGAGGTGGGAGCCAGTGCACCGGTGCATGAGATGCGTTCGGTAGACGGAACGGTGAAATACTTGTTCTGTACGCCCGAAGGTGATTATATAGAATCCGTATATATTCCCGATGACGACCGTGCTACTTTGTGCGTTTCGTCACAGGTGGGATGCAAGATGAACTGTAAATTCTGTATGACCGGAAAGCAGGGATACACGACCAGCCTGACAGCTGCCCAGATTCTGAATCAGATTTATTCGGTGCCGGAACGGGATACGCTGACCAACGTGGTGTTTATGGGCATGGGCGAACCGTTCGACAACCTGGACGAAGTGCTGCGTGCCTTGGAAATCCTGACTGCCGATTATGGCTACAAATGGAGCCCGAAGCGTATCACGGTTTCTACCGTAGGATTGCAGAAAGGACTGGAACGTTTCCTGGAAGAAAGTGACTGCCACCTGGCCATCAGTCTGCATTCTCCTTTCCCTTCCCAGCGCAGGGAACTGATGCCGGCAGAAAAGGCTTTCTCCATTACCGAGATGGTGGAGATACTTCGCCGATATGATTTCAGCAAGCAGCGCCGTCTGTCTTTTGAATACATCGTGTTCAAGGGAGTGAACGACAGCCTGATTTATGCCAAGGAACTGGTGAAACTGCTCCGTGGACTGGACTGTCGTATGAATCTGATTCGCTTCCATGCCATCCCGAACGTGGACTTGGAAGGAACGGATATGGAGTCAATGATAGCTTTCCGTGATTACCTGACACAGCATGGCTTGTTTGCTACCATTCGCGCTTCACGCGGAGAAGATATCTTTGCGGCTTGCGGCATGCTTTCTACCGCCCAGCAGCAGGCAGAGAAAAAAGAGAAAGAAAGTGAAACCTTTTAATACAAGAAACATCATGAAACGAATGACATTTTATCTTGAATGGCCCTGGCGGTGCTGTCGCTTGCTTCCTGCCGCAACGGAGGGAAGAGTATCATTACTCCGGTGTCAAGCGGACGCCCGTATGAAGTGATGGTGGTGGCCGATGACAAATGCTGGATGAGTCCGGACAGTGCACTGTTTCATGTGCTGGATACGGATGTGCCGGGATTGCCTCAGGCTGAACGCTCTTTCCGTATTTCGCGTGTGCGGCCTGACTTTTTTGACCGTTCGGTACGTTTGTTCCGTAACATCATTATTGTAGATATTCAGGACATCTATACGCAGCCCAAATTCAAGTATACGCGTGATGCTTATTCGTCTCCGCAGATGATTATGACCATTCAGGCACCTAACCAGAAGGAGTTTGCAGACTATGTTTCGAAAAACGGTCAGGTGATTATCGACTTCTTTACCCGTGCCGAAATGAACCGTCAGGTGAAGTTGCTGGAGAAAAAACACAATGAAACACTTTCGACCAAGGTACAGAGCATGTTTGATTGCGACATTTGGATGCCGGTGGAAATGGAATCGTACAAGCAGGGTGAGAATTTCCTGTGGGCTTCGAGCAACCTGAATGACTTGAACTTCGTGATGTATGCTTATCCGTTCCGTGACCACGATACGTTTACCAAAGAGTATTTCATTCATAAACGTGACTCCGTGATGAAAGTCAACCTGCCGGGTGCGCGTGAAGGCATGTACATGGAAACAGCCGATTCCATGTTTGTTGAGACGAGCAACATTGCCGTGAAGGGAGACTATGCATTCGAGGCCCGCGGATTGTGGGAAATGAAGAACGATGCCATGGGAGGCCCGTTCGTATCGCATGTGCGTAGACCGTGACAATGCACGGGTTATCGTGGTGGAAGGTTTTGTCTATAATCCGGGCAAAAGGCTGAAACGTGACCAGATTCGCAAGCCTGAACGCGGCGTTGTACACACCTGAAGCCTTCCTTCAGAAAAAAGAAGTGTCGGAAATTCCGGTAGACAATTCCATCTCGGAAGAACAAATCAAACAAGAAGCTGAACAGAATAAGCAATAAATATGGAAAATCGTAAAATTAGAGTGGGAATCACCCATGGAGATATAAACGGGGTAGGCTATGAAGTGATATTGAAGACTTTCTCTGACCCCACCATGCTGGAACTTTGTACGCCGGTGGTGTACGGCTCTCCCAAGGTTGCTGCGTATCACCGCAAGGCCATGGAAATACAGACCAGTTTCAGCATTGTAAATTCTGCTGAAGAGGTGCAGGACGGAAGAGTGAACGTGGTGAACTGCATAGAAGAGGAGTTGAAGGTGGAACTGACCAAGCCGACTCCCGAAGCCTGGTAAAGCGGCACTGGCTGCACTGGAAAGAGCTTTTGGCCGATTACCGGGAAGGCCTGTTCGATGTGCTGGTGACGGCTCCTATCAACAAGCATACCATCCAGTCGGATGCGTTCCATTTCCCGGGACATACGGAATACATTGAAGAACGTGTAGGTGGAGGACAGAAGGCCTTGATGATTCTGCTGAAAGGTGATTTCCGTGTGGCACTGGTGACAGGCCATGTACCCGTGCGCGACATTGCCGGTGAACTGACCAAAGAACTGATTATGGAAAAGATGGAGATTTTCCATCGTTCACTGAAGAAAGATTTCGGCATCGACAATCCGCGTATTGCCGTGTTCTCACTGAATCCTCATGCGGGAGACAACGGACTGCTGGGAACGGAAGAGCAGGAAGTGATTATTCCGGCCATGAAAGAGATGATAGCTCGCGGTGTGCAGTGCTTCGGACCGTATCCTGCCGATGGCTTCATGGGCTCAGGCAATTATACGCATTTCGACGGTATTCTGGCCATGTATCATGACCAGGGACTGGCTCCGTTCAAGGCACTGGCCATGGATGAAGGAGTGAACTTTACTGCCGGCTTGCCTATCGTACGTACTTCGCCTGCTCACGGTACGGCATACGATATTGCCGGAAAAGGCATTGCTTCGGAAGATTCTTTCCGTCAGGCGGTGTACGTGGCCATGGATGTGTTCCGCAACCGTGCCTGGGAAAGAGAAATCAGTGCCCGTCCGTTGCGCAAGCAGTATTATGAGAAACGAGATGACAGTGATAAACTGAAATTAGACAGTATAGAAGAGGAATAACATGAAGTTTGCAATCATATCAGCCGGGGAAGGTTCCCGGCTGGCACAAGAAGGAGTTCAGTTGCCCAAACCGCTGGTGCAACTGAACGGTATGGCCATGATTGACCGTCTGATTCACATCTTTGCGAAGAACGGAGCAGAAGAAGTGGTGGTCATTATCAATAATGAGGTGGCTTTGACAAAGGAACACCTGAGCAAGCTGGAAAAAACATCGGAAGTGCCTTTGCGGGTTATTGTCAAGACGACGCCCAGTTCCATGCACAGTTTTTACGAACTGAGCCGTTACCTGAAGGACGACCGTTTCTGCCTGACTACGGTCGACACGATTTTCCGGGAAGAGGAGTTTTCACGCTTTATTGACGCTTTCAAGGCTTTTGAAGGGGATGGCATGATGGCCGTCACGGATTACATCGACGACGAAAACCGTTGTATATCGGTACGGACGAAGACCGCAATATTACCGGTTTCTATGATACTTTGCAGCCTGATACGCGTTACATCTCAGGGGGAATCTATTGCCTGTCGCCCAACTCAATCGTGACATTGGAGAAATGTATGGCGCAGGGCATGTCGCGCATGCGTAATTTTCAGCGTCAGCTGGTAGCCGACGGACTTCGGCTCAAGGCTTATCCTTTCTCAAAAATTTTGATGTGGACCATGCGGGGGACATTGTAAAAGCAGAGGCTTTTTTGAACGGACAAGATTAAAAACAGAATAAACCAATATTGATTTTTTGCGTAAAATCTAGAAATAAGAATAACAAGATAGAATGTGTAAAAGAGGAGAGAAGATTCGGGTGGTTGGTGTGAGCCGTGGTAATGAATATTCCCCGAATCACGTAGACATGATGCGGCAATCCTTCGGCTTGCGGCAGAAGCATTACTGGAGAGAATGGGGTGAGGTGACAATTTATCCGGAAAAGGAATTTGTTGCTCAGAAGATAGAGGGTGAGTTTATTTTCGACATGGCCCGCGACCGCGCCACCATTGAGCGGTTGAAAGAACTGGAAGACGGGGGTGCACTGGTGGTGAACTCTGCGTATGGCATTGACAACTGTGTCCGTCAGCAGATGACGGAGTTGCTGGTGGCAAATGAAGTACCGCATCCCCGGAGCCTTTATTATTTCTACTGATGAAAAGTTTACTCCTTCCGTGTTCCCTTGCTGGATTAAGCGAGGCAATTCGCATGCCATGGTGAAAGAAGACGTGGTGTACGTGGAATGCCGGGAAGAAGCGGAAGTGGTGATGGCCGATTTCCGGAAACGGAACATTCCGGTGGCAGTAGTCAACGAGCACCTGGTGGGAGATTTGGTGAAGTTCTACGGGGTACAGGGAACAGATTTCTTTTATACCTTCTATCCAACGGAACAATCACACAGCAAGTTCGGACTGGAAGTCATCAACGGAGCCACGAGAGGTTTCCCGTTCGATGTCAAGCAGCTTCAGGCATACGCCAACAAGGCGGCCGAGGTACTGAATGTGCCTGTATACGGAGGCGACTGTGTGGTATCGGCTACCGGTGAAATCCGCATCATTGACTTCAACGACTGGCCCAGCTTTGCCCGTTGCCGTGAGGAAGCCGGACCGGAAATCGCCAAGTGTATCTATAATCGTATTATCCACAAATTAGAAAAATAATGAGTACGGGAAAAAAAGGAGTAGAGGCTTCTTTCAAGTCCATGGATACAGAAGAGTTTCTGGACATCCATTTTAATCGCCCGATAGGTTATGTGTGGGCGTTGTTTTTCCAGCGTTTCGGGGTACATCCCAATGTAGTGACCATCTTGTCCATCATTTTAGGAGTAGCGGCAGGAGTGATGTTTTACTATCCCGACATGACGCACACGCTGATTGGTATTTTCCTCTTGATGTGGGCCAACCATTATGATAGTTGCGACGGACAGCTGGCACGTATGACCGGCAAGAAAACCCGCTGGGGACGTATGCTCGACGGATTTGCCGGCGATCTTTGGTTTATTACCATCTATGTCGCTATCTGTCTGCGCCTGATGAACCAGCCGCTTCCTTTCCATCTGGGGAGGCTTCCGGACAGACCTGGAGCATTTATATCTGGCTGATAGCCTGGTTCTCTGGTACGGTGTGTCATAGCAAGCAATGTACGCTGGCCGATTATTACCGCAACATCCACTTGTTCTTCCTGAAGGGAAAGGCAGGTAGTGAGCTGGATAATTTCAAGCAGCAACGTGAGATTTTCCATAGTCTGCCGTGGAAAGGCAACTTCTGGTGGAAGGCTTTCCTGTATTTTTATGGCAACTATACCCGCAAGCAGGAACAGATGACTCCTAACTTCCAGCGTTTCTACGCCTTTGTGCAGGAACGTTACGGTGACAACATTCCTCAGGAATTGCGCGATGAGTTCCGTGCCCTGAGCTTGCCGTTGATGAAGTACACCAACATCCTGACATTCAATACCCGCGCGATAGCCCTTTTACATCAGCCTGCTGATAGGAGAACCGTGGTTGTATTTCATTTTCGAGATGGTGGTGATGACCAGCCTGTTTGTGTACATGCGTCGTCGTCATGAAGCCCTGTGAGCATACCTTTACCATAAATACGCCAAGTGATGAAGGAAAAGTTTCGGAATATATTCTGGTTTTTCGGCATCTTTGCCATTGTAGTTATGCTCTGCACGTTCGACATGGACTATCAGGAGCTGTGGCAGAACTTGCGCAAGGCGGGGTGTGGTTTCCGGCCGTGATTCTTCTGTGGGTGTTCATCTATTACCTGAATGCCTGGTCATGGTATGTCATTATCCGCGACGGGAAACATGCCAAGGTGCCCTTCTGGAAAATCTATAAGTTGACCGTATCCGGTTTTGCCCTGAACTATGCCACTCCGGTGGGACTGATGGGCGGTGAGCCGTACCGCATCATGGAGCTTACTCCTTACGTAGGTGCCAGCAAGGCCACCTCATCGGTTATTCTCTATGTGATGATGCATATCTTTTCCCATTTCTGGTTCTGGCTGGTATCGGCGGTGCTCTTCGTGATTTTTGAGCCGATGAACTGGGGACTGGGCATCATGCTGGCGGTAGTGGCGTTTGTCTGCTTGCTGGCCATTTATTTCTTTATGAAAGGATACCGTAACGGGATGGCGGTGCGCACGTTCAAGCTGTTGTGTCATGTGCCTTATGTGAAGCGCTGGGCCAGTCGTTTCCTGACAGAGAAAAAAGAATCACTGGAGCGGGTAGACGCACAGATTGCCGAACTGCACAAGCAACGGAAAAGTACGTTCTATGTGGCGCTGGGATTGGAGTTCATGGCACGTATCGTAGGTTGTGCCGAAGTGTTCTTTATCCTGAACATTCTGACCGACCATGTGAGTCTTCCTGGCCTGTATCCTGATTATGGCCTTCACTTCCTTGTTTGCCAACCTGTTCTTCTTCTCGCCCATGCAGCTTGGAGCACGCGAGGGAGGATTTGCGCTGGCGGTAGGCGGACTGGCCATTCCGAGTGCGTTTGGCATCTATACGGGACTGATTACCCGTGTGCGTGAATTGATATGGATTGTAATTGGCGTGTTGCTGATGAAGGTCGGCAACGGCACCCCAAATAAGACTAAAGATGAGTAAACTGACAGATGTAAAAGGCGTAATTTTTGATTACGGAGGAACAATCGATACAAACAGCCGTCATTGGGCGGAGGTATTATGGAGCAAGTATGAAGAGTTTCAGGTGCCGGTGGACAAGGCAAGTTTCCGCGAGGCATACGTGCATGGAGAACGTACGCTGGCCCGTGTGCCACTGGTCAAGCCGGAGCATAACTTCCACGATGTGTTGCGCATCAAGACCGACATTCAGGTGAAGTACCTGGTGGAACAAGGCAAGCTGGACGGAGAAGAAGCCTGCCGGGAAAACTATGCTGAAAAAGTGGCCGACAGCTGCTACCGTTATGTGCTGGACGTATTGGAACGTACCCGTCCCGTAGTGAAGGCACTTTCTGAACGCTACAAGCTGGTGCTGGTATCCAATTTCTATGGGAACATCCAGACCATCCTGAAAGACTTCGGTTTGTTTGATTTCTTTGCCGACATCATCGAATCGTCGGTAGTGGGGGTGCGCAAGCCCGATCCAGCCATCTATCGCCTGGGCGTGGAAGCCATGGGGCTGCCTGCCGAGAATGTGCTGGTGGTAGGAGATTCCTTCTCCAAGGACGTGGTACCCGCAAAAACCGTGGGTTGCAAGGTGGCCTGGCTGAAAGGTGAAGGCTGGGGCAACGAAGAAATAGATGAAACACTTCCGGATGTAATCATCACCGATTTGCCGGAACTCTTGTCGTATGTATAAAGGAGGGGCACGGATGAAGAAAAAAGGAATTGCCCTGGTGGAACGCCAATACCTGTTCCCCTTTGTACTGATTACGTCCCTCTTTTTCCTGTGGGGATTTGCTCATGCCATTCTGGACGTGCTGAACAAGCATTTCCAGGAGTTGCTTACCATTACCCGTACCCATTCGGCCATGATTCAGGCTACGATGTACATGGGATATTTCATCATGGCCATTCCGGCCGGATTGTTTATCAACCGTCACGGATACCGTAAGGGTGTGGTACTTGGTTTGTTGCTCTACGGAATAGGCTCGTTGTTGTTCATTCCCGGACAATATATAGCTTCGTTCAGTATGTTCCTGTTCTCGTTATTCGTCATCGGGTGCGGACTAACCTTCCTGGAAACGGCCGCCAATCCGTATGTCACAGAATTGGGAGCACGGGAAACGGCTGCCAGCCGATTGAATTTCGCCCAGTCATTTAACGGACTGGGATGTATCTTTGCACCGATTCTGACCGGTCTCTTGCTGTTCTCTGACGAAGACAAAGGAGCAAGCGGTAATGTGGCCCTCCCGTATGCCGTAATGGGAGTGATTGTCCTGCTGGCTGCGCTGGCCTTTATGCGCGTACGTCTGCCGGAAATTCCTCATGAAGAAGAGGTGGATAGCGAAGGTCATCGCGTAGGTTTGTGGGCGCATGCTTTTTGTGTTCGGACTGGTAGCACTGTTTGCCTACGAGGTATCCGAGATTTCCATCAACAGTTTCTTTATCAACTACGTGACAGAGGTTGGCTGGATGAATGCCCGCGATGCCTCGCTGGTGCTTTCGTTCGGTGGATTGGGACTGTTCATGGTAGGACGTTTCGTGGGAAAGCTGGATTATGCGCCGTGTCCGTGCCGAGAAGATGCTCTTCTGGTGTGCTACGGGAACGGTTATCACAACGCTGCTGGTGATTTTGGATTTAGGCTCCGTGTCGTTCGTAGCCCTGCTTTGCGGCTATGCCTTCGAAGCCATTATGTTCCCCACCATTTTTGCTCTCTCCCTGAAAGGTTTGGGCAGCCATACGAAACGCGCCTCTTCCTTCCTGATGATGTCGCCGGTGGGCGGTGCCGTAGGTCCGGTGCTCATGGGACTGGTAGGAGACTACGCCGATATGCACTGGGCGTTCGTTGTACCTTTCGTCGGCTATGTAGTGGTGTGGTTCTATGCCCGCCACATGATGCAGCAGAAAAACTAATGCCACTTTCCTTTACGGAAAGCATATATAAAAGAAGCGCGGAACTCTTCAGTGTCTCCCGACACCATGAGAGTTCCGCGCTTTTGTGGTTATTTCAATTATAGTAAATTATTTGTTAGGAGCCTGAGGACATGCCGGACATGCATTGGGACATCCCGGAGCAGGCATTTTTCCCAGTTTACCCATTTTGCCATGTTTCATAGGGAAGTTTCCTTTGTGCATTTTTCCCGGGCGAGGCATGTTGAATACCTTTTCCAGCTGGCGGGCATTCAGGATTTTCTTGAATGAAGCATAGTACTTCTTCTGGGTATCGAGCACTTTCTGACGAACTTCAAAGCGCTGTTCGATGTCCTGCTGAATCTGCGCATCGGTACGTTCGCACGGTTTTACTTTATTTTCTTTTGCGGCTGGACGGCATTCTTTCAAGGCAGTCAGGTATTCCTTATAAAGAGAAGTAAACTGAGCTAATTTGGCATCGTCCAGCATCAGTTGTTTTCCCATACGCTGAGCCTGTGCTTCCATGTGTTGCTCCGGAGTGAGTTTTACCTTGCAAGGCTTTTCAAGCTTTTTCCGGACAAACCTGACGTGCAGCATTTTGTGCCATTACGCTTCCAAAACCTAAACATACGGTAAGAATCAATGTAGATAATAAACGAGTTGTTTTCATTGTGGTCAAAATTTAAAAGTGAATAATCATTTTCAGTGCACTTACGGCTTTAAGACAATGAATCCTTCTTGTGGTTTATTATGAAAATACTTTTTTAACATTTTGAGGTTGTAAACCTCTAGAGTGTGAAATTTTATGGCGCAAATTTAGAGAAAATGTAAACTTACTTAGTAAAAAGAGAATTTAGTGAACTCTTGGTTTAAGTATGAAAGAAACGCTTAGGCGTTTGGTCTTAAACGCACTTACGTTTTACCTCAAATGCACTTGCGTTTGAGCTCAAACGTACTTGTGTTTTGGATGAAACGTCAAAGCGTTTTTTGAGTAAAAGAGCAGGATTTGTTAAGTGGTTAAAAATCAGATTCTTTTACAATGCGTAGTTTTTCTCCAGTTACCGGATGTACGAACTCCAGCGCGGCGGCATGCAGATACAGACGGTCGGACGGCTGGCCGTAGAGGTCGTCGCCTACAATCGGATGGTTCAGTCCCTCCGGATGGGCAGCATGTACACGGAGCTGATGGGTACGTCCTGTATGCGGATAGAATGTAACCCGTGTGCTTCCGCCTTTGCGTTCCAGTACCCGGTAGGAAGTGACGGCCCGTTTACCATATTCCCGGCTTACCATCTGGCGCGGACGATCCATCGGGTTCGGACAGATGGGCAGGTCGATGATACCCTCGTCAGTTTCCAGTTCTCCTTCCAACAGGGCTGTGTAACGCTTTTGGATAAGACGCGTTTCGAAGAGTGCCTGAAGCTCCTTGTGCACCTCCTTCGTTTTGGCCGCGAGCAGCAGGCCGGAGGTAGCCATGTCCAGCCGGTGCACGATAAGCGGACCGGTGGCCCTGGGGTAAAGGTTGTGTAAGCGCTGGAGAATGGAATCAAGATCGTTCTTGCCCGGTACGGAGAGCATGCCTGCCGGTTTGTGTACTACCACCAGCCATTCGTCCTCGTAGAGAATCTCCAGTGCCGTCTGACGATGTACATCCTCCTCCAGCGGGTTCGGTTCCACGTCCAGTCCCACGAGCATGTGTTTCAGAATCGGTTCACATTTCCCTTTGCACGACGGATAGAAATGTCCTTCGCGGCGAATCTCGTCCTTGGGCGACATGCCCCACCAGAATTCGCCCATGGCCAATGGCTGGAGCCTGATGCAGGTAAGCATACTGAAGCAATTTAGGAAGCGCGCATTCTCCTGCACCGGCCGGCGGTGTCTTTTGCGGAGTGGAGCGGAAAATCTCGCATAAATCTTTCACTTCCCCTCGTGCGTTGAGCATGCGGAACTGGGCGAACAGACGCATCTGGAGAGCCGCCGAACGGGTTTTCCGTTCGTGGCGCAAGGCCTGAATCTCTTGCTCGAATGCCTGAAAAGCCTCTCCGGCCGCTTGTATCTTCTCTTTCAATCTCCGTTCCAACCGTTTGAACTCCGCTTTCTGAAACTGGCTTTCGCGCGACATTGCTTCCGCTTCTTCGGGTGAAACACCTTCCTTCCGACGTTGTTCACGGAGGGTTTTCGCCTCTTTCAGCTTCTGTTTTTCAGAAGCCAGCATGGCTTGTGCCTCTTCTTCCGCCTTCTTCCATTCCTCCCGAGCCGAGCAGTATGCTTCGCTGGTCTCCATGGTAGCAATCCGGTGGTTGATGCCGGAAATCTCCGCTTCCTCGATACGGAAAAAACCGTCGGGTTGCAGGAGGTCGTACACTGGAGGTACGAAAAACGCGTGGTGGTTGCTACCGGCCAGATTACCCGAAAAAGCGGCCAGGTAGCCCAGCTTCCCTTCAGTGTCCTTTATCACCAGTACCCCGAACATCTTTCCCTGACGAAGCTCCTCCTGCCAGTCATTCCGTGTGAGCAGGTACTGACGTACCTCATCGGCCGCCAGTCGGGTGAGCGGGTGAGGGGTGTAGTGGAAAGGAAAAGTGAAGGCTTTCGGTAAGGTGATGCCATCAGTCGGGGTGTGGAAGGAATGTATCATGGCGAAATATTGAGTTCGTTTTTATTGCGGGGGCAAAGGTACGAATAAAATGGCTTCTATAGAAATGAAGGTATATATATCCTATATGATGTATCTTATGACTGTTTTTGTACAATGGATAGAAGAAAAATGTATTTTTGTAAATGCTGTAGTATATATGAACTTTCACAGAGTTATTAATCTGAGTCACAATTTCCATATTTCCTGTGATGAAACGACCTGAAATCCTATGAAAACAAAAAAGAAAAATATTCTTCGCCTGCTCATCGCTCTGGCAGTGGTAATAGGCGTGGTGTATGTCTCCTTGCCCTACTACGCCCGTCAGGCACTCATTCATTGGATGCCCGTCATTGACGACCTGGAAACCTTTCACCGGCATACGGTACACCACAATCCCGATGACGTGTGGCACTGGCCCCTTTCTGCTGATTATAACCGCTTCCAATTGACGGAGGAGGATGCGCACTACTTGGACAGCCTGCGCACCGTGTCCTTCCTCGTTATCCGTCGTGACAGCATCGTCTTCGAAAATTACCGTGACGGGTGGAACGATACACTGACCTCAAATATCTATTCTGCTACAAAGACCATTGTGGGACTGCTGGCAGGTATTGCCCTTGACGAAGGAAAGATTCATAGTCTGGACGACCCCGTATCGCGTTATATACCTGCCTATACAAAAAAGGAATGCAGGCTGACGTCACCCTGCGCCATTTGCTGACCATGAGTGGCGGCATGGCGTGGGATGAGGCGTATGCTTCGCTTTTTTCTGTCACAACGCACGGTTATTATGGTAACGATCTTTACGACTTGGTGATGGGCCTGGAGGTGGTTGACCGTCCTGGCGTGCAATATTCCTACCGTAGTGGTGAGACGCAATTGTTAGCTTTCGTCATCGAGGCAGCCACCGGGCAAACACTAAGTGACTATGCCGAAGAGAAACTCTGGCGTCCGATGCAGGCCGAACAGGATGCCTATTGGTTGCTGGACAAAAAAGACGGTGATGAAAAAGCCTTCTGTTGCTTTCATACCACAGCCCGCGATGTAGCTCGTTTCGGAAGCCTCCTGTTGCATCGTGGTAATTGGCACGGCCGCCAACTGGTTTCCGAAGCCTATATGGACGAACTGATGCGTCCCGCTTCGTACCTGAAAGATCAGTGGGGAAAGGACTCACTTAGCTATTATGGTTTCCAGACGTGGGTGATGGATTATCACGGTATGCGTTGCCCTTACATGCGCGGTATGCTGGGGCAATATATCATTGCTATTCCCGAACTGGATGCCATCGTCGTGCGCCTGGGCCGTAAGCGTTGTGATGTATATAACCGTGAGATTACGACCGATATTACGCGGTATATGGATATAGCTATGAAGATACTGGACGGAAAATGATGTGTACTGTCTGGTTACTGGTAACTAATGCATTGTGTAACTGATTTTCTTCCTCAAGGCTTGCTTATGGATACTTTGGAAAAGAATGGCCTACGTCTTCTATATTACATTGAAGTGTTTTTTATTGTGTCATTCGTTTGGAAAGAATTACTTTTGCTTTTTCGCGGAAGGTAATTTCACTTTCCAGTACAGTTTCCCCACCAATATCCTCCCCGGCATTTTCCCATACTCCATTGTGGTTATAAAAATACCATAGACCGTATACACCCATGGAGTCCAGGTATTTGTCGTTTACCACTCCTGCTATTTTATTCTTGTAGATGAATATCTTGTTTACACTGGAGTTTAGGAATGATTCTTTGCCTTTAGAGATTTCTTTGACTATCATTACATACGCCGATAAAGGTGTGGATTTTCCTTCTAGTGTAATTTCAGATAATTTTTTCTCTACCTTTGTCGTTTGATATTCTCCTTCGGGTATCGCATGTTTGCTAATTACTTTTTTAGCTTCAAGATCCTTGATTTCAAAATGCTGTTTCCCCTTCAGAAATACATAATATACGTGGTGCTTGTCATTTTGTGTAACAAATTCTTTGGCTTTTCCGTTCACGAAAAGAATTCCGGCTTTCTCGTCAAACGCATAACCGGGGTGAATTTCCTTATTGCTTATAAGCTTGTGGAATAAATCTCGACGCTCTTTCTGGGAATAATGAGGGCAATTGCTATAGGGTAGAAGGCCGAGTCCTTCTACCGCACTTATATTTGTGGGGCGTGAGTCGCTTATTCCCTTCTCGAACCAGCAGATAGAACCAGCGCTTCCGCCTGATAAGATAATCCCTTTGTCAAGTGCTTTTTTTAGAATTTTGTCAATACCTTGTGCTTTCCAAATCCCTATCATGTTCAATGTGTTTCCTCCACCCACTACAATTGCATCCGAATGCAGAAGTATGTCTTCAAATGATTGGTTGTCGGGTGATGCACTGACCCATACGTTCATCACCAAAGTATCTATTTTGAGTGCGTTGCAGATACTACCCCAAAATCGGATATTATCGGGGTTGTCTCCGCTGGCAGTTGGAAGATAGCATAGGCGCGGATGTTCCTTTCCGGTTAAATCAACAATGTATCTGGTAAACTTGAGGTTAATGTCTCCTCCCCACACAAAAATCTTTTTATCTTGTGCCTTAGTAACAGAAAGGTTCATGATGAATAATCCTAGAATAAGAAGCAATCGAAACATAGTGGTTAGTTTTTATGGCTGGAAAAAGCATAATTCACCAATTTAAAATATGAAAAAAAGAACTGGATTTCCAATTAGTTCAGTTCTCTTTGACGACAGAAGCATCCGCCAAATTTCTCGTCCACGTGTTCTACCGGCTGGCGGAAGATACCGTAAACCGATGAGCCGGATCCGCTCATGCTGGCATATACCGCACCCAGGTCATACAATTCGTCCTTGATGGCTGCAATCTCCGGATATTTCAGGAACACACTGTCTTCAAAATCATTCTTCATGTTGTCCTTCCACGTTTCTACCGGCTGGCAGATGATGTCTTTCAACGAAACTTCCGGCCGACGGGGAGTGATGTGTGCGAAAGCGTCGCGCGTGGATACGAAGATGTTCGGTTTCACCAGCACCAGGTAATAGCCCGAAAGCGAAAGACGGACAGGTTCGAATAGGTTACCGATGCCCGTGGCAAATACCGGCTGGTTGCGGATGAAGAAAGCACAATCGGCTCCTAAACGGGCGGCGTAGTCTTCCATCTCCTCCAGACTCAGTGCCAGACGAAATTTTTCGTTCAGCAACTTAATCGTGAACGCGCAATCAGACGAACCACCTCCCAGTCCGGCACCTGTGGGGATGTGCTTGAACAAGTGGATGTCAACGGGCGGTATGTCATGATCCTTTTTCAGTAATTCGTAGGCTCTGACCACTAAGTTGTCTTCCGGCTTACCCTCGATAGCCGTACCTTTCACGTGAAGCGTATAAGGAGCATCGTTATTTTCTCTTCGTGTTACTTCCAGTGCGTCTTGCAAATGGATGGGGTAGAAAATAGTTTCCAGGTTATGGTAACCGTCGGGACGTTTTTCAATAATATTCAGGCCAAGGTTTATTTTGGCATTTGGAAATGTAATCATAAGGTCGTTTGTTTTTTCGTTTCTCAAATATAGCAGAAAGTTTCGAGAAAATCGGGATTCACGGAAAAAATCGTATCTTTGCCCCACTTAAACAAAAACAAAATGGCAGAACCGAGAAGAAATACACGTGTGGCAAAGACGGCTAAGACTAAGCCGATGGATGAGTACGGCCACCTCAGCCTCAGGCTCCCGAACTGGAGGAAGCTGTGCTGGGTGCGCTGATGATTGAGAAGGATGCGTATTCGCTGGTGAGCGAGATTCTTCGTCCGGAGTCGTTCTACGAACACCGGCACCAGCTGATTTATGCGGCCATTACTGACTTGGCTATTCAACAGAAACCGATTGATATTTTGACCGTGGCCGAGCAGTTGCGCTCGCGCGGTAACTTGGAAGAAGGCGGGCGGACCGTTCTATATCACTCAGCTGAGTGGTAAGGTGGCCTCGTCGGCTCACATTGAGTACCATGCCCGCATCATTGCCCAGAAGTTTCTGGCACGTGAGCTGATTTCTTTTACGAGCAATATACAGACCAAGGCGTTCGATGAGACGCAGGACGTGGACGACCTGATGCAGGAAAAGCTGAAGGAAAGGCTCTTCGAAATCTCTCAGCAGAATATGAAGAAAGATTATACGCAGATTAATCCGGTTATTCAGGAGGCGTATGAGATGCTTCAGAAGGCGGCGGCACGTACCGACGGTTTGAGCGGACTTTCGAGCGGATTCCATCAGCTGGACAAGATGACCTCCGGCTGGCAGAACTCCGACCTGATTATCATTGCGGCTCGTCCGGCCATGGGTAAGACGGCCTTCGTGCTTTCCATGGCCAAGAATATGGCGGTGAACAGCAAAGTGCCCGTAGCCTTGTTCTCGCTTGAAATGAGCAACGTGCAGCTGGTAAACCGTCTGATCGTGAACGTCTGCGAAATTCCGGGCGAGAAAATCAAGAGCGGTCAGCTGGCACCTTACGAGTGGGGACAGCTCGACTACAAGATAAAAGAACTCTACGACGCACCGCTTTACGTGGACGACACGCCTTCTTTGTCCGTGTTCGAATTGCGAACCAAGGCACGCCGTCTGGTACGTGAGCATGGGGTGAAAATCATCATCATCGACTATCTCCAGCTGATGAATGCCAGCGGCATGTCGTTCGGCAGCCGTCAGGAAGAGGTCAGCACCATTTCGCGTTCGTTGAAGGGATTGGCAAGGAGCTGAACATCCCGATTATTGCGTTGAGCCAGTTGAACCGTGGAGTGGAGAACCGTGAAGGTATCGACGGCAAGCGTCCGCAATTGAGTGACCTTCGTGAATCGGGAGCCATCGAGCAGGATGCCGATATGGTGTGCTTTATCCACCGTCCGGAATACTACAAGATTTACACCGACGAGAAAGGAAACGACCTGCACGGCATGGCCGAAATCATTATCGCCAAGCACCGTAACGGTGCCGTGGGTGATGTGCTGCTTCGTTTCCGTGGCGAATATGCCCGTTTCCAGAACCCTGATGACGACATGATTGTACCGATGCCGGGTGAAGAGAAGAAGGCTCCGGTGCTCCGTTCGAAGATGAACAACGGCGGCGGACAGGACTTTGTACCACCTCCACCCGCAGAGATGCCTCCTATGCCCGACAATCCGTTTGGTGCACCTGTGCCCGATGTACCGTTCTGATGGTTTTTGGCTAAAAATATTTTTTGTCTTACCTCTTATATCCCAAATATGTATTAACTTTGCACATCATTGTTTGGGAAATTATAAAATACTATTACGATATGAATATTTCTTATAACTGGCTGAAAGAATACGTCGACTTCGACCTTACTCCGGACGAAGTGGCAGCCGCACTGACTTCCATCGGTCTGGAGACTGGGGGAGTGGAAGAAGTTCAAACTATCAAGGGAGGATTGGAAGGCCTGGTAGTAGGCGAAGTGCTGACCTGCGAGCCGCATCCCAATTCTGACCACATGCATATTACGACCGTTAACCTGGGACAGGGAGAACCTGTGCAGATTGTCTGTGGTGCAGCTAATGTAGCTGCCGGACAGAAGGTCATCGTAGCTACGCTGGGCACAAAATTGTATGATGGCGACGAATGCTTCACCATCAAGAAGTCAAAGCTCCGTGGCGTAGAATCAAACGGTATGATTTGTGCCGAAGATGAAATCGGCGTGGGCACAAGCCACGAAGGTATCATCGTGTTGCCTGCCGACGTAGTTCCGGGTACACTGGCCAAGGATTACTATAACGTGAAGAGCGAATACGTGCTCGAAGTGGACATCACTCGAACCGTGCCGATGCCTGCTCACACTACGGTGTGGCACGCGACCTCTACGCATGGCTTATTCAGAACGGTCATAAAGCTACGTTGAAGCGTCCTTCGGCAGATGCTTTCAAGGTAGACAATCACGACATGAACATCGACATCGTGGTGGAAAATACCGAAGGCCTTGCCCGCGTTATGCTGGAGTAGCCATCAAGGGAGTAACGGTAAAGGAAAGTCCTGAATGGTTGCAGAACAAGGCTCCGCCTTATCGGTGTGCGTCCTATCAATAACATTGTCGATATTACCAACTACATTGTGCATGCTTACGGCCAGCCGATGCACTGCTTCGATGCCGACAAGATTAAGGGCGGCAAGGTTGTGGTGAAGACTTGTGCTGAAGGAACTCCGTTCGTTACACTGGATGAAGTGGAACGTAAATTGTCTGACAAAGACCTGATGATTTGCAACGCGGAAGAACCGATGTGTATCGCCGGTGTGTTTGGAGGTCTGAATTCAGGTACTACTGAGGCTACTACTGACGTGTTCCTGGAAAGTGCCTACTTCCATCCTACATGGGTGCGTAAAACTGCCCGCCGTCACGGATTGAGCACCGACTCTTCTTTCCGTTTCGAACGTGGCATCGACCCGAACATCACTATCTATGCCTTGAAGGAAGCTGCTCTGCTGGTGAAAGAACTGGCCGGAGGTGAAATTGCTTCTGATATCAAGGATAACTATCCGAACCCGATTGACGATTTCGCGGTAGAACTTTCATATGATTATGTAAACTCACTGATTGGAAAGAAAATTCCGGCAGAGACGGTGAAGAGTATCGTTACCAGTCTTGAGATGAGAATTGTGGAAGAAACGGCTGAAGGTCTTTCTTTGCAGGTTCCTCCTTACCGTGTGGACGTGCAGCGTCCGTGCGATGTGGTAGAAGATATTCTTCGTATCTACGGATATAACAACGTGGAAATCCCCACAACCCTGAAATCAAGCCTGAGCGTGAAGGGAGAAGTGGACAAATCGGTGAAACTCCAGAACCTGGTAGGCGAACAGCTGGTGGGTTGCGGATTCAATGAAATCCTGAATAACTCTTTGACTGCGGCCGCTTATTACGACGGACTGGAAACTTACAAGCCGGAAAATCTGGTACGCCTGATGAACCCGTTGAGCAACGACCTGAACGTGATGCGTGCTACTTTGCTCTTTGGTGGTCTGGAAAGCATCCAGCACAATGCCAACCGTAAGAATGCCGATTTGAAGTTCTTTGAGTTCGGTAACTGCTATCACTTCCATGCAGAGAAGAAGAATCCGGAAAAAGTGTTGTCAGGCTATTCAGAAGAGTTGCACATGGGCTTGTGGGTTACCGGAAAGCGTGTAAGCAACTCGTGGGCTCATGCCGACGAAAACGCTTCAGTTTATGAACTGAAGGCTTACGTGCTGAACATTTTCGTCGCCTGGGTGTGGATTTTGGCTCACTGGTGTTCGGTAACCTTTCAGATGACATCTACTCGGTAGCTATCTCTGTACACACCCGTGGCGGTAAATTGCTGGCTACCTTTGGTGTGGTTTGCAAGAAGATTCAGAAAGCGTTCGATATCGATAATGAAGTGTACTATGCTGACCTGAACTGGAAAGAACTGATGAAGGCCATCAAGGGCAATACGGTAAGCTACAAGGAAATCTCCAAGTTCCCGGCTGTAAAACGTGACTTGGCATTGCTGATTGACAAGAAGGTGCAATTTGCTGAAATCGAAAAGATTGCTTGCGAAACCGATAAGAAATTGCTCAAGTCTGTAGAATTGTTCGACGTGTACGAAGGAAAGAACCTGGAAGCTGGCAAGAAGAGCTATGCTGTAAGCTTTATGCTTCAGGATGAAAACGCTACACTGAACGACAAGCAGATTGACAAGTTCATGCAGAAGTTGATTGGTAACTTGCAGAACAAGCTGGGAGCAGTGCTTCGATAACTGTAAAAAATGATGCGTTACAATATTAAACCAGATTATCACATAAAAGCCAAAGGGGATACCTGGCGGCTTTTTACATCGAATTGTTTCTGGCTCTGCAGGCTGGAATGGTGCTCTGGCATTTTTCTTCGAATGAAACGTGGAGAAATGTGCTGGCTATCACGGGCGGGGCAATATGCTTGTGCCTCGCTGGTGTGTCGTACTGGAAATATTGTAAGCTGGTACAGAATAGTGAAAAAGAAACTCATTAAAAATAAATTTAAAATATCATCCAATGGGAAGAGCATTTGAATATAGAAAAGCTGCAAAGCTGAAAAGATGGGGTCACATGGCAAAGACCTTTACACGTCTGGGTAAACAAATTGCAATTGCGGTAAAAGCCGGCGGTCCGGAACCGGAAAACAACCCGACTTTGCGTTCGGTAATCGCTACTTGTAAGCGTGAAAACATGCCGAAGGATAACATTGAACGTGCCATCAAGAACGCAATGGGTAAGGACCAAAGCGAATACAAGAGCATGACTTACGAAGGATACGGTCCTCACGGAATCGCCGTATTCGTAGATACACTGACTGATAATACCACTCGTACCGTAGCTGATGTGCGTTCTGTATTCAACAAGTTTGGCGGAAACTTGGGAACAACTGGTTCATTGGCTTTCTTGTTCGACCACAAGTGTGTGTTTACTTTCAAGAAGAAAGACGGACTGGATATGGAGGAACTGATTCTGGACTTGATTGACTACAACGTAGAAGACGAATTCGATGAAGATCCGGAAGAAGGAACTATCACTATCTACGGTGATCCGAAGAGCTATGCGGCTATTCAGAAGCATCTGGAAGAATGTGGTTTTGAAGATGTCGGTGGTGATTTCACTTACATTCCGAACGACCTGAAAGATGTGACTCCGGAACAGCGTGAAACTATCGATAAGATGGTAGAACGTCTGGAAGAGTTTGACGACGTACAGACCGTATATACTAACATGAAACCGGAAGAAGACACTGAATAAGCTTTTCTTGAAAGATAATGACGGAACGGAGTATCCGGCCGGAATGATCCGGCAAGTGGTGCTCCGTTCTCTTTTTTATGTTAACTCGACTAGCATATTGATGACAATGAAATATACTTATCGTACGATGGGAACATGCAGTTCTCAGATTGATTTTGAGGTAGAGGATGGCATACTGAAGGGCGTGCATTTTACCGGTGGTTGCAATGGAAACTTGAAAGGGATTTCAGCCCTGGTGGAGGGTATGAAAATAGATGAAGTGATTGCTCGTCTGGAAGGTATCCGTTGTGGCGGGAAGCCGACTTCTTGTCCCGACCAGCTCTGTAAGGCTTTGCGGGAAATCTAAGTGACTAAATGAGGGATATTGAAGCAGAGAGCACTTCTGAGAGATGAATGTTATGTCTCGGGAGTGCTCTTTTTATGTGAATGTTTGATATTAAAGCTGCTCAGAAAGAGTGGAAAGCAGGAATACCAATAGCGCAGCCGCAATGGCTAGTGAAATGAAGGTAAAGACAGCCAGGAAAACGATTGTCTTGACAAATGTACGTATCCATCCCCGGCGGTATACCGTGTGCAGGGAAATGTAGGTGTACACAAACATGCCTGCTACGAAGATAAGGAGAGTATACATTGGCATGTTTCCCTTAAGTGATTCCATAAAAGTGTCACTTGTCAGCACGGGTACCAGTGGAATAGGAATCAGTATCAGAAACACGGTATTCAGGTGAATCGCGTGTACGAAATGCCACATGTAAGGAAGTTTGGATTTCCGGAACATTCCCTGCAAAAGCCAGGCAAACAGTGGCAGAAGGAACATCATGTAGAGCGGAGTCCATTTGGATAAATCTCCAAAAAACTGGTTGAGAAAGGATTCCTGACGAAGTTGCTGTGCTGCATCGTTATGGTCTTCTCTCCATTCGTATACGGGAGTAAGAGCGGTACCGGTGGAGTCTACCAGGAAATGGCGCGCGGCTTGCAGGGATTCAGAGGTAATCTCTTCTTCCTCAATCAGATTATTCAAGTATTCACCTTGTACTTTTTTCAGATTCAGAATAGTATTCAGGTCTTTTTGCCGGAGAGTTGTTTCATGCAGGCAGGAGTCGGCCACGATTCGGGGCATTCGCATGTAGGAAAGAGAGAACCGGTCGTCCAGGCGTTGCACTTTGAACAGGCTCCTCGGCCTTTTCTACTCCTCTTTCTTGAAAGGCCTTCACTAACTCAGGGCCTTGGTATACATACACACATGTATCGGGCAGGGTAGCAGATGATTTGAGCTGTGCTACAATTCTGTCGTTGATGTTTAGTGAGCACAGCTTGCAATGCCTGATTGGCTTTGTCGGAGGCTATCATGAAGAAAAGGGTAAAGAAAACGACGGAGATGCACATATAGAGCCGGAAAGGATGTACGTAGGAATTGATTTTTCCGGCATTGAATTCGCTGGTCAGGAATCCGGGGCGGGTGAACATCAGCCACAAAGTTTGCCAGATTTTGCTGTCAAACTGGTAGACATTTTCAATGTATTGTCTGAGGTATTTCCAGAAAGGTTGGTAGATGTCGAGGGCATATTGTCCGCAACAATGGCAATACATTCCCTCTAGCTTGGTACCGCAATTCTTGCAATAGGTGTACCCGGGTACAGTCTTTTTACGTATTCTCCGAAGACGTTTCAACTCGATGAGGCGCATCACCCGGCGTTTTCGTTCTTTCAGTCTTTGTCGCATCCGGGCGAGAAGAGTTTTGTGGGTTTCTTCTTTGTGTGTGGTATTTCCCATGTCAGTATAAATGTAATATAAATGATATTTTGACACAAAAGTACGTTCGTAAAATGAATTTAGCAAGTTTTTATATAAGGAATTGAATACGCAGGTATTGGGATTTAGAGACATAAAAAAAGTGATATTGTTTCTTTTGTTGTAGAAACAATGTCACTTGATGAATGAACAAACATGGGATGTTTATCCACAAAAGTTTATCCAATCTTGCTTATCTTCTTTAATTTCTCTTCGTCAATGAGCCTTTATTTTTCGTCCGTCGATGATAATCAGTTTTTCGGCGGCAAAATTTGATAAAGTTCGGATGGCATTGGAAGTGGTCATGTTAGAAAGATTGGCCAAATCCTCTCTGGAGAGATAGATGCTTAGTGTGCACTGGTCTTCCTCCATGCCGTAAGTATCTTTCAGGAAGAGCAATGATTCGGCTAGACGTCCCCGAATGTGTTTTTGGGTCAGGTTGACAGTTCTTTCATCCGAAATTCCCAAGTCTTTCGACAATTGTTTGATGAAAAACATAGCAAGCTCCGTATTTTCCATAATCAACTGCACGATGATAGGCATAGGAATCAGACACATGGTACATGGTTCAAAGGCAGCTGCTGCGGTCACAAAGTTCTCTTCCGCAAAATAGGCACGATAGGCAAAATATTCTTTGTCCTTTACAACTCGGATAATTTGGCTGCGTCCTCCTACGCCATCCTTGTAGATTTTTACCTTTCCGTTCAGCAAACACATTAAATTCTCTGGTGTTTCACCTTCGCAATAAATCGTTTCGTTCTTTTTGTATTTCTGAATCGTAAAGTTTTGTGCCAGCAGTTCGCGTTGTTGCTGTGTTAATGGTTGCCATAAATCTGGTATACTTTCGGCAATCTCGCTTGTTAATTCCTTTTTACCATAAAATGTTCCAAAACCATGTTATTAAGCACAAAGGTACGAAGAAAAATTGAAAATATTCTTTTTTTTCTTCATAAAAATGGCTTCAGATAAGTGGTTTGTTATATATTTGCCATGAATATGCGAAAATTGAAAGGCTTATATGTAGCTTTGTGGGGCTTGCTGATGGTGTGTCTGCTCAGCGGCTTTCCGCGACAAGGAATAGCTCGCGACAATGCTCCAGCTCTTCCGAAAAAAGCCTGTCGTTGCCGATTCTATTATGGAGCATATGTTTCATTCTGCTTCCATTTATTCGCATGAGGTGAAGGGATACAAGGGCGATTTGTATCTGAAAGGTCATTTGAAAGTACACAAGCAAAACCGGATTATCAAGTATGTACCTTCCATGTTTCGCCTGGAGAAGGGAATTAATGATTATTTTCATGAGTCTATCAGTGAACTGCAATATACGGCTCCTGCCATTTATGACCGAAAGGTCAGGGCAATATCTACGACTTTCCCCAGCACCAGAGGGCAGATATTCGACATTATGGACTACATGAAGTTCAATATTTATGCTCCTTCGCTGATGGGCAACAGGATACTTTCACCGTTGAACAGAAAGGCCCAGGTGCATTATCATTATTTGCTTGAAAGGGTAGAACACCGGCTGGGGGAGAATTGTATTGCATTCGTGTTGTACCTCGTTATCGGAGCACGCAGTTGGTGGAAGGTTTTCTGTGGCTTTCATCAGCCGACTGGACTATCCGAAGAATGAATCTCAAGGGACGTTATGACCTGGTAAGGTTCCAACTGAGCATGCAAATGGGAGAGGAGGACGATACGAAATATCTTCCGGTACTGCTGAATCTTGACTTGAACTTCAAGTTCCTGAAGAATCATCTGGAGATGAAGTACACGGGGTGGATGAAGTATTCATCGGTCGTTTATCGTAAGCCGGGGGAGGAATGGATTGTCAAGAAAACGAACGACCATAATCTGTCGAATTCTTATATCTTGTCGTGTGATACTAGCCGGCTTGTGGTGGAGCGTGACTCGTTCAACCGCATCCGTCCGATTCCTTTGTCTGCTTATGAGGATTCGCTTTACCGTTCGGCAGATGAGCGGCGATTGAAACGGGAGGCCGATACGATAAAGGCAGAGCCTACGAAACTGAAGAAGAACATGGTATTCTTAGGCCAGTTGGGGGATGCCTTGATTAGCAGTTATGACATTGACATCTCTAAAGTGGGAAGCATTAACTGCTCTCCGATTATCAATCCCTTATTAGTGAGTTATAGCCACCGGAACGGAATATCCTATCGACAGGTGTTTAAGTACAACAAAACGCTTTTCCATGACGGGCGCTTGTTGCGTATTGTTCCTCAGATTGGTTATAATTTTACAAAGAAAGAGTTTTATGCCAAGGCAGATGTGGAATATATTTACAACCCTCGAAAAGCTGGGGTCCATTGAGATACATGGAGGAAATGGTAACCGTATTTACAGTAGTGTTGTGCTTGATCAGCTGGAGCAGATTCCGGACAGTGCCTTTACGTTCGATGGACTGGAACTGGATTACTTTAAGGATGTATATGTGGATGTGTCGCATAATATAGAGCCTGTGTAACGGCTTAAAGTCTGGGCACAGGTTTGGCCATGCATTGGCGATATACAAAAAGTTCACCGGAGGTAGAAGCGCGTGTACGTTCTAATTATAATAGTTTTGCTCCTCGTATTCGTTTGGAATGGACACCGGGTATGTATTACTATATGAACGGTAACCGAAAGATAAATGTCGGTTCTTTCTTTCCTACCTTTATGCTGGATTATGAACGGGGTATCAAAGTCTTAAAGAATTCCGGTACCTACGAACGAATTGAAGGCTCTGTAGAGCAGGTCATTCGTTTGAAAAATGTGCGTTCACTGGCTTATCATGTGGGGGCTGGAATGTTTACTAACCAGTCGGATATGTACTTTGTGGATTATGCGCATTTTGCTAACTTGAATCTTCCTCAGGGATGGAATGACGATATTGGAGGTACGTTTCAGATGCTGGACGGTCGCTGGTATAATGCTTCCAGTCACTACATACGAGGAAATCTGACTTTTGAGGCACCTTTCATACTCTTATATCCGGTCACTCGTCTGTTGTCGTTCGTACAGAAGGAACGTATTTATACGGGTATCCTTTTTATGCCTCATCTGAATCCTTACCTGGAATTCGGTTACGGGTTTGCTACCCACTTGTTTGATGTGGGTGTCTTTATCGGAAATGAAAAAGGTAAATTTACCTCCGTGGGATGCAAATTTACCTTTGAGTTGTTCAATAATAAATGATGTTTCGCTTGTTGTTTATACCAACTCGTCCGAGGTGTATCCTTGCGGAAGCGGACGACAGTTGTATCCTGAAGCCATAATTTCGCCATAAGCACCGGCAGAACGCAGGGCAATCAGGTCGCCACGATGTACTTTGTTCAGGTCGATAGCCTTTCCAAAGACATCGGATGATTCACAAATCGGACCTACCACATCGTATGTTTCTACAGGTTCTTCCGAGGTCAGGTTTTCAATCTTATGGTAAGCCTGATATAAAGCCGGTCGAATCAGGTCGGTCATACCTCCGTCTACAATGGCAAATTGCTTGTTGGTACCTTGTTTCACGTAAGTCACCTTGGTGATGAGACTTCCGCATTGTCCCACTACAGCACGTCCCAATTCAAAATGAAGCGTTTGTTGCGGGCGCAGGTGCAGGTGTTTGTGGTAAGTCGCGAAATATTCTGCAAAGTCAGGAATCGGCTGGCGGTTAGGGTGTGCATAATCAATGCCTAAGCCACCTCCCACGTTGATATGTTCCACGATAATCTGGCGAGCAAAAAGCTTTTCCTGTAACTCATTCACGCGGTTGCAGAGTGCCACAAAGTCACCCATATCCAGAATCTGTGAGCCGATGTGGAAGTGCAAGCCCACGAACTTCACGTTTTTCATTTCAAGTGCCAAGTCAATCACGCGGTCCATATCCTGTATGCTGATACCGAATTTGTTTTCTGCCAGTCCGGTAGTGATGTTGGCATGCGTATGAGCGCCTACATCCGGATTGATACGGAAAGCCACACGGGCAATCTTGTTCTTTGCGGCGGCCAACTCATTGATAACTTCCAGTTCCGGGATAGACTCTACGTTGAAGCAGAAAATATCATAGTCCAGTCCCAAATTGATTTCCTTGTCTGTTTTTCCTACTCCGGCATATACAATCTTGCTAGCCGGGAAACCGGCTTTGATGGACGCTTGGATTTCTCCTCCACTCACGCAATCGGCACCTAGTCCGCTTTCACGGATAATTCCCAGCACTTTCGGATTGGCATTTGCCTTTACTGCATAATGCACACAGAATTTATTGTATTTTCCTGCTTCTTCCTTGATTTTGTTCAAAGTTTCACGGAGCAGATTCGTATCATAATAATAAAATGGAGTTTCCAGTTTCCGGAATTGTTCTATTGGAAAATTAGCTTTCATAAAACGAGTTTAGTTGTGATTGTTATTATATTAGAAGAATAAAAAAGGCGGTGATGCGGTTTTACTGACCGTATCCTCCGCCTTTAGCTTTTATAAAAAGGTTGCTTTTATTTCTGGTTACCATTGAAAAGCACGTTGCTCAAAGATTGCAGAGCCTGTTTCTTGTCTGATTCACGAATCAGGAAAGAAATGTTGTAGTTACTTCCGCCGAATGAAATCATACGTACTGGAATCTCACGCATTGCATCTAGTGCTTTTGCTTCGAAACCTACGTTTTCCCATTCCAGGTCACCAACTACACAAACGATACACATGTCATGGTCTACCGTTACCGTACCATATTTCTTCAGGTCGTTTACGATTTCGTTCAGGTGTTTCGTGTTGTCAATCGACATTGATACACCCACTTCTGAAGTACATACCATATCAATAGGAGTTTGGTAGCTTTCAAAGATTTCGAACACCTTGCGGAGGAAACCGTGAGCCAGCAGCATACGGCTTGACTTGATCTTGATAGCCGTGATGTTGTCTTTGGCAGCTACTGCTTTGATTTTACCTTTTTCCGTATCGTTAGAAATCAGTGTACCCGGAGCGGTTGGTTCCATGGTGTTCAGCAAACGTACCGGAATGTTGGCATATTTAGCCGGCTGGATACAAGTAGGATGCAGAATCTTCGCACCAAAGTAAGCCAGTTCAGCTGCTTCTTCAAAGTGAAGCTGACGTACCGGAGAAGTCTTGTCTACCACACGCGGGTCGTTGTCGTGCATACCGTCGATATCTGTCCAGATGGATTTCAGAGGCATTGATGGCGGCCCCAATCAGAGAAGCAGTGTAGTCACTTCCTCCACGTTGCAGGTTGTCGATTTCACCGTACGCGTTGCGGCAGATAAATCCCTGAGTAATATAGATTTCATAATCCGGGTTAGCTTCCAGTTGTGCCGACAGCTTTTTCGCGGATGTAAGTCAGGTCCGGTTCGCTGTTCTTGTCGGTACGCATGTATTCCAATGCCGGAATCAATGTGGCGTTTACGCCCTGTTCGCACAAGTAATTGGTCACCATGTTGGTAGAGATGATTTCTCCCTGAGCCAGGATGACTTTTTCTTCAAATAAAGTAAATATGTCTTTCGTATAAGAACGAATGTAATCGAATACAGATTTTACAAAATCCAGTGTTTTCTGTTTATATTCTTCGGTAGAATACAATTCATCAATGTGCTGTTTATATTTTGCTTCCAGTCTATTGATGATTTCATTTGCACCTTCTGGATTTTTCTTGTACAGATAATCCGAAATTTCAACTAATGTGTTAGTCGTACCTGACATGGCAGACAGGACTACAATTTTCTGTTCGCCGTCAGTGATTAATTTGGCCACATCTTTCATTCTTTGTGCAGAACCCACAGATGTACCTCCAAACTTTAAAACTTTCATTTTACGTTTCGAATTTTAAATGTTCTATAATTAATTAATTTCGGGAGCAAATGTAATAATAAAAACCCTATTTTGAGGTCATTTTGGCAAAAATCCTTTTACTCCTTTGTCTTTTTTATGAATTTGTCGTTTCCGTAAGCCGGTGATGTTCGCATTTGTACACTTTTCCGGGATATTCCGAAAGCAAGTTCAAGTTGTGCGTAGTCATCAGAATGGCTGAGCCCTGGCGGCAGATGTCCTGCAATAATTCCACGATGCGGCGTCCGGTATCCACGTCCAGGTTGCCAGTCGGCTCGTCGGCCAGTATGATTTCCGGCTTGTTCAGGATGGCCCGGGCGATAACGATACGTTGCTGCTCTCCACCGGAAAGTTCGTTGGGCATTTTATATCCCCTTGTTTTCCATGCCTACCTGCTGTAAGACTTCTCCAATTCGCCGTTCTATTTCCGTACGGTTTTTCCAGCCTGTAGCTTTAAGCACGAATTTCAGGTTCTCGTGCACGGTACGGTCTGTCAATAGCTGAAAGTCCTGAAACACAATACCGAGTTTCCGGCGAAGGGTAGGGGGAGATCCTTTTTGTTTCAGGCTACGCATGGCATTTCCCAGCACCCATGCTTCTCCGTCATCAATCTCCACCTCACCGTAGATGGTTTTCAGGAGAGTAGACTTTCCGCTACCCACCTTCCCGATGAGATAGACAAATTCGCCCTTTCGGAGTTCCAGGTTTACATCCGAAAGAATCTCCTGCCCTTGCAGGCTCACGTTTACGTGCTGGTAAGAAATGAGTGGTTGTTCTTCCATATCTCGTGATTAGTGTTTTTTCCAGGTGGCACTGTGACGCTCTTTCAATTCACGGGCCAAGTCTTCAATGCGGTAGCCTTTGTAAGTAAGCAGTACAATCAAGTGGTAAAGCAGGTCGGCTCCTTCGTAAATCAGGCGTTCGTCGGTTCCGTTGCAGGCTTCGAGGATGGTTTCCACAGCTTCTTCGCCCACCTTTTGTGCCATCTTGTTGACTCCCGAATTGAATAAGGCTGGTGGTGTACGATTTCTCCGGCATTTCCTGACGGCGACGGTCAATGAAATCCTGCAACTCTTTCAAAAACATGATGTCCTGCTCATTCTTGTCTCCCCAGCAAGTATCTGTACCCTTGTGGCAGACAGGACCTTCCGGATGTACCATGATGAGCAGTGTGTCGTTGTCGCAGTCGCTTTTACCGAAACCACGTGCAGAAAGTTTCCGCTTTCTTCTCCTTTGGTCCACAAGCGGTTTTGGTACGGCTGAAGAAAGTCACTTTACCCGTTTTCATGGTTTTCTCGTAGGCTTCCTTGTTCATGAATCCCAGCATCAATACTTTCTGTGTATAGTTATCTTGGATAATGGCCGGAATCAAGCCATTCATTTTTTCAAAATCCAGTTCCATAATTTTACTTTATATAATATAGTTAGTTGAAATAGTTATCTGCGCACAGCGATACCTTCTTTGCAAAGGTAATCTTTTAATTCGGGAATTGGTATTTCACCGAAGTGAAAAACACTGGCAGCCAGAGCGGCATTAGCTTTTCCTAACGTAAACGCATCACGGAAATCCTCTTTCTTGCCAGCTCCTCCGGAAGCGATGACCGGAATGGTCAGCCGGTCAGCCAGCTCAGCCAGTGCTTCGTTGGCATATCCTTCCTTTACCCCGTCGTGGTCCATGCTGGTAAATAAGATTTCCCCGGCTCCACGGCTGTTGGCTTCTTCCGCCCATTCCATAAGAAAACGGTCGGTCTCCAGCCTTCCTCCGTTGAGGTAACATTTCCAGCCTCGCGGGGTCTGTCGGGCATCAATGGCTACCACACACACCTGTGATCCGAAATGACGGGCGATGTCATCGATGAGCTGCGGGTTCCGGATGGCCGAAGAGTTGATAGACACTTTGTCGGCTCCAGCATTTAGCAGACGTTCCACATCGCTCAGTTCATGAATACCTCCTCCCACGGTGAAAGGAATGTTGATTTCTGCAGAGATGCGTTTTACCAGCTCCGTAAACGTTTTCCGTCCTTCGTGGCTGGCAGTGATGTCCAAATAAACCAGTTCGTCGGCTCCTTGTTCACAGTAAGCCTTTCCGAGCTCTACCGGGTCGCCCGCTTGTCGCAGATTGACGAAGTTGGTACCCTTCACCGTTTGTCCGTCTTTGATGTCAAGACAGGGTATGATTCTTTTTGCTAACATAATCAGTTTCTTGAGTTAAGAGTTAAGGAAGAAAAGCTTTCAACTCCTGCAGGGTGATACGCCCTTCATAGAAAGCCTTGCCGAATACCACTGCCGGAATACCTGCTTCGTTCAGTGCTTCAATGTCATTCATGCCGCTGATGCCTCCGCTGGCTATCAGATGCAGGTCGGGGTGAGCCTCCATGATTTGCTTGTATAGCTCCAAAGATGGTCCGTTGAGCATACCGTCGCGAGAGATGTCTGTGCAGAGTACCTTTGCGACACCTTTCTTTATATAGTCATCCAAGAACGGCATCAGCTCCAGACGGCTGCATTCCAGCCATCCGTTGACGGCTATTTTCCCGTCTTTGGCATCCGCTCCTAAAATAATCCGTTCACTGCCATATACCTCCATCCATCGGTTGAACGTATCCGGCTCCTTTACGGCGATGCTGCCCAGCGTTACCATCTGCGCTCCGCTTTCGAAGGCAATGTGCAAGTCTTCATCGCTTTTGATGCCTCCGCCAAAGTCAATGACCAGCGAAGTCTGTCCGGCCAGTGCTTCCAGTACCTTATAGTTTACCACATGCTTGGAAGCCGCTCCGTCCAGGTCGACCACATGCAGGCGATGGATGCCATGCGCTTCAAATATCTTGGCCACTTCCACCGGATTCTCGTTGTAAACCTTTTTTGACTGATAGTCGCCCTGAGAAAGTCGTACACACTTCCCGTCGATGATATCGATGGCAGGTATAAGTTCTATCATATTTTTATATAATGTTTCAGGATTAGAGATTCAAAAAGTTGCGCAAGATACATTCTCCCACCTTTCCGCTTTTTTCCGGATGAAATTGGGTGGCATAGAAATTATCCTTGTGCAAAGCTGCACTGAAAGGGGTGATGTAGTCGGTTGTAGCCGCTGTAAATTCGTTGACCGGCACATAGAAACTATGCACGAAATATACGAATTCTTCTTCTTTTATACCTTGAAAGAGCGGGCTGCGGAGATGTGACAATGTGTTCCATCCCATGTGAGGAACTTTCTCTTCAGGATTGGTCGACTGGAATCGCTTGACTTCCGCATCGAAGATTCCCAGGCAGTCCGCATCACCTTCTTTCGAATGGCGGCAGAGCAACTGCATCCCCAGGCAAATACCTAATACTGGTTGTTTGAGCTCTTTGATAAGAAGGTCCATGTGGCAAGCTTTCAGGTAATCCATGGTGGTACGTGCTTCGCCTACTCCCGGGAAAATTACCTTGTCGGCACTGAGCAGTGTCTCCTTGTCGTTGGTGATGACAGGTTCCACACCCAGTCGCTTCAGTGCACAATCTACCGAAAAGAGGTTGCCTGCATTGTATTTTATGATTGCAATTTTCATTCAGTGCTGTTTTTTGTAGCAAAACAATCGTTTTTTTGTAATCGGTTGGTAAATAAGACTTAAAGAGTAGAAAGTTCGGTAGCCGGTAGCGATTTGGTAGCTGTGCGGGTTTCGCTGCATTGCTTCGCTTTGCTCTTGGAACTGATGCAAATATAGGGATTTTGACCGAAAAAGGGAAATGTTTCGGGGGATTTTTTATTTTTCGGGATCACCGGATTACAGGAAAAGCATAAAAGCAGGAGGCGGTGCAAGAAACGAGGTTGCACCCGTGGTTTTACAAGAAGTGTAAAGTATTGATTTTCAGTGTGTATTTCTGTGGTGCAAGGTGCAGCTATATTTATATATATAGCTGCACCTTGCACCAGCCACACAGGGCTGTTTTGCGGCTTGCACCAAAAACCTTTTAAGTTGTTGTAAATGAGTTGGTTTTGAATTTTAATGTTTGTTTCAGGGGAAAGGTGGGATGAACGGGGTGTTCCGATAGGGCTTGGCGGCTTCGTGCTTGCCCTGCAAGGGTTTGGCAGGTGGGTGGCTGGAATGTCGGATTTAGGGCAGTCTTGGGGCTTTTATTCAATCCTTTGCCCTTTCCGGTCGATGTAATACAAATCATCGCTTTCCCAATAGTGGTATTCCCCATCCGAATCGGGAACTTCTTGCTGTTCTCCCGTGTCGGTTACTTTCGCCTTCCCGTTCTCGAAAGGAAAGCCAAAAGCGAAGCGTGGCTCTATGAGGGTATTGCCATGCTCGTCCGCATATCCGATACGCCCTTTTTCATCGACGATGCGGTAAACGCCTTCCTGCACGGAATAGTTGCCATTGTCATACCTGTATGGGACATAAAGGCTTGCGGGATGGCTGTTGCCTGAGGATATGGCCGTGCAACGGTCATGATAAAGGGTGAACAGCCATATTTCAAGCAGGATGGCAAGGACTGCAAGCACCGTGCAGACAAGGAAACGGAGGCGATAGCGTTGCCGCACCGATACATGGAACGCCCCGTAAAAGTCGTGCATCATGCGGTAACGCTCCTCGGTATAGATGCGCATATTCCTCCAGAGCAGTACGGGGAACGGCAGTATCAGCGGAAAAGGTAAGGCGGTCGTCTGTTTCGTAAAGGAAGCGGACAGCCGGAGAGCCCAAGAACTGTAAAACAACGGCGACCGGAAACAGGAGGCAGGCAAACTGGACCACACTGATGACCGCAAAACTACGGTCAGGGAAGCCGTGCCGACAACTGCGCCACATCCAATAAAAGAAGTGGTCGAAGAATCCGGGGAGCTTCGGCCGACCGGTTCTTTTATGTGGGGAGGCTTTCTTCATACGTTTGCGGCTATATAGATGCAAATAAAACGATTTTCTTCCAAACGGAAAAGATTTTTGCGGTGAAACTTTTTGAGTGATTGGACTTTTCACTATTTTTGCTTTGATGTATAACGGTTCGTCCGTAAGGTATGAATTAGGCTTTTTCTGTTATTGCTATGGAATGGTTCGATAAGATAAGCGAGTTTATGGAGGGTCTGCCGGAGTGGTTGCAGGCGCATCCGAGGTACGGCTACCTGATCGTGGCGGGAATCCTGCTGCTGTGGCTTGTGGGGATTGTCTGCGGATGGCGGTGGACGTACTCCCGTCCGGGAAGTTGGGAAGGGAATTTCTGGCTGGGTACGCTGGGTGAAAGGAGTTACCGTTTCTGGCTGGGGCTGATCGTTGCCGCCGCAACGGGATGCGCCCTGCTGCTGTTCTCCGTAACGGGATAAGCAAGCGGAAAACAAGGAAAGGAGGAAGCTATGTTCAAGGAAGCGGCATACTGGATGTATTACTTCTGGAGCAAGAACAAACGTGCAAGGAAAGACAAGGCGGTTATCTCCAATGCCACGTGGACGATGGCAATCCTGTGGTTTCTTAACCTGACGGCTCTCCATCTTTTGTTCGAGGCATGGGGATGGGATATGCTGACGGGCTGGTTCTCTTCCCTGACGGACAAGGTGGAATGGAGCAGGTTCAACCCGGTTGCCTACCTGTTCGCCGCAGCGACGCTCGCCCCTTTTATCTGGATTGCCGGAAAGCTGTATTACCGTCCTGCGAAGCTGAAAGCGATGCAGGCGAAGTACGAGACAATGGGCGAATACCGGAAATTGCTCGGTCAATGCCTGTTCTGGCTGTATATTACCGGTAGCTTCGCATCCTTCTTCATTATAGCCGAACAAAAGAACCATTCCAAGGAGCAACCGCTGATCGAAAGGTTGCAGGAGATACGGGACGGTAAATATCCCGTGGAAAAGACGCACTCACCAACCGGCGAATGACTTTCTTCCGGCTCCCCCCTGCTTACTGTCATGCCGTTCTGCGGGTGGAACCGGCACAGCCTTTCTGTTTTTCACGACTGAATATCCGAACCTATGGAGCAAAATCCGAATCCGCAGCGCAAGGACATACCGTAACCGATGCAAAGCACCGGAAGGGTGCTTGTTGCAGACAATTTGTAATTTCGTGTAAGATTTATGTAATTAACATTAAAATTGAAACAGAATGAAAGAGAATCTTACACAAATTCTAATGAATGAAGCCATCCGGGAGGGATGGCGGGAATGGATGGCAAAGGTACGGACGGTATTGCCGCAAACGGATGCGGAGCGTCCGGTGACATGGATTGCGGCGGAACGGCTCGCACAGGATCACGGACGGATGGTGCGGCTGGTGGAGCTGCTCAGGGAACACCGCCCCGTACTTTCCTGCCGTGTGCAGGAAGAAGCCGGATTGCTGATACTGGTCGCCTACCACCGCCACGGCAGCTCGTCAGACTTCCTGCTGGAAACGGCGGAGGCGTATTTCCGGGAAAGGGACTGCGGAGGATTCCTGTTCCTCTGCCGGATGCAGGCAAGCATCAACGCCTACGACGAATACCCGCACCTGAACGTGCTCTGCAACCGTCTGGCGGGACTGCTGTTCCGCTTCCGCCGTGAACGGGAGTCCGAGTACCGCAAGGGCATACCCGCCGATGTTCAGCGGGGCGGACTTGCAGGAGGTGGAAAAGTACCTGCCGCACCTGCGGGGCTGCTCGTTCCGGGAAGAAATCGCACTGGCTCTGCCCAAGGTGAAGAACGTGGAGGAGCTGGCACGGGAATGTGCCATGTCGGTCAATACGCTGGGACGGCGGTTCAGGGAGGAGCTGAACACGACTCCGCACCGCTGGCTGACGGAACAGCGGAAGGTGCACGTGGTCTCCCTGCTGGCGGACACGGACATGCCCTTCCAAGAGATTGCCGACACGTGCGGCTTCGCCACTCCGAGCTACCTGTGGGACTTCTGCAAGAAGCACCTGAAGGCTACTCCTGCCGAAATCCGTGAAATCGCCCGGTGCGCCCGTCCCGTCCGGCATCCTTTTCCGGTTCAGAAGTGAGGGGCTGACCGCCCGCAGCCGATTGGCGGACAATCCGAACACGGCGGTGAAAATTCAGAACGCCCGTTTCCCGACACCCCGCTAACTTTGCTTCCTTATAAACAACCCGAGACAGAATCATGATGGAAGAATATTTCAATACATTGTTGCAGGAGACGGAGCGGCGCATGGCTGCCGCTGCCGCCGGTATGGAGGGAAAGGAAACGGTCGCCACCTGCCGGGAGATGGTTTCGTACCTGAAAGCCAAGAACCGTGAGCTGAAAGCGTATGCGCTCGCCCGTCCGTTCAGCGGGAACGAGGAGGAAATCCGTTATTTCAAATACTACAAGCCCGCCCTGACGGGCAGGTTGCTGTACTATTACCGGGTATATCAGATAGAGAGCGGCTGCCCCGCCTGCCTGCGTGTCGCCGAACCGTACTACCGCAAGGCGATGGAGCGTGCCGAGCGGATGATGGAACGCTACCTGCCCTTTTACCAGTATTACCACAGCGGGGCGACATACCGGGACGATTACTATTTCCTGCGGGCGAAGGGCGAACTCAGCCCCGAAAGCGGCAGCTTCGTGCTGGACGAGGAAGCGGAGTTCTCCACGGGCTACGACATACTGGCGGCACGGCTGATCTCGGTGGAGATGCTGCTGGTACACCTGAGCCGCCGGATAGAGCGTGCGGCGCGAGGGGACGGGACGGAAGCCGTGCCGGAGAAGGAACACCGCTGGACGAACACGAAGGTTGCCGCCATACAGCGTCTATGGCATACACGTGACGGGAAGCGTGGACGAGGGCAACGCCGAGATCGGCGAGCTGGCTGCGCTGTTCGAGAAGCATTTCCACGTGGATCTGGGCAACGTGTACCACGCTTTCGGCAGGCTGCGGGGGCAACAGAACCCGACGGCGTTCTTGGACGAGATGAAGGAGAGGCTGCTGAAAAAGATGCGGGACATGGACAGCAGGTGATCGGCAAGTCGGCAGCAAGTTGGCAGCAAGTTGGCAACGGGGCGGCAGAGGCGGCAGGAGATGAAAAGAGATCGTCCGGAGGGCAGAAAAGAGCCTTTCGGACGCTCTCTTTTTGCTCTTTTTGCTTCGATGTAAGTTCCTTTCCGCCTTGTTTTTATGTTATTCCTACTCTTTCCTTGCCTTTTTCAGTCTTTTCCGCCTTTTTGTTGCCCGGAAAGGCGGACGGAAGGGCGGCGAGGGTGAAAAAAGAGGATGGAAAAATGCGCATCAGAAAAAAATCTTTGCCAAGGTGCTAATATAGTGGCAGGAAAAACCGGCGAATCGGGCGACATTTGCGGCAGAAACCTAAAAATGAGTACGACAATGGAAATAATGACCATCGAGAGCAACGCCTACCGCCTGCTCGTGGAGAAGATCGAGAAGATAACCGCCTACGTGGAGGAATCCCGGAACCGGGAGGAAACGGAGCGCAAACGGAAAGAGGAAGCGGAAAGCCCTGCGACCAAGGGACGGAAAGCCGACCCGAAGTGGATGACGCACAAGGAGGTGTGCGAGGCGCTGGACATCAGCCACCGCACCCTGCAACGCTACCGCCAGAAGCATATCATTCCCTATTCGATGATCGGGCGGCAGATACGCTATCCCCGGCAGGCTGTCGAGAGCCTGCGTGAGCGGTGGATGGTGGAGACGCCCGCCGCCAAGATCGACCGGATGATAGCGGAACATCCCCTGCATAACCGAAAAAACGGCAGCTATGGTAAAAAAGGAAGAAGTGCTGGCAAGAACCAGTAACGGGCTGGACGTGTTCCGCCACTACCTGCCCGTGAAGTGGCGGGTGGGCAGGAACTTCCTGAACCCGCTGTACGCCGACAGCAAGGCTTCGTGCAACGTGTATTACGACCGCCGGAGCGGTACGTACCGGATGAAGGACTTCGGCAACGGGGACTATTCGGGCGACTGTTTCTTCCTCGTGGCGAAGCTGAAAGGGCTGGACTGCCGGAACGCCGCCGACTTCGTGGAGGTGCTGCACACCATCGACCGGGAGCTGTGTCTCGGTCTGGAGAATGACAGCCCGGAAGATACAGCCGTTCCGGACGGCGGCTGCCGTACCCTGCGGCTCGTGCCGGGCGCAAGGGAGAATGGGACAAGGGAGAACCGGAGCGGTGAAGGAATATCCGTCAGGGCAAACGGGAGCGGCACGGGAAAGCCGGACGGGTACACGGAAGAGGCGGCTGCGCCCTTTGACCGTCCCGAACCGAAGCCCTACCGGACGACGGAAAAGCCGTTTACGGATGCGGAGCTTGCCTACTGGGGCGCATCGGGCATCACGGAGGAGCCTGTTGCACCGTTACGGGACGGTATCGCTCGCCGAGTACCGGGGCGAGACGAGGGAGGGCAAGGCGTTCGGCTTCAGCTCCACCCCGGCGGAACCGATGTTCGGGTACAGGGGGAAATGGGGCGTGAAGGTCTATCGCCCGATGTCAGAGGTGCGCTTCGTCTATGGCGGGCACACGGGCGACAACTACTGCTTCGGGCTGGAGCAACTGCCCTCGAAGGGCGACCTGCTCTTCCTCACGGGCGGCGAGAAGGACGTGCTGACGCTGGCGGCGCACGGCTTCCATGCCATCTGCTTCAACTCGGAGACCTCGGTCATCCCGGCGAAGACCGTGCGCAAGCTGGTCTATCGCTTCAAGCACATCGTGCTGCTGTACGATACGGACAAGACGGGGCTGGAGTGCTCGGAGAAGCACCGTGCGCAACTGTCGGAGTACGGGGTGAAACGGCTGGTGCTGCCGCTGCCGGGGACGAAGGCGGAGAAGGACGTGACGGACTACTTCAAAGCCGGGCACACGAGGGAGGAGCTGATGGGGCTGTTCCTGAAGCTACTCGACACGCTGTACGGGGACACGATGGCGGTGCTAAAATCGTGCGAGATCGACTACGACCACCCACCCGAACAGGCTGTCGCCATCGTTACCGCCGGGGAGGTGCCGTTAGGCTCGGAGGAGAACATCCTCTGCATCACGGGCGGCGAAGGGACGGGCAAGAGCAACTACACCGCCGCATTGGTCGCCGGGGCGATCATGGAGAGGGAGACGGACGCCGACCTCTTGGGGGTGCGGGTGGAGCCGAACCGCAAGGGGCGTGCGGTACTGCTGTACGACACGGAACAGAGCGAGCAACAGCTCTACAAGAACACGGGGCGGCTGCTGCGCCGTGCCGGGCGTGAGCGGATGCCGGAGTACCTACACGTATATTGCCTGACAGGAATGTCGAGAAGCGAGCGGCTGACCGCCATCGTGCAGAGCATGGACAAGTACCACTACCTGCACGGGGGCATCCATTTAGTCGTCATCGACGGGGTGGCTGACCTGATCCGCTGCGCCAACGACGAGGCGGAGAGCGTGGCGCTGATTGACGAGATCTACCGGCTGGCGGGAATCTACCGCACGTGCATAGCCGCCGTGGTGCATTTCGTACCGAACGGTCTGAAACTGAGGGGGCACCTCGGCAGCGAGCTGCAACGCAAGTCCGCCGCCATCCTCTCCATCGAGAAGGACGAGAACCCGGAGGTGTCGGTGGTGAAGGCGTTGAAGGTCAGGGACGGCAGCCCGCTGGACATCCCCCTGATGCAGTTCAGATGGGACAAGCAAGCCGGGATGCCCGTCTATGTGGGCGAGAAGCCGAGGGCGGAGAAAGAGAAGCGCAAGGAGAAGGAGCTGGCGGAGATGGCACGGGAGGCGTTCGCCCGGCAGGAGAAGTACGGCTACATCGAACTGTGCGAGCTGATACAGGAGATGCTGGAAGTGAAGGAACGGACGGCGAAAGGCTACATCCGCTATATGCGGGAAAAGGAAATCATCGAAAAGGAGGGCGACTGCTATGTACACGGACAGGGAAGAGTTTGAGGGCTGGATGGAGCGCATCATGGAACGCTTCGACCGGACGGAGAAATTGCTGGAAAGGGTGCTGAAGAAGAACAACACGCTCGACGGCGAGGAGGTGCTGGACAACCAAGACCTGTGCCTGCTGCTGAAGGTGGGCATCCGCACGCTGCAACGCTACCGTGCCATCGGGGTGCTGCCGTACTTCACCATCAGCGGCAAGGTGTTCTACCGCACGAAGGACGTGCACGAGTTCATCCGCACCCGTTTCGCCGAAGTGGAGGAACGGGCTGCGAAACGCAAGGAGAAGGAAGCCCGGAAAGCGGAAAGGCGCAGGAAAAGGGGGCTGTTCCCGTGAGAATGACATTTTTCTGACGGTGCTTTTAGTGGATGAAGCCCTGCCGGATCGTGAGATTAGGCGGGGCTATTGTTTTGTTATTCGGGAAGTTTCACTATCTTTGCGATGCGAAGATAGGATGCGGCTCGGCATTGCTCTCGCCTTTCGCTATCTTTGCTCCACGAAGACAGAGGACGGTGCTTTCGGGTACGGTCGCTGTCGTGACATAGAAGATTCATACCCGGCTTGGAAGCAGGCAGGGGTTGATATACATATTGTACGTTCGCTGAACGTCTTATACGAAAAACTGGCACTTTTTTGACAAACAAGACGGATGGCGCAATGCGCATGCTGTATGCTTATACGGCGTGGGCTTGCCTATTCTTGTTTGTCGGGTATGCCAGTACCTTCGTATTAGGAATAGCGTGAGTTCACGCTGTTCTTTTGGGTGCGAGGCGGACATAATCCTTAAAAACACATTGACATGAAACAGATTACCTTGCACGTGTACCAGTCCCTTGACGGTTGTACGGTCGGAGCGGACAAGCATTTCGATGCGGCGACGGATGCCTCCTGCTGCGTGCTGATCGACGAAGAAACCTACCTGCGCATTTACCTGAACCATCTGGGCTGGCCGCTCACGGCAAAAGAGACTTTGGTCGTGACGGACGGCTGTATTGACCTGACGGAGAAGGAACGGGTGCGGTTTGTTACAGGGGATGCGGCAGCGGAACTGCGGGGAATAAAAGCGGACGGCGAAGGTACGGTAACGGCTTACGGAGCGGAAACCGGGGCTTTGCTCTTGGATAACGGGCTGGCGGACGAAATCGTGGTGATAACCGTGCCGGTACTGGTCGGCGGCGGTGAGAAGGCACTGGAGTGCGGGCTGAATGACGGCAGGATATGGGTCGTGCGATCGAGCAAGGTATTGGAAGACGGGAAAATCCGGACGGTGTACGGAAGGGTATGCCCATGAAATGCAAAAAGCTACTGAAAAGTGGCTTAGGTCATTTAGGAAAGGGCGACGGATTATAAAAAAAACGACCCGCCGATTTGAGCATTTTCACTGTTGTTCAACAACTCGTGTCAAGAGGCTTGGCAGGTTCTACTGGTGCAAAGATAAGGTAAATTCTTTGAAAGACAAAAGAATATTAAATTTAGGTAATACCGTTGCCTAAATTTGAGGTATAAAATAACAAAGGTGCATCAATGATGCACCTTTGTTGTATAATATGTAACTGACAAACATTACAATGCCGTTGGCAATGACTGAGTGTCAATAATTCTCTTTTTATAAAAGATTTTTTGGAAAGAAGACAATACACTACTGTCAATCCATTTAGAATGTGAAGCAAAAAAAGTATCGGCAACCTTGATATATTCTTTGGGTGCTTCACATTTTCTCAATGAATTGGAAATTAACATCATCCCTTTAAGTTTAGACTTAAAGAATCTATTTTTTAATCCATTGCGGTACAGAAAATCAAAATAGACCTCTGCATCGGCAATGTTGAGATTTGCCAATTCAGTCTGAAGCTCTTTCCAGTAGTAGTTCGTCATTTCTGACGATAAAATAACCACTAACAAGCTCCGTCCTTGCAAGGGGATTATTTGAAATTCTTTATTTTCCATTTTACCAATTATTACATATATTATTAATAATAACAAGGCAGTCCTTAATAATGTTTACGGCTTCATCGTATTCAAGGGTTCTACTTGTTTCCACATTAAAACTGTCCACATGGAATGTCGAGTGCCTATGTTGATTGAAGAATGAATATCCTCGTTCCAAAGCCTGCTTCAAATGCAGATTGTTGTCATACGTTCCGATACCACTTTTAAAGCAATACGCCCCACTATTATTTTTCTGAAAATATGTCCCGTATTCGTCAAAATCAGGCGCATCTTCCAAAAGACGAGTGCGCAATACCGCATCTAACGCTTTCAAAATGCCAAATGTATAACATCCATAATCATCCACCTTAACCGCAGAGTTAGCCAAATTGATTGAAGTATTGATAAAGTTTTCTATCACACTTCCATCAATATGCTCTCTGTTTCCAATATACTTGCTAAGGTCGTTGTCTAATGCATAGCCGGCACGTGCTTGGATAGCAAACACTTCTTCTATAGCTTCGGAAGGAATGGAAGATATAGCTTGCAACACTTCGGTTATAAATTCCACATAAAATGATGTGATACATCCTTGTACCATTAATGTTCCGTTATTATAAAAGATAACAGAAACCTTGGCATCGTATTTCCCTTTCAGATGATATTGGTTCCGGATGTTCGGATTCTTATCCGTGTTTACTTCGGAAACAACGACATTATTATATTCTTTTACCGCTGAAATCAATGTATCAAAATCATCGCTCCTTACACCTTTCAATTTGAAGCATTTTTGATCCATATCCGGTATCGCAGTCTGTTTTACAATATACTCCCAACAATCCTTGCAAATTCCATTCAAAGTTCCATTCTTGCCTTGTATATTATGAGAAACTTGTCCACCAGTAATAAAACAATTTAATGTGCTTTTTTCCTGATTTTTTATATTGATAATCTCTATCTGCTTTTGCTTTCCTTGGTTACATTCCTTTATGTGAAGCGTATAAGCAGGGCGGGCAGCAACAAATTCTTTTGCCACTTCATCTATTTTCTCAATAGCCAGAGAGTATTTTTTAGTCGCCATTACATTCAAATTGGTCTGCAAAGTTATACATTTTATTTATATTACAATGTAGATCAGTATATTATTAACTATATTATTAATTTACAAGTGAACTACATGGTTGTTTTTTAACAATTGTGCTTAAAAGCCTTTACGGGTACAAGACCTTGAAATCCCGTGGGCTGCCGCCGTCTGTCAAGCCGTCCTGCCGGAGCCGCCGGAGGGTCTCGGCTGCCGATCCGCTGCCGAAGTTGCGGACACAGTACAGGCGGGAGAAGCGGAAGCGGCGGAGGTGGACGAGCAGGTGCTCCACGGTGAAGACACCCAGCTCCCGGCACGCCCGGACGATGCGCTGCGACAAGCCGAAGGCGTCGAGCGGGGTGTCGAGCAGGCGGCGGAGCCTGCCCGGTCTGCCGGGCTTGCCCCGCTGCTGTGCCACGTCCTCGTAGATGGTGGCGACCCGGTTGCGGCTGAACAGGGCGGCAAGGGATGCGCCGTCGATCATCAGGATGCCGTCGAAACGGGCGTAGGCGATGTGGTTGCCGTTCATCCAGAGGGTGATGCTCAGCTCGTCCGTACCGCAGAGCCGGGCGGCTTCCGCCACGGTGATCCAACCGATGCCGTTCATCGCCTGCGCTCCTTTCCTTTGGGCTTGTCCGTGCGGGGCGGGAACCCGTACACGATGCGGAAGTCCTTGTCGAAGGTGAGGTACGCATCGAAGGGCTTACCCTCCCTGCTCCTGAATCCTTTGATAAGGGATGTTTTGCCTTTGGTTACAAGGTCGGCAATCTGGCTGTCAGTGAGCTGTTTCTCCCCCTTGCCACGGAAGACGGTAAGCCCACAATCGACGTTGCTGCACTTGGCGACCTTCGGGTAAAGGAGGATGCGACCGGAACGGCACTTGGGGCACGGGATATGTCCGCCGTCCGCCACCGATACCTGCACTTGCAGGAGTTCTTCGGTAATCTGGGCGGCATAGATCTCGATGGCCTTGCGGAAGCTGTCGGGATTCATCTCCCCGCTCTCGATCTTGGCGAGGGCGGTCTCCCACTGCCCGGTCATCTCGACATCGGCGATGCGCTTGTCCTTCACTATCTGATACACGGCAAGCCCCTTGTCGGTCGGCACGAGGCTCTTCTTCTCCCGGCGCACGTAGTCACGGGCAAAGAGGGTCTCGATGATGGAGGCACGGGTGGCGGGCGTGCCGATACCGTTCCCTTTCAGGCTGTCCCGCAGCTCGTCGTCCTGCAGCTCCCTGCCGCAATGCTCCATCGCCGAAAGCAGGCTGCTCTCGGTGTGCAGGGGACGGGGCTTGGTCTGTTTCTCCACGCACTCCGCCGATTGCAGGGGGAAAGACTCGCCGGGCTGCAAGGGCGGCAAAGCGGCTGTTCCCTCGTCGTCCTCGTCCCGCTCGTCCCGCACGGCACGCCATCCGGCAGACCTGACGACCGTTCCCTTGGCGGTGAACACGCTGTTCCCCGCCGTGAAGGAGACGGTGGTAACGTCCTTGAGGCAACGGGCGGAGAAGGCTTCGAGCAGGCGGGCGGCTACCATGTCGTACACCGTGCGCTCGTCGGCGGACAGCTCGCCGGGCAGACACTCGGTGATGATGAGCGCATGGTGGTCGGTAACTTTCCCCGCATCCACGCTGCGGCGGTTGAGCGAAGCCCCTTTCAGGGCGGCGGCATGGGCGGCGAAAGCCGGGTACCGCTCCAGCAGGGCGATGCGGTCGGGTATCTCGTCGAACACATCGTCCGAGAGGTAGCGGGAGCCGGTACGGGGGTAGCTCAGCACCTTCTTCTCGTAAAGCGACTGGGCGACGGAGAGGGTCTTGTCCGCCGAGAAGCCGTACCTGCCGTTCGCCTCTTTCTGCAAGGCGGTCAGGTCGTAGAGCAAGGGAGGCTCTTGGCTCACCTCCCTGCGCTGCACGTCGGCAACCTGCACCATTCCCGTTGCGGTTACAGCAGCGAGGGCGGCGTTTGCCGCCGAAAGGGTTTCGTAACGCAATTCAGAGATGGCGGCGAAGGGCGTGCCGTCCTTTTCCGCCGTAACCTTCAGCCGGTAATAGGTCTGCGGGGTAAAATCCCTGTTCTCCAGATAACGGGAGCAGATCATCATCAAGGTGGGCGTCTGCACCCGTCCGAGGGAGTAGATACCCTGCCCGGCGGCGATGCTGAGAGCTTGGGTGGCGTTCAGCCCAATCTCCCAGTCGGCGATGGCACGGGCTTCGGCGGCACGGTAGAGGTTGTCGTAGTCGCTGCCGGGCTTGAGGTTGTCCAGCCCTTCCCGGATGGCACGGTCGGTCAGCGAGGAGATCCAGAGGCGCAGGCAGGGTTTGCGGCAGCCAAGGTAATTGTAGATGTACCGATGAATGGCTTCGCCCTCACGCCCGGCATCGGTCGCCACGACGATACGGTCGGAACGGTCGAAAACCTCCCTGATGACCTTCAACTGTTTGAGTACGCCGGGGTCGGGCTTGTACTCCTTGCCCTCCCGTATCTGGCGGGGGATGTACTTGAACTCCTGCGGCAGAATGGGCAGGTTCTCACGCCGGAAGCCCGCATAGCCGTATGCTTCGGGCATGGCGAGCTGGACGAGATGGCCGAACGCCCAGGTAACGAGGTAGCCGTTACCTGAGAGGTAGCCATCGTGCCGCTCCCGGACATTCAACACGTTTGCTATATCCTTCGCTACGGAAGGCTTTTCAGCGATGACTGCTGTAATCATATTTCTTTAATTTTTAACGGTTTGACAAAAGTTATCCCGCCGATCGGACGGGATAACCGGTAATTCATTTACAGAATGGCGGGGGAAATCAGCGGCGGACACCCCGGCTGCGCTTAGGCTTGTCGGGTTGCTCCTGCTTCTGTGCCTGTTTCCGGTCCTCTTTCTGCTCCTGCCTGCGCTCCTGCTGCTGTTTCTGCTCCCCGGTGGGTCGCTGCTGTGCGGATTGCAGGGATTCTTTCAGGTTGCGGGTCGTCTCGACGGTCTTGCCCTCGGAATTGACCGCCACCTGCACCTCGTTCTCCACGGCGGGCTTGACACGCCCCTCTTCGAGCGCCGCCTTGTAGTCCTTAGGGAACATGAAGGCGGGCTTCTCGCCGGGCTTCCATGTGATGTAGCCTTGGTAGGCTTTTCCTTTCTTGTCCACCAAGCCGGAAGACCTTGACCGTTCCCCCGGCTTCGAGTTCGAGGCGGGACTTCTCGGTAAGCTCCTGCTTGCGGAAAGTCTTCGGCACCTCCTGATTGGCGGTCTGTTTCAGGTTCGCCTTGTACGCATCCATCGCCAGCCTGCCCCGGTCGCCGAAGAGAAATTCGAGTTGCATCTTGGCTGCGCTGAATTGCACGGGAGCCGGATAGATCTTGGGCTGCTCCCCCTCCTTGGCTCTGGAAAGGAACTGGCAGACCACCGCCTCGCCCTGTTTGAGCCGGGCTATCTCGTCCGGGGTGAAGGTATGCCCGTTCTTCTCCGCCGGGATATTGACCTTGGAGAGCGGGAAGGCGACCAGCTCGTTGGTCTTGAGGTTGCGGCTGACAAGGGCTTCGATCTGCTCGCCCGCCCGGTTGGTGACGGTCGCCGGGTGTCCCATGTTGCCCGTCTGCCGGAGCACCTGCTTGTCGGAGTCGGTGATGTCGTAGCCGAAGAACTGCTTCTGCATCTTTTCCGGGTCGAGGATGCCGTGGCTGCACACAGTCAGCCTGCCGTCCGTGCCGGGCTTGAGCGAGAGCTGGCTGTCGTTGCTGTGCGAGATGCCGTCGAAGTGGAAATGCACCCGGACGGTCTTGTCGGTCTGGAAGCCCCGTAGCATCTGGTCAAGCATCCCGTTGCCCTCAATCTGCTCCCGCTGCACGCCGAGTGCGGCGAGGCTGTTCCAGTCGATGTCCTCCGGACGATACTTGTACTGCGGGTTCTGTTCGGTCTGCCCGGCGGACTGCTGCGGCGCACCCTCCGGCTGTTGCTGTGCCTGCACGGGCGGTTGCACCTCGTACTGTGCGAGGAGCGGTTCGCCCGTCTTGACGGACCGGCTCTCCCTCTGCCGGAAATCGGCGGCTACCCGCTGCACCTCCTCTTCCGGCACACGGAAGAAGTGGAAGCGGGTCGGGTCTTTCAACTGGCTCCAGAGGTTGGAAAAGAAATTTGAAAACATATCGCCGTGGCGATCCACCCGCAGGAGGTCGTTGTTGTCCTCCAAGGGGTTCTTGGTCTGTAACTCGCCGTCCTTTACTCCGCTGACGGCTTGGAGCGTGCCTTTCTCGTCCATGACGAGCAGGATGTCCATTAATTGCTGGCTGCTGTCCGGTCGTTCGTCCATAATCTGAAAAAATTTAAATGGTGAATACTATTGGTTCTCAAACGAAACCGGGCGTAAATATAGACACGGAAACCTGCAAGTCCGGTGCGGGCTGTCCGCACTTGTCGTCCGGTTCGCAGGTTTGTCGCACAAGAATTTTTCACTATCTTTGCGTATTGATAATTAAACAAATAATATAATGGAGTGCAGCCACAAAACCTATAACATATATTGCGACAGTACGCATCTGGAAAATTTACATGATATACGGTTTACCGTACAACGAAATGGCTCTCGCCAAAAAGCAGATACGGGAAATCAAGCAAAAGCACGGATATGAGGAGGAATTGAAATGGACGAACATCTCGGACAAGACCTTTGCCCTTTATAACGAAATAGTGGATTATTTCTTTATGACCAACATGAAATTCAGGGCGGTCATCGTGGATAAGTCGGAGATAGACAACACACGGGCAGAATACAGCTACAATGATTTTTATTTTCGGATGTATTACCAGCTATTGCATCATCAAATGGACATGGACAGCACCTATAATGTCTATTTCGACATCAAGGACACGTGCAGCCAACGGAAACTGCATAAGCTGGCGGAGATATTGAAATACAATTCGGCTATACGGGACTTCAATTTTGTCAAGTCGCATCAGGTACATTTCATCCAGTTGGCAGACATTCTTATGGGGGCGATAAACTATCACCTACGCATCCAGCGGGGAACCATTGAGGGAAAGGTACGGGCAAAACGCCTGATTGTCGAGAAGATAAAGAAACAGACAAATCTTTCCCTGTTATGTACCACACCGTTGAAGAACAAGAAGTTCAACCTTTTCTTTATCAACCTGCAAAAGTAAACCTATGCCATTCAACTTGTTAAAGAAATACCCGGAGCTGCTGGAAATCCTGCATTTGGGAGACAAGGAGCGCAAGGCTTCATTATATAGGGTGTATCGCCGGGACATCGAAGACAACGAAGCGTTCAAGTTTCGGGAAAAGCGTGTCTATCCCATCAAATCGGATGGAGAGATAGATATGCAGCGGGAGTTCATGCACCTAACGACAACTGATGACAAGGAAGCGGAAGGCGCTGCGACGAAGAAAAGAGTCTTCGAGCCAGACCGTTCCCGCCGTCTGCATTGGATTCGCCACCATATCGAAGAAAGGACTTCCCATGTACTGGAGATATTCAGTTGTGAGGAAAGGGATATGAAACACCGTAAGAACATCTACCGGACATACGTGTATGACACAGCGGAAAAATATGTGATCGTCCTCGAACCACAGCGAAGCCCTTACGGGTATTATCTGTTGACCGCCTATTACCTGAATATGCCGGGTGGCGAAAAGAAGATGAAAAAAATGCTGAAAAAGAAGTTGGAGGAAGTGCTATAAAAAACGCAAGGCTCCGAATTGGATCTTGCCAAAACGAGCCTCGAAACCCCTTCTAATTGTAGATGGGCACTGCAAAGGTAGGAATAAAAAACGAAAAATGCAAAAAAATCATGTCCGGCACGTATTTTTTTCCTCCGGGAAGCGGTGATAATCCGTTGTTTTCGTTATATTTGGAACCTAAATACAGGTGCGGTCATGCCGTGCCTGATTGAAAATCCGGTAACGGGAAACACGCTTTGTCGTTGCCACCCATGAGATGCGTATGAAAGTCTATCAGAGCAAACCGAGAATAAAACTTTCACCTGCCATCCGTGACGGGCAGAAATACGTGGAAGTGGAGTTCGACGAGGACGATGCCATCCGGCTGTCGCTGTCGAAAGAGAAGGGTGTGCGGTTCGAGGGCGACAGAGCCTACCTGCCGGAAGAAGGCTTCGACCTGTCCGGTTTTTTCGACCGCCATGTGGAAACGGCGTATATCAATTACTCCGCCCTGAAAAACACCCAGCCCAAGAAGAGCGGGAAAACCAGCCCCGCCATCCCGCCCGGCTATGCCGAGACGCTGCGGCAACTGCGGTACAGCGAGCATACCGTCCGTGCGTACACCACTTACTTCAAGGAGTTCCAGCAATACTTTGCGGGAAGAAACCTCCGCTACATCCGACCGGAAGAAATCAACGCCTACATCGTACACCTGATTGACACACGGGGGATCTCGTCGTGCCAACAAAACCTGCGCATCAACTCGATCAAGTTTTATTTCGAGAAGGTGCTGGGATTGGAACGGAAATGTTACGAGGTAAAGCGAGCCAAACGGGAACGGACGCTGCCCGACGTGCTGAGCAAGGAGGAGATAAAATCCATCCTTGACGCAACCGGTCCGGACATCCGGCTGTTCTGTATGTTTTCGCTGCTCTACTCCGCCGGGTTGAGAATCAGCGAGCTGCTGGACTTGAAGCCACACGACATCAACGTGAGCCGTTCGCTGATACGGGTACGGCAGGGCAAAGGGAGGAAAGACCGCTACACGCTGCTGTCGAAGCCCCTTGTCAGGAAGCTGACCGAGTACACCAAGCTGTACAAGCCGCAGGAATGGCTGTTCGAGCGGTACAAGGGCGAGCCGTTCACGGAGAGCATCGTGTCGAAGAAGCTGAAAGAGGCGGCGAAGGAAGCCGGAATAACCAAGCGGGTGTACCCCCACCTGTTGCGGCACTCGTTCGCCACGCATCTGATCGAGCAGGGCACGGACTTGAAAATCGTGAAAGAGCTGTTGGGGCACAACCAACTGAAAACGACGGAAATGTACGTGCATATAGCCGACACTTTCAAGAGCAGCATCCGCACTCCATTGGATGATATTCTTGAAGGTGATAATGAGATAGTTAAATAAGAAAATAACAGCGAAAACCGCTGATAATTACATGTTATCCATATTAAATTATGAAATTGAATGAGTTAAATAAATATTACACTTTTCATTTGACATCATATATAGATGTTGGTGAATTGGAACGAGATACTTCACTGTTTGTATGCAGATGCAGCGTCTTTCCTAAATTCTTTATGTCGTATAAAGAATTAGTAGAGAATGTGGACAGTGTAGATGAATCAACAAGAGAACGCTTTAGGGGTCAATTTAAGTCTTTCCTAAATGAGCTGCTAAATTCATACTCTCTATATGTAACTGATAAAAATTCGGATACAATTATTGAGGTTATTGAAATCACAAGCGAGTTGATTATAAATCTAACGGAGAAAAGTGTAATCAATTTGTTTATCCCTGATTTGAAAATTGCAATGATAGGACACGATGATTATGGATTTATTCTCGTGACTGATATTAAGAATCCATATTTGAGCAATATTTCAAATAAATTGGAACAACACGTTCTTTATCTGGTAAAACCGGAAAAAAGCAATGAATATGGATAACAAGCGGATAAATCACTCTTAAAAGTCTATTATCCACCGAACATTATCAATGTGCAAAATAAAAAATAAAAGTAGTATGGAACTGAAACAATATCTTAAAACGAATTGCCACTGGGAAAATCGGGTAATCATAAGCCCGAATGAGGCCTTGTGGCAATTTATTCTAAAGCAAACTACCAACCGACTTCAAAGTTGATAGATTTCCTTATTTATTTCTACAATCAGGAATTTCAGTTTCCAAAAGTGGATGTGCATTTTAATCTAAAGAAAACATTAAACGATAATCCGCATTACTTATTCTACGACCAATTTTGTGAACTACTCCATGTTTCGGATATTTGTCCTTTTGGGGAATACGAACATGGATATATGGTCTTGCTTGTTGATAGTAAAAACAACATATACGGCGTAATGGATGATTATGTTGAAGGGTTTGGAAATGATTATTTCAAAATGCTAAATCAACTTTATAATCGGTAAGGCATTGATAACAAACAGCAGACCGACTGAATAAGCGGAACGCTGCCAAACATTATCTGCATAGAAAAAAATGAAAAGAATTGAAGAAATAAAAAAACAATTGGTTAAAAGGGCAACTGGTTTTATAACTGGGGGATTTAGACCTACAAACTCCAACACTGAAAATTGGATTGGTCAAGTGTATCTATATAGAGAAAACGAAGATATACCGATAGATGACAATGGTAAAGCAATGTTGCCATTATTACAAATATGTCTTGAAGGGTTGCCCTATATTCCTGATGCACTTAAAGGGTCGAAAGTATTGACTATTTTTGTGTCTGAAAATATGCCCGGCAGACTGGCATATAACGGAGATGCTTGGGTTATTCGTGAATACAAAGAAGAAGATGTGTTGGTTGTTAAGGATATATACATGCAATCATCATCACGTATAAAGCCCTATCCGCTGAAAAGCCAACTAATTACTGAAGATTATCCTGTATGGGATAGTGGCGACATTCCAATGGATATAGAAGATGAGTTGGTGGAAATGGAAGATTCCGGGGAAATCACCGACTATTATGACTATACGGATTGTTTTGCCGGGCATAAAATAGGCGGTTATCCTAATTATATACAATCAGGTATAGATTTCGGTGATGGATATGAATTTATGATTCAGATAGCTTCAGATGAAAAAGCGAACCTTAATATCATAGATAGCGGAAATTTCTATTTGGCAAAAAACAGTCAAACTGGAGATTGGAGGCTTTATTGTGATTTTTATTAGTAAATGCAGATAACAAGCGAATCAATCTCCCAAAAGGTCGATTATTCACTGAACATTATAAGCGATAAAAGAAATAAATTATGGGTAAACAAAAACGGATTGCATTTTTCCACGAAGATGACTACTGTCAAACGGAGGTACTCCCTTTAGCCGCTAAAAACTTTTGCTTAAAGCAAATGAATGAAATAGATGATTTCTCCCAAGAGCATCAATTAGAAAGCGGACTCTTTACTGATATTTTTATTCGTGAGAACACTCCTCACGGTATAGAGGAACTTGGTCTGCGCCCAGAACAATTAAACGAGGCTTTGAACTTTTTACCTTCTTATGATTTGGTTGAAACAGGCTACTCCAGTTATAGGGAAGAATCAGAAGCCACTTTTGGCAGAGGCAATGGATATGGACAAAATTTTTTCTGGTCGATAAACGAATCAGGAGTAGTAAATGCTATTTGGCTGGATATAGAGGTTGCGCCTATCACTATGGATATGTGGAGAAAAAGCCTTATTTCATTGGGGGAAACCGCTCCCCGTTTTGTTGGCTGATTGGAATTGTAGTCTATGTGTGGATTTAACTAATTCCTCTGACATAGAAGAATACATAAAAGAGAAAAGTCGCTTATAACAAGCGGATGAATCTCCCTAATGGTCGATTATCCGCCGGACATTAGCAACTTGTAAAAAAAATAACAATGACACATAACGAAGCCATAGAGTTATTAGTTAAAGAAGCAGCTTCATCTGGCAAGAAACGGCTTACGGAGCTATTTCTGCAAACGTTAGTGAATGGACAGATTCATTTTGGACTTCAAGTATTGTCTAAAATGAAAACTTTTCATGTACATTCTTACTCGTATTTGAATATACCTAAGACTGGAGATAGATTCAAGGATGATAGGTTAATAGCAAAAGAATATAAGAAACCAGTTTTAGAACGGAATGTAATTGCTTTTGAAGATATGCCCAAAGAACAGCAAGCAGAAATCGTTAACCAAACTAATCTTCAACATTGTATTTTATGTTCTTGCCAATTTGAGCGTAATCTGGAGGAATATCCTTACGACCCTCTTATTGGACCTTGTGATGATAATATTTATGAGATGTTGCAGTGCTTATGGCAAGAAAATAAAGAGAGCCAAAGTTCTCTTCACAATCAAGGGCTTCAAAATGAAGGACTGTATATTCTTAAAGAAGTCTTTGAAACTATTATATCTGTGCAGAAATCAGACGGAATTCGTGATGTGTTCAAATTATTGAAGAAAAAAGAATTTTTCAAGCATTGGAAGAAAGAAGGAAAATGTATTGATGCTGAATTTTGTGCAGAACTCGCTTTACAAAATTTGTTGGAAATAATGGGGTATCTTGGCATTCTCCATACTGAAAAATATAAAGGAGCTTTTTATGAATATTACGGAGGATGTCCACCCAGAAGTAGCGGTCGTTCGGATTGGAATTATCCAGTGGATTTTTGGAGGGGCACAAATGGTATTGATAAAGTCGCTTTTCAGTATTGGTTTGGAGAATATAAAGAGCTTGAAAAATTTTGGAAATAAGTTGCTAACACGCAGCACTACCGCTTAAAGCGGAACGCTGCCGAACATTATTCGCAAATCAACAACAATAAAAATATTATAATATGAAAAAAGTAAATGATTTAGCATTAAGTTACCTGAAAGGATTAAAGGAAGCGTATGTCGAAGCTGGCGGAGAAAAAGTTTGGGAGAACATCGAATCGGTTGCCGAGGGAGCGTCTGAAAGCGACATTCAGGCTCTGAAGAAAGCATATCCGGAAGTCCCGGATTCTTTAATAGGCTTGCTGCTGCAAATTGACGGGACATACTTCCGTAAATATGGAGAAAATGAACTATTGGCTTATTTACTTGGTTCTGATGTAGATGACGGTGAATATCCCTACTATTTATTGTCAGCCAAAGAGATGGTTGACAATAAAGCCGAGATAAAAGATTGGTATGGTGATTTCGTTAATAGGGAGTATGAAGCCGAAGAGGTAGAGGTTGATGAGCGAATAATCAATGATTCACAGGAAATGAACTGGTTACATTTCTCCGATTGTGCAAATAATGGAGGAACTTCCCAATTATTCATAGACTTCTCTCCATCGGAAAAAGGAGTAAAAGGGCAAATCGTGAGATTCCTGCACGATCCAGACGAATTGATGGTTATTGCTGACAGGCTTCGACGATTATCTCAAAATTATTATGGATAACGGTTATCCATTCATCAATGAAGACTGCATTGAAGATTGCGAATAACAAGCGGATGAATCTCCCCGAAAGGTCGATTACCCGCCAGACATTATAAGCTTTTAGAGTATGGAAAATCCAACACATTCATGGAACGAACCCTATGACGAAATGTCATTCGAAGATTTAGTGAAGAATTGTGATAAATATGACGATCCTTTTGATTATGCTATATTTTGCGACAAAGAGAATTTCTTAACTGGGAGATTTTATGTTTATCTTGTTAGTTGGGATGTATATCCTACTGATGACGAGGTAACTGAACTTTTAAAAGAGTTAGATGAATATGGATGTGACGAATTAATACAATTAGTTGAAATGGATGAATTTCAAAATATCATACATGAGCAAAGATATAAGAAAGCTGATTCAACAATTGAAGATTATTGGACTGCTTTGCAAATTACAATGGATGAAATAAAAGCATAACAAACAGCAAATCGACTGAAAAACGGAACGCTGCCAGACATTAGCAATAAAGAAATTAAAATCAGAATATTATGTTATCTGGAAAAATTAAATCATTATTCAGTCAAAGAGGATATATTTCCTTAAGTAAAGGAGAAAGAGCTTCCTATGAGAAAGCTTTAATTGATTTGGGAATACCATTGGGAAGTTCATTCGCTGAGTTCAATTTATCAACGATTGGTCTACTTTTGCTGAACGCGGATATGAGTTGTATAATGTATGCTGGTTTAAGATTTATTCAAATGATTTGGACTATGCCATTGAATCAGCTCATGGCGTATTGCAACTCCCTGATGAATATCTCCCATTAGACAATTTTGAAGCAGAGGAAGGCTTCTTCTATAATCGTAATACTGAAGAAGTCTTAAAACTTTCTATCGGTCCAGATTTAGAAGATTTTCAAAGTGGAAAACTGCACCCACAATGGAAAGATTTCAATTCTTTCTTGGAATGGTTCTTTGAAGTGTAAAAATATTGCTAACACGCAGCACTACCGCTTAAAGCGGAACGCTGCCAAACATTATTGTCGAAAAATAGAATTATGGAAAGTAATATAAATATAAGTAGTTGTAAATATGAGGAATTTACTGGTTTGAAACTACAAGGTTCAAACTGGGAATTGAACTTACGTCTTTCAAAAGAGGATATCCAAATCTTGCATAAGAATATAAAGAAAGCAGATTGGTCTGAAAGAAAATCAATAAAGGCTGGAACTACTTGTATGTCAGTTCCTATTTATTGGAATTATGAAGAAAAAGAATAATATAGTTTGTATCATTTTAGGTACAAATGATGAATGTTGGGATGTGGGATTTGTAATATCCTTTGATGATTTTGAAAGAATAATAACGACATTAATTGAATAATCGACAATAACAAGCGGCTTAATCTCCCCAAAGGTAGGTTAGCCACCGAACATTATCGACCTGAAAAGAACAAGAAATGAAACCAAGAGATATATTTATTAAAGCCTGCAATGAGATAGCTATTCCTTTTTATCGCAATGGGATTTAAGCCGTCTAAAAATGGACAATGTTTGAAAAAAGATTTCAAAAGACAAAAATTTGACTTTTGAAATATGGTTTCGTTCAAGTGTATATAATTCATCTTGTAGTGTGGCTATATATCCACTGATTACGATTACCTGTAAAAACTTGAAAAAGTGGGTGCAAGAAGAGAATCTCAATGTCAATGATGATGGCTTAGTATATCATGCGAATCAGCAGTTGAAAACGTCTTCTGATTCTTGTTTTAAAAGTTTGTAATTCAGTTAATTACAGCAAGAAAATAAGGAAAGTGTGAATTTCCCATATAATCTCAAACAACAGGAAGAAGGTCTGAATGTTCTTGAAGAAGTCTTTGTGACTATCTCATCAGTGCAGGAATCAGACGGAATTCGTGATGTGTACAAGTTGTTGAAGAAAAAAGATTTTTTCAAGCATTGGAAGAAAGAGGGGAAGCGTATTGATGTGGAATTTTATGCAGAATTGGCTTTACAACGATTATTGGAAATAATGGGATATCTTAGCATTCTCCACACAGAAAAATATAGAGGTTCTTTTTATGAGTTTAATGAGGGATGTCCTCCAAGCAGTAGCAGAAGTTCTGATTGGAATTACCCAGTGGATTTTTGGAGAGGCAAAAATGGCATTGATAAGATAGCTTTTAAGTATTGGTTTGGAGAGTATGATGAACTTGAAAAATACTGGAAATAATAAAGTGGCTAACAAGCAGCAAACCGACTGAATAAGCGGAACGCTGTCAAACATTAGCATCATATAAAATTGAAATTATGAAAGAATTAGAATTAAGAAAACCATATCGTTTACAAGAAATTATCGAAATAGTTTCTAAAAAATATAGCTAATAATGGCTTCACTGACTCTAACTATTGCTTATACTCCAATGAGGGTACAGCCTAATTGAATCAATTATGCTATTTGGAACTATATCCTACGATAGATGATAATGATGAGGAAGTATATCCAGATTTTGTAAGAGATAAGTCTTTGGATTTATTTTATTACGGGCAACAATTTGAAGATGTATTGATGTCCGTATTTGATCAAAAAGAAACTGCATCAATTAATGACTATATTAATGCGTTGAACTATTATATGGAAAATGATACGTTTATGGATTTCTGATGATGCTAACAAACAGCAAACCGACTGAACAAAGCGGAACGCTGCCAAACATTAGTCGCTTGAAAAAAATAAAAGAAAAAAGAATATGAGTGCGTTTACAGAAATAAAGAAATACATTCAGACTTTTGAAAAGTATGGATGTAAAGAATATGAAAACGGGACAAAAGAATATGGTCATGCACCTTTCATTGCTCCTGAAGCATATAATTTTTGCGTCTTTGCTACGCTAAATGAAGATGATATTGTTGAGTTAGAGCGAGATTTGAAAAGAGAGATTCCGGCTCAATTCCGCTCGTTTTTAATGACTGATTCCAATGGTTTACATCTTTTCTTCCATTTTAGTTTGTATGGAATGAGAAAATCATATAATCGAAATCCAAACGCGACTCCAGAGCCTTATGGCTTAATTGAGCCAAACATTTACGAAAGACCTAAAAACGCAAAAGATACTTATTTTTTTTATTGGAGGATATAGATATGATGGCTCAAAGGCTCTATATAGATTCTGAAAATGGAAAGGTTCATTTCTGTAAAAGTAGAGATGCTACCTCTCTCTTGTCATGGGATTCTTTTGAAGATATGCTCATATCAGAATCCCAAAGACTATTTACGCTTTACGATGATAGAGGTAGAATGCTTGTGTCAAGAGAAAAACACTACCGATATAGAATAAGCGACTAACAAACAGCAAACCGACTAAAAGCGGAACGCTGCCAAACATTATTCGCATAAATGATAATATGATACAAGTATATTTCATAACTGACAGGCACAAATTGGAGCACCCCTTGTTCGGTATTACTGAACAAGAATTACAGGTAATGAATAATTTACCCGAAGGAGTATTGCCATATATTGATCCGTATGGCGATACGATGCTTTATATTGACCATATAAATTTCATCTGCGATAATATCCAAATTATGATGGGAAATAAGGAGCGGCAATTTTGTTATGATAAAGAATATAACCAATTAAAGAATTATACGAGAAATTTAAGTCTGTAACCCCAAAAGAAACAACTTTATTCCTCGTAGGAGACTAAAAAGCAAATAACATACGGATTAATCTCCCCTGAAAGGTCGGTTAGCCAATAAATATTACAGCTATGGATATAACGAATAGAATTATTGTCGCCTTACTGGAACGAATGAAAAGTAGAAACAAGAACTTTTTTCATTATCAAGACCTAAGTTTCATCAGTTGTTTCAAATAAATCCCGATGGCTACTTATGGTATGGCAAGAAACTGGAGCGGCATTTACTTAACAAATATGGAGAATCGGCTGATACATTGAAATATCTTGATATGTATTATTTCATTGACAATATCGTGCGGTTGTATTACATGCCTAAAAATTCAAATTCGGAGGAAAACGAGTTTGGAAAGCTATACGCTTATGGCTCCATAATAGGGTTACACCGTTGTCATATTCCAGATAAGCGAATATATCTGAACCGATTGTTAAACACTTTACTGTTCTGTTGTCCGACTTCTGAAGAATATATCCGTAGATTCCGCTGGCAAAAAAAACGGTATATATTACAAATCGCAGGATGTGGAAGTTCTTATTGCCGATACATTTACAGAAATACGGGAATCGGACAAACAATCAGAATCCATTGAAATAGTTGAGTCAATAGTCAATGAGACATACCGTTATCTGGTAGGCTCAAATACGGGGCTTCCATTTGTCCGTTCGGAAACTTTATTGCACTACAACCTGAACCCATCTGATTATATGTGGCTATATCAGCACGATAAGGAATTGTTTTATACTTGTCTTGATACAGCAGCATTACAGTCGGAGATTTTCAGTTACAAGTCATTTGTGTACAATTTCAACCTGTATATTCTAAAAGACGCAAATATATTGGATGAATTGTCCAGATATTCCAAATGTTATGAAGCCGTTTTAGAACTGCTTTTCAAATCCGATTCAATTATGCAGAACTCCGTTATTCGGCAAATCAAATTATGTAGAAATGAAGATACCATTAAACAGAATGACAGATTGGATGCTATTGACAAATGGCTCAACTCCCTAAACAAGATTGGTTAGCCACAGAACATTAAAAAAACGGTGACTGTATCTAAAGATTCCCATAAGTATTTCTGTATAAATATAATATTATAAGTAAATGGAATGGCTGAGCAACATATATCAGAATTTTGAAGGGCTACTATCAAATTTAGCCCAATATATTCAATCAAATCCTAAAGTAGGTCATTTAATTGGTATATTTTTATTGTCAATTTGGCTCATCGGGCTTATATTCAATTGGAAGTGGACGTATAAGGGGAACGGTTCTTATGGATGGAACAAGTTACTCGAAGAATTAGGTCCTACTACTTTCCGTTTTTGGTTAGGGGTATTTATAACTATCTGTCTATTGATTATGATTTATATTTATATTAAGGTATGATAGAACCGATGCTTATTCTCTTGCCGTTTATCATGCCCAATGTATAAATCCGAAGTGAAACATCAGTGCGACATTCACCACGGTCAAGGCGATAGCGATAAGGACTATTTTGGCGAGCTTCCTGCCGGGATGTTTCATCTTTCCGTAATATTCACGGAGCGCTTCACGCCGCCCGGCTGTGTAGCGGAACTGGCAGAACAAGTCGGGAAGAAAGCAGAGCATCATCCATACAACAAAAGCAACAATCCAACTGAAATAGCGAAACATCAACGGTGTTCCAAGCGGTACGAGTATGGCAAAGAGCCAGCAAAAGAACAACAGCATACGCCCGTTAAGGTTGTTATGCTCCCTTTCGTGCCATATCTCGGCTACATACCACATATAGTCGATGAAGCAGATCCGGTATTTGCGATTGTCCTTATCCATATCATTACAAAAATAATGTATTTTGCTCACTTAATCATTACTTCATACCGAAAAACACCACGCAAAATAAAAAATACCTCGCCGGCTTTTTGCCGACGGGTATTTTTATCCTCACTTGTCCTTAATCAGATGCGAGAGTTCGGGATCAGCCTTGATTCGCTCGATTTCGTCGGCGACAATCTGCCTGACCTCGTTCTTGATGCGGTAGTAGTTGGCGTCGATCTGCTGCTGCATGGTGTCGTTGCCGTCCTTGTCGGTGAAGTCGATGATCTGCGGAATCTTCACGTAGCGGGCGGTCTCCCGCTTGACCTTCTCGTTATCCACGACAATCTCGGCATGGAAAATCTTCTGCTCGATACGCTCGTCGAAGTTGTCGGCTACCGCCCCGACGAACATACCCTGTGTGAGGTTGGAAATCTTGCTTGCCGGGATAAGGCTGTCCATCTGGGTGTTGATGGAGACGGAGGTCTCGTTCCGGTTGATGGTCATGTTCTGCCGTTTCTGCAAGACCTTGCCGAAACGCTCGGACAGTGTCTTGGCGGTTTCGGCAACTACCTGACCAGCAAAGACATTGCCGACCGTATTGCAAATCACAGCGGACTCTTTGTCTCCGTAATCACGCTTCAACTGGCTAAAATCCTGAAAGCCGAGCATGACGGCTACCTTGTTGCTTCGGGCGGTGGCAATGAGGTTGTCCAGCCCACGCATGTAGATGGTGGGCAGCTCGTCGATAATCACGGCGGATTTGAGCCGTTTCTTCTTGTTGATGAGCTTCACGATGCGGGAGTTGTACAGTCCCAACGCCGCCCCGTAAATGCCCTGACGGTCGGGGTTGTTGCCGACTACGAGCACTTTCGGCTCTTCGGGATTGTTGATGTCGAGGGTGAAATCATCCGCCGTCATCACCCAGTAGAGCGCCGGGGAAATCATGCGGGAAAGCGGTATCTTGGCACTGGCTATCTGCCCCTGCAACTGCTCCACCGCTGAGGATTCCCATGCGTCCATGAAGGGAGAAAGGTAGTTCTCCAGCTCCGGGTACGAGGTCAGGATGGGAAAAATGTCGGCGTACTTGCGGTTCAGGAACTCGATGGCATGGGGGAAGGTGCAATACTTGCCGTTCTTGTAGATTTTGAGATACCATATAATACTGGCTAACAGAATGATAGGCGATTCCACGAAGAAGTCGCCCTGCTTGGAAATCCACGTGCGGTTCAAATTTAACATAATCGTGTAGGCACTCTCGTAGGCATCGCTGATGTCGGTCATGAAGTCGGGGTGGATGGGGTTGCAACGGTGGCTCTCCCTCGGATTGTCGAAGTTTATCACGTAGAACTTGGGCTTGACCTTGTAGCCGTCCAAATGGGCGAGCAGGTGGTTGTAGGCTATCTCGGAGAGATCGGGGTACTTGAAATCATACAGGAAGAGCGAATAGCCCTTCTCGATGGTCTGTTTTATGTACTGATTGATAATTGCATAGGACTTGCCCGAACCGGGCGTGCCCAAGACCATCGTCGCACGGAAGGGATTGACAAGGTTGATCCATCCGTCATACGCCCTGCCCCTGAACCAGAAGCGGGTGCGGAGGTTGACGGAATACTCGTTCTCCTTCAGCTCGGTCTCCTGCATGAAAGATTCGTTCTCGACGTTGAACACGTCTTCGAGCAGGTCGGTCTTCAGCAGGCGGGACATCCACAGCCCCGCCATGAGCAGGCAGATATACCCGGCGGTGAGGGTGGCGATATACAGCACGGTGCCCGCCGGAAGCGGCAGAGGAAGGGCGAGCAGCCACCCGTTGCCGAAAAAGAGCAGCAAGCCGGACACGCCGCAAAGGATGATCCTGCGCCACGTGATTTTCTGCTCCTTCACGCCCTTTGTGCCGAGGCAGCTAAGGGCGAGGAACAGCACGGCGAAGAGCTTCGTCCAGAGGATACTGGAGAACAGCCCGGCGGTACGCTGGAAGCCGAGCAATATCCTATCGACAACGCCGATGTCGATGCCCCACTCCCGGACAGACTGGTAACAGAACCAGTAAATATTGATGACTACAAATAAAATGCTTATCGCACGCATGAACTCCATGACTTTGGCGAGTCCACGCAAATCGTCTTCGTTTTGCATAATTCGTTGATGTATAAATTAAAACTTCGTTTTAGTTATGTACTTTTTCTTTTGCCTTGATGCAAAAGAAAAAGATACCAAAAAGAAAAAATCAAGACTGCATTTTCTCGCTACTCCACTTCGCAATTTTCGGGGACAAAAAGAATTGCCTACGGCGAAAGTCCTACGTTCTGCATAGCCCAAACAAGTTTGGCTCTGCTCTCACTTAAACGGACTTTTCGCTACGCTCAAACAGCTTTTTGTCCTTATCCGAAAATCGCTGCGTTCCGCTTTACGCTGCGAAAATGAGGTCGGTATGCCATGCGGATGATTGCTTGGTTAATGCTATCTTTTTGTTCTTTATTGTTGCCTGCCGTACTTGCGTTTTTTCTTCCTCTTTCGGGGCGGTACGGGCTGGTCGCCGGAGGCTCCGCCGGGTACGGGGGCAAAGAGGTTGAAGGCGGCCGCCACGTTTTGGGTGGTGCCGTCCTTGTGGTCGGGACGATAGCCGGTATCGTGTCCGTCCCATTGGGATGCGCTCGTATGCTCCTGCTGCCGGGTGGGATGTTCCACTCCGGCGGAGGGTTGCGGCAGGTGAATGCCTTCCTGCCCGGCGAAAAGGTCGTTGAACACGCCTGCGGAGAACTCCTTGCCCAGACGGGAGCCGTTGAAGACGGCTTTGGCGGCATGGTCGATGAAGGTCGCCCCATAGATGCGCCCGGCTTCATTCTGACGGAATACCACGCCGATACCCTGCCGCATGAGTTCCCGCTCGAACTGCGCCCGGTCATGCCCTGCGGTCTGCATGGCGGCTGCAACCTTTCCGGCGGTGGCGGCGGCGACTTCCTTGTGGGTCTTTTCCCATGCGGCAGCGTTGTGCATCCGCTTTTCGAGGGCTGCGACGCCCGCCTCCTTGCCGAACACGGAGGACTTGAAGGGCTTGCCGACCTTGTTGCCCTCCCTGTCGGTTGCCGAATAGGTCAAGCCGTGATACTCCCGTCCGCCGTATTCCCCCTTCACCTCGTCCACCGTGATGCCGTAAAGAGAAAGGACGGCACGGTATTCGCCCAGTGTACGGAAACGCCACTCCCGGGCGAGCGGGCGGATGACTCCCGCCAACTGCCCCTTGAGGTTGCCGTCCCCGTAACCGACGGGCGACAAGGGCAGCCCCTCCTTCCACTGCTTGGGCGTAGCCGGGACAAGATCGAACTGCCGTTCCAGCTCCCGGCAGACCTTCATCGAACGCCCGTGCTCGTAGCTGTCGGAAATCGCCCGCCCGGTTTCGTCCACCCGGACGGAGACGATGTGCAGGTGCTCCCGCCCGATGTCGTTGTGGCGATAGACGATATAGGGCTGGTCGCCGAAGCCCATGCGCCGCATATACTCCTCCGCCAAGCTGACAAACCGCTCTTCGCTCAAGCAATCCTTCGGGTCGGGATTGAGGGAGATGTGCAGGACGGGCTTCTCGGTCTTGCGATTGGCTGTGAGGTAATCACTGAACGAGCGGGAAAGATGCCCTATCGTGTAGGGGTTATCGCCCTGCGGCTCGATAATCCGGCTGGTGAAAAGCACGTCGGCGTGCCGTTCGTCCACCTTCAACTGGTTGTAGGCAAGCACCCCGTACAGGCTGCTGCCGTGCGAGATCTTGGCTATCATCGGACGGGGTATTTGCTCCGGAACTCCTCCACCAGTGCGGAAATCCGCTTGCTCAACTCGACCAGTTCGAGGGTGTGCCGCTCCAGCTTGTAGAGGAAAGCGAGGGCTTTCTTCTCCGAGAAATTGGATTTGAGCGCACGCACGCATTGGTTGTAGTTCGTGCCTATGGCACGGAACTGCGAGTGGAAAGTGGTCAGGCGCATGTAGAAATCCTGCGTCCCCTTATCCAGTTTAATGACCTTAATCTCCTGCCGAAAAGTGCGGAAACGATAAACTCCGCCTTGGTCGCCTTGCCCGACTCGTCGAAAAGCGCGAGGAAACGGGCGTTGTCCCCGTCGTCCAGACGGAACACGTAGCGGTGGCGCATCTTGTCGGGCTTGGGCTTTCGCCCGTGGTTGCCCGCATACTTCTTCTGATTGTCCATCATCCTGTAAAATTTTAAGTGAAACATGGTCTGAAAATGCCGTATGCCTACGGCTCTCCCCCGTGAGCAGTCCCCGACTCCGGAGGGGGATGCCACATCGAGGGGGCAAGGTGGTGGTGAGGCACGAAATTCATTTCGAGTGCCGCAGCACACAACTTGCCATTTTCGTTTGAAAATAAAATCCGTCCTGCCGGACAGATTGGGGATGCCCTTGCCTGCTGCGGAGTGCCGGGGCACTCCCTCGGGCGGTTGCCGCTCTTCTCCATTCTTGTTCCATTTTGGTTTCCGCCTGCAAAGTAACAGCCCTTTTCCCGTCCGGACACCATACCCGGATGCGACAAACCTACGGGTGGAAAGACAATGCACGACACGCTGATAATCAAACGAATAAACTACCGGTATTTTGATATTCCTTTGCGCCGTGGAAGCGGTGAAACGACTGCCCGGATAGACAAGGAAACAACCGGACAGCCGAACGGCTGACGGTCTTGCCGGACAAACGGACGGATGATTGGCTAAACAGCCAAACGGCTAAATGACTAAACGGCTAAACGGTCAAACGGCTGGACAGCCGGACAAGCGGGCAGTCGGATGATTGGATGGATGCCGGGCTGAATGTATGACCGGATGCCTGAACGGATGAACGGACGGATGAACGGCAGAGTGGCTGAAAAAGCTGACCGATTGAGTGAACAGAGAAGCGGCTGCACGGGCAGCCGGATGAATAACCAACAGAATGACGATATGGACAGACAGACATTGAACGTGGCTTTCGCCACACAGAAAGGCGGCAGCGGCAAGACGGCTATCACGGTGCTGGTGGCGGGCTACCTGCACTACCGCTTGGGGTGTCCGCTGGCGGTGATCGACTGCGACTTCCCGCAGTACAGCCTGTACGAGATGCGGGAACGGGACAGCCGGGCGGTACTGGAGAACGAATACCTGAAACGGGCGGCTTACGAACAGATGCGGCAGCCGGGGCGTGCCGCCTATCCGGTGCGCAAGTGCCGAGTGGAACAAGCCCCGACATGGCAAGGGAGCTGGCGGCGGAAGGCTGTTACGACCTGCTCTTCTTCGACCTGCCGGGCACGGTGAACTCGGCGGGCATCCTGCGCACGATCGCACAGATGGACTACATCTTCGCCCCGGTGAGTGCGGACAAGGCGGTGCTGGAAAGCACGCTCTCCTTCCTCGACGTGCTGCAACGGATGATGCTGGGCAAGGAGACGAGCCGCCTGAAGGGGCTTTACCTTTTCTGGAACCAAGTGGACAAGCGGGAAACGAGCGGGCTGTACGAGAAGTACGGGCAGGTGGTCGCCGACATGGGGCTGCCGATGCTGCAAACCCGCATCCCCGACACGAAACGCTTCCGCAAGGAGGCGGACGGCACGGGACGGACGGTGTTCCGCTCCACGCTGCTGGCTCCCGACAGGCGGATGCTGGCAGGCAGCGGCATCCCCGAACTGACCCGTGAGATAGCGACCATCCTCAAACTGGAAGGCTATGAAGAAGCAGCGGAATGAGAAGCCCATCGACGAGGAGCTGCTGATGCGGATGATGGCGGGCGAGGCGGCAGGGACGGGAGAACCGGGAACCGGAAAGGAGGAAACCGCCGTGCCGGTGGAGAAGGCGCAGGAAGGGAAGGCGGCGGAGACAAGACGGCGCAAGGGAAGGCAGGCGGACTATGAGACGACCTTCCTCAAAGGCATGGACATCCCCGCCCGTTACGGCAAGCCGGTCTATGTGCGCCGTGAGTACCACGAGCGCATCGCCAAAATCTCGGTGATGCTGACGGGCGGCAAGGTGTCGCTCTCGGCATACATCGACAACGTGCTGGCGCAGCACTTCGAGCAATACCGGGAGGAGATCGAGGCGGCATACGCCGGGAAACTGGAGAACCTCTTTTAAAAAGGAAGGAGGAAACGGCATGATACTGAAATTATCGCTCACCGTCCTGCTGCTCTATTACCTCGCCGTGCTGTGGAAATACTACCGGCAGGACATCGCCGGGATATTCGGGACAGCGGAGACGGACGAAGACACGGACGGAACGGGAAAGGAACCGGGGCAACCGGGCGAGCCGTACACGGTCATGGGAGAAAGCACCTACCTGCCCTTCGGAGCGGAGGACGGGGAGGAAGCGGCAGCCGGAGCCGTGGACGAACCCGCAGCGGAGGACGACGGGGCGGATTACTCCGACATCGAGCCGGAGGAGGACGAGGAGGAGACGGACTATGAACCCACGCCGGAGGAGATCCGGGAACTGGAGGAGGACGAGGAATTAGGGGCTTATTACCCGGACGGCAACCCCGACTTCGCCACGGGGTACTCCTTCGATGACCTGAAAAAGGTGCACCGGGTACTGGTGTCGGACAATGCGGACGAAAAGGCGGAGCGGGAAGCCCGTGAGGTGCTGCCGTCCGTGATGGGGTCGGACATCTGGGAGGCGATGCTGGACGAGTTCGAGGGCGCACGTGAGCGTGTCGCCCGGCTGATGGACAACCATAATGTTTAATTAAAATTTTAAAGACAAATGAGACAAAAGAGAATCTTTTATTCACGGCGGCCTGCATACTGGCTGCCGTGGGCGCAATGGCGCAGGGAAACGGGCAGGCAGGCATCACGGAAGCCACGCAGATGGTCACCTCGTATTTTGAACCGGGGACGAAACTGATTTACGCCATCGGTGCGGTGGTCGGCTTGATCGGAGGGGTGAAAGTATATGGGAAGTTCAGCTCCGGCGACCCCGACACGTCGAAGACGGCGGCGAGCTGGTTCGGAGCCTGCATCTTCCTGATCGTGGCGGCTACCATCCTGCGTTCGTTCTTCCTGTAAAACAGCGGACTATGGACATGGAAATCAACAAGGGAATCGGCAGGAACGTGGAGTTCAAGGGGCTGGAAAGCCAGTACCTCTTCATCTTCTGCGGCGGTCTGCTCGCCGTGTTCGTGGTGTTCGTCATCCTGTACATGGCGGGCGTGAACCAGTGGGTGTGCATCGGCTTCGGCGTGGCTTCGGCTACGCTGCTGGTATGGCTGACCTTCCGGCTGAACGCCCGCTACGGCACGCACGGGCTGATGAAGGCAGCCGCCCGCAGGAGGCATCCGAGGTACGTGGTGAACCGCCTGAAAATCCCCCGATTATTTATCTTTAAACACTGGCAAGAATGAAAAACGTAATGAAAGCGGCTACGTTCGAAAGCAAGTTCCCGCTGCTGGCGGTGGAGAACGGCTGCATCGTGAGCAAGGAGGCGGACGTGACGGTCGCCTTCAGGGTGGAACTGCCGGAACTGTTCTCCGTTACGGGGAGCGAGTACGAGGCGATCCACTCGGCTTGGCACAAGGCGGTGAAGGTACTGCCGGAGTATTCCATCGTACACAAGCAGGACTTCTTCATCGAGGAGAAGTACCGGCCGGAAACGGACAGGGACGACCTTAGCTTCCTGAGCCGGAGCTTTGAGAGGCACTTCAACGAACGCCCGTTCCTGAACCACTTCTGCTACCTGTTCCTTACCAAGACGACGAAGGCACGGAGCCGTCAGGAAAGCACGTTCTCCACCCTCTGCAAGGGCAGGCTTGTCCCCAAGGAGATATAAGACCGGGAGACGGTTACGAGGTTCC
>VOFG01004310.1_pt1 | contig 121825 bp, 223 predicted proteins | sample 5384171 | NCBI WGS metagenome assembly VOFG01 (sample SAMN12384726, study PRJNA508395) | human gut metagenome | isolation source: healthy gut F | host: Homo sapiens
TCCGTCCGTTCGCAGTGGGGCGAAAAACTGGCTGTTCAGCAGTTCCGTGGACGGAGCGAATGCCAGCGCAGTAGTCTACACAATGGTTGAGATGGCCAAAGCACATGGGCTGAACATCTACGGATATCTTAAATTTCTGCTGGAGAACCGACCGAGTAAAAATATGACCGATGATGAACAGCTGGCGGAACTGGCACCTTGGGTGAAAACTCCAATCTATCAAAAATCGCATGTGAATTATAGTGAATTACTCCAACTCGTAAAGGGCTGGAGTAATCTTGTATCTAACCGCATTATTATTTGGCGCTTACGATGAATATGTCAAAAATCCGATTGCGTATTTATTATCTATGTGTTTATAATAAAAGTAGGAAAAAAGTAAGAAGAAATTTTGTGAAGGAACCTTTTCAGAAATGAATATAATTGAGAGGAGGCCACTATGGGCACAATAGTAAATTCATTAATATGGATGATAATAGGAATTATTGTAGATCGTATGGTGGACTATATGATGATTCTGGGGATTTAATAAATGGAAGAAGTTAAGAGTGAAGAAACAAAGTAAGCAATTATATTTAGGAAAAAACAGTTGATTACGTACGTCAGTATTATTTGGATCACTTATATAACTGTAAGATAAAATGGATCAGTACAAATTCCATATTTGGTAAACGATTCGTGGAGCAAGTGGAACTTTGACGTTTTAAAAATCCGGACTTGTTACAGATCGTAAACACAAACAAATGTGATTATCAATTAATTTAAAAATGTATAGAGAAAAAGGAAAAAAAGGGAAAACATTTAGTTGATAATCCAAGTCTTTTTTTTACACAGTGTTCAAGAAAAAATGGAATGATTAGTATAGAAGCAGGGGTTTATTCGTATTTTCAAAAATTTCTTTTGTATATGATTTTTGAAAGAGAAACATATCGTAGAGTATATGGAAAATTTTTGAAAAAAAGAGCAGATTAGAAGAAAATATTTGCCAGAAAATATACCATCATCCTTTTCTTCACAAAATACTGTTCCATTAGAGCCGATGTGGCGGTAATAATAAAAAAGAATGGACAGTATTTGGTGTGTACCATAAACGATCAGAAGAATGTGCAAATTATCAGGAATTACTATGGTTGTGCCCTCATTTGGATTTGGAAACGCATCAAAAAGTAGCAATCCGCTTTTATATTCAATATTAAGTGAGTTTTCTGAAGAATTATTTGATCGTAAAGAAATGGAGGAACCAGATAACTATCTGAATCCAGAATGGTTCTATCAACAATATGAAGAGATTGTAGATATTTTAAAAGTTACAAAATACAGGAGTAGCGAGTATTAGAGTGATAGGTGGTGGATTTGATGTAATGGGTGGATTTTCAATATTAATATGATGTTAGTAGTAGAAAAATGAAACAATATCAGATAAATTGTTTAATAGAATTCATGGAAATTGGGAAACATCTTTCGGAACAATCAAATTTATTCCGATAAATTCTGATGAAAGCTAAGGGTATATAGTCTGGTGGGTGGAAGCCCCATCAAAATAAGCTGCTAACCACAGCATTTGAAGCGAGTCTTGAGTCTGCCGCGGTAACGCTGCAGGCTAAGCGTAGACAGCAAGGTAACAGGGATAGCTAGTGAGCGCCGAAATCCAAAAGAACCAGAGGGCCGACATCGTGGTCAGGATGGAAGGCAACATATGTACTTATCGTTATTTTACTTGACTTTGCAGACTATCTGATTTATTATACTTGTAAGAAAGTAACTTACGAGTTACTAACTCATGAGTATAATTATTGGAGGCGAGCGAATGAGTCAATTTTATTGCCGTGAGGCTGAGCTTCGGAAGCTGAACAAACGGTACGCAGGCGATAAGTTTGAGTGTATTGTCATCTACGGCAGACGGCGTGTTGGTAAAACGGCACTGATCAACGAGTTCTGCAAAAAGATAAGCCTACCATTTTCTTTTCTGCATTGAACACGACAGGAAAGGAAAATCTGGAAGCTCTCTCAAAGTCGATTATGAGTTTTGAGCGGCCGGATATGGAGTCTGCACCGGAGTTCAGGTCCTATGATGCAGCTTTGGATGAGCTGACAGCACTTTCAAAGGAAAAGAGGATTGTCTTTGTCATTGATGAGTATCCTTATCTTGCAAAAGCAAAACCAGCTATTTCAGCGATGCTGCAGCACATCATCGACCACAAATGGACAGAGTCAAGATGTACCTGATTCTTTGCGGCTCCTCTATGAGCTTCATGGAGAGTCAGGTGCTTGGAAAGGAAAGTCCGTTGTATGGCAGACGTACTGGCCAGTTTAAGATTGAGCCGCTAGACTATAAAAGAAACCGCTGTGTTCCACCCAAATCTGTCTGCAGAAGACAATTCCCTGATTTATGGGATCACGGGGAGGAGTTCCCCACTATATCAATAAGTTGGATGTGCGAGATAGTGTGGATGAAGCTCTGTTGGATAATTTCTTTGACCGCTCCAGCTATCTGTATGAGGAACCGGGGAACTTGCTGAAGCAGGAACTCCGGGAGCCGGCCATTTATAATGCAATCATTAAAGCGATTGCAGAAGGTGCTTCCCGAATGAACGATATCAAGATGAAGGTCGGCGAGGAAAACTCAGTCGTATCGAAGTACCTGAAAACGCTGATCGACCTTGGCATTGCGAAGAAAGAAACACCGATTACAGAAAAACCGGGTAAGAAAACCATCTATCTGCTGGCTGATAACTTCTTCCGTTTCTGGTATCGGTTTGTGCCAATCAATATGAGTGCCATTGACTCTGGCAGAATTGCAAAGACCTATCCACACGCTGTAAAGCAGTATCTTCCTGATTACATGGGTCTAATTTATGAGAAGATGTGTCAGGATTACCTGCTCTATTATTCGGATAGCCTTCCTATTGAGCTGAGTGAAATCGGCCAGTGGTGGGGACAGACCCGAAGAAGAAAAAGCAGATACAGATTGATATCGTCGGAACTCCTGTTGAGGGCAAAGACTATATCATCGGTTCATGCAAATACCGGAATGAGAAAATCGGTGTGGATGAACTCGATTTGATTCGGGATTATGCCTCAGTTTTTGGAAAGGGCAACAACTATCACTACTATATCTTCTCGAAAGGCGGATTCACAGATGGACTTCTTCAGGCACAAGAGCGAGGTGAAGTTCGGCTGATAACGCTGGAAGACCTTTACAAGTAAAATTCTAATCAACCCTGCTGGTGAAAGCTGGCAGGGTATTTTTAGTTTGCGCGCCATGGGCGCGCTCTAACGGGTGAAAGTCCCGAACACGCCTAGGCGACAAGGAAGATGGATCGCAGCAGTAAAGGACGCTTCTGCTTTCATTACAAGACTATGTCTTTTTGACCTAAACCATGATGTATGAACCATGGATTTGCGAAAAATCGGGCAAAAAGGCTGGAAGATTTTCGCTTCTGCTTTCTTTTTTATGACTATGTTTTTTTACCTGTATGCGTATGAACCGGGCGAAGCGGGCAAAGGCTGGCGCTCTGGTGATGGAGGTTCAAAGGAAGCGTGTTCTTTCGAAAATTGTTTCTATTGGTATTCGTGACATCGATGATCCTGTTCCGAACGCTGTTGAATCGAAATTTGTGGTTGAATCCGCTGTCCAATGTTTTGGACGGATGGGGCATCTGGAAGACAGTGAATGGCGAGCAGGTGCTGACAACAGAGGGCATCGAGAACGTCATTATGATGGTGCCGTTCACCGGTGTGCTTATGTGGACATTCGAAGAAAAGACAGGAAACGGCTGGAGAAAGATACTGTGGCATAGCGGAAAGACAGCGTTGATCTTTTCGGTAAGTATTGAGACGCTGCAATTACTGCTTCGCCTGGGTACGTTTCAGCTGTCAGACATCTTCTATAATACAGTTGGTGGAGTGATTGGCGGATTGATGTACTACGGAATCAGGAAGGTAAGAAAGCGTCTGTAGAAGAGTATTGTTTTGTGGTAGAAAAAAATAAATGCCGTGTGTGGAACACAAGGCTCTCCCCGGAGCTGATGGCACACACGGTATATTTTGAGAGCTGATATATAGTTTATAACGGAAATAAAATGAGATAGAAGAAATGGAGTGTGACAAAAAATGAACTTATCTAAAATACACCACATCGCAATCATCGTATCTGACTATGAAGCCGCAAAGGATTTCTATGTGAACAAACTGGGCTTCTCTGTCATCAGGGAGAACTATCGCCCGGAATGCAAGGACTGGAAGCTGGATCTTCGTGTCAATGAACACACGGAGCTGGAGATTTTTGCTGAGGAAAACCCGCCGAAGCGTGTGAACCGCCCGGAGGCATGTGGTTTGCGTCACCTTGCCTTTTGCGTGGAGAGTGTGGAGCAGACAGTGAAAGAGCTGGCGGAGGTAGGAATTGAATGTGAGCCGATTCGGATTGACGATTATACCGGCAAGAAGATGACTTTCTTCCATGACCCGGATGGACTGCCGCTGGAGCTGCATGAGTAAAAGAGGTGGACAAAATGATATTTCGTAAGGCAGAAAAAAAGCTTTCAATGAGCTGGTGCTGTGAGTTATGGGAGAGAAAAGAGCATATAACGCCAGAAAGCCTGGCGGCGGTCGAAAGAAGTTGAAGCCTGAGTATGATGCCGGGGGAGAATCTGAAAGAACAGATGGATGCTGCTGTGGCGCTTTATGAGGAGGATTGCTCACTCCAATCCATCGCAGATACTCTGGCTCTAAACCCCATCAAAGTAAGAAAGCTGCTTATCACGGCTGGTGTGTATGAATCGGAAGTGGCGGAGAAGGTACAGGATACCTTTGAGGAGTATCGAGAAACACAGAGTTATAAAGAAGCCATCCTCTCAACCGCGAATACTCTTCAACTCTCCAAAGCCTCCGTCACCTCATACCTGCCATATCAGAAAGGCGTGTACTTCCCGAGTACAGCAGATAAAGAGAAAATCAGTGTTGGAGCAGAGCGGCAGCGGAGATACAGAGTGATAAAAAACTGAGATCAGAGCCGACAGAGGAGCACCTGTGGGAGACGGTCTTGCTTTATTGTGGTGTGCAATTTAAAACCTATTCCGGCTTACCCTTTACCTATGAAATACGAAAGGGCAGAAGCGGCGAATATACAAAGGAATTGTGGATCGACCGCCGAGGGAAGAGCAAAAGCCTGGCGTGGAGTTCTGTGCTGCTGGCACTGGGGAATATCAAAAGGTAGGAGAAGTAGTTGAACGACCAAAGGCTCTGAGTGACATCCGGGGTGTGACTTACATCTATGGGATGTTCTATCGCTTCGGACTGATCGATGTGCCGAAAGAAGTGAAGGAAAAGAAAAATGATCGAGGCAATAAAAAACAGAAGAAGGGAAGAGAAGATATGCTTGAAAAAAAAATATAAAATTTTTTTAGGAGACTTTAAAAATCCTATCATTTATGATATGATCTATATAATATATGCGAGAGGAAAAATATATGGATTACGATATTGAAATGAATAAGAAGGATTACCAAAGAGAAAAAGAAGCTCGTGCGAAGCGGTTGGAAGCATATGCGGAAGCGATTCAAACGATCACTTTGCAGAAATCGTCCAAAGTGATAGAAGAACTTATAGAGGAGAGACGCAGGCAGGGGCTGACACAGCAGGACTTAGCGGATATGACGGGGAATTCTTGCACCGAATCTGGCGCGGCTGGAGAGCAGAAAAAGGGTTCCAACACTGGTCGTGCTGCAAAAAATACGCTTCGGCGTTAGGAATGCACATTGAAGTAAAATTGTGTGATGGAACAGAAGAGGAGGAAAAGAAAAGCTGATTTGTTTCCCAGCGAAGAGATGTGAAGGAATTTAGTTTTGATTCACATGACAACGATAGGGTATGATGCTATAATGAGTTTAAAAATAAGAAACGGGGTGACGTTACATGATGTATCCATATATGACACTGGCAGAAGAAACGGAGATTGTTCATTCACAAATCGTTGAAAAGATGGAATGAAAAAATGGATTGTAAACTTTGAACGGCCGAAAGAAGATGGATTTGATTCGGCAAGATGTGAATTGCCTGATTACAAATGGACAGAACGTCAAGGGTATTCGGATGAAGAAATAGCAATGTTTGAAGAACTCCTGCATAGTAATGCTCATTTGCTATACCGGTATGCAGAGAATGGGGGATTGGGGTGAAGAAAGATGGACAAAAATAGCATTGATAGAAAAAACTCAAATACAATTTCCTGAAAAAATTATTATTAGATTTGATTATGATGGAATGGATGATACAGAGCTGGACCAGGTAATATCTAGCATAAGTATGGAATTAAAAGGCATGATTATACGAGCAGGACTGTTGCGACTGAAAAGGAAATGCAGTTTGAATTCAATGATCCTGAAAGTGGCGATTATGCTGAACTGTATGGAAAAAGATACGTGAGCAGAAAGTATTTGTATTTCATAATGAAAATCCACAGATAAAATTAAGCATATCATCGTCTTGTGCATGTATTTCTATTGAAGAAACAAAATACGTGGATTGTTTGAAGCATTGTGATGTGCTTTTGGAAGGTGATGTCAATTATAATATCTGAGCCTGAACAAGTTCCATTTTATATTTAAAAGATTTGGGTTGAGAAAGATAAACCAATGTTTTTTAAGAGACATAAATCGTCTGAACGAATATTTTGAACCATCACATTATCATGTTTTAGAATTCAAGGTGAAGATAATATAAAAGAGAAAGTTATGCAGATAAGGGACAGTCTGGAAATAGCAGGTTACAATGCAAATCTGATTAGAACTCTTGTTAGAGGAGAATTACGTGGAGAAGAGGCCTATCAGGTAAATTATGATGCAGATATGTATTTGATTGATTCGCAAAGTATTAAAGAACTGATGGAAAATAAAAGAAAAAATTATGCAGATGAACGATTGGCTTTTCGAATTATATAAGGATGCAGTAACGGAAACTTTTTAAATCAATTGATTGATGGAAGTTTTGACAAAGATATGATTATAGGAGTAGAAGCAAATGGCGAAGATACAGTTTCATACACAATTCAAAACACCGTATATAACCAGCTATGGAGAAAAGCAGCAAAAGAAAAACAAAAATGAATTTGTTACGGACTATGCAGTAAAAGCAGCAGATACAGTAATAACGATAGAAACAAGACCGAAAAAAGAAAAAAGAGTTAAGATCCGTTTGGTAGAATAGCGATGCGAAAATTATTTTTGAAGATTCATTGAAGCTGGAGCTGAATGTGATAGGATATCATGATCAAGGAGAAAGTGTTGTATTTTTTATCAAAACAGATGGGATGGTAGCGTAGACGGGTCTTTGTGGACTGTTATAAGACGGAAGAGCAGAATGCAGTTAAAATGGTTCTTGAAAAAGAACGGATAAAGAAGGTAGATTTTGTGTGCTGGACACATCCTCATGATGACCATACCAGAGGTTTGGATGAAATATGGAAGGAGTATTGTACAAAGGAGACTTGTTTTTGCTGCTCAGATATCATAGAGGCGGATTTAGAATTGTATTCAAAAGAAGCAAAAATGCTTTTTGAAAGTATTGCGGATATTCACACGTCACCGAAAAGGAGAAGATGAAAATTATGTACCTCAAGGATGCTACACAGGTTGAGAGACTGGAAAGACAAATTTGAAGAAAATCAAGAGGGTCTGATTGTTTTAAATACATATCAACAGGTCGAAGATTTGATTGACTTGCTGGATGAAAAGATATACAAGATCAGATGTGACAAATCAAGAATATGATACCGATGTGAAACGGGTGGCGAAGCCGGTATAGGTGAATATATGCAAAAATTATATGGGAAAATCTTTTAGTTATACGAGAAAACATATTTGATAGTAAAGGGGCAAAATACAAATGAAAACCAGACGAATCACCTTAGAAACGCATCTGCACAAGATAGCAGAATACGATGAAACTGTAAAAATCTGGAAAGTGTATTCAATATTCAGAAGCAGAAAGTTACAAGATATATCGGCTCTGTCGTTACGTCATTTCCAACTTATAGTACGCACGATGCCGTTCATTCCATGAATATTATTTCAGCGATCGAAAAGATTCTTGGACAAAAGACGATCAAGAAAAATGTCGGGCATTGATACGTTTTTAATCTTAATGTGCTTATATGCATGATACAGGAATGCTGTATTCAGACGAAGAAGTGAAACAATTATGGGAAACGGAGGATTTCAGGATTTTCTCACTTCTGCCAGAAAGAGAGAAGATGAAGTAGGAAGAGCTGCGCGGAAGATTGATAAGGCAGAAAAAGGAGAAGGATGTTCGGTTCTTGAAGTACGCCGTTCTGTTGCTGTGATTCTGATGGAGTATTTCCGCCCAAGACATGGCCAGAGAATCAAGCATGTGACAGATGCCAGAACAAGTGAATTTGGTTCATTACTGTCGATAGATGATTCATTCCTGCCAGACAGAATTATTCATAACATCTATCGGATATCCATGGCGCACAACTGGTCGTTTGAGGATATTTTAAAAGAAATGCCATTGGCAGATTCATTCGGTGTTGAAGAATTCCATCCGAGAATGGTTGCATATCTGATCCGTATGGGCGATTTATGTGATATGGATAATAATCGTTTTAATGGTGTTGGAATCAAAGTATTCGGCAATCTCGGAGAAGAAAATCTTGCACATTATTTCAAACATAAGAGTGTAGAGACTTTACATATATCTTCGGATGGGATAGTAGTTGTTGCCAATGTCTGTTATGATATGATTCAGAGGAATGTGAAGAGAACTGGCTGAAACATATGGAGAAAGCAGAACGGGATTCTGCACTGAAAAATATATTTCAGAATACGGTGAAAGAGCATATTAACTGGAAATCCTGGCTGGAGCAGGAGGTTACTGCAGGAAAGATGCATTCAATGGAATTATTTCAGAGAAAAGTTTATTTCTGTTCCTGAACTGAAGTATAAGATTTTGATTGACGGAGAGGAATCTGAATCTACACATAAAAATCTGAAGTTTCTTTTCTCATCTGAAAAGGCATTTAAACTGATTGAAGATATCAGCATTTACCAGAATAATAAATTGATTTTTTGTGAGAGAACTGATACAGAATGCACTGGACGCAACAAAGATGCAGTTATACAGGACGTTGTCTGCGTATGGCTTTCAATTTAATGAAAAACATCGCCGTTTGATGTAGAAAGAGCATATCCCAATATTTTTGAGGAACATGCGATTATGATTCACACAGACTATAGTCGTGAAACGGGAAAAGTTTATTTTTCGATTCGGGATAAAGGGATTGGCATCAGCATGGATGAGTTTAAACGTAATATTCTGACAACAGGACGAAGCTGGCCGGAACGAAAAGAATACCAGGATGAAATCAAAAGAATGCCGGAATGGCTGATACCGACAGGGGCATTTGGAATTGGACTGCATACGGTATTTTCAGTAACAGATTCCCTGACGATACGAACTAAGTCCGATAGTGAGAACAAGGCAAATGAGATGACATTATATTCAGGGAAAAAAGGTGGTTATGCATTTTGCAAAGAAAACGAATCAGACTCTGCAAAGGGGATCAGAATTTAGTTTTTCGTTTCTGTTAACGGAAGAACTGAAAGAATGGGTAACCGGAAGTAATGGTGGAAAATTGTTTCTCGAAAATGTAAATGATGGAATACAAAAGGAAATTAAAAGATAATGGAAACGTGGTGCGTAACACCTATGGTTCCCATCTATGCAGATCAGGATTATGAAATACCAGCTTTTTCGCAGTCGACCTGGTACAATGAACTGAGCAGAACAGAAAAAAAAAATCAATTGATTGATCAGTCTGTCGAGTCAGAACGATATCATTTTGCGTTTACAGATGACTACCGGTCGATAATGGTGTGGGATCGGGAGAAGAATTGCGTATTAAGTTTTGGAATGGAGAGCATGGGAGGAAATAACGTTTGCTATAAGGGGATTCGTCTTACAGAAAGGATGGAATCTGGCAAATGCAGTGACAGCTTATATCTGAATCAGATGGATGTATTGCTGGATGGTGTAGGAAATGATTGGGTGGACGCAGCAAGAATGAAATTATCTCTGGCAGCACGCAGAAAACTGGAAAGCGTTGTGGAAGAGGCTACTGCATTTTGCAAAAAAAGAATATATGTTTTCATGTTGGATGAATTTTATCAAAACAATGATATTAGAAATCTCACAAATGATATTGATGCAATGGCAAACAGAATTTATCAGAAGAAAGAGATATCACTGAAAGAAATATGGACAGAGGGCTGTGAACTTAAGAAAAAATATTAGGGGAATGCCAGAGCGGTGGAACCATAAAATGCTTACCAGAAAGACACTGCCATATTTTTTAATTGTAAAAATGTTAGATAAAAGCATAAAACTGTGGGATCCAGAGGCTGGAATGGAAGAGGTGCAGCATATATTTTGCCTTGCAGATCAGTTGATTAAAAGATGGAAAATGGATTGGAACGGAATGCACGGGAATCTTTTCCACAGCCGGATTTTGATCAGCAGATGCGAACTCTGCTGCAGCATTTTCTGCAGATTGCAGGAATTGGATTTTCCTATGTTGCGTTTGAAAAAGTGAAGTTTGACGATAATGAAAAAATACGTTGTTTGAATATAAAAATTTGATTACAGAAAAGCTTTCAATTTTATCAAAAAGCATTTCCGTTCTGCTCGCAATGGAAATTTACAAAAGATATGTATCAGTGCGTAGAGGAGAGTGCCATAAGCGGGTTGATCCGATGGCGACCGGAATTCAGGAACAGAGTTCGGATTCTATTAGATGGAAATATTGCCTGCCGAATTCGGCTTTGGATAAAGTGTTTGTGAAATGGAGAGCAGAGCACTGTTTTCGAATGTAAAACCGTTGGAAATATTCCTGAGATTTTCAGGGATTCCTGAAATTGTATTAGACATACCAGGGAAAACTGCCCGATTGGAGAAAAAGAGAAAAAGTATGGCGTAAATTCTGCACAGAGTCCTATCTTAACTGGAAACTGTTTTATCGAATCAGACCATTATCTGAAGCTGCAAAGATATGTTGAATAAAGAGACGATTGTTTTAAAGGAGACCATTTACGACATATATAAGTGAACTGTTTCCGGTTTTCCACAGAATGTCTCTTGTAAGTATGGACGAAAGAAGGATGGAATTCAGCATTCATAACAGTAACACACACGGAGTACAGATAGATTCACAGACGAAAAGAGAATATTTAAAGAATTCTGGAAAGAAGTAGAGCGGAGCCATGATCCGAAGGGATATGTGGCTATGATTGGAATGGAAGAATATCCGATGCTTGGAATTGAAAATGCAGAAGAACAATATCATGCACAGATTGGAATGCTGGCGAAGTATCCGGAGATACCATTATGGGATTATGGGGCAGGAATCAAAGCGTTTATGGATCAATTCATTGGATTTCCAATTGATGAAAAGAGTCAGGAAATTATAGATCGTATTATTAATTCAGAGGGTGGAAAGGCAGTGATTCATTACATCGCAGTGTACAGAAAAAAGACGGAGATGATGTGAAAGAAGAGAAAATTGAGACACAGTACAGAGAGTTTTTGAAAGACTTGATTTATTGTTGGGCAGATGGAAGATGCACGTTTGGATGAAAAAACGAAAAATAACAGTATACGAATCCCTGCCATTTTGATTCCGCGGAGTTGATATTATGCCATCATTAGCATCATTTACGAGAGTATGAAACTTTTCTGTAAAATAATGTTTAGAAGAGTTTTTCTGTGATGCAATAAATATCGTTAGGAGGGTCTTTATTATGGAAAGACAAAAAGAAACCTGTATATCGAGTACAAATTTTCAAAACGAAGAAAAAATTCTAAAATAAGTTTGTATTATTTTAGAAAACTGGTATATTAATTTGAAACATGGCTTAAACTTATGTTAAGCTTGAGCTGGCTTTATGAAGGAAGTGAGTGCTTTGAACATTAAAAGCTAGTTTTTAAAATTTCAAGACATTGGAAGAGGTGTCGTTTGAGCCGGGACGTGTAAATGTTTTTATTGGAGCAAATGGCTCTGGAAAAACAACAATCCTTGAGGCTATTGGTTTTGCTTTGTGCTGCTATGACAGATCAGTAGATAACGCAAGTATGCAGCGGAAAAGGTATTCGTCTTAGTGTTCGGGACTTTATAGAGTCGGCATTCTCCGATTTAAGGAGAAAAGCACCAACCATCAATTTTGATGTGTCTTGGCGACAAAATGAAAAGGACTATCAATATGGAGTCAATTTGAATGTTCCAAAAAATGAATCGGATTCAGCCAGACGAGACATGTGGCGTTATCATTCGGAAAAATTGACTGTAAATAATCAAACACTGTGGGAAGAAGCGGTGCATCAAAAACAACATATGATCCGTATGTGGGGTTGATGCTCGAACCTAATGAAGAACTTGCTGAGGTTGAACCGGAAATTGAAGTTTAAGAACTATGCGATTTATCAACCTAACACACAAGCATTGAGAAGGAACGCTCCTGATCCGTATCAGGTTAATCCTATCGGTTTGTGCGGAGGCAGACTTGCAGAGGCAATTGAAGAAATCATGAGGCAAGATGAAGACGGTGAAAGCTACTTGCAGAATCTTCCACTGGATGAAGTCTTGGAACTGATCGATTGGGCAAGTGGGATTTGATGTGACTGCACCTAAAAAAGTCAAGCGTAAATGCAGCTGTTCCGACGACGAGAAGAATTTTGGGTTCAAGATCGATATTTGACTTCAAAACAAGCTTTACCGCTTACGATGCCAGTGAAGGAGCGTTGTATGTTCTGTTTCTTCTTTGCTTGGCATTGCACCCCTGATGCACCTGGTATCTTTGCAGTTGATAGTTTTGATCATGCAATGCATCCGAGACTTGCGCGAGAGACGACAAAGCTGCTCTGTAAAATAATTCTGGAACAGGATAAGACTGTTTTGTAACAACGCACAATCCACTTGTTTTGGATGGGCTTGATTTAATGGATGATGATATAAGATTGTTCGCGGTGAACAAAAGCAGAAAATCTGGTCATACAACTTTGCAGAGAATTCAGGTGACTAAGGGTTAATGGATTCTGGTTATTCTCTGTCGAGATTGTGGACAGAAGGACGGTTAGGGGCGTACCAAATCTGTAATGAAAACGATAGGAATTGTTGCAGAAGGCCCACGGGATTTTGAACTGATTGCTGCAGTCATTGATACAATTACCAATGAAGAAAACGATTATCAAATGATTCAGCCAGAACCCAACATGATCGGACAGTTTGGAAATGGTTGGAAAGGTGTCTGGAAATGGTGTGAAGACAATCAGGGAAAGCTGAAGGCCTATATGCATTCCTTGACACCAGTACTTGATCTTTTGGTTGTCCCATATGGATGGAGATGTCCAAAGATGCGAAAAGAAGTCCATTGTGTTTGTCAAAGGGCACTTTGTGATGCGCCGGAAGGAGCACATCCGCTTACCTGTGAAAAATAATTGGAGATAGAAACGAATGTCCGGTTGCGTTACCGTGTGAACACCATGGAAATACTCCAGATGCAGAGGCTGATTTTTTTAAGAACATTATAAGGACGTTGTTGCTTCCGGAAGATGGACTGGCTGTGAGCTATATGATTCCGTTTGATGCAACGGATACATGGATTGTGGCAGCCTGTGATCAGTACGATGATTATGAAACATTACTTGATCCGTGGGTTAACATCATTGCACATTCACCGCAATATCATGGAGTGAAAATTAAAAATCGTCCTAAAAAGAAAAACGGACATACGAAAGTTAATTGAAACTGTTTGTGAAAATTGGGATGATGTGGTTGCAAAATGTCCCACAAGCAAAACGGTTTGATGAAGATGTGCGTGATTTTTTGATTGAACAGAAAACAGCAAATGTGGATAAACTTTTCGCTGAGGAAAGTGACTGAAGCACATCCGAATCAGTATTATTTTGAGCGAATTGATACATGTGATAATGCGTTGGTTCGCTCTTTTTTTGCCCAACGGAAGGAAGCATGAAGGCTGTGCCTCATACCGCATGAACCACAGACAGCACCCAGGTGTAATCCGAAGTGCAGCTGTGGCTTATGCGGTTTTGCTTCTGAAACGGGAAAATATTGGGCTGAATAAAATAAAAGTTTCCGAAATGGGAAAATATTTTGATGTTCTGCGTATAATATGCCATACTGAAAAAAAGAAGAAATGGAGTCACACCAGAACAGATGATGTCATCGACTGGCTTTGGGATGATGTCACTGTGTAAAGACTACCTCAAAGATCGTTCCGCCGGACGGGCTGGACTGAACGGTTATTCTGCCGTCATGTACGCGCACGATTTCACGAACTAGGGCCAGCCCAAGGCCTACTCCGCCGAGCTGGCGGCTTCTGGATTATCTACGCGGAAGAATGGTTCAAATATGCGTTCTTTTAATTCAGCCGGGATTCCGCTTCCGGTATCTTCAACGGACAGGCAGATGTTTTTTCCCTCCGGTATGCGGTTACAGTAACCTGCCCACCGAAACGATTGTATTTGATCGCATTCGCAACAAGATTGTATACCATCCGATAAATCAAAATATCACTTCCGATCATCGTGGTATCTTTACAGTTCCCGATCAGTTTTATTTCCTTTTCCTGGGCGAGTGGTTCCAGATCCACCAATACCTCATCGACAAGATCAGCAACAGCAATGGTTTCATCCCGTCCTACCGTTTGAAGTTCACTCATATCGAGCAGTGTCTTGACCATTTTGCTGAGTCGGCCGTTTTGCTCCGTCACCATTTTCAGTGTTTGTAAGGTGTCGGCGTCATTGCCCGGATGCGGGGTGGAATGGTATAAATCGAGCTGTACCTGCATGACGGACAATGGGGTTCGAAGCTCGTGTGCTGCATTTGCCGTAAACTGTCTCTGGATTTCAAAAGCCTCTGCAAGACGTTCCAGCATCTTGTTATACGAAATACGAAGCTGGTCCAGTTCTTTTTACTTTGTTTTCTTCAATTCGCGAATCGGCCAGATTCTGTGCCTGCACCTCCTCAATTTTTCAGAGAACTCACGAATGGGCCGAAGTGCATGGCCACTGATAAAATAGGTAGCTACACCGCCAAGAAGGGCCAATAAGGCGGAAAAGGATCAGGCTGTTTCTTTTGTAGTCTGCTTTATTGTTGTACACCTGAACAGAGAAATCCCTGGCAAATTCATCCCACTTGTCCTCCGGAATGCTGATATAGATTTGATCGGAACCGTCTGCGGTACCGTCTCCGCCCCTGATCTCCGGCATCATCGCCCCTGGCATCTACGGTCTCCTGCAGGGAATCGATATAATAAATTCCGTTTTTATAGACAAGCAGGGTCAGACATCCACAGATGACCGCAATATACAGGGTAATGATACAGGTAAGTCTCCACTGCAGTGATATTTTTTTTCATCGGTCGGACTCCTCTCGTATTTGATATCCTTCGCCTACTTTATTCAAAATCGGATCGTATCCAAGTACCGCCCTGAGCTTTCGCCGAAGCGAAGACATATGGACGCGGATGGATCCGCTGAAGCTGTCCACGGAGGCATCCCAGACATGCTCGATCAGTTCTTCCTGGCTTACCGGTCTGCCAAGGTGAAGAAGCAGATATTCCAAAATGCCGTTTTCTTTTTCTTGTCAGGGGAACCAGGGTTCCGTTGGCATAGCCTCTCGTTTGATGGTATCGAATTTGATCCCGCCACTTTCCAGACAGACATCCTTTTGTACAAATTTTCTTCTCGTCAGACTGCGGATCCGCGCTTCCAGCTCCTGCAGATGGAACGGCTTTTTCCATATAATCATTTGCCCCGGCATCGAGTCCTTCTACTTTGTCTGCAATCTGTCCTCTTGCAGATAAGATCAGCACCTTCGTTTCTTCGTTTTCCTTTCCGGAGCTCTTTTAGAAGATCCATTCCGTCCATGCCGGGCAGATTGAGATCCAGGACAATCAGATCATAATTTTCTGCCAGGATGCATTCCAGAGCCTCCGCCCCATCATAGCAGGTATCTACCTCGTACCCGGCGGCGTACAGACTTCTGGCAACTGTGTCACACATTTGTTTCTCATCTTCCACGATTAATAATCTCAAAATTTTTTCACCTGCCCATTTCTTAACAATGATTTTACAACAGCTATTGTATAATATCAGAGTCAGCTGGTCAATCAATAAAATCAAAGGAGCAACCACATTTTGAAATGCAGAAAATATCTCAAATTGTTCTAGTTATCACAGGCATAGCGATGATGGGCTATGGCGCCGTCAGAGGGGAAGCGGCTGCTGTGCTTGGGAAAGCAATTAAATTATGTCTGGAGTGTGTCGGAATTGGATAAGAAAAAGAAGTTACGATCAAAGAAAATAGCCGGAATACGCGGGTGGATCCAGGCAGCGGCCACACTGCTTACCAATCCTCATATCCCCAATTTTTTCAGGGCAAAATATATCAGGGCAAAGCGAAAACGGTATGCGTACCGGGACTAAACTGTTATTCCTGTCCTGCCGCGACGGGAGCGTGCCCCATCGGAGCCTTTCAGGCGGTTGTCGGATCATCCAAATTTAAGTTTTCCTACTACATAACCGGGTTCCTGATTTTACTCGGCGTGACACTGGGAAGATTCATCTGTGGTTTTTTGTGCCCGTTTGGATGGTTTCAGGATTTGCTTCACAAAAATCCCCGGAAAGAAATTCTCTACGGCCAGACTGAAGCCGCTGCGGTATCTGAAATATATCATCCTTGTTGTTTTTGTGATTCTTCTGCCGATGTTTGCAACGAATTCGATCGGGATGGGAGATCCGTTCTTCTGCAAATATATTTGTCCGCAGGGCGTTCTGGAGGGGGCGATCCCGCTTTCCATCGGAAATGCCGCAATCCGGTCTGCACTGGGCAAGCTGTTTTCGTTTAAATTCGGTATTCTGATTACGGTTGTCGTGCTCAGCATCTTGTTTTACAGACCCTTCTGCAAATGGATCTGTCCTCTTGGGGCAATCTATTCCTTATTTAATAAGGTAAGCTTTTTTACATATCACGATTGAAAACAGCAAATGTGTCGGATGCAATCAGTGTTCCAGGGCATGTAAAATGGATATCGACGTGTGCCGGACCCCAAATCATCCGGAATGCATCCGATGCGGAGCCTGCATCAAGGCCTGCCCGAAGGATGCGATCCACTATCAGTTTATGGGAAAAACGTGTCAGAAAAAGGACACCGGAGATCAACAGTCAGAGATCAGAAACCATTGATTAGCAGCAGATCACGAAGCATCGAAGGATGATATTGAATTTTTGTTTTTACATTATACTATCTTAAAGGAGCCATAATTTATGAAAACCAAAAGAACTTTTATCCCTGTTTTTACACTCAGCGTAGCATTATTACTTACCGCATGCAACGGAAAAGAGGCTGCAGACACAAAGAAAACGCAGACAACCCAGACGGAATCCGGCACAGAAGCTGTTACGGGATCTGTTGCGGAATCGGAACCGAAACGGCAGGGGCTTCCGGCACAAAGCTGGATGATTTATATCAGCAGGAGAACCAGATTTTTTCAGATCATGCGGATGTATGGAACAAGGTGTTTGGCATGATGAATAAAAGCACGGCTGATCCGAGCGGAAATTATGGGGATTATCTGGCAGACACGGTTGAAGCCAACAAGGACTCTTTTTTCAGAGGACGAGCTGAATACACTGACGGATGATATTGCAACGATACGAAAAATCGAGGAACAGATAGCGGAAATGGAAAACGGCAATACAGCATCGGAAGATAGCAACGCGAAAAACGATTCCGAAGAGGCATCTCCGTTCCGGGAATTTTTCGGGTCAGGATTATGATGGCAACACAGTTGACGAAAGTCTGTTTTCAAAAATGCGGTAACGGTCGTGAATTTCTGGTTTACCGGCTGCAAGCCTTGTGTTGCTGAATTATCTAAACTGAACGAATTAAATGATGCAATCAAATCAATGGGAGGCGAGGTTGTCGGCATCAACACAGAAACCTTCGACGGAAATCAGGATGCGATCAAAGAAGCAGCAGCGGTTCTTGAAAGCCAAGGTGCGAAATACCGCAATCTTTCTATTGATTCTTCTTCAGATGCAGGCAAATACGCCTCCAATATCATGGCATTTCCTACAACAATCCTGGTCGATAGAAATGGTAATATTGTAGGTGATCCGATGCTCGGCGGAATTGACAATCAGGAGAATTATGTGCTGTACCTGTCCCGAAAAGCTGCGCGGTGCTTAGAACAAGAGCTGAGGTCACACGGCGATTCCCCACATATATGCACACGTTTTCGGAACCACCAGTAATCCGACCTTTGGTTTTGATAGCAGCCATTTGACAAACAACAGCCGGGTTCCTGCTCTGCGAAAGGGCAGAAAATAAGGAAAACTTTGCGCAATTAAAAGGAGCATACCGCATCAGCGATATGCTCCTTTTGGACTACCTGGGTAAATATTATTCACAAAGTTTGGAGAAAGCGTCAGCTACGAACTGAACTTTTGTTCCAACGATAACCTGTACAGAGGTTTTGCCAGGTTTGATCACGCCTGCCACGCCGGCAGATTTGATTACCTTGTCGTTTACGGCAGTGATATCTTTCACTTCCAGTCGCAGTCTTGTAACGCAGTTATCAATGCTTGTGATGTTTTCTTTTCCGCCGCAGCCTTCCAGAATTTTAGCTGCGATTGCGGTATAGTTATCACTGCCAGTTCTACTTTTTCTCTGCTTCGAGATCATCGTCTTCTCTTCCAGGAGTCTTCAGATCCCATTTCTTGATAGCAAACAGGAATACGAAGTAGAATACGAGGAATGCTGCGATTCAAGCGGAATGATCAGCCATGTTTTCTGTGCTGCGGGCAGTGAGGATGAGAACAGGAGGTCCATCGCACCGGCGGAGAAGCTGAATCCTGCACGGAAGCCAAAGGCAACTGTGATCATAGTAAAAGATACCATACAGTAATGCATAGGTTACGTACAGAGCAGGAGCAAGGAACATAAATCCGAACTCAAAAGGTTCTGTAACGCCACAGATGAATGCACAGACTGCAGCAGAAGCTACCAGACCGATCGCAGCTTTTTTTCTTTGCAGGTTTTGCACATCTTACCATAGCAAGTGCAGCACCAGGAATACCGAACATCATACAGGGAAGAATCCGGACATGTACATACCAAGGCTCCAGGTTACATCAGCAGATGTTTCACCAGCCAGAAGTGCTTCAAGTCACCAAGACCGATCGTGTCAAACCAGAATACATTGTTCAGAGCGTGATGTAATCCGGTCGGGATCAGCAGACGGTTCAGGAATGCATAGATACCGGCACCGACAACATCAAGGCTGACAATAGATTTACCGATTGCTACCAGAGCACCGAACAGTAATGGCCATACCAGTAACAGAACAGCAGATACAACGATAGAAACAACACCGGAAACAATTGCTACACAGCGTTTGCCGCTGAAGAAGGATAACCAGTCCGGAAGCTTGGTGTCTTTGAAACGGTTATAGCAGGCAGATCCGATGATACCGGCCAGGATACCGATGAACGGGTTTTCGATCTTGTCAAAGGCCAGCGTCTTTGTAGCACTCTCAGCGATGGACGGGATGATAGTTGTAACAACTCCGGTAGAAAGAAGTGTTGTGATCATCAGCCAGGATGCCAGAGCTGCGATTCCGCCGGTACCGTCATTCTTTTCTGACATACCGACACCAACGCCGATTGCAAAGAGGATTGCCATGTTGTCGATCAGAGCTGCTCCTGCTTTTACGAGAAACAGACCGATCAGGTTTACTACGCCCGAGATCTCGCCGCCCTGCATCGTTGCCGGACACAGCCGGTATCCGATACCCATCAGGATACCCGCAGATCGGCAAGTACTGCTACAGGAAGCATGAGGGCTTTCCTAGTTTCTGAAGAAATTTCATATATTTCTCCCTCCTTAAAAGATAATTTATATAACTGGATACCTCCAATTAGATACGTGAATTTACCCAATCCACCCAATATACTTACAAAAGCAAGTGCAGAAAAGACATTGAGAGGGCATTTCGCAAAAGCAAGTGAGAAAAGGCTATAAGCGTACATTTCACAAAAGCAAGTGAGAAAAGACTTCAAGCGTACATTTCATAAAAGAAGAGGATGAAGATTCATCTGACGAAAGATCAAAAAAAGATCAGGAAATACTGAGAACGGCTTCGTCTGAAACTTCGCCCTCTTTTTTTCAAGCTGATTTTCTCGTAATCATCGGTATTGCAAATCAGTACCGGAGGTGACTGTGTTCAATCCGGCTCCGGTGATCTTGTCCAGATCGACATCCATCAGAAGATCTCCTTTTTGACCTGATCGCCGGCTGCAACGTGTGCAGTAAACGGTGCGCCCTTTAGTGTAACCGTATCCAGGCCGATGTGGATCAGGATTTCGGCTCCGGAGCTGCTTGTGAGTGTGATGGCATGAAGAGTATCAAATACCATGGCTATTTCACCGTCTGCCGGTGCATAAATTTTCCCTCAGACGGAATCACTGCAAATCCGTCCCCCAGGTTTTTTCGGAAAAGGTAGGATCCGGGACTTCGGAAAGCGGAACTACTTTTTCCTTTGCAAGGTGCGTAAAGAACATTTTCTTTGTTCTTTCCTTTTAGAAAATGAAACATAAAATTGATATCTCCTTTCGAAAATAAGGTGCGATGTTTTTTCGGGATATGGATCCGATTTCATCTGTAATTACGTTGAGTGATTTTTTGCGAAAAATTTGGTATTTTACCCTTTGATCCGTTCTGTTTGACGTAAAAAGTCAACAAAATGCCATTGGGAAAGGAAACAGAGTATTTATTAAAAACAAAATTGCATAATTCTACACGAACTTCTCAATAGATTATATACATAATAACTGATGCGTAAGGATTTGTAAATACTTTTTTTGATATTTATGACAAAAGAATCTACTTTCAAAAGGAGAAAAATCGGTAGTTTAACCAACTAATGCGTTACTGCGATAAAGAAGGAGGATATACACACATTGGGGTCAGACCCCATTACTGTTGTGGGAAACTTTTGGGCGGTTCCTGTTTTTGGGCTTGAAATTCGAAAAATCTTTATACAATCTTAATGCCATGGAAAAGGTATTTATACGTTTTTAAAACGGAAGTCTCTAAAATAAGGAAGAATCAAAAAGAAGGAGTAAAAGAGAAATGTGGAGTATAAAACTGCGATACAGGAAACAATGGTCGTCGTTTGAAATTATCATTCTTGGATTTGCGGGGGTAATTCTGGCAGGAGCACTGCTTTTGATGCTTCCTGTGGCTTCGCGGGAAGGAAATGTAACGCCATTTACAGAAACACTGTTTACTGCAACATCAGCCGCCTGTGTGACAGGACTGGCAGTCAGAGATACAGGAAGCTACTGGTCCGTCTTTGGACAGAGCGTGATTTTGCTGCTCATTCAGATCCGGTGGTCTTGGTGTGGTTACGATCGCTGTTTCGATTGCGATGCTTTCTGGGAGAAAAATTTCCCTGATGCAGCGAAGCACGATGCAGGATGCGATTTCTGCCCCGAAGGTGGGCGGAATTGTGCGCCTGACGCGTTTTATCCTCAAAGGAACCTTTGGAATTGAACTGTTGGGGGCGTTGTTTCTTCTGCCTGTTTTTTACGGGATTACGGCGGAAAAGGAATCTGGATGGCGTTGTTTCATTCTGTATCCGCATTCTGCAATGCAGGATTTGATCTTCTTGGAAAAACGGATCATCTGTATCCGTCCCTGACTTCTTATGTGGGAAATCCACTGGTTAATCTTACGATTATGGGGCTGATTGTAATAGGTGGAATCGGATTTCTGACCTGGGATGATATCTATACAAAAAAATACCATTTTCGTCAGTACTGCATGCAAAGCAAGGTGATCCTGCTTACAAGTCTGTTTCTGATTTTTGTTCCGGCGGCCTTCTTTTTTCTTCCGGGATTTCGCCGGAATGCCGGTCAGGAGCGGACGCTCTGCGCATTGTTTCAGTCCGTGACAACAAGAACGGCCGGATTTAATACAGCAGATCTTTCCGGGATGACAGGTGCCTCCCAGGCGATTATGATTGTTCTGATGATGATTGGCGGAGCACCGGGATCAACGGCTGGCGGAATGAAAATTACCACATTTGCCGTGCTGACAGCTAATGCGTCTGCTACGTTCCGTCAGAGAGGACACACAGATGTTTGGACGCAGGGTGGGCCAGGAGGTATTAAAAAATGCATCTACGATTCTGATGATGTATCTTTTTCTGGTGCTGATGGGAGGAATGGTGATCAGTGTGGCAGAAAATCTGCCGATTTCTGAGTGTCTGTTTGAGACAGCATCTGCTGTTGGAACGGTTGGCCTGACGCTTGGAATTACGCCGCAGCTCGGTGTTCTTTCGAAAGGAATTCTGATCGCACTGATGTTTCTTGGAAGGGTTGGCGGTCTGACGCTTGTTTATGCTGCGATGCCGGGGAGAAAGAGCGCACATGCAAAAATGCCGCTGGAAAAAATAAATGTAGGATAAGAAGAGAGGAAGAGAAGAGATGAAAAATATTTTACTGATTGGAGTAGGAAGATTTGGGAGACATATTGCCATGCATCTGAATCAGCTTGGACATCAGGTGATGGCGGTAGAACGAAATGAGGAACGGATCGACGCCGTGATGCCGTATGTGACAAATGCACAGATCGGTGACAGTGTCAATGCAGACTTTCTGCGATCCCTTGGTGTGGGAAATTATGATGTCTGTATTGTGACGATCGGAAGCAGCTTTTCAGGATTCGCTGGAAACCGCGTGTCTTTTGAAGGAGCTGGGCGCAAAATGGGTCGTGTCCGGGCAGAACGGGATGTACAGGAAAAATTCCTGTTGCGGAACGGAGCGGATCAGGTTGTTTATCCGGAAAAACAGATGGCAAAATGGACAGCGATTCGTTACAGCTCGGATCATGTGTTTGACTATATTGAAATTGACAGTCAGTATGCGATTTTTGAGGTTGAAATCCCGGAGAACTGGATTGGAAAAAATGTCGGCCAGCTGGATATCCGGAAAAATACGGTATTAATATTCTGGCAACAAGAAAATATGGAAAAACAGATGTTGCGGTGTCTCCTGAGACAGTTCTGGATGGCGATGCTACCATATTGGTTCTTGGTGAATATAAAGCGATTCAGAAATGTTTTTCGAATCTGAAAGAGAGGTGATTTCTGTGTTAAGTGTAGGACTGCTCTTCGTTACCCTGGTCGGTTTTTGTCTGGAGGCGTGCTCGTAGATCAGATAGAGACATTTTTTCACGGAAAACAGAAGAGAGGAACCGGAAACGGGACAAAATTTCACAGAAAACAGAAAACAGAACAGGGAAAGGGAGAAAAAAGATTTCCTGACTATAGCTTTCTCTTCGTTTATGATCTACAATAGGAGGTGGGGTGAGACAGTTGGAAAAAAGAAAAAAACAAAAAAGAGCATATCCTGGTGTGTCTGTCCTCTTCGCCATCAATGAAAAAATTATTCGGACTGCGGCGCAGATGGCACAGGCGTTTCAGGCCGGCTTTACGGCATTGTATGTGCAGACAGCAGAAAAAACAGAAAAAACACCGGAGGATCTGGCAAGGCTGCAGAAGCATGTTCGTCTGGCAGAGCAGAGCGGGGCAGAAATTGTAACGACACACAGTGAGGATATTGCCCTGCAGATTGCAGAGTACGCAAAATTTCCGAGGTGACGCGGATTGTCATTGGAAAGAGCATGATGAAGCAGGGCTATTTCCATCAGCGAAGGGTGTGGACCGAGCGTCTGACGGATCTTGTGCCTGATCTGGAAATTCACATCATTCAGACTCAGACGTGTACCAGAGATATCAGAAACGAAAAAAAATTTCCGGAGTGGATGGAGCTGCCTTCCTGGAAAGAACTAATGCTTACGGTTCTGATTCTGGCTGCTGCGACCGGAATCGGAGAAATCTTTTCGGCTTGGTTTTACGGATGCCAATATTATTACGGTATATCTGTTTGGCGTCATGCTGACATCTATTCTGACCAGCGGTTATACCTGTAGTGTGGTCAGCTCTGTGGCAAAGTGTTGTCCTGTTTAATTATTTTATGACAGAGCCAAGGCTTTCGTTGCATGCGTATGGTTCCGGCTATCCGGTGACCTTTGCGATCATGCTTGGCACTTCAATCCTGACCAGTACGCTTGCTTCAAAATTGAAAGAAAATGCAAAGCTTTCTGCACGAGATGCCTTTCAGACAAGATTCTTTTTAATACCAGCCAGCTTCTGCAAAAGGTAGAGGATGCGTCGGAAATTTTTGATATTACGGCAACGCAGCTGATTAAAGCTTCTGGGAAGAAATCTGGTTGTGGCGCCGGTAGAAAAAAAAGAAAAACGGCATTGTGCAGGGAACTCTTTATAACGCCGAAACAGGAATAAAATCAGAAAAAGTTTTTAATGAGAAAGAACAGGAAATCCTGCAGTGGGTTCTGAAAAACCGGAAACGGGCGGGAGCTATGACAGAACGTTTTTCTGAAGAACCGTATCTGTACCTTTCCATCTATGCGGCACAGAACAGATATGGTGTGATCGGCATTTTCATCGGACAAAAGCCACTGGATGCGTTTGAGAACAGTATCCTGCTTTCTATTCTGGGAGAGTGCGCCATGGCACTGGATCGGGAACAAAGTGCGAGAAAAAATGAAGAGGCGGCAGTCATGGCGAAAAATGAGCAGCTTCGGGTGAATCTGCTGCGGACGATTTCCCATGATCTGCACACCACTGACATCAATTCTCGGCAATGCAGACTCTTTGATCAGTAACTTTGACGCACTGGACGAAGGAATGCGGAAACAGATTTTTTCGGATATTTATGAGGATGCCGGATGGCTGATTGAACTGGTGGAAAATCTGCTTGCGCTTACGAAAATAGAAGATGGAAGTGTAAAACTGCAGTTATCCGATCAGGTGGTTGAGGATGTAGTCCGTGAGGCGCTGCGCCATGTAGAACGGCGGAAAAACGAACATGAAATTACGGTGGACTGCGGGGAAGATGTACTGCTCGCCCGCATGGATGCAAAGCTGATTGTACAGGTATTGGTAAACCTGATCAACAATGCAGTAAAATATACACAGGCAGGATCAAGATCCGGATTACAGCCGGAAAAGAAGAAAAAACGTATGGATTGCGGTGGAGGATAATGGACCCGGCATTCCGGTGGAGTGCAGGGAGCATGTATTTGAAATGTTCTATTCCGGAAAAAATAAGGTGAGTGACAGCCGCAGAAGCCTTGGCCTTGGGCTGGCACTGTGCCGCTCCATTGTAAATGCGCATGGCGGGGAACTGGTGCTTCGTGACTGCGCTCCGCATGGCTGTCATTTTCGTTTTACGCTGCCGCTCAGTGAGGTGAATTTAAATGAATAAGACATTGATACTGGTTGTGGAAGACGATACGCCGGTCCACAACCTGATTACGACAACACTGAAAACACACGATTATAAATAACCACATTGGGGTCAGACCCCATTACTGTTTAGAAATTTTGTTCTTGTTTTGGCAATTCTGACACTGCAGACTGTGCTGAATGACAATATCAAAACGGCAGAAGATGTTGAAACTTATCTGGGTCTTAACACTTGGTCGTTGTTCCGGATTTTGGAAGCAAAAAGAAATCCAGAAGACGAAGAAAAAGACTGAACATAAACACAGAAAATTAAAAAGGAGCATCTCCGGTTTCGAACTTGAAACCTGGAGATGCTCCTTTTCGTATGCTGCAGAATGAAAAATTATTTTCCCGCCACCGTCACATCCCGCAACAGTACCGCACACGGTACCACGCGGTTGTTTATCTGCTGTGTCTCTTTCGAGAAAGTCAGATTTTTCAGCACATCGTCATAACGGGCGGAAAGTGATCCGCTGGTTGTCGGATGGGAGATGGTTCCGTCGCTCTCATACGCGAGCCTGATCTCACCGCCGCAGGTGCCGCTTACGGCATCCATATCAAACGCACTGAAATCGGTGATTTCTATATGCGGCATGCTGCGCAGCTCATCGAGTGTTTTCGAACCGCCTTCAACTACCATGTTATTCATGGAAGTAGTATTCTTCATGCCGATATAATGGGCATGCTGAAGGCTGCCCCAGTAGGAGCGGCAGATGCCGTTTTCGAACAGAACGCGCTCGGCTACCGGCATACCGGTTTCGTCGTACGGCGCGTTTTGGCAGAGCCGTCGAGCGTCGGCACGAGGCGGATATTCAGCGGATCGGCATCTGCGCCGGTGATGGCTTCGCCGATTTTTGCTTTGCAACGCCCATATACTGATAAGAAGCGTTGGTATGCATGGCAAAAATACTGGAAGAAACTGCCGACGGCATTTCCGGTCAGGAGAACATCAGCATGCTCATTCTGGCGGGTCGGAACAGCATTCAGACGCTGGCGGCCGGTGTGGAACATTCCGCGCACTTCGGCGATGATCTTCTCGGCAGATTTGTCGGAGAAGCGGAGATCCTTGTAGATCTCAATCTCATGATCATCCTTGCGGGAGTTTGTGACAACCTCGATCTCGCAGTCAAAGCCGGAGAAGGTGACATCGACACCGCGGGAATTGCGGATGTGTGTCTGCTTCTGGTTGACGAAAATCTCATAGGAGTTTACGCGGGAATCCTCTTCCGCCTTGATTTCCTGCATAGCCTGCACCAGTTTTACGAGTTCAGCGGTAAGATCGCGGGAAGCATCAGCCATGTCGGCGCTTGCTTGGGCATCCGATGGCTCTGCAACAGGGTACCATGGGTTCTGCACAAACTGTGCGACGAACAGCGCCTGGTCAATTTCCTGCTTCATTTCTTCGCGGGAAATGCCCTGGTGGATCTCTTTTTCTGCGCTTCCGCGGAATTTTCCATCCTCACTGTCGACAAAGACGGTCAGAAACGTATGAGTTACTTTTTTTCGCGCGGCTCATGTCGAGCTTCTGACCGATGAAAAATGCCTCGCGGGATTCGGTCTGCTCTTCGCGGATCAGAAAGTCGCTGGCTTTGCTTGCTTTTAATACATCGTATAATTCGTTCATCAGCCTAACCTCACTTTACATTTCAGATACGGGCCGCCATCGCTGACTTTGACCCATTCTTTGTGACCTTTTCCGCACATGCCGGAGCCGAAGAGCTCTTCTTTGTCGGAAACCATGGAGATGCTCTTTAAGAGGTCCGGAACATAGCCGGTCAGGGTGACAGGAGAGACGACTTTTCCGGTCAGCTTTCCGTCTTTGATCTCGCGGCCAAGGCCGACCATGCACTGGATGCCCCAGTGTTTCGGGTCCTCCATACCGGACTGAACGCTCTCGAGAAGATAGCCGTGCTCGATCGAGGCGATCATATCATCGAGATTTGTCTGTGCCTGCGGTGAAGTAGGTGTTGGTCATACGGGAGTAGACTTTGCGCTCGAAGCTCTCGCGTTTTCCGTTTCCGGTCGGCGTGGTGCTAAGGCGGAGTGCGCTTACCAGATCGCTGATGCCGGTAACGAGTGTGCCGTGGTCGATAACCGTGGTGTCGGTGCCGAGCGTTCCCTCATCATCAAAAAGATAACTGCTGACCTGCTGTGCGCCGACTGCTCCGTCGTGCATGGAGGAGAGCTGGGAGGCAACAGGCTTGCCGATATACTCTTTGGCGAGTGCGCGGTCTTTGACAAACATATCCATCTCGACACCGTGGCCGAATGCCTCGTGTGCAATCACGCCGGTGACATCCGGTGCGGTGATGACATCGTACATGCCAGGGGTGACCGGATCGGAGTGGAGCTTGTCGTACAGAACGGCGATGATTTCCTCAACAATCGCATCCATCTCATTTAAGATTTCCACGCCTTTCAGGCCGGGCAGGAACGGTACGACATATTCTGTTTTCCGTTTTCTGTGCCGATTGCGGAAAGGAGCCCTCCGAGAAAGCGTAGGACTGCATCAGATCCTTTTTGGAGGAGAGGAACAGCTTGTTGACACGGGCAAAGCTGACGGTACTCTGGAATTCAGAATTCCTTCATGGGCAGCGCCGGCGTTGCAGAGTTTCCGAAGGTGGGAGAGAATCTCCTCTGCGGAGACGGTCTCCGGGTCAATCTCGATTTCATTCTGCATCGTTTTGGTGATGACTTCTTCCTGCACGAGAGGAGACTCCATCTGCGCAATGCCGAGTGCCTTTAATGCCTGAAATTCGGATTTCAGCGCGGAAGTAATTTCCTCCGCAAGATCTGCGGCATCGGTGAGGTTGTTGAAGGAATATTCGGTGTAGGAACCGTCCTGCCATGCACGGACAACGAAGCCGCGTTCACAGAAGTGATAATCGCCGACGGTGGTCTGATGCATGCTGACGCGGTAGGTCGTACCTTTGACATCGGTGCAGAGCACGCTGACATAATCGAATTCGCGCTCGAGCAGACGGATCAGTTCCTGAATCTGTGGTTTGATTTCCACAAGATAGGATGACATTGGAACCTGCATAAGTTTGGTGTCCTTTCTGGAGCCTGCCGGAGTGTTCGATAGAGAACCTGCGCCGGGGCTCAAAATAATAGAATCCGGAAAAATAGTTTCGAAAAAATCCCGAACATAGTTTCATTATAGAAGTGGGAAATGGAAAAAGCAATAAAAAAGGTTGACAAAATGAATTTTGATGATATACTTTGAATATCAAAACATTTGAAAAGAAAAAATGTTTGAGAATGAAATAAGCAAGAGGACAGTAAGGTGAAAAACGGCAGAATTGCGGGAACCGGTTCGTATGTACCGGAGACGATATGGAAAAATGAAGATCTGGAAAAGATGGTGGATACGAGCGATATCTGGATCCGGGAGCGGACGGGAATCGGTGCGCGCCACATAGCCGGGGAGGAGACGGTTGCCCAAATGGCAGTAAAGGCGGCGAGAAGAGCGCTGGAAAATGCCGGGATCTGTTCGACAGAACTGGATCTGATTCTTGTCGGAACCTCCTCGTCGGAGAGCATCTTTCCGAATACCGCCTGTCTTGTGCAGGATGAAATCGGTGCCTTCCGTGCCGCCTGTCTCGATGTCAGCGCCGCCTGCACCGGATTTCTTGCGGTGTATGAGCTGGGCCAGCTGTATATCCGGAGCGGCAAGGCAAAAAACGTGCTGCTGATCGGCGCGGATGCCCTGAGCCGCCTGGTGGACTGGAGTGACCGCGGAACCTGCATTCTGTTCGGGGACGGCGCGGGAGCCGTTGTGCTGACGGCAGAGGAGCAGGAGACAAAAGCGTGCGAAAAGATCCATTCTGATGGAGAAAAAGGCGTGTCGCTGACCTGCGAAAAGGGAACGTATCTGCAGATGGACGGCCGTGCCGTGTTCCAGTTTGCTTTATCCCGCGTGCCGGAAGTCATCCGCGAGGTGCTCGCGGAAGCCGACATGGCGGTCGAAGAGATTGATGCGTTTATCCTTCATCAGGCAAACAGCCGCATCATCGACGGCGTGGCAAAACGACTGAAAGCACCGAAAGAAAAATTTCCGCGGAATATCGAAGCATACGGCAATACATGTGCGGCGAGCATTCCGATTCTGCTGGATGAGTGGAACCGGTCCGGCAGAGCCAAAAAAGGACAGAGAATCGTTCTCTCCGGTTTCGGAGCAGGACTGATCTGGGGCGCGGCGTACCTGGAATGGTAAGAAACGCCCATATAAAATAAGAAGAATAAGAAAAAAGTGAGGACAAAAACATGTTAGAAAAAGTAAAAGAAACCGTAGCAGAAGCACTGGGAGCAGACATCGATACCATCACAGCGGAGACTTCCTTCAAAGAGGATCTCGGAGCAGATTCCCTGGATCTGTTTGAAATGGTCATGTCCCTCGAGGACACCTGCGGCGTGGAAATCCCGACCGAGGATCTGGAAACGATGGTAACTGTCGGTGATGTTGCAGAGTATCTGGAGCAGCACAAAAACTAAGAAAGATCGGGAAGCAGGAGGAAGCGATTCATGATCACAGAAGTGACAAAATTACTCGGGATTCAGTATCCAGTCATTCAGGGCGGCATGGCCTGGGTGGCGGAGCATCATCTGGCAGCGGCAGTTTCCGAGGCCGGCGGCCTTGGCCTCATCGGAGCATCGGCGGCACCGGCAGAGTGGGTTCGGAATGAAATCCGCGAAGCAAAAAAACTGACGGACAAACCGTTCGGCGTCAACATCATGCTGATGAGCCCGTATGCGGATGAGGTGGCAAAAGTGGTTGCCGAGGAAGGCGTAAAAGTCGTTACGACGGGGGCAGGAAATCCGGAGAAATATATGGAACTGTGGAAAACGCTGGTATCCGCGTCATCCCGGTGGTCGCTTCTGTGGCTCTTGCAAGACGAATGGAGCGCGCAGGCGCAGATGCCGTTGTGGCAGAAGGATGTGAGTCCGGCGGCCATATCGGCGAGACGACAACGATGGCACTCGTTCCGCAGGTGGCAGATGCCGAAAAATTCCGGTCATTGCGGCCGGTGGAATTGCGGACGGACGCGGCATGGCGGCAGCCTTTATGCTGGGTGCCGAGGCGGTTCAGATGGGAACGCGTTTTGTCGCTTCGAAAGAGGCCGTTGTGCATGAAAATTACAAGCAGCTGGTGATCAAGGCGAAAGATATTGATACCCGCGTGACAGGCCGCACAACCGGTCATCCGGTGCGGGCGATCCGAAATGAGATGACACGCCATTATCTGGAACTGGAAAAGAGGGAGCTCCGTTCGAAGAGCTGGAAAAACTGACGCTCGGCGGTCTTCGAAGAGCCGTTGTGGACGGCGATGTCAAAACCGGAAGCGTGATGTCCGGTCAGATTGCAGGTATGGTAAAAGACGAGAAAAAGCTGCAAAGAAATCATAGAGCAGATGATGAATGAGATGGAAGAACTTTCTGAAAGGAGCACCGGCGCGGTTATGAGTAAAACAGCATTTATGTTTCCTGGACAGGGTTCCCAGTGTGTCGGCATGGGCGCGGATTTTTATGAAGCATGTCCGAAAGCGAGAGCCGTCTACGATATGGCATCCGAGCTGATCGGGATTGATATGAAAAGACTCTGTTTTGAGGAAAATGAACATCTGGATCAGACAGAGTTTACCCAGATTGCACTGCTGACAACCGGAATGGCGATGGAGCAGTCCATCCGGGCGTGCGGCCTTACGCCAGATGTGACAGCGGGCCTCAGCCTTGGCGAGTACAACGCGATTGTGTCCGCCGGCGGTATGGAAATGGCGGATGCGATGAAGGTTGTCCGCAGAAGAGGCATCCTGATGGAGGAGGCCGTTCCGGCAGGCGAGGGCGCGATGGCGGCGGTGCTCGGCATGGAAGCTGCAAAAATCGAAGAGATTTTGAGCGGGATTTCCGGCGCCTACATTGCCAATTACAACTGCCCGGGTCAGATTGTCATCACCGGATATGAGGCGGCAGTGGCAGAGGCTTCGGAAAAGTTAAAGAAGCAGGCGCAAAGCGGGTACTTCCGCTGAATATAAGCGGTCCGTTCCATTCCCCGATGATGGAAGCTGCGTCCCAGGGGCTGACCGAAGCGCTCGAGGGCGTCGGCTTTATGGAGTTGAAGATTCCGTATGTGACGAATGTAACCGGCCAGTATGTGCGTGATATTGCACTGACGCGCGGCCTTCTGATCCAGCAGGTGGCATCCGGTGTGCGGTGGCAGCAGAGCATCGAGGCAATGATTGCGGACGGCGTTGATACCTTCGTGGAGATCGGACCGGGAAGAACACTGACCGGCTTTTTAAGAAAAATCAACCGGCATGTAAAGGTTACAATATCCGCACCTATGAGGAAATGCATCAGGTGTGCGAAACTTTATTATAGATAGTGGATTATGCAGCAGGAGAATGAGATGTTAAGTGGAAAAACAGCAGTAGTAACGGGCGCATCCCGCGGAATCGGGCGTGCGATTGCAGAAAAACTGGCGGCGGAGGGAGCCTTTGTTGTCATCAATTACAATGGTTCAAAGAGGCGGCCGAAACCGTGCTTGCGGGAATCCGCGCGGCAGGAGGAGACGGCTGCGTGATGCAGTGCAATGTATCGGATTTTGCGGCGTGTGAAGCGTGGATGAAGGAAATTCTTGCTTTGTATGGGAAAATCGATATTCTGGTCAACAACGCGGGCATCACAAAGGACGGCCTTCTGATGGGCATGTCGGAGGAAGCCTTCGACCGTGTCATTGAGACAAACCTCAAGGGAACGTTCAACTGCATCCGCTTTGCGGCACGGCCGATGATCCGTCAGAAGAGCGGCTGCATCATCAACATGGCTTCTGTGGTCGGCGTGGCAGGAAACGCCGGACAGGCAAATTATGCGGCATCGAAAGCAGGTGTGATCGGCCTGACGAAAACAGCGGCACGGGAACTGGCATCCCGCGGCATCCGCGTCAATGCGATTGCGCCGGGCTTTATTGAGACCGATATGACGGAGGTTCTTTCGGATAAAGTGAAAGAAGCATCCGTATCCCAGATTCCGCTCGGCCATTTCGGAAAGCCGGAGGATGTTGCAAACCTGGCTGCATTTCTGGAATCCGAAGCGGCAGCTTACCTCACCGGACAGGTGATTCACTGCGACGGCGGCATGGTGATCTAAGAAAAGGAGAGTTGGACTGAAGAGAAGAGTAGTCATCACAGGGCTGGGTGCGGTAACCCCGATTGGAAATACCGTGGAGGAATTCTGGAACGGCGTCCGCAAGGGAGCCTGCGGAATCGGAACGATTACGAAATTTGATACAGCAGAATATAAAGTACATCTGGCAGGCGAGGTCAAAGGCTTCGTGGCAAAAGAACGCATGGATTTCAAAGCGGCAAGACGAATGGGAACTTTTTTCCCAGTATGCCGTTGCGGCAGCAAAAAGAAGCGTTTGCAGATGCCGGCATTTCCATGGAGAATGAAGATCCGTTCCGCGTCGGCGTTCTGGTGGGCTCCGGCGTCGGTGATCTGAATGCATGCGAACAGGCGAAAGCCAAAATTGATGCCGGAAATCCGTCCCGCGTCAACCCGTTTACCGTTCCGGTGATGATTGCGAACATGGCGGCGGGAAACGTTGCGATTGCACTCGGCGCGAAAGGAAAATGTACCAGCGTGGTGACGGCGTGTGCGACAGGAACGCACTGCATTGGCGATGCCTTCCGCGCAATTCAGTACAACGACGCGGACATCTGTGTGGCAGGTGGTGCGGAGAGCGCAATTACGCCGGTCGGCGTGGCAGGCTTTCGGCACTGACCGCACTTTCCGAGTCGGAAGATCCGCTGCGGGCTTCGATTCCGTTTGATAAGGACCGGAACGGTTTCGTCATGGGCGAGGGCGCCGGCATTCTCGTACTTGAGGAGCTGGAGCACGCGAAACAGCGCGGCGCGAAGATCTATGCAGAGGTAGTCGGATACGGCGCAACCTGCGATGCGTACCACATTACTTCTCCATTGGAAGATGGAAGCGGTGCGGCACGTGCGATGGAGCTTGCGATGGAAGAAGCGGGAGTAAAACCGGAAGAAGTTACTTATATTAATGCACACGGAACGTCCACACATCACAACGATCTGTTTGAAACGCGTGCGATCCGGAAAAGCCTTCGGTGATGCGGCAGACCATGTGCTGGTCAACTCGACGAAATCGATGGTCGGTCATCTGCTCGGCGCGGCAGGCGGTGTGGAAGCTGTTGTCTGTGCGAAATCCATTCAGGACGGCTTCGTGCATCAGACGATTGGAACAAAGGAAGCAGATGCGGAATGCGATCTGAATTACTGCATCGGCGCTCCGGTGGAAACCGATGTGAAACTGGCAATGAGCAATTCCCTTGGTTTTGGCGGCCACAATGCGGTGCTGCTGTTTCAGAAATATGAATAAAGCGGCATCGTGTTCCGGTGCAGAAAGGAAAATAAGATGGAATTAGATCCAGATTTTACAGTTGATTGATAAAGTTTCGGATTCTTCGCTGACCGCGTTTGATTACGAGGCTGATGGGATCAAGATTGCCATGGAGCATGGAAAAGCAGCTCCGGTGCAGGTGCAGATGAGCGGGGTTCCATCCGGTGCCGGTCTGCAGATGGCAGAGATGATGGGCGGAGCAAATGGCGTGACAGCGAAAGAAGCAGCCATGCCGGAGAGAAAGAAACGGCAGGAAAAAGTACAGCGGCTGAGGATCACAGCGAAGCAGAAGAAGGCGTTTTGTGACATCCCGCTGGTCGGAACGTTTTATACAGCTCCGGCAGAAGATGCCGAGCCGTTTGTGAAGGTTGGCGACACCGTGAAAAAGGGACAAGTCGTAGCAATCGTGGAGGCCATGAAGCTGATGAATGAGATTGAGAGCGAAGTGGACGGCGTGATTGCGGAGGTTCTGGTGAAAAACGGCGAGATGGTTGATTACGGAAAACCGCTGTTCGGGTAAAAGCGTAAAAGCCGGGACGAGAAAGGAAGCAGCGAATGAACAGTTTGACAACGAAACAGATTCAGGAGATTATTCCACACAGACATCCGTTTCTGCTGGTGGATTACATAGAAGATTTTGAACCGGGCGAATTCGGTATTGGATACAAATGTGTGACGTACCGCGAGGATTTTTGCGGGTCATTTTCCGCAGGAGCCGGTGATGCCGGGCGTGCTGATTATCGAGGCGCTGGCGCAGGTCGGTGCGGTTGCGATTCTTTCTCTTGACGAGAATAAGGGAAAAATTGCATTTTCGGCGGCATCAACAAGTGCCGATTTAAGGGAAAAGTGAAACCGGGAGACAAGCTTCGTCTGGAGACGAAAATTATCCGCCACAAAGGGACCGATGGGCGTCGGGGAAGCGGTTGCTTCGGTCGACGGCAAGGTGGTCGCGCAGGCGGAACTGACCTTTATGGTGGGGGCAGCACAATGATTCGAAAAGTTTTGATTGCAAACCGTGGGAGATCGCGGTCGGATTATCCGGGCATGCCGTGAGATGGGAATTCTCACGGTTGCTGTTTATTCGGAGGCGGACCGGGAGGCACTGCATGCGCAGCTCGCGGATGAGGCGGTGTGCATCGGGCCGGCACCGTCGAAGGACAGTTATTTAAATATGGAACGTATTTTGAGTGCGGCGCTTGTGACGGGGGCGGATGCGGTTCATCCGGGATTTGGATTCCTGTCGGAGAACAGCACGTTTGCGCGGAGATGCCAGGAGTGCCACATTACGTGGATTGGGCCGTCGCCTGAGGTGATGGACCGGCTGGGTAATAAGTCTGAGGCGCGAAATACGATGCAGGCAGCCGGTGTGCCGGTGATTCCGGGGACGAAGGAACCTGTTTTTGACTGGGAGACGGGTCTTTCTGAGGCCGACCGGATTGGTTTTCCGGTGATGATTAAGGCGGCGCTTGGAGGCGGCGGCAAGGGTATGCGCATGGCGGAGACGCGCGGGGAGTTCCAGAGCGCGTTTCAGACGGCGCAGAAGGAGGCTAAAAGTTCGTTTGCGGACGGAACGATGTATGTGGAGCGGCTGATTCGTCATCCGCGTCATGTGGAGTTTCAGATTATGGCGGACTCGTTCGGGAATGTGATTCATCTTGGCGAGCGGGACTGCTCGATTCAGAGGAATCATCAGAAGATGATTGAGGAGTCGCCTTGTGTGGCGATTGATGATACGCTGCGGGAGCGGATGGGCTCGGCGGCGGTCCGGGCGGCGAAGGCGGCGCATTATGTGAATGCGGGGACGATTGAGTTTCTGCTGGAGCCGGACGGGAATTTTTATTTTATGGAGATGAATACGCGGATTCAGGTGGAGCATCCGGTGACGGAGTGGGTCACGGGGATGGATCTGATTCAGGAGCAGCTTCGGGTGGCTTCAGGGGATGCCGCTGTCGGTGACGCAGGGGAGGTCCGGCTTTCGGGGCATGCGATTGAGTGCAGGATTAATGCGGAGAATCCGGCGAAGAATTTCAGGCCTTGTCCGGGGAAGATTACGGAGATGCATCTGCCGGGGGGTTTGGAGTACGGGTGGATACGGCGGCGTATGACGGGTATGTGATTCCGGCGTTTTATGATTCGATGCTGGCGAAGCTGATTGTGCATGGGAGGACGCGTGAGGAGGCGATTGCGCGGATGAGGAGTGCGCTGGGGAAGTCGTCATCGAGGGAGTCGACACTAACGTTGATTATTTGTATTCTATTTTAAATGAAGAGGAGTATCTGGCCGGGAGGGCGGATATTGAGTTTGTGGAGCGGTTGACGGAGAGATTGTAAGAGACGGACGCCGCCCGGCAGTACAGCAGAGGGGGACGGCGCGGTTTCAGAGGAAAGAAACACTTAGGCCTCCAGCATTTGCTAAAACCATTTTCAAAATCCAAAACCCGCTGTCGCTCAGACAGTTAGATTTTTGAAAATAACGCAAAATTCTGGAAGCCTAAGTGTTTCTATAGCAATCCCCGAAAATAATGCAAAAATTCAGCACCGCAGAGCGTGAATTACTGCGTCACAGATTTTCGTCGTACCCCGGTACGCCTTCAAATCTGTTCCTTGCAATTCGCGCTCTGCAGCACTGCCTTTTTGCATTATTTTCGGGGATTGCTATAGTTCCTCCTGCAAATGCGCCGTCCCCCTCTGCTGTACTGCCGGGCGGCTGAGATCAGACACACGACTGGGAGAGTGTGGTCAGCGACACCGCGGGGCGGTGCGGCTGGGATGACAGGAGTGAGCGTGAAGAGAGAATGAATGCCTCGATGGGTGATGTGTGAGGTTGGAAGATTGTTATGGTGACAATAGAGTGAAAGTGTTATGACGTAAGGAGTGATGGTGGTATGATGCTGGGTAAGTATTTTAAGAAGACGGTGTTTCGGAAGGAGCACACGGCGGATGGGGTGGTGCCGGAGGCGCCGCAGGGATTTTGAAGAAGTGTAATGCTTGTAAGGGGGCTATTTTTACGGAGGATGTGAAGAGGAATCTTTATATTTGTCCGAAGTGTGGGAATTATTTTCGGGTGCATGCGTATCGGAGGATTGAGTTTCTTCTGGATGATGGGAGTTTTGAGGAATGGGATCAGGGGATGACGGCGGGGAATCCGCTGGGGTTTTCCGGGGTATGAAAGAGAAGGTGAGGGCTCTGCAGGAGAGAACAGGACTTACGGAGGCTGTTGTGACTGGTAAGGGACGGATCAACGGGATGGAGACGGTGATCGGGGTCTGTGATGGCAGGTTTATGATGGCCAGTATGGGTGAGGCTGTTGGGGAGAAGATTACGCGGGCGGTGGAGGGGCGACGAAGCTCTCGCTGCCGGTGATTTTGTTTGCGTGCTCGGGAGGGGCGCGGATGCAGGAGGGGATTGTTTCTCTGATGCAGATGGCGAAGACGTCGGCGGCGCTGAAAAGACACAGTGATGCGGGGCTTTTTGTATGTGAGTGTGCTGACGGACCCGACGACGGGCGGCGTGACGGCGAGCTGGGCGATGCTGGGGGATATTATTCTGGCGGAGCCGCATGCGCTGATCGGGTTTGCGGGACCGAGGGTTATTGAGCAGACAATAGGACAGAAACTGCCGAAAGGTTCCAGCGGCGGAGTTTCTGGTGGAGCATGGGTTTGTGGATCGGATTCTGCCAAGAGAAGAGGCGAAAGAGGTGCTGTCGGAGATTCTGCGGATGCATGGGAAAGATATCGAAGTTTCCTCGGAAGTGCTGACTTTGGGGATGGAGACGTGAAGCGGTCTTTGGCAGCACCAGAAACGGGAGAGAAAACATCGGCTTGGGACTGTGCCGAAAGCGCGGAAAAAGGACCGACCGGTGGGAGGGGATTATATTCGGGAGCTGTTTCCGGATTTTATCGAGTTTCACGGCGACCGCCTGTATGGCGATGATGCGGCGATCATCGGTGGTATTGCGTCGTTTGACGGCACACCGGTCACGGTCATCGCCGAGGCGAAAGGCGCGGATACGAAAGAAAACATCCGCCGCAATTTCGGAATGCCGTATCCGGAGGGATACCGTAAAGCACTGCGTCTGATGAAACAGGCAGAAAAATTCCACAGGCCTGTTATCTGTCTCGTAGACACCCCAGGCGCCTTCTGCGGAATGGAAGCCGAAGAACGCGGCCAGGGGCGAGGCGATTGCGCGGAACCTGTATGAAATGTCAGCGTTAAAAACGCCGGTTCTTTTCTATTGTCATTTCAGAAGGCGGCAGCGGCGGTGCACTGGCACTCGCCGTGGCGGATGAAGTGTGGATGATGCAGAATGCCATCTACTCCATCCTGTCGCCGGAGTGGATTTGCAAGCATCCTGTGGAAAGACGGCAAACGCGCGCCGGAGGCCGCCTGAGGTGATGAAGCTGACGGCGGGGATTTGAAGGAACTGGGAATTGTAGAAGAGATTGTGTGGAAGAGCCGGGGAGTTTACGGTGGACACAATGCCAGTGGTGTGTGAAGAATTGAGAGGCAAAATTCTGAGATTCCTGAAAAGTATGAGAAGATGGATGGGGAAGAACTGGTAGAGGAGAGGTATCGGAGATTTCGGGATATGTGAAAAGAAGATTTTGACATATTCTGAAATGCATGATATTATGATATTGAAAAAGAGTGCTACCGATAGACGGTTAGTCCATATTTATTGGTTTATGTAAAAATAGTCGCCAAAGTTTGCAGGACTGGGCGGCTATTTTTGTGATTTCGCAGAGTATCTTTGCCGAAGTTGTATCAAGGCTAAAGCAGGTTAAGCCGAAACTTACAACTGCTATGAAGTCGATAATACTCATGGCTTAGCCCTCCTTTCCAAGGAATTCCATATAAAGGGTTTCTATGTAATCGGAGAGTCACAGTCCCTCCGTAGAAGGACTAACCGCCACCGTTATGGCAGCACCCGTATATTGAGTATAACATCAATGGATTGACGGATGAACTGGAGGCGCAGCGTCGCCTCCGTGAGGGCGTGAGTTGAAATGATGCGTCCCCACACAACCGGCCCGATTCCTTTGTCGCCCTCCGTGAGTTGAATCTTCAAACATTGGCGGAATTATTTAGAGTATGATGTATCACACTTCGTGAGTTGAAATAACAGCAGTTATTCCGCAAGCAGAGGAGCGTTCTCTCAGGAGTGAAATGTGTTTGACACGAAAGTTAAATAATGTTAATCTATAACTAGCGTAAGCGACAACTAACCGCTCATGTATTCGCAAGAACCATGAGCGGCTATTTTCTATTTTAATATTCGGTGAGAAAGGAGGAAAATTGTGAAGAGTCCATTTAAAATATTTTGGATCGTACTCGGTTTTCTGTGCCTGGGATTTGGTACCATCGGCATTGTGCTTCCGATTCTGCCGACAGTTCCATTCTATATGGCAACCCTGTTCTGCTTTGCGAAAAGTTCGGAACGGCTGCACAGCTGGTTTATTGGGACCCAATCATATAAGAAGCATCTCGACAGCTTCGTACAGCATCGGGCGATGACGGTAGGAACGAAATGTAAAATTATCGGGATGGTAACGGTTGTGATGGCGATCGGCTTTTTTGCTATGAAGAATGTGCCGATTGAAGAATCTGTATTGCTGTGGTATGGATGTGCCATATTTTGTATTTCTTCCTGCGGGTCAAAACCGTAAAACAGAAGATCATATCCTAGGAGAAACAAAATGAACAAAGTAGAAAAAAAGCGGCAGAAAGAACAGTACGTCGTGGAAGAGATGATCCGCCTGTACTGCCGGAAGAACCATGGAAAAGAGGGCATGCATCCGGTGGGATGTGTCCGGAATGTCAGAAATTAGCGGACTATGCAAAACAGCGGAGCCAGAAATGTCCCTTCATGGAACAGAAAACATTCTGCGCAAACTGCAAAGTACACCTGCTACAAGCCGGAAATGCGGGAAAAGATCCGCGCCGTTATGCGGTTTTCGGGGCCGAGGATGCTGCTGTATCATCCGATTTTAGCTATCTGGCATTTGATTTGCAGCATGAGAGAAGCGAAAAGCAAAAGCATAAAAGAGAGGTACTTATGATTAAAAACAAGACTGGTGGGGCTGCTGTCCCACGCGAAAAAAGTATATCGTGTACACGATTCTGTGGCAGTGGGCGGCGCTTCTGTCGCAGGTGATCGCGGTATTTACGATCGCCGATCTGCTGGAGCGGGTTGTGTATGGCGCGGTAACGGCGACGGCTGTGAAACGGACGGTTTTTATGCTGGCAATTGTTGTTGTGATCCGCTTTTTTCTGCGAGCGGATGGGTGCGAGGTCTTCGTATCTTGCGTGTGTGGATGTGAAACGGATTCTGCGTGAAAAAATTTATGAGAAAATGCTGAAACTGGGGGCATCCTACAGCGAACAGGTATCATCCTCGGAGGTCGTACAGGTATCCACGGAAGGCGTGGAGCAGCTCGAAACCTATTTTGGAAAGTATCTTCCGCAGCTGTTCTACAGCCTGATTGCGCCGCTCACCTTGTTTGTGATCCTCTGCCGGGTGAGCATGAAAGCGAGCGTGATTCTTCTGATCTGTGCCGCTGATCCCGATTTCGATTGTGGTTGTGCAGAAGATTGCGAAGAAGCTTCTGAACAAATACTGGAGCATTTACACCGGCCTTGGCGATTCCTTTCCTTGAAAATCTGCAGGGTCTGACGACATTAAAATTTATCAGGCCGACCAGCAGAAAGCCGACGAGATGGATGTGGAATCCCAGAACTTCCGCCGGATCACGATGAAAGTTCTGACGATGCAGCTCAACTCAACGAGCGTGATGGACATCGTAGCATACGGCGGCGCGGCGGTTGGCATGGCGGTGGCGGTATCGGAATTTCTGAAAGGAAACCTCACCGTGTCCGGCGCGCTCTGCATTGTGCTGCTGGCGAGTGAGTTTTTCCTGCCGCTGCGTCTGCTCGGATCGTTCTTCCACATTGCGATGAACGGCATGGCGGCGAGTGACAAGATTTTCAAAATTCTTGATCTGCCGGAGCCGCAGGCGGGAGAACGGACGCTGCCGGACGGACTGCTGGATGTTGTGTTGGAGGATGTACATTTTTCCTATGAAGAGGACCAGGAAATTTTAAAAGGCATTGACCTGATGCTCCCGGCGGGCAGTTTTGTATCGCTGGTCGGTGAATCCGGCTGCGGAAAGAGTACGATTGCGGGTATCCTTGCGGCAAAGAACCGGGATATACAGGGCGCATCACCCTGGGCGGTGTGCCGCTCTCGGAAGTCGCTGAGACGGATCTGATGAAGCACGTTGTTCTGGTCCGCCACAACAGTTACTTATTTAAAGGAACCGTAGAAGAGAACCTCCGCGCATGGCGAAACCGGATGCGACGAAGGAGGAGATGGAGGCGGTTCTGCAGAAAGTCAATCTGCTGGGATTCTTACAGACACAGAACGGACTGCAGACAGGGCTTCTCGAAAAAGCAGGAAACCTCTCCGGCGGCCAGTGCCAGCGTCTTGTGATTGCGCGGGCGCTGCTTCGGAGCGACAGTGCGGTGTATATCTTTGATGAAGCCGCATCGAATATTGATGTCGAGAGTGAAGAGCTGATCATGAATGTGATTCATGAACTCGCAAAGACGAAAACGGTATTGCTGATTTCCACCGCCTTGCGAACGTCGTACAGTCAGATCAGATTTATTTCCTGAAAACGGTACCATCTGCGAGCGTGGAACGCATGCGGAACTGATGGAACAGAACGGCGCATACCGTCATCTGTACGACAGCCAGATGGTACTGGAAAACTATGGAAAGGAGGGGAATGCATGATGAACGAGAAAAAAATACAGCAAAACGCAGAAGCGCCCTCCGGATTATGGGAAGCCTGATCGGGCTGGTGAAGCCATTGCTTCATATTATGATGGCGGCAATTATTCTTGGAACAATGGGATATTTTGTGCGATCTTCCTGACGATTCTGGCAGGACAGGTCATCGTGCATGGCTTAAGCCTTTCGGTGCAAAAACATGTGGCTTGTACATACCCCGGTAAAAACGATACCACGGTGATGATCGTGATCGCGGTGCTGCGCGGCATTCTGCATTATGCGGAGCAGTACTGCAACCACTTTATTGCTTTTAAACTGCTGGCGATCATCCGCCATAAAGTGTTTGCCGCTTTGCGGAAGCTCTGCCCGGCGAAGCTGGAAGGACGGGACAAAGGAAATCTGATTTCGATTATCACAACCGATATCGAACTTCTGGAAGTATTCTATGCGCATACGATTTCCCCGATTGCGATTGCAGCATTAACTTCTCTGATTATGGTATGCTTCATTGGAAGATACCATGTTCTGGCAGGGCTGCTTGCACTTACGGCGTATCTGACGGTCGGCGTTGTGATCCCGATGTGGAACGGAAAGCGCGGAAGCCAGAAAGGAATGGAGTTCCGGACAGGCTTTGGCGAGCTGAACAGCTTCGTGCTGGATTCCCTGCGTGGCCTCGACGAGACGATTCAGTACGGACAGGGCGAAAAACGGAAAGAGCAGATGTCAGGGCGGTCGAAAGAACTGGCTTCTGTGCAGGAAAACTTAAGCCGCATGGAAGGCTCCCAGCGGTCTGTCACCAACATGGTGATTCTTCTGGCATCGTTCGGCATGCTGGCACTGACGATCTATCTTTACACGAAAGGCGGGATCGGATTTGAGGGGAGTCCTGACCTGCACAGTCGCGATGATGGGTTCCTTCGGCCCGGTCGTGGCGCTGTCCAGCCTGTCGAATAACCTGAATCAGACGCTGGCAAGCGGCGAGCGTGTGCTTTCCCTTCTCGAGGAAGCGCCGCTGGTGGAGGAAATTCCGGGAGATGCGGCATCCGGCGGTGACCACGCATTTGCAGGAGCCGAGGCGCAGAATGTAACGTTTGCCTACGAAGACGAGACGATTCTGGATCAGTATTCGCTGAAACTGGAACCGGGAAAAATCACCGGCATCCACGGCGCGAGCGGTTCCGGAAAATCGACGATCTTAAAACTTCTGATGCGCTTCTGGGATGTCCAGACGGGGCGCGTTTCCGTGGACGGAGCCGATGTCCGCAAAATCCCGACAAAACACTGCGCGATATGGAAAGCTATGTGACGCAGGAGACACACCTGTTCCACGATTCGATTGCGAACAATATCGCTATTGAAAACCCGGCGCGAAGCGGGAAGAAATTATGGAGGCGGCGAAGAAGGCGTCCATACATGATTTCATCATGACACTGCCAAACGGCTACGACACCGAAGTCGGAGAACTCGGCGATACGCTGTCCGGCGGAGAAAAACAGCGGATCGGTATCGCGCGGGCATTCCTGCATGACGCATCCATGATCCTGCTGGACGAGCCGACATCGAATCTTGATTCCTTAAATGAAGGAATTATTCTGAAATCCCTGAAAGAATCGGCAGAAGAGAAACCATTGTGCTCGTATCGCACAGAGTGTCCACGATGAACGTCGCGGATGTGGTATGAAATGGAAAATGGCCGGATTTCCTGATTTTACAGCACTTGACAGAGAAAAGACGATGTGCCACTCAACAGTCGTTAAAGAAAAGACAATTAAATATCGATGTGTAAGGTGTCGGACATACGTGTCCGGTGAAAAGGGAAGCAGGTGTGAATCTGCACGAACTCGTCACCGTATTTTGCAAGCAGGGGAATGATCCACTGGGAAACCGGGAAGGAGACCGATGCGCTGGAGTCAAATCCTGAAGCAATGAGCCGGGAGACCTGCCTTTCGCAGTACAGGAACGTTACGTTCGTGCCACGAGGAACTGGCAGTACAAAACAGGAAAGCGGACATTTGCCCCACAGCGGGTGAGATGGTTTTCTTTGTGATGAAAATACTGGAAGCCCCTCGTTGAAAAACGAAAGGGCTTCTTTCTATTTACGCGGGCAACAAGCCAAAGTCCGTGCTTGCACGAGACCTTAGCGACTGCCGCGATAACTTGAGAAACTCGCGGAGCGTGTTTTTCATAGTTTGAAATGTAAAACGTCCCCGATATTGGTTGTTGCAAAGATACCAGCAAATGGGAGGAAAACACAAAATGAAAAAAGAAACTTGTAGTCGCTTTAATTTCAGCAGCTATGGTAACATCTATGCTCGGCGCATGCGGAAGCAGCAACGCATCCAGCAGCAGCGCAAGCAGCACAGCAACAAGCAGCGTAAGTGCATCTTCCGCATCTGAGGAAGACACCACAGCAGCAAGCAGCAGCGTAAGCGCATCTTCTGCATCTGAAGAGGTATCCGCAGATGCAGACCAGGAGGCAGCAGATAAAGTGGCAGCTCTGATTGACGCAATTTATGTACAGGAAAGAAATGATAACACCGACGAGCAGTGCAAAAAGCAAAAGAGGCATGGGATGCCCTGACTGACGAACAGAAAGAGCTCGTAGAGGGTGAGAACGCTGATCCAGATTACTTCGGAAGAGATACAGGTGATGCTTCCAAGGATGATCCGTTAAACGGAGACGAGATCGGCGAGAATGAGCTTCTGGTTGTAAGCTTTGGTACTTCCTTCAACGACAGCCGTGCTGAGGATATCGGAGGCATTGAGAATAGCTCTGCAGGCTGCATATCCGGACTGGTCCGTAAGACGCCTTCACCGCACAGATCATCATCAACCATGTACAGGCCCGCGATGACGAGGAGATCGACAACGTAGATCAGGCACTGGAAAGAGCTGTAAGCAATGGCGTGAAAAAACTGATTATTCAGCCGACTCATCTGATGCACGGCGCAGAGTACGACGAGCTGAAAGAAACCGTGCAGTAGAAGCTATAAAGATAAATTTGAGTCCGTAACCATCGCAGAGCCGCTGCTTGGCGAGGTTGGAATGACGCTACCGTAATCAACGAGGACAAACACGCCGTTGCAGAAGCAATCACGGCACAGGCAGTAAAATCTGCAAATTATGACAGTCTGGATGCAGCAGCAGAGGACGGCACTGCTTTCGTATTTATGGGACATGGTACTTCCCACACTGCAAAAGTAACCTACAGCCAGATGCAGACACAGATGGATACTCTTGGATACAAAAACGTATTCATCGGAACCGTTGAGGGCGAGCCGGAAGAGACCGCTTGCGAGAACGTGATCGAGGCAGTAAAAGCAGCCGGATACAAGAAAGTAATTCTTCGTCCGCTGATGGTTGTTGCAGGTGACCACGCAAACAACGATATGGCAGGCGAGGATGAGGATTCCTGGAAGAGCCAGTTTGAGGCATCCGGTGCATTCGATGAGATCGACACTCAGATCGAAGGTCTTGGAAGAATCGAAGCAGTTGAGCAGCTGTATGTACAGCACACCAAGGCAGCTATGGACGGCAACGGCGTTCAGACGATGCTGAATAATTAGGGGTTGTATTCCGAACGTAAAATAGAGTAAAATAAGATCCGGCAGTACGGCTGAAGAGACTCAGTGTGCTGTCGGATTTTAAGTTGAGCGGATGAAAAGATCCGCTTCAAGGTGATACAAGGAGGAAATTTATTATGAGAAAAAATTGGCAGTTCTTTTTCTTGGAGCAACACTGACTGTATCCATGCTCGGCGCATGTGGCGGAAAGGATGCAGCGTCATCTTCTGCATCTGCAGTATCTGCGTCTTCTGCGGCAGACGCATCTTCCGCTTCTGTACAGGATGCATCTAAGGCAGAGAGCAGTACATCCACATCAGATGTTTCAGCAGAAAGCGCATCGGCAGCGGAGACTGCAGGAGAAAGCAGCGCATCAGAGCTGGAAGACGGTACGTATACGGCAGACTTCAATACAGACAACAATATGTTCCATGTCAATGAAGCAAAAGAAGGAAAGGGTGTCCTGACGGTAAAGACGGAAAAATGACCATCCACGTCAGCCTGGTATCCAAAAACATTGTCAATGTCTTTGTGGGAACAAAAGAAGAAGAAGAAGCACAGGCAGTAACGTATTCTGCGCAGATGAAGTACGGCTTTGATATCCCGGTAGCCGACCACAGATGAGGTAACGTATTCCGGACAGGGAACCACAAAAGATGAAGGCGAACCATTTTGTAACCGGTCCACAGAAATTGTGGACAGAGAGGGGAAAACGGTTCCCTTTGTGGATATCTTTTCTTATTTCTCCGAAACAGTTTGCAGAACAGAAAACGGATGAAGGGATGAGCTGCCAGAAGAAGGCAACCGGGAAATTTAAAACGTGGTCTGGAGCCAGACAGCAACGAATTCCTTTCCGGCATTTTTAAACAGCAGCGTTGCAATAAAACTCATAATCGGACACATAATAGCAATAATCATAATGGAAATTGCCAGCGTGATTACGATCGGACGATCCTGCGGTGTTACCATGCAAAAAGCTAATTTGTGAGCCAGATGATCCACGAGAAAAAACTCGAGGATAAAAGCGGCCGGCCACATGATTATCATCTCGTGAAACGCCATCAGAAAGACCTGATTTGTCATTCCGCCGATGTTCATGGAAATGTTGTAGCAGATCATGGCATAGACCATCAGAAAGGACATCATGAGGGTAAATACAACGTTTTGAAATTTTGTTTTTGGCATCGATTGTTCTCCTTTTCTTTGCTTTTTTGAAAAATGGGCGCAAAAAGACACATGTGTTGTTCGTTAACCAAGCAATGCACTTGTGCCGTTTCCAATCTGATACCAATCTTTTTCTGCAGTTTTTAATTTTGAACCGTCGATTATTATAACGTCTCCGGCGGCGTTTGGCAAGAGGAAATTGAGAAATTTTTAAACAAGACAGATAAACAAGAAAATTGATGCGTGCTGGAAGCACGGTTTGGCGAATGGTGCGGGGAACGGCACCGGCGGGAAAAAAGAATGGATTGCGAAACGGGAGCGGGATTGCTACAATAGAACATAGTGAAAACAAAGAGAAAACGCAAAAGGAAATCAATATTATGTCAGAGATCAGAAAAATCGAAAACTTTGCGGCGCCGGAGCTCGACGTGTATGCGCGTCTTTCAGAACCGCAGTTATTGCACTATTATGAACCGCAGCCAGGCCTTTTTCTCGCAGAGAGTCCGCGTGTCATCGAGCGCGCACTGGATGCCGGTTATGAACCGGTTTCATTCCTTGCCGGAAGCGCAGAGCTTTGCCGCAAACGAAGCACTTTTGCGCACTGCCCGGACGCGCCGGTCTATACAGCAGAGACGAAGGTGCTGGAACAGCTCACAGGCTTTGCCCTCACGCGCGGCATGCTCTGCGCGATGCACCGCCGTCCGCTTTCCACAATGGAGGAAATCTGCCGGAATGCCCGCCGCGTGGCGATTCTGGAAAATGTCGTGAACCCGACGAATGTCGGTGCGATTTTCCGTTCCGCCGCCGCGCTTGGCATCGATGCCGTGCTCCTCACATCAGGCTGCAGCAACCCGCTGTACCGCCGCGCCATCCGCGTGAGCATGGGAAATGTCTTCCAGGTCCCGTGGACCGTGCTGCCAGGCGGCAGTTACTGGCCGGAGCAGGGAATTGCTGCACTGCAGGAACTTGGATTTTATACCGTTGCGATGGCATTAAAAGAAGACTCTGTTCCGATGGATGATCCGTCGTTAAAAAACGCATGAAAAGCTCGCCATTCTGCTCGGACCCGAGGGTGACGGACTGGCAAGGATACGATCGCTGAAACAGATGCAACCGTGCTGATTCCGATGACACACGGTGTGGATTCACTGAACGTCGCTGCGGCGAGCGCTGTCGCATTCTGGGAGCTGGCGGGAAGAAGATAAAGATGTTCCGTCGGTACCGGAGATTACGGAATAAAAATAGGATCAGAGATAGATTTTCGGGATGCATATTTTGATGCATCCCTTTTGAATTTACGAATTTTGAAATTCCTTCCGATACATCTGCGGCGTACATCCCACTTTGTTTCGGAACTGCCGGTTGAAGTTGGAAAGGTTGCGGAAACCATTGTCGTACGCGATTTCGGACACACCCGCGTCGTACTGCGCAGCGCCTCGCAGGCGGCTTTGATCCGAAGCTGTGTCAGATATTCAACGGCCCCGAGTCCGAAGGTCTGCTTAAAACAGCTCATAAAAAAATAGCTTTTGCTCAAATGCGGCAGCCTGGCAAGTTCCTCTATGGTAATCGGGTCGGCGAAGTGCTCCTGGATATAGGCGAGCACAGGCCGCAGGTTTTCAGCAGCCGCAGGCATGGCGGGACGATCGGTGCAGAGTTCCGGCGATGCGGCGAGCAGATAGATAGAAGCGGAGCAGCTCACTTTTTTCAGCAGAAGATCGGAGACAGCAGAGTTTTCACGGATGCAGCGGAAAATCTGGATGGACGGATGCAGAAAGTGCAGCATAACCGGAATGTTCGGGTGAAATCGGTGCCTGGATGCGGCGCCGGGCGGAGAAAAACGGCTGCAGAATTTCCGTGTAGCTGCGGTCGTCATACCCGCCGATCAGCATATTCTGGTGGAAAAAACAATCGTATCATAAAACATCGACTCCTGCTCGGCGGGCAGAATGGCATGTACGAGGTTCGGCTGAATCAGAAAATATCACCGGCATGCGCCGTAAGCAGACGGTCCTCATACTGAAAATACCCCGTTCCGCGTTTGATATAATTCAGCTCCATCTCCCCGTGCCAGTGCAGCGGTACGCCGGGAAAATAGTCGGGCATCCGGCAGTCATAATAACTGTAGGGAACCTGCATGGAGCCGTGCTGGCGTTTTTTTTTTCGCAGCAGAAAGCATCATAAAATCCTCCTCCAAAAAGCATGTGCGTAAAATGCCGGAAATGGCAGAGCGCGGCATGCATAAAATCATAGAATAGTATTAGAATGAAATAGGAAATTACTGGTATTTCAGCGGATACAGTAGTAATATATCATATAGAAACACTTGCTGCAACGACGAAAATACAGCAGAAATAAGAGCGAAAGAGGAAAAGAAAAAATGTCAAAATGGTTAGATAACGCAGTATTTTATGAGATTTACCCGGCAGTCCTTCAACGACACCAACGCCGACGGAATCGGAGATTTCCAGGGTATCATTGAAAAAAAATTAGACTACATCAAGGAGCTGGGCTGCAACGCCATCTGGATCAACCCGTGCTTCCTGTCCCCATTCGGTGATGCAGGATACGATGTCGCAGATTACTGCCGCGTTGCACCGCGCTACGGAACGAATGAGGATCTGAAGAGCGTTTTCGAAGAGGCACACAAACGTGACATGCACGTTCTGCTCGACCTGGTTCCGGGCCATACATCTGTTGAGCATCCATGGTTCAAAGAATCCATGAAAGCAGACCGCAATGAATTTACAGACCGCTACGTATGGACCAATAACGTATGGGAAGCACCGGAAGGAATGGGAAGCCTGCGCGGCATTTCCGAGCGTGACGGCGCCTGCGCCATCAACTTCTTCTCCAACCAGCCGGCCCTGAACTACGGCTTTATCAGCCGGATCCGAAAAACCGTGGCAGCAGTCCTTTGATGATGAGGGACCGCAGGCAACGCTGGCAGCGATGGAAGATGTCATGAGATTCTGGCTGAACATGGGCTGCGACGGCTTCCGTGTCGATATGGCGGGCTCCCTGGTAAAGAACGATCAGGAAGGCAAAGGAACCATCCGCCTGTGGCAGCAGGTACGGAAATTTCTCGACGCCGAGTTCCCGGATGCAGCCATGGTATCCGGAGTGGGGCGAGCCGGACAAATCCTTACAGGGCGGTTTCCACATGGACTTCCTGCTTCACTTTGGACCGTCCCATTACAACGAACTGTTTCCGCTGCGATGAGCCATTCTTCTCCAAACGCGGAAAAGGAGATATCTCTGAGTTTGTAGAGACCTACAAAACCAACTACAATAAGACCGCACAGAAAGGCCTGATCTGCATCCCGTCCGAAACCATGATATGGACCGTCTGGCACGCCGTCTGCAGGGGGATGAGCTGAAAATTGCTTTCGCTTTCCTTCTTTCCATGCCAGGTGCGCCGTTCATCTACTACGGTGATGAAATCGGTATGCGCTACGTCGAAGGCCTGAAATCCGTTGAGGGCGGATACAACCGCACCGGTTCCCCTGTTCTCCGATGCAGTGGGATGACACCACCAACGCAGGATTTTCCAGCGCACCGGCCAGTGACCTCTACATCACCATGGACCCGGGCAAAGACCGTCCGACCGCCAAAGCACAGATGGCCGATCCGGATTCCCTGTACCACGAAGTTAAAAAACTCATCGAGATCCGCCAGAGCAGCAAAGCACTCTTAAGCCGCGGAACCATCGAGTTCGTTTATGCAGAGAAAAACCAGTATCCGCTGGCCTACGTTCGTGAGGCAGAGGGCGAAAAAGTCCTCGTCATCATCAACCCATCCGACAAAGAGCAGTCCTTCCCATACAGTGCAGAGCTGAAGGATGCCCTTTACACGATCGGAGGAAAAAGCAGAATCCAAAGACGGAACCATCACCATCCCGGCACAGTCCGCAGGATTCTATCATATCTGATCGAAAATAAAATGACAGGGAGATCCAATCGAATTTTTTCGAGGATCTCCCTGTTTTTAAATATGATACACTCTCAGCTCATGCAATGCCCTGGTCGCTGCAATATACTGCGCCTGCATCATCATCTCCCTTTTCTCGTCCTTCGGGAAAATCGAGAACACCTGATCAAACTCCAGCCCTTTTGCCAGATAAAATGTGGTAACCGTCAGTCCTTTCTTAAAACTGGAGCTGTCACGGTTCAGCCAAGAAAGCCGCTTTTTCACAGTCAAAATCTTTTTCCGCCAGAATCTCCCGTAAAATCAAATAAGCCCGTTCCGCCGTCTTCTCAGCCGGTACAATCACCGCCGCCGTCTCATACGTTTTCTCATCTGGAAACAGCGTATCCACTGCCTCCCGCAGAGCCGCCTCAAGATCCGTGACATCCCGTTCCAACACCGGCATTCCGTGCCGTTCAAACAGCTCCAGATCCGTCACGCCAATGAGATTTGCCGCATACGACGCAATTTCCACCGTATTCCGGTAACTCTTCCGCATCTCAATCCGCCGCAGATCCTTCCCGAAAATCCCCGGTAAAAACTGCAGTACATCCTGCTGCTGATCCGCCATCGTCTGCGCCCGGTCGCCGAGAATCGTCATCTTACAGGAAAACATCCGCCGGATAATCAGATACTGGAGCCGCGAATAATCCTGCATTTCATCAATCACCAGATGCTTAATATTCGACCGCTCCGCCTGCCGCGACAGGCGGTACTTCAGATACAGAACCGGATACACATCCTCATACCGCAGTTTTCCGCTTTCTCCAACGGTCGCCGCGGCAGCGTCTGATATCCCTCTTTCTTCAGAAAACGATTGTAGAGAACATAAAAATCCATCGTCTCATACATCTTCTGGAATTTTTCGATGAGCGGAATCCGCTCCTCCTCCGGCAGATCCCGGTTCAGCAGCGTCTCGATCTCGTCAATAAACGTCTCCGCCACCGCATCCATCCGCGAGAGCAGCGGAATATCCGCAAACTTGTCATAAAACAGCGTAATAATCTCCGATTCTGACTTCACAAACGACTTATACGAAACGTCTGAGAAATTCATCAGCTCGTCCTCAAGCTCCAGCGCAAATCCCTCCATCTGGTCCACAAACGCCTGCGACTGTTTTAAAGCAAACCGTTCTGCGGCTTTTGGATCCCGCATCTCCTGCTCAATCTGATCACAGCGGTCCTCACAGTCCGCCGCCGTGTCCTGTAATTTGCGGTAAGCAAAGAGATCAAAACTCATCTCCTGAATATTCTCCTCACCGAGTTCCGGCAGAATATGTGAAATATAATCCGAAAATACCCCTGTTCGGCGATAAAATCAGAATATTCGAAGACTTCAGATTCTGTCTGTCATGATACAAAAGGTAGGCAATCCGATGCAGCGCCACCGATGTCTTGCCGCTTCCCGCCGCTCCCTGAATTACCAGAATCCGGTCCTTTGTATTGCGGATGATCGCATTCTGTTCCTTCTGAATTGTGCGGATAATATTCTTCAGCTGTACCTCGCCGTTGCTGCCAAGCTCCGCCTTTAAAATATCATCATCAATTTTCACATCACTCTCAAATCCGTAAATCATCTTTCCATCCCGGATCTTATACTGCCACTTGGAACAGATTTCCCCTGTCATCTCGCCGCCCGGCGCCAGATAGAAGCCGGCCCGCGGTCAAAATCGTAGAAAAGACCGCTGACCGGGCTTCTCCAGTCGTAAATCAGCGGCAGCTCGCCCGGCCGCTCCGCAAAATTGCCGATGCCGATATAGAAAATTTCCGGCTCATCATCCCCGTCATAGCAGAAATCCACACGCCCGAAGAACGGAGAATCCAGCATTTTCCGGAAGCGGCTCCGCAGAAGAAGCTGCTCTGCTGCTGGATTCGCATTCACCTGATGCAGCAGCGCCTGCTGATTGTCGTAATCCTCATATCCGTACTGGTCCATCTCGGTATAGTTCTGCCAGTAATAATCGTGCATATTTTTCAATCTCTTTCTGTCCGTCCAGCAGAGACTGGCTGATCTCGGCAAGACGCGCCTGCAGCTTTTCCAGCACAAAAGAAAGATATTCCTGTCCGTTTTTCTGGTCTGTCATAAAAGGAAACCTCCTCTTAAAAATATAATGTCGAGTGCCGGAAAACCCGGCTGATCTTATCAGTATAGCAGACAGGCACGTTTCCTGCAATTCAGACATAAAATAAAGAAAAATCCCCTTTGAGGTGCCGCTTTTCTTGGAACCCTTTTAAAACCACTGTCTGCACAGGAAGAAAAAAAGCTGTCTGGATGCGTATCAGAGGGCGATACAAAAGCCAGAGACATTCTGGTCGAGCGGAATCTGCGCCTGGTCGCGCACGTTGTGAAAAAAGTATCAGGGCCTGCCCGATGATCTCGACGATCTGATTTCCATTGGAACGATCGGCCTCATCAAGGCGGTGATGACATATGATTCGAAAAAGGAAACCGGCTGGCCGCATACGCCGCCCGCTGTATTGATAATGAGCTGCTGATGTATCTTCGGAGCAAAAGAAAACGGCACGGGAATTTCCCTACGAGCCGATCGGAACCGACAAGGAGGAAATGAGATCCATCTGCTCGACATCGTGGAGGGCGGCGGGGAGGATATCGCGGAACAGTACAACCGGAAAGAGGACGCGGTGCGGCTGTATTGTTATCTGGATTCGGAATTAAAAGAGCAGAAAAACAGGTGCTTCTTCTCCGGTACGGCCTTGGCGGAAAAGCAGAATACACACAGAAACAGGTCGCTGCCCGGCTCGGCATCAGCCGTTCGTACGTGTCGCGGATCGAGAAGAATGCAATTGAAAAGTTGCGGTTACGGTTTGCCGCTTCGTAAATGCTTGACATTTCAAACGGACTGCTTCTATAATAAAAAGGGTAAAGGAAATCAGGTGCAGAAAAGGTTTCCTTATCCTTACTTTTTCGAACAAAAATCAAAGATAATATCTTCCCGGTGTTCTTGCCGGACATTTTCCCAAAATGAAAAATAAATAGGAACTATACGACCTGCTACTGAAAGAAAAGGAGGTTTTCTTTGTATTGCAGTGTATTATCAGCCACCGTCTCGGGCATGGAGATGATTCCGGTGCAGGTGGAGGCGGATGTCAGTGACGGCATGCCGCAGTTTACGATGGTCGGCTACGTGAGTGCCCAGGTAAAGGAGGCGCAGGACCGCGTGCGGACAGCCCTCAAAAACATGGGAATTTCCTGCCGCCGAAACGAATTACGATTAATTTATCCCCGGCGGACGTCCGAAAAAGAAGGATCGCGTTTCGATCTTCCGATTGCAGCGGGCGTTCTGATGACGCTCGGCCGGATTCCGCCCGGGTCACTCCGGAAAACGATGGTGCTCGGCGAACTCGGCCTTGACGGCCATGTGCAGGAGATCAGCGGTGTATTTCCGGCAGCGGCGAAGGCGCGGGAGCTTGGATGCACAACGCTTCTTGTTCCGGCCGGAAATGCCGCGGAAGGGGTCTGGTCGGCGGGCTTCACGTCGTTGGAATCCAGAATTTACAGGAGCTTTTGAACTACTGCTGTGAAGGGAAAATGCCGTCGCTTCCGTCTATAGAAAATCAAAAGAAGGAGGACGGAAAAGAGCCGGACTTTTCCGAAGTGCAGGGCCAGACGGCGGCGCGGCGGGCGGCGCTCATCGCTGCGGCCGGATTTCACAATCTGCTGATGCTGGGGCCGCCGGGCAGCGGAAAATCCATGATTGCAAGGCGGATTCCGACGATCATGCCTCCGATGTCTGAGGAGGAGCAGATGGAAGTAACGCGGATCTACAGCATCGCCGGAATGCTTGCCAAAGGAGGGTGTCCGCCGGGAGCGGCCCTTCCGTGCTCCGCATCACACGATGTCGCCGCAGGCTCTTGCAGGCGGCGGAAAACAGCCGTCCCCGGGCGAAATTACGCTGGCACACCGCGGCGTTCTCTTCCTTGATGAACTCCCGGAGATGACGCGCACAACCATTGAGATCCTGCGCCAGCCGCTCGAGGAGCACCGGATTGTGATTTCACGTGTCAGCGGAAACTATGTGTTCCCGGCGTCATTTCTGATGGTGGCGGCAATGAACCCCTGCCCCTGCGGCTTTTACCCCGACTTATCGCGCTGTACCTGCGCACCCGGCGACATCAGCCGGTATCTCTCGAGAGTCAGCCAGCCGTTCCTCGACCGCATGGATCTCTGCGTGCAGGTGGAAGCACTTCTCCTACGAGGATCTGCACGGCGAGGAGCGGTGCGAATCCTCGGCCAGGATGCGGGGGAAAAAGCGACGGCAGCGGCGGAAATTCAGGCGGCGCGCTACCGGCAGGAGTCGATTCATTTCAATAGCGAACTGAAAGCAGGCCAGATCGAGAAATACTGTATCCTGGAAAAGGCAGCGGAAGAGCTTTTAGAGGATGCCTTCCGCCGCCTGCGCCTCAGCGCGCGTTCCTACCACGGGATTATCCGCACCGCGCGGACAATTGCGGATCTGGACGGGGCGGTCAAAATCGGCGTGCCGCATATCAGCGAGGCGATCTGCTTTCGGAGCGCCGACAAAAGTATATGGAGGATCTGACGTATGGCGATGGAAATCTTTACAGTCGGCCGCGGGCAGGAGGGCTATCGGAGCGGCTTATGCCGTTCGCGGACATGCCGTCCCGCCTTTTCGTGCAGGGCGCGCTGCCGGCGGATGAGCAGAAAACAGCGGCGATTGTGGGGCGCGCGGATATGTACGGCGTACGGAAGAGCCAGGCGGCCTTTTTCGCGCAGGTGCTGGCGGCAAACGGCGTGGCGGTGATCAGCGGACTGGCGTGCGGAATCGACGCGGCGGCGCACGAGGGGGCACTGCGCGGAAAGGGAAAGACGTTTGCCGTGCTTGGCTGCGGCGTGGATATCTGCTATCCGAGACAGAATTACCCGCTGATGCGACGGATGCTGGAAAAACGGAGGCGGTGTCTTAAGCGAGTTTCCACCGGGCGCAGAGCCGCTTCCGTGGCATTTCCCGATCCGCAACCGCGTGATCAGTGCGCTGGCAGATGTCGTTCTGGTAATTGAGGCAAAAAGAAGAGCGGCTCGCTCATTACGGCGGACTACGCGCTGGAGCAGGGAAAAACGGTATTTGCCCTGCCCGGACGGACAACGGATGCGACAAGCCGCGGCTGCAACCGCCTGATCGCGCAGGGAGCGGAAATTGCGATTTCACCCGAAACGATTCTCGAGGAGCTGGGCGTGAAAAAGGCCGGGACAAAAGAGCCGCACCGCGTCCGCGCTATGGAAAAAGAGGCGGAAATGGTTCTGAAAACACTCGCGGCAGAACCGCAGAATCTTGCACAGCTTGCCGGCAGCACCGGAATCCCGCTGCAGGAGCTGACCGGCATTCTGCTGGCACTCGAAATTGACGGCGTTATTGCGGAAAATCCGCCGGGCGTGTACATGGCGTTATTGTAAAGGGACGAGGAAAAGAAAGGTTTTGTGATATTCCGCCCGGTGCACAATTATAATAGAAGAAAAAGAAAAAAGGGGGGCTCTTCTGCGCCGCGTGCATGTCTGAAAAGGAAAAAGAAAAGAAAAAATCAGGAAAAATCGTTAAAAAATAGAAAAAAATCCTGTTATTTTGTCGGGAAACATCGAAAAAATGGTACATTTAAAAATGGAAAACACTTGCAAGAAAAAACTTTTTTGGTGTATAGTCAGTGGAAGTTACGACTAATTTAGGAATTATTCTGGAATTTGTAATGATGCAGAACTATGCGATATGAAAAACGCAATATAGATCTGGACAGTTATAAAAATATGTATTCAGGAGGCATCAGAGGGTGGCAAAATATCTTGTAATAGTGGAATCACCGGCAAAAGTCAAGACGGTGAAAAAGTATCTCGGGGCAAATTACGAAGTTGCAGCATCTATGGGCCATGTGCGCGATCTGCCGAAAAGCCGGCTTGGAATTGATGTAGAACATGACTTTGAACAAAATATATCACCATCCGCGGAAAAGGAGAGCTTCTGGCATCTCTTCGAAAAGCCGCAAAAAAAGCAGATAAAGTTTATCTCGCAACTGACCCTGACCGCGAGGGAGAGGCAATTTCCTGGCATCTGTCGATTGCGCTGAATCTCGATGAGAACAAGATGCGCCGCATCACCTTCAACGAGATCACAAAATCAGCAGTCAAAGCGTCGATCAAACAGGCACGCGACATCGATATGAACCTGGTGGACGAGCAGCAGGCGCGCCGCTGCCTCGACCGTATGGTAGGTTATGAAATCAGCCCATTGTTATGGAAGAAAATCAAACGCGGACTTTCCGCCGGCCGTGTGCAGTCCGTTGCACTGCGCATCATCGGCGACCGCGAGGATGAGATCAATGCGTTCATTCCGAAAGAATACTGGACACTGGAAGCAGATCTGAAAATTCCAGGCGAGAAGAAACCGCTCGTCGCAAAATTCCACGGCAAAGGCAGTGAAAAGATGGCGGTCGAGACGAAAGAGCAGCTCGATGAAATCTTAAAGGGACTGGAAAATGAGACCTTTACCGTATCCGAAGTGAAAAAGGAGGAGAGCGTTCCAAGAAAGCGCCGCTTCCGTTCACCACGAGTACCCTGCAGCAGGAAGCATCGAAGGTGCTGAACTTCTCCACGCAGAAGACGATGCGTCTGGCGCAGCAGCTCTACGAGGGCGTGGAAGTAAAAGGAAAGGGAACGATCGCTCTGATTTCCTATCTGCGTACCGATTCTACACGAATCAGCGAGGAGGCCGATGCGGCAGCACGTTCCTTTATCCAGGAGCAGTACGGCACAAAATATACCGCAAGCGGGGACACGACGGAGAATAAAACAGCAAGGCACAGGATGCGCACGAGGCCATCCGTCCGACCGATGTGACGAATACACCGGTAATGGTAAAAGAATCCCTGCCAAAGAGATCTGTTCCGCCTGTATCAGCTGATCTGGAAACGCTTTTGTGGCAAGCCGCATGCAGCCAGCCGTCTATGAGACAATTTCCGCACGGATCAATGCAGGAGAGTATCTCTTTACAGCAGCTTCCTCCCGTCTGGCATTTGATGGTTTCATGTCCGTTTACACCGATCCGGATGAGGAAAAGAAAGAGAAAACGCCGCTGTCCGGAGCCTGGAGGCAGGAACGAAGCTGGCACTGGAAAAGATGGATCCGCAGCAGCACTTCACACAGCCGCCGGCACACTACACCGAGGCATCCCTTGTCAAAACACTTGAGGGAACTCGGCATCGGCCGTCCAAGTACGTATGCGCCGACCATCACAACGATCATCAACCGCCGTTACGTGGCAAAGGAGAACAAGAACCTTTACATGACAGAGCTCGGCGAGGTGGTCAACAACATGATGAAAGATGCATTTCCAAGTATCGTGGATGTCAACTTTACGGCAACGATGGAAGCTTTGCTCGACAGGGTTGGAGATGGAAGTGTTCCGTGGAAGACAGTAGTCGAGAACTTCTGGCCGGATCTCTATGAGGCGGTCACAGAGGCAGAAAAAAGAACCTCGAAGAAGTTAAGGTAGAGGATGAGGTGACAGATGTCATCTGCGAGAACTGCGGCCGCAACATGGTGGTCAAATACGGACCGCACGGAAAATTCCTCGCCTGCCCGGGATTCCCGGACTGCCGCAATACGAAGCCGTATCTGGAGAAGATCGGTGTTCCGTGTCCGAAGTGCGGAAAAGAAGTGATCCTGCGCAAGACGAAAAAGGACGGAAATATTATGGATGCGAAAACAATCCGGAATGCGATTTCATGTCCTGGCAGAAACCGTCTGCCAAGAAATGCCCGCAGTGCGGCGGCTATATGCTGGAAAAAGGCAATAAGCTGGTCTGCGCGGACGAGCAGTGCGGCTATGTAGAAGCACGCGAAAAGAAAGACGAAGACTGAGAATGACAAAGCGGTCTGTACTGGTGAAAAACTGGTGCAGGCCGTTTTGTTTGCTTATCGCGGCGGAAAAACAGGAAGATCTGAAAAAATTTAGCATGAATTTTTATAAAATTTATAGGTTTCTGAAAAATATATTGATTTCCGGAAAACTACATGATAGAATGAGCTTAGTTTTAAGGGTTGTCTGAAAAAGGCATCAGTGTGCATTTTTTTCGGCGGATACGCCAAAAAAATGCAGAAAATAAAGAAAGGAGAAGAACATGAGCGTACAACTGCTGGATAAAAACCAGAAAATCAACAAACTGCTTCATAACAATCACTCCACGAAGGTCGTGTTCAACGATATCTGTGAAGTCCTGATGGAAACGTTAAGTTCCAATATCCTGGTGATCAGTAAAAAGGAAAAGTGCTGGGCATCAGCCTTTGCCCGGGCGTGGAAGAAATTACGGAGCTGATCGAGGATAAGGTGGGCGGTTATGTCGATGCCGCATTAAACGAGCGTCTCCTCGGCGTACTCTCCACAAAAGAGAACGTCAATTTACAGACCCTCGGCTTTGAGCGGCCTGGTGTAGAGCGCTACACCGCAATTATCTGCCCGATCGAGATCGCCGGAGAACGCCTTGGTACCGTATTTATGTACCGCTGCACCCGCAGTACGATATCGACGATATCATCGTCAGTGAGTACGGCACAACCGTTGTCGGACTGGAAATGATGCGTTCCGTCAACGAGGAAAATGTGGAGGAAAACCGCAAGGTTCAGGTGGTTAAATCCGCATTCAACACGTTGTCCTTCTCCGAACTGGAAGCCATCATCCATATCTTTGATGAACTGAACGGGGATGAGGGCATTCTGGTTGCAAGCAAAATTGCAGACCGCGTCGGCATCACAAGATCCGTCATCGTAAATGCCCTCCGCAAATTCAGAGAGAGCGCAGGCGTCATTGAGTCCCGTTCCAGCGGTATGAAGGGAACGTATATTAAGGTATTAAATGATTATATCTTTGATGAACTCGACGAGATCAAAGCAAGAAAGAACCTGAAAGGAAAGGGCGATGCCCATCCGGACGAGGCGAAAAAATAAAAAAGTGGAATGTAGAAAAGAATCGGAGCCGTTTGAGAATGGCGCCGTTTCTTTTTGTGCAAAAGCATTCGGGGAGCGGAAAAAATGGTATCATTCCGTTTTTAGGAATAAACTATAATTAGATTCTAAAGAGAGTATAAAATATGAAAAAATTGCCAAAATAAGAAAAAAAACGAGGAAATAAGAGAAATTAAGAGTTATCACGAGAGAAAAAAGAGAATTACAAAATTCATGCATTTGCGAAATGAGGTGGAAAACACTATAGTAAGAACCATCAAGTAGCACTCGAATGAACTGAGTGCTAATAAATAAAACTGAATGAAATCTTGAAGGAGGAAACATAAATGAAGTTAGTACCTTTTAGGTGACAGAGTTGTATTAAAAGAGTTAAAAGCAGAGGAAACCACAAAATCCGGTATCGTACTTCCGGGACAGGCACAGGAGAAACCGCAGCAGGCTGAGGTTATCGCAGTAGGACCTGGGAAAAGTAGAAGACGGCAAAAAGAAAAAAATGGAAGTTGCAGTCGGAGATCAGGTAATCTATTCCAAATATGCAGGAACCAACGTCAAACTGGAAGATGAAGAGTACATCATCGTAAAACAGGATGACATTCTGGCAGTTGTAAAATAAAGAATAATCAAGTAAAAATCAGGAGGCATGACAATCATGGCAAAAGAGATCAAATATGGAGCAGAGGCAAGAAACGCTCTTCAGAATGGTGTAAACCAGTTTGCAGATACCGTACGTGTAACCCTTGGACCAAAAGGAAGAAACATAGTACTTGACAAACAGTTTGGTGCTCCGCTCATCACAAACGATGGTGTTACGATCGCAAAAGAGATCGAACTGGAAGACGGATTCGAAAACATGGGCGCACAGCTCATCAAAGAAGTTGCATCCAAGACAAACGATGTAGCTGGTGATGGTACTACAACAGCAACTGTTCTGGCACAGGCTATGGAAAACGAAGGTATGAAGAACCTGGCAGCAGGCGCTAACCCGATCGTTCTTCGTAAGGGAATGAAGAAAGCAACCGATAAAGCTGTTCAGATCCTTGCAGAGATGAGCCAGCCGGTAGCAGGCAAAGAGCAGATTGCAAAAGTTGCAGCTGTTTCTTCCGGAAGCGAAGAAGTAGGCCAGATGGTAGCTGACGCTATGGAAAAAAGTTTCCAAAGACGGCGTTATCACCATCGAGGAGTCCAAGACCATGAAGACCGAGCTGGGTCTGGTAGAAGGTATGCAGTTCGACCGTGGATATCTTTCGCTTACATGTGCACAGATATGGAGAAAATGGAAGCCGTTCTCGACAATCCATATATCCTGATTACCGATAAGAAACTGTCCAACATTCAGGAAGTTCTTCCGCTGCTGGAGCAGATCGTACAGAGCGGCGCAAGACTGCTGATCATCGCTGAGGACGTAGAGGGCGAGGCTCTCCAGACACTCGTGATCAACAAACTGCGCGGAACCTTCACCGTTGTAGGTGTCAAGGCTCCGGGTTACGGCGATAGAAGAAAAGAAATGTTAAAGGATATCGCAATCCTGACTGGCGGCCAGGTGATCTCCGAGGAAGTTGGTCTGGAATTAAAAGACGCTACTCTGGAAATGCTCGGACGTGCAAAATCTGTTAAAGTTCAGAAAGAGAACACCGTTATCGTTGACGGTGCCGGCGCAAAAGATGCCATCGCAGCAAGAATCGGCCCAGATCAAGATCCCAGATCGCAGGAGACCACTTCTGAGTTCGACAAAGAGAAACTGCAGGAGAGACTGGCTAAAACTGGCAGGCGGCGTAGCTGTTATCCGTGTAGGTGCAGCAACCGAGACCGAAATGAAAGAAGAAAAACTCCGTATGGAGGATGCACTGTCTGCAGCGAGAGCAGCAGTTGAGGAAGGTATCATCGCAGGCGGCGGTTCCGCATACATCCATGTAACAACACAGCTTGCAGAGCTGATTGACAGCCTGGACGGCGACGAGAAGATCGGTGCAAGAATCGTACAGAAAGCACTCGAGGCTCCTCTGTTCCCAACATCGTAACAAACGCAGGTCTGGAAGGCGCTGTTGTGATCAACAAAGTAAAAAGAGTCCAAAGTAGGTGTTGGATTTGATGCATACAACGAAGAGTATGTAGACATGATCCAGGCTGGTATCCTTGATCCGGTTAAGGTTACCAGAAGCGCACTGCAGAACGCTACCAGCGTTTCCGCAACCCTGCTGACCACCGAGTCCGTAGTTTCCACCATCAAAGAGCCGGCTCCGGCTATGCCGGCAGGCGCAGACGGCGGAATGGGAATGATGTAATTTCCGGGATAAAATGTCTGGTAAAACAAAATAAGAAAACCGGCTGGCAAAGACCGTGGCGGAACATGGGTTCCGAAGTCCTGTCTTTGCCGGCCGATTTTTTAGTGGAAAGTTTTTCTTCCATTTCGCATGGCTCTGAATCGTTACAAAAAATTTCAGAAAGTTTTCATGCTTTCGCCGGGCGGCGTATATGGACGCTTCCGGCGTTTTATGCTATACTGATTTGTAGGATGTTGGGGAAATACAACAAAGGAGAAGAAACACATGGCAAGTCGTTATGAATCCGACATGACAAGGAAGGAGAAGATGCAGCTCGAAAAAAGAAAAGCTGTCGAAAATGAATTTTAAAGAGAAACTGGCCTATATCTGGGAATACTACAAGGCTGTCATTTTTCGGCATCATCGCTGTTATCTTCATCATCGGCACGATTGTGAATATCCATGAAAATGCGAAGTATTATGACCTCGTGAGCATTGCCGTAGTGGATTACGCAGGACTGCAGGATGTAAGTCCGATCGAGGAGGACCTAAAAGAAGCGCTCGGAACCGGAGATAAGTACGAAAAGGTAAGCATCGATACAAGCTACAGCTTCGGTGAAAACCTGGAAAACGCGGATTACAACACGCTGATGAAATTCACAGCCGTGATTGCCGCACAGAGCATGGATGTTCTGATCTGTTCACAGGCCGTGTACGACAACTACAGCAAAGACGATTATTTTCTGGATCTGTCCACACTGTTTGACGAAGCGACGTGTGAAAGTACGGGATAAAGGCGGGAGATACCTGCCTCGACATTTCCAAATTGAAAAAGTACCAGGATATGGGCCTTACGTACTATGAGCCGTGTTATCTGACCGTGTTGGTCAATACAAAGAACGCGGACAATGTAGCAAAACTGATCGAATATCTTGAGGAGGATGGAGTAAATGAGTGATCTTTACACAGAAGTGCTGGTGAAAAAACAGCAGACAGGAAAAAGACAAGGTGATCAAAGGAGTTCTGATCTTCTTTACCGTTCTTTTTTGCAGCCGCAGGAATTATGATGAATCCGCTGATTCTGCTTCTTGCGCTGGTACTTGGAATCGTAGACTATATTTTTTATCCCGAAGCTTTCGGTAGAGTTTGAGCATTGTATCGTCAACGGCGAGCTCGACATCGACCGTATCTATTCGCAGTCAAGAAGAAAAAGAGCCGCAAGCTATGAGCTTTCCAACATGGAAATCCTGGCTCCGTACCAGTCCCATCAGCTTGATTCCTACCATCTCCAAGGACAATGCCATGCAGATGGTGATCTTCGAGCCGGATGAAGTGATGTTAAAAGATATCCGCAACCGCGCACCAAGAAAAGTATTTATGGATTGACAGCTTTTTTGTTTTGTGTTAAATTAGGTGATAAATCAAAAAGACTTAAGAAGAAAGGAAGAAATGAAAATGGGTACAATTATTGGTGATGGTATTACCTTCGATGATGTGCTTCTGGTTCCGCAGTATTCTGAAGTAACCCCAAACATGGTAGATCTGACTACGCATCTGACCAAGAAGATCAAGCTGAACATCCCGATGATGAGCGCCGGCATGGATACGGTTACAGAACACCGTATGGCAATTGCCATGGCACGTCAGGGAGGAATCGGTATTATTCACAAGAATATGTCGATTGAGCAGCAGGCAGAAGAAGTAGACAAAGTAAAACGTTCTGAGAACGGTGTTATCACCGATCCGTTTTATCTGTCTCCGGAGCACACCCTGGAAGATGCCAATAATCTGATGGCAAAATTCCGTATTTCCGGTGTCCCGATTACCGAGAACGGAAAACTGGTTGGTATTATTACAAACCGTGATTTGAAGTTTGAAACTGATTTCACCAAGAAAATCAAAGAGTCCATGACCAGCGAAAACCTGATCACTGCAAAAGTAGGCGTTACGCTGGACGAGGCAAAAGCAATACTTGCAAAATCCAGAAAAGAAAAACTTCCGATTGTCGATGACGATTTCAACCTCAAAGGTCTGATCACCATCAAAGATATCGAGAAAACCATCAAGTACCCATTGTCCGCCAAGGATGAGCAGGGACGTCTGCTCTGCGGTGCCGCAGTCGGCATCACGGCAAACGTGCTGGATCGTGTCGATGCGCTGGTAAAAGCACACGTAGACGTGATCGTTCATCGACTCCGCTCACGGACATTCCGCAAATATCTTCAAAACACTTCGCCTCATCAAAGAGCATTATCCGGATCTGCAGGTAATCGCCGGAAACGTGGCAACCGGCAGAGGCAACAAAGACCTGATCGCAGGCCGGAGCAGACGCTGTTAAAGTCGGGATCGGCCCGGGATCCATTTGTACGACTCGTGTTGTTGCCGGAATCGGTGTACCGCAGGTTACAGCCGTTATGGACTGCTATGAAGTCAGCAAAAAGTACCGGAACCCGATCATTGCCGATGGCGGTATCAAGTATTCGGAGATATGACAAAAGCTATCGCAGCCGGTGCCAATGTCTGCATGATGGGAAGCATCTTCGCAGGATGCGATGAGAGCCCGGGAGATTTCGAACTGTTCCAGGGAAGAAAATACAAAGTATACCGCGGCATGGGTTCCATCGCGGCGATGGAGAACGGCAGCAAGGATCGTTACTTCCAGAGCGATGCGAAGAAACTCGTTCCGGAGGGTGTAGAAGGACGTGTAGCATACAAAGGGCCTCGTAGAGGACACTGTATTCCAGCTGATCGGCGGACTTCGTTCCGGTATGGGCTACTGCGGAGCGAAAGATGTTGAGACCTTAAAGGAGACCGGAAAATTTGTGAAGATTTCCGCAGCATCCTTAAAAGAGAGCCATCCGCATGATATCCACATCACAAAAGAGGCTCCGAACTACAGCGTGGACGATAAATAAGAATTGCAGAACCGGGATTCACTTTCTAAGAGCTGTTTTTATTCAGATGAAAAATCAGGCGAAAAAAATCCTCGTTGGGAAAATCAGTTTCAGGAGAAATGATTTTTCCAACGGGGATTTTTCGTTATCCAATATTTTTAGTAATAGTAACGCCGTCTGCGCCGCTTTCTTTTTTTCGTATTTCCGCCGAGTGCAATCCAGCAGAACAGCCGTACAAACGTGATGCCGAAGAGAACGCCGATGCTGTCGATGCCGACGTCCTTTACCGACGGGCCGCGGTTGGCGACCATCGTCTGGTGGAACTCATCGCTCGCGGCAAAGGCGACACAGAGGATGCCGGCAAGAAATGTGAGCGCGAAGCCGCGCAGGCCGTAGACGTAGAGCGGAAGCGAAACACAGATTGCAAGCAGACAGTACTCTGTCATATGAGCCAGCTTCCGCACCGGGTACTGATACTCGTCAGCCAGTTCCTGGATCTTCTCATCATCCCATCCGCGGTCCATGACGTGGTCGATCGTGATGAAAATGCCGCGTGCCACCTTTTCACTGAGATGTGAGGATTCCGTTCCGTTCTGGGAAGAGAAGGAGAAAATCATCGACATCATCAGAATCGCCGGGATGAAGGAAAACGGTTTTAACAGTGCAATTACAATTCGATTCATAAAATACCTCCAGTAAAACAAAGCAGGTCAGATCGGAAACTTTTTATGCGGTATGCTCGCGGATTCTGGCAATCGCAGAAAAGATCAGGAATGCCAGCAGGTTCACGATTACGACCGTCGCTCCGGCAGGGGAGGACAGGAAAACGAGAGGGACATGCCAAGAAGGAAGCATACCACGGAAAGAACCGCGGAGCAGATTACCACGCTCTGGAAGGTATGGCAGAGACGCATCGAGGTCAGTGCCGGGAAAATCAGCAGGCTGGAGATCAGAAGTGCGCCCATCATGCGCATGCCGAGGACGGTGGTGATGGCGGTTAAGAATGCCAGCAGCATGTTGTAAAGCTCTGCGCGGACACCGGTTGCTTTGGCAAATGTCTCGTCGAAAGTGACGGCAAAAATACGGTTGTAATACAGAACGAACAGGAGCAGCACGACAATGGAGAGCACCACGGAGAGAACGACGTCCTCATCACTCATCGCAAGGATGCTGCCGAACATGTAGTTATTCACATCGGTGTTCATGCCGCTCGACCACGAAACCGTGATGACACCGATCGCAAGCGCAGAGCTTGAAATCAGGCCGATGGCGGCGTCGCCTTTGATCTTGCTGGATTCGTTCATGCGGAGCAGCAGAAAGGCGGCAAGCACGACGACAGGGATTGTGAAGGCAAGCGGAGCAAAACCGAGTGCCGTTGCAATCGCAAGAGAGCCGAATCCGACATGGGAGAGGCCGTCGCCGATCATGGAGTAGCGCTTTAACACGAGGCTGACGCCAAGCAGTGCGGCACACAAAGAGACGAGAATGCCGACCACAAGGGCACGCTGCATAAACGGATAAGAAAGCATTTTCAGCAGATTCGAAATCATAAGTCAGCACCTCCTAAAAACTGTTTTCCCGCCTCGGTTTTCAGATACTCGTTCGTCGGACCGAAGAAGACCTGCTTCTGGTCGAGCTGGAGAATGTGCGTTGCGTCCGGCAGAATATTGCGAATATCGTGGGAAACCATGATGATCGTAACGTTCTGCTCGCGGTTGATGCGGCGGATGAGCTGGTACATTTCGTTTGTCATGACCGGGTCAAGGCCAGTGACCGGCTCGTCGAGGAGCAGCAGTTTCTTTGTGGCGCAAAGCGCACGAGCGAGAAGCACCGCTGCTGCTGGCCGCCGGAGAGATCACGGTAGCATCGTTTCTTTAATGAAAGGAGGTCGAGAAGCTCCATATTGCGGAGCGCGTCCTCTTTGTCTGCCTTTTGTGTAAAACGGCGGGAAATGCGGGTGGTTCTGCCGGCCGGACAGCACGACTTCCCAGACGCTCGCCGGGAAATCCTTTTGTGCGGCGGTCTGCTGCGGCAGATAGCCAATCTCGCTTGGATGAAGCCCGTCGCCGGTTGTGATCGAGCCGGTGGACGGATTTTTTAAAGTGAAGCAGTCCCTTGATCAGAGTACTTTTTTCCGGAACCGTTCTCGCCCACAATACAGAGGTAGGAGCCGGCTTCCAGGGCAAAGTTGACATCGGTCAGGACCGGGATGCCCTCGTAGGAGAAGGTGACATCACTGCAGGTAAGTAGAGCCATTTAGTTTAAAGCCTCCTTTAATGCGGAAACGTTCTGTTCCATGAGGGGAGAGATACGTAGCGCCGCTTTCAATCATCTTTGGATACATTGTGACAGGAATGAAGCAGCAGCTTTTTTCGCGCCGGTCGCCTCACAGATGGAGTCCGTCATTTGTTCATTGGACAGCTCGGTGTGGAAAACGACGGGAATCTGTTCTTCCTTGATTTTATCAATTAAAAAGAAAGGGTTTTGGCACTTGCCTCGGTTCGAGCAGCCCGGGAAACGCCGCGTAGTAGTCGAGGCCGTAAACGGTCGCCGAAAACAATGGTATGGCGGCTTGCAATTGCGGTGACATCGGAAAATTCCTCATCGAGGGAGGCAAAGCGAAGCAAGATACGAGGCGGTGTTTGCCTGGTATTCATCCGCATGCTCGGGTCGAGGCGGCAGAGGGAATCGCAGAGTTTCTGGACAATCCGCATCGCATTTTTCGGCGAGGTCAGACGTGCTCGTCCTGTTCGCCGTGAGGATTCGTGCGCATGATCATGGGAAGATTCGTCGTGTATTCTCGTCCTCATGGTCGTGTACATCCTCGTGATCTGCATCTTCGTCCTCATGGTCGTGCGCATCCTCGTCCTCATGATCGTGTGCGTGGCCGTGGGTCTCCATTCCCTCGACGGTTTCCTCGGCAACGGTGTCAACGCAGTCCATCAGCGTCACTACCTCTTTGTTCGAGGTATCGACAGAATCAAGGATTGTCTCGACCCAGGCATCGGAATCGCCGCCGACGTAGACGAAGAGATCACATTCGGAAACCGTAATCATATCGCCCGGTGTCGGTTCAAACGAGTGACTTTCCGCACCCGGGGAAAGCAGCATGTGGAGATCGAGATGATCGCCGCCGATGGCGCGCAGAAAATCATACTGCGGAAAAATCGTAGCCACGGCGGAGAGTTTCGTGTTCTCCTGGGAATCCGCCGTCTCTTTTGAGGATCCCGCACAGCCCGTCAGAAGAAGGAGGGCAGGAAGGAGGAGAAGGCGTAACGTTTTTTGAAAAAAATGTCATGATACTCCTTTCTGAAAGAAAACACGGAGGCATTCGAAAAAGCTCCGTATCAGACTGTTTCGTGACAAATGCCGCAGGAGTGGGAAGCGGCAGACGGGAACAAATGTCCCCGAAAAAGATCAGTTATCATCATATAGCAGGGAGGATTCATTTGTCAAGGAAAGGAAAACTAGTTATAGAAAAGAGGGAAAAAACTGCCTTTCCTGTAAAAAAGAAAGGCAGTTTTGAGAAAATTTCTTGATTTTAGGATACCCGGCGGAACTGTGCCTGGTAGAGCTGGTAGTACGCGCCCTGCTTTGCCATCAGTTCGTCGTGGGTTCCCTGCTCGAAAATCTTTCCGTGGTCGATCACAAAAATCCGGTCCGCATTTTTAATAGTAGAAAGACGGTGCGCAATGATGAACGAGGTACGGCCCTTCAACAGGCTTTCGATTCCCTGCTGCACCTGAATTTCTGTCTGTGTGTCGATGCTGGACGTCGCCTCGTCGAGAATCAGAATCCGCGGATCGGACACCATCGTTCTGGCAAAGGCGAAGCTGGCGCTGGCCGTTGGAAAGACGGGCACCGCGCTCGCTGATCTCGGTGTCATAGCCGTCCGGCAGCTCTATGATAAAGTCATGGGCATGCACGGCCTTTGCGGCGGCAATGATTTCTTCCTCCGTGGCATCGAGCTTTCCATACGCAATGTTGTCGCGGATCGTGCCGGAGAAGAGAAAGTTGTCCTGTGTCATCACGCCCATCTGGGCACGCAGGCTGTTGATGGAGACATCCGTCAGGCTGTGGCCGTCGCCGCGGACCGTTCCCGAAGTAATATTGTAGAAACGGCTGATCAGATTGACAATGGTCGTCTTTCCAGCGCCGGGCGGGCCGACGAGTGCGATTGTCTCACCGGGAGCCGCTGTAACGCTGACATCTTTTAAAACCAGCGTGTCCGGATCATCGGAGTAGGCAAAGCTGACGTGGTCGAACGTTACTTCTCCTTTGATCGGCGGCAGTTCTGTGACGCCAGGCTTGTCGGCAACCTCCGCCGGCGTGTCGAGGATCTCAAAGATTCGCTCCGCAGCGGAAAGGTTCGTGATCAGCTTGTTGTAAAAACCGGCCAGGTTCTGGATCGGATCCCAGAACATCGTCAGATACATCGCAAATGCCGTGAACGTACCGATCGGAACGGCATCCACGCCGAGCACGGAAATACCGATAAAATACAGAAGAAACGTTCCGATGCCCCAGGTCACCTCGATCACAGCGGAAAAACCATCCGCTAGGCGGACCGCATGGATGAAGGAGTTCTGATGCTCAAGAAGAAGCCGGTCAAACTCGCCCTGCGATTCCTGCTCTGCGGTAAAGCTCTTGATGATGCGGATACCGGAGAAGTCCTCGTGGATATACGCCGTAACATTGGAAGATTTTTTTCGGAACGTCTGCCATCTCTTGTGTGCGACGATCTGAATAAAATACATGCCGATAGCGATCAGCGGCAGCACGAGAATCGCACTTAAGGAGAGCCAGATGTTTTGATCATCATGATCACCAGAATGGCGATGATCGTGAGAATGTTCGGAATCAGCTTTGTGACACCGTCGTTCAGCACATCCTTTAACGAGTTGACATCGCCGATGATGCGCGCCAGAATCTTTCCGGCCGGGCGGGTATCGAAAAAGCTGAAGCTTAAGGTCTGGATATGCGTGTAGAGCTCGTCACGGATTTCCAGAAGAATGTTGTTGGTAATGCGCGCCATCAGAAGCATCCGCAGGCGGACACCGGCCGCGTAAACCAGGTTGATCACAACCATGAATACGCAGAGGGCAACAAGCCCACGCCAGTCTTTCTGCGCAATATTGACGTCGATGGCGTACTCCAGGAGCAGCGGGTTCACAGTGGAAATCGCGATGGTAACGGCGAGAACCACGAGAACGACGGCAACCTGGCGTTTATAATTTTTTAAGTAGGAGAAGAGGCGGCGGATGGTCGCGCTCTTTAAGACCTCTTTCTGCTCTTCATCTACTTTACTGGAATTGATAGCCATAATCGTATTGTTCCTCTCTTAACGGGTAAGTAAATACAGAAGTTGTCGGGTAACAGATTAAATTGAATTAAGCATTGGCAGGAAGTGCCTGCTCGAGGCTGCCTTTGCTTTATGGTAATCACCGTACTGAGCCTCCCAGGTGGAGTAGTACAGGCCTTTCTGTGCCATCAGACTCTCATGCGTGCCGCGCTCGGCGATGCGTCCGTGATCGAGATACAGGATCTCATCGGCATTCTGCACTGAAGAAATGCGGTGGGCAATGATGATCTTGGAAACATCTTTTTCTCGGCGAGATGGCTCTGGATTTCGTATTCGGTCTCCATATCGAGCGCCGAGGTGGAATCATCCAGTACGAGGATCGGAGCCTGTTTTGCCAGGGCGCGTGCGATGGAAAGACGCTGCTTCTGACCGCCGGAAAGTCCCATGCCGCGCTCGCCGATGACCGTTTCGTACTGATCGGAAAGGTGATCGACGAACTCGGAAGCACACGCAGCGGAGACGGCGTTATGTACCTCTTCGATTTCATTGTGCTGCGGCTGCCGAGGCGGATATTCTCAGAAATCGTGTCTTAGAACAGGAAGACGTCCTGCATGACGACGGAAGAAGTATCGCGCACGGTGCGCAGCGGCAGGGTGCGGATGTCGTGGCCGTCGAGACAGATGGAACCGTCGGTGACATCGTAAAAACGCTCGAGCAGATTGACGATGGTTGTTTTCCGGAACCCGTCATACCCATGATGCCGAGTGTGTGGCCCTGCTTTAAGGTAAAGTCGATATCCTGCAGAATCGGTGTGTCATGCAGGGAGAAATCGACGTGATGGAATTCCAGGTCACCCGGAAGTTTTGAAAGCTCCACCGGATTTTCCGGTTCTGCGATCTGCGGCTCCTCTGCGAGAATTTTGTTCAGCTTCTTGTTGGAAGCAATCGCAGAAGCGAAGCAGTTGCCGAGCCAGCCGACGTTTTCGATCGGCCAGGTGATCTTGGAGGTGTCCTCCATAAAGGCCGTTAAAACACCGAGCGTAATGCGTCCGTGGATGACACCGTAGCCGCCCGCGAGAAGGACGAGCACGCGCATCAGCTTCGTAAGAAACGAGATGGCGGGATCGTATTTCATCAGGACGCGCGCCTGATCCATGTTGAGATCGCAGTATTTCTGATTGTGTTTCCGGAATTTTTGATCTCATACGGTTCCCGTGCAAAGGATTTGACGGTGCGGACACCGGCGAGATTTTCCTGTGCAACGGTATTCATGACGGCGTTTTCCTCGCTGATCGCATCGTAGACACGGTCGAGTTCTTTTTCGAGGCGGATTGCGATGCCTGCGACGAAAGGAAGGATCGCCACGGAGACGAGTGTCAGCGGCAGATCCAGTTTGACCATACTGACCATTGCCATCATGATACAGATCAGGCCTTCTAAGATCAGCATGCCGGCAAAGCCGAGGATATCCCAGATCCGGTCGACGTCATCGCGCACGCGGGCGAGGAGTTCGCCGGTATTGTTTTTGTCAAAGTATTCCACCGAAAGCCGCTGGACGTGGCGGAACAGGTTGTCCCTCATCTGGCTGGCGACGCGGACGCTGCTGACATCGAATAAAATTCTTTAATGTACTGAAACAGGGCTTTTGCGGCACCGATCAGAAGAAAGGCGGCAAGGTATTTCCAGAGCAGTTCCATTTTGTGACCGACCAGCACGTCATCCACGATGTGCAGCGTGACAAGCGGCGCGAGCATATCGAGAAAGACACTTAAGGCCATGGAACCAAAAGCGAAAACGTAGTAGTACCAGTTCTGGAGCAGGTACTTACCGATTGGATTTTTTCTTCATGAATGTTAAAACCTCCTCATTGATGTCGTTTGGGTGTCTGGCAGAACATAGGCTTTCAAAAGCTCCGTAAGTGTGGGAACGGAACAACGGGAAACGAAAGCGAAGGCTGCGTTTGTATATAAAAGAAGGGAATCGATGCGGTAAGAAGACCGCGGAATCTGCCTGCCGGAAACGGAGCGAAGCCGGAAAGAACGGTTTCGTACTGTTTATAGCAATAAAAAAGCCGCAGTATCGACGTACCGCGCCTTCTGTGCGAAATAGCAGGCATAAAGAATGCATAGAGATTTGTTATGCAGAGTTAATGCTTACAAAAGAATTTCGAAAGAAGGGCAGCCACCTGGTTTGATCGCCATACGAAGTTTATTCTGTTTTACGCTGGATGCATAAATAAGATTGATCATAAGTGGTGTTCTCCTTTCATGATTTTTTTCTGCCGCATCTGATCGAACACGACAGCTTATGATTCTAAGCTACTCCTGTTTTCCGGATTTGTCAATTGTTATTTTCAAAAATTAAAAATAAAAGCTGCAAAAGGTATGAAAATTGCGAATTTGGGTAGCTGTTTTGGGGAATATGAGATATAATAAACGAGAGTATAAGCGGAAAAATCACAAGATAACATGTGAAACGAGGGGACAAAAAGATGGAAAAAATAATTGCAGGTCTGGTGCAGATGGATTCCGGGCCGGATATGAATGAAAATATGCGTATGGCCGAGCAGTATGTGCGGGAGGCGGCGGAACAGGGAGCGAAGCTGATTCTTTTCCCGGAGACCGCAGAATACACGGGAGCAGACATGCCGGGCCACGCAAGTGCAGTGCCGGGCTACGTCAGCCGCCGGTTTTCCAGCCTTGCCAAACGGTACGATGTCTATCTGCACTGCGGCAGCATGACGGTATGGCGCCATCCGGGGCGTCCGTCCAACACGTCGTTTCTGTTCGGACCAGATGGAGAAACGATTGCAGAATACAGCAAAATACATATGTTTGACGTAAATATTCCGGGCAGTGTCTCCTACGAAGAATCACGCGAGATCTGCCCGGGAAATGAAATTGTTCTTGCGGACACGGCGCTTGGCCTGTTCGGCATGAGCATCTGCTACGATATCCGCTTTCCGGAACAGTACCGGCTGATGGCATCCTCGGAGCAGATGCATTTCTGATAGCGGCGGATTTTACGAAAGCAACGGGAGGGCGCCACTGGGAAGCACTGCTGCGCACGCGCGCCATTGAAAACGGATGCTACGTGCTCGCCGCCAACCAGTGCGGCCAGAAAGCGCGGTTTGAGGCGTACGGCCATTCCATGATCATTGCGCCGGACGGCGAAATTCTTACGGAGGCAGATGATACCCCGCAGGTACTCATCGCAGAGCTGGATCCGGAAGTGCTGGAGCGGACAAGAAATGAAATCCGTCTCTGGAAAACAGGAGAGACGATCTTTACCGTGTAAGCTCGGGAAACGTACGGATTTATGAAGAATAAAAATGCAGGGAGGAAATAAGAAGATGGATCAGTTTATACAGTATACCCCGACGGAAGTCGTGTTCGGAAAAGAGACCGAAAACCAGGCAGGCGCTGAGGTAAAAAGAAATGGGGCGGCACAAAGGTGCTCGTCGTTTACGGAGGCGGAAGTGCAAAACGGGCGGTCTTCTGGACCGAGTGGAAGCATCTCTTGCAAAGAGGGCCTTGCCTTTGAAGAGCTTGGCGGCGTAAAACCAAACCCGAGACTTGCCCTTGCCGAGGAGGGTGTGAAAAAAGCAGTGGAAATGCAGGCAGACTTTATTCTTGCCGTCGGCGGCGGAAGCTCGATTGACACCGCAAAAGCCGTTGCACACGGAGCTGCAAATCCGGAGGAGGCACTCTGGGATATCTGGACGAAAAAAGTACCGCTGACAAAATCTCTCCCGGTAGGAGCGGTTCTGACGATACCGGCAGCCGGAAGCGAGATGAGCGATTCAGCCGTTCTGACAAACGAGGCAATCGGCAAAAGGCCGGCATCAACACGCCGTTCAACCGCTGCAAATTTGCCATCATGAACCCGGAGCTGGCAGCAACCCTGCCGAAATACCAGATTGCCTGCGGCGTAACCGACATCATGATGCACACGATGGAGCGCTATTTCATTCCGGAGAGCCAGTGCGAGATGACGGACGAGATCGCAGAGGGACTCCTCCGTACCGTAATCAAAAACGGACCGAAGGTTCTGGAAAACCCATCCGATTACAATGCGATGGCGGAAATCATGTGGTGCGGAAGCCTGTCACACAATGGACTGACGGAGTGCGGACGCGGCAAAGATTTTCGGTACATAAATTCGGCCATGCGTTAAGTGCAAAATACGATGTAGCACACGGCGCATCCCTGGCTGCAGTCTGGGGTGCCTGGGCGAAATACCAGTACGATGAGGAGACGGTTCTCTGGCGGTTTGCACGGTTTGCAGAAAAGTCTGGGGCATCACAGAGGGAAGCGATCACAAACGGGCAACGGAAGGCATTGAGCGCACAGTAGCGTTCTTCCATTCGCTCGGCATGCCGACCTCCCTGCATGAGCTTGATATTCTGAACCCGTCGGATGAGGATCTGCGTGCCCTTTCCATGGATGCAACACAGCAGGACACTGTAAAACTGTCCCGCATCCGCAAGCTGGGCGCACAGGAAGTATATGAGATTTACCAGATGGCGCGATAAAAGGAGGAAAACCAGATGGCAAAAAAGAAAATCGCAGCACTGCTGATCGCAGCGGCCGTTGCGGCAGGAGGCTGGGCGCTTCCGGCAAGGGTAAGCGCAGCAGAAAATGACGGCACGGCCGTAACCTGGCAGCAGGATGAGACGGAAAGTTCCGAGCAGAATTCGGATGAGGAAGCGGCAGTGCAGGAGCAGAGCGGTACTTCGGAAAACGAGACGCCGGCTGTTACGATTCCAGGTGAGGACAACGAACAGGAGCCGGAAGAGAAACTTCCCTGCCGGCTGGGTGAAACAGGAAGACGGAAGCTGGAAATACAGAAAAGAGGACGGCACGATGGCCGCCAGCGAGTGGATCACCCATCTGAACAGGAGATATTATCTGAATGCAGACGAAATCATGTGCACGGGTCTTTCGATGGTCAACGGAAAGCTCTATTATTTTGAGAGCTGGGGCGGAGCCGGATACAAAGGCTGGAAAAAGTCGGCGGGCATGGTACTATTCGAACGAGGACGGAAGCGTCAAAACGAATGAATGGTTCGTTCACGACAAGAGAACATACCATGTAGATGAAAACGGTGTGATGAGCACCGGACTGCAGAAGATTGACGGAACGCTCTACTACTTCGAGAGCTGGGGCGGAGCCGGATTCCAGGGCTGGAAAAAGTCGGCGGAACATGGTACTTGAATGAGGACGGAAGCCTCAGAACGAATCAGTGGTTTGTGCATGATAAAGAGCGTACCATGTAGACGCAGACGGTGTGATGAGTACCGGCTGGCAGACGATTGACGGCGTTGATTATTACTTTGAAAGCTGGGGCGGCATGCGCGTGAACGCCTGGGCGGCCAAGGGCAGTGACTGGTATTACATGGACAGCAACGGAACCCCAAAAAGGGGAAGGCTGGCTGCTGTATGACAAGAACTGGTATTATCTGAGGCAGGACGGCAAAATGATGCACAGTGAATGGCTGTGGTATGATAATAACTGGTATTACCTGCAGAGCTGGGGCGGCATGTATAAGAGCCAGTGGGTAACGATCAAAGGCGCAACGTATTACTTCCGGAGCTGGGGCGGTATTTACAAGAACGGCTGGCAGGAAGTGGACGGGAAAAACGTATTACTTCCGAAGCTGGGGAGGCATCTATAAGGATACCTACATCGACGGCTATTACGTTGATAAAACGGTGTCCGCCGGAACAGCAAAAATATCTGCGTGGCAATCGACGCAGGACACCAGAGAAGAGGAAACAGCGAGAAAGAGCCGATCGGACCGGGATCATCGACCTATAAGGCGAAGGTTGCTTCGGAACATGCGGTGTGGCAACCAGTATCAATGAGTATGAGCTGAACCTTTGCGGTATCTTTAAAGGTACGCGATATCCTTGAGGAGCGCGGCTACGATGTTTACATGATCCGCGAGACGCACGACGTCAATATCAGCAACTCGAGCGTGCAAAACTTGCCGCGCAGAACGGAGCAGACATTCTCGTGCGTGTACACGCGAACGGCGATTCGAACCAGTCGGTTTACGGAGCACTCACGATGGCACCGAGCAGCAGAAATACGTATCTTTCCGGTGATGTGATAAGCAAGAGCCAGAAGCTCTCCCAGAAGATGATCGCAGCATTCTGCAAAGACACCGGTGCGAAGAACCGCGATGTGATTTACACCGATTCCATGAGCGGCATCAACTGGAGTACCATTCCGGTCACGATCATTGAGCTTGGCTTCATGAGCAATCCTTCCGAGGACCGTTTGATGGCAACCGAGGATTACCGAAACAAGATGGCACAGGGAATTGCGGACGGAATCGACGCATATTACGAATAATCAAAAATTGGTCCACTGGACCAATTATTGATATGCCTGGCAACAAAGGGACCTGCCTGAAATGGGCGGGTCCTTTTTGCATGCAAAAAAAGAAAGCGGAGCGAGTCCGCTTTCTTTTGGGAATCCATAGGATCAGATCTTATTTGTTGTTGTTTTTCTCCAGCTCCTGCATTTTCATCGCACGAACCTTCAGCGGCAGACCGAACAGTGTGATGAATCCGTCTGCATCGTGGTGATCGTAGAGATCGCCGGTGGTGAAGGAAGCAAGAGACTCATTGTACAGGCTGTACGGAGAAGACTCGCCGGCTTTGATGATGTTGCCTTTGAACAGTTTGAATTTTACTTCGCCTGTTACGTATTTCTGGGTTACATCAACGAATGCCTGGATTGCCTCGCGCAGAGGAGTGTACCATTTTCCTTCGTAAACAACCTCAGCAAGCAGGTTTCCGAGATCTTTCTTTGTTTTCAGGGTCTCACGGTCGAGAATCAGCTCCTCTAACTGCTCATGTGCAGCCATCAGGATGGTTCCGCCAGGAGTCTCATAAACACCGCGGGATTTCATGCCGACAACACGGTTCTCAACGATATCAACAATACCGATGCCGTGTTTTTCCGCCCAGCTTGTTCAGCTCGGTGATGATTTCAGAAACTTTCATTTCTTTTCCGTTTAAGGTCTTCGGGGTACCTGCCTCGAAAGTCATGGTTACGTACTCGCCCTCGTCCGGAGCTTCTTCCGGAGGAGTGGTCAGTACGAGAAGATCGTCGTAGTTCGGCTCGTTGGACGGATCCTCAAGCTCAAGTCCCTCATGGCTGATGTGCCACAGGTTACGGTCACGGCTGTAGCTGTGCTTAGCATCAAATGGAAGGTCGATGCCGTGTGCTTTACAGTAAGCCAGCTCGTCTTCACGGGACTGCATGGTCCATACATCGGTCATTCTCCAAGGAGCGATTATCTTTGATATCGGAGCAAGGGCTTTGATGCCAAGCTCGAAACGGATCTGGTCGTTTCCTTTACCGGTAGCGCCGTGGCAGATTGCAACTGCGTTCTCTTTTCTTGCGATCTCAACGAGTTTCTTTGCGATAACCGGACGTGCCATGGAAGTACCGAGCAGGTATTTGTTCTCATAAACAGCGCCTGCTTTTACGCACGGCATGATGAAGTCTTCACTGAACTCGTCGATGACATTTCGATATATAATTTGGAAGCGCCGGAAAGTTTTGCTCTCTCATCGAGGCCAACCAGCTCGTTTCCCTGGCCGCAGTCGATGCAGCAGCAGATTACTTCGTAGTCAAAGGTCTCTTTCAGCCACGGAATAATGGCGGTAGTATCAAGTCCGCCGGAATAGGCTAAGTACAACTTTTTCTTTCATAATGTAAAAGATCCTCCTTGGATTTCTCGTGCACCTATATGCGCGGTGCATCGTCAATGACTAAAATATACATCAGTGACAGGATTATGCAAGCTTTTTTCAGAAATTAAAAAAACTTGCATAATATACATTTGAGGTGTATACTTATGCAATCGACGGTATATGACAGCAAAAACAAAGATTTTTCATTGAAAAAAAAAATAATTGAGCTATCATAAAAGAAAAAGAAAAAATGTCCGGCAAGACAAGAAAACGGGCGAAAAGAAAAAAGGAGAAAAAAGGTATGATCAGAGCAGGAATTATCGGTTCTACAGGATATGCAGGAGGCGAGCTGGTGCGTATTCTCCTGGGACACAAAGATGTGGAGATTAAATGGTATGGTTCCAGAAGCTATATCGATAAGAAATATGCGTCGGTTTACCAGAATATGTTTCAGTTAGTAGACGATGTCTGCAAAGGACGACAACATGGAGCAGCTTGCAAAGGAAGTAGACGTCATTTTACAGCAACTCCGCAGGGACTCTGTGCTTCCCTGGTAAATGATGAAATTTTTCGAAAGTAAAAGGTCATCGACCTGAGCGCCGATTTCCGTATTAAAGATGTAAAACGTATGAAGAGTGGTACAAGATCGAGCACAAATCCCCGCAGTATATCGACGAGGCGGTTTACGGACTGTGCGAGATCAACCGTGATGAAAGTAAAACAGGCGCGCATCGTGGCAAACCCGGGATGCTATCCGACCTGCTCAACTCTTTCGATTTATCCTTTATTAAAGGAAGATCTCATTGATGGCAACACCATCATCATCGATGCAAAATCCGGAACTTCCGGAGCAGGAAGAGGAGCGAAAGTGGACAACCTCTACTGCGAGGTTAATGAAAATATCAAGGCATACGGCGTTGCCGGCCACCGCCACACACCGGAGATCGAGGAGCAGCTTTCCTATGCAGCCGGCTACCCGATCACCCTGAATTTCACCCCGCATCTTGTTCCGATGAACCGCGGCATTCTCGTAACGGCATATGCATCCCTGAAAAAAGATGTGACTTACGAAGAGGTTAAAGCCGTTTACGATAAGTATTATGCCAACGAGCAGTTTGTACGTGTTCTCGATAAGGATGTCTGCCCGCAGACGAAATGGGTCGAGGGAAGCAACTATGTGGATGTCAACTTCAAGATCGATCCGAGAACGAAACGAATCATCATGATGGGTGCGATGGACAACCTGGTCAAAGGCGCAGCAGGACAGGCGGTACAGAATATGAACCTGATGTTCGGCCTGCCGGAAAACGAAGGCCTGTGCATGCCGCCGATGTTCCCGAAAAAAGACAGAAGCAGACAACAGACGGTATTTACGAAAAGTGAGGATAAAAAGAATGAAAAAGATTGAAGGAGGCATCACTGCTGCAAAAGGTTTTCAGGCAGCAGGCGGCGCAGCAGGAATTAAAAAAACAGGGCGTAAAGGATATGGCACTTGTCTACAGCGAGGTACCGTGCGTAGCAGCAGGAACCTTTACTACAAACATCGTAAAAGCAGCTCCGGTCAAATGGGACCAGGAGATTGTATACAACCATCCAACCGCACAGGCAATCGTCTGCAACAACGGAATCGCCAATGCATGCACCGGCGAGGAGGGCTATGGCTACTGCAGAAAAAACCGCAGAGGCAGCATCAGCTGCACTTTCCATTCCAGAGGACTCCGTTCTCGTTGCATCGACCGGTGTTATCGGAAAACAGATTCCGATCGATAAGATCGCAGCCGGCGTGGAAATGCTGAAACCGCAGCTTGCAGCTACAAGAGAAGCCGCAGCTACAGCAGCACAGGCGATCATGACAACCGACACCGAGCCGAAGGAAGTTGCTGTTCAGATCGAAATCGGCGGAAAAACCGTAACGATCGGCAGCATGTGCAAGGGCTCCGGCATGATCCATCCGAATATGTGCACCATGCTGAGCTTTGTGGCAACCGATGCCAATATTTCGAAAGAGATGCTGCAGAAAGCACTGAGCGAAGTCGTACCGGACACCTACAACATGGTTTTCCGTAGACGGGGATACTTCCACAAACGATACCGTCCTCCTCCTGGCAAACGGTCTTGCCGGAAACCCGGAAATTACGGAAGAAAACGAGGATTACAAGATTTTCAAAGAAGCACTCTTTGAAGTCAATAAAACACAGGCGATGCACATCGCAGGCGACGGCGAGGGCGCAACCGCACTGTTCGAAGTGACGATTCAGGGAGCCGAGAGCAAAGAGCAGGCCGTGACACTGGCAAAATCCGTCATCACATCGAGTCTGACGAAAGCGGCAATCTTCGGCCATGACGCCAACTGGGGAAGAATCCTCTGCGCGATGGGTTACCCGGAGCAAAATTCGATCCGGAAAATGTAGATCTCTACTTTGAGAGCGCAGCCGGAAAAACTGCAGATTATCACGAAAGGTGTTGCCGTTGACTACAGCGAGGAGGAGGCAACGAAGATCCTCTCCGAGCCGAAAGTAACTGCGACCGCCGACATCCACATGGGAGAGGCGACAGCAACGGCATGGGGCTGCGACCTGACCTACGATTACGTAAAAATCAACGCAGATTATCGTTCCTGACCGGATCCGGAACAGGCACGGGAAAAGAGCATAAGAGGAGAAAAAATCATGGTAAATCAGATGTATCTGGACAAAGCAAATGTGCTGATCGAGGCACTTCCTTATATTCAGCGGTTCAATCGCAAAATCATTGTCATCAAATACGGCGGAAGCGCAATGGTGGATGAAGAGTTAAAGAGAAACGTCATCCAGGACGTGGTTCTTCTGAAACTGGTCGGCTTCAAACCGATCATCGTACACGGCGGCGGAAAGGAAATCAGCCGCTGGGTCGGAAAAAGTCGGCATGGAACCGAAATTCGTCAACGGCCTTCGTGTAACGGATGCCGATACGATGGAAGTGGTAGAGATGGTGCTGAATAAGGTCAACAAAGAGCTTGTCACCATGATTCAGTCACTCGGAGTTAATGCTGTCGGCATCAGCGGAAAAGACGGCGGACTCTTAAATGTAGAGAAGAAGCTGTCCAAGGGCGAGGATATCGGCTTCGTTGGAAATATCAAGAACGTAAACCCGAAGGTGCTGTACGATCTTCTGGAGAACGACTTCCCTTCCGGTTGTCTGCCCGGTCGGCATGGACGATGATTTCAACACCTATAACATCAATGCAGACGACGCAGCCTGCGCGATCGCAGAGGCGTTAAATGCGGAAAAACTGGCATTCCTGACCGATATCGAGGGTGTCTACAAAGATCCGAAGGATCGGAGCCTGATTTCCGAGCTCCACGTACAGGAAGCAAGAGATCTCATCACAAATGGAAATGTCGGCGGCGGCATGATTCCAAAAGCTGCAGGGCTGCATCGATGCGATCGAGAACGGCGTATCGAGAGTCCACATCATGGACGGAAGAATCCCGCACTGCCTGCTGCTTGAGATCTTTACGAACAAAGGAATTGGTACGGCTATTTTAGGGAAAACAAGGAGAAATTCAATCATGAAAACGAATGAGTATATGGAACAGACCGAGCAGTACGTGCTCCACACCTATAACCGGTTCCCGCTTGTGATCGACCACGGCGAGGGCGTTCATCTGTATGACACCGACGGAAAAAGCATATCTGGACTTTGCGGCAGGTATCGCGGTATATGCGCTCGGCTACAGCAATGACGATTAAAAAAAGCAGTGAAAGACCAGGTGGACAAAGTCATCCATGTTTCCAACCTGTTCTACAATGTTCCGATGGGCTCCGCGGCAGAAAAGCTGGCGAAGGCATCCGGCATGGATAAAGTATTCTTTACGAACAGCGGTACGGAGTCGATCGAGGGAGCCATCAAAGTAGCGAGAAAATACGCTTACTTAAAAGACGGCAGCAACGATCACGAGATCATCGCGATGAACCATTCCTTTCCATGGAAGAAGCCTTGAGCGCTTTCTGTAACAGGAAATACGCATTATCAGGATCCGTTCAAACCGCTGATTGGCGGCATTAAATTTGCGGATTTTAATGATCTGGAGAGCGTAAAGGCACAGATTACCGACAAGACATGTGCGATCATCATGGAGACTGTACAGGGCGAGGGCGGTATCTATCCGGCAACGAAAGAATTTTTTACAGGGCGTGCGCGATCTGTGTGACGAGCACGACATTCTGCTGATCCTCGATGAGATCCAGTGCGGCATGGGAAGAACAGGAAAGCTGTTCGCATGGCAGGATTACGGCGTACAGCCGGATGTCATGACGTGTGCAAAGCACTTGGCTGCGGCGTTCCGGTCGGCGCCTTCGTGCTGAATAAAAGACGGCAGAGCATTCGCTCGTTCCGGGAGACCACGGAACGACATACGGCGGAAACCCGCTGGCCTGCGCGGCTGTCAATGCTGTATTTGAATGCTATGAGAAACAGCATGTCGTAGAGCATGTAGCAGAGACGGCTCCGTATCTGGAGAAAAAGCTGGACGAGCTGGTGGAAAAATATGACTGCCTCGCAGCACGCCGTGGAAAAGGCTTTATGCAGGGCCTTGTCGTAACGGGCTGTCCGGTCGGAGAAGTCATCAACCGCGCGATTGAGAACGGACTTCTTGTGATTTCCGCCGGAAGCGACGTTCTTCGTATGGTACCGCCGCTTGTGATTACGAAAAGATGATATCGATGAGATGATTGAAAAACTGGAGAAAGCATTACAGTAATGTGGAATAGACAGCCGTCTGGTTTCCTAGGCAGGAGACCGGGCGGCTGTTTTCCTGCTGTCCCTCGGTTCTGTATAAAAACGGGGAAAAAAGGAATAGTATAAAATGTACTCTCGGAGTCCTTTCTGCACTTGCTTTTTACGGCCGATTTTCCGCCAGCTGCACCAAATTTCATCAACGTACGCACCGCGTACGCCTCAGAAATTTGGGTGCAGCTGACAAAAAATCTTCTCGTAAAATCAAGCGCAGAAAGACTCCGAGAGTACATAAAAAAACAGCAGGAGGAAAAATCAATGGCGGGAATTTTAACAGCGCTGCTTTCCGGCGCACTGATGAGTATTCAGGGCGTTTTCAACACAGAGGTGACGAAACAGACGAGTACATGGCTGGCGGCCGGCTGGGTGCAGATTAGTGCGTTTGCCGTCTGTCTTGCGGCATGGTGCATCACCGGGAGGGAGCCGATCGGGGATTTGTTCCGCGTAAAGCCGTGGTATCTGCTGCTCGGCGGGGCAATTGGCGCGTTTATCACGATCACGGTTATCTGGAGTATGGCAGGGCTCGGCCCGGCGAAGGCGGCGATGCTGATCGTCATTTCCCAGCTCGCAGCGGCGTGGCTGATTGAACTGTTCGGCCTTTTCGGTATGGAAAAAACGGATTTCACCGTGCGCAAGCTGCTTGGCATGGCAGTGGCAGTTGTGGGAATTGTAGTGTTTCAGTGGGAATAACGATTAAGATTTCTACTTGTATTTTTATGGTTTCTTCGATACAATAGAAACGTAGTTATGCGTACACAAAGGGACCCTTTGCGCGTCAGATGCGAAGCGGAAGGGAGTACACAGCATGAAATTGAAAAAAAACAGCAGGACAGAGGCAGAAAACATGCAAAAATACTGGCGGCGATGCTGGTTTTTGCTCTGCGGATGCAACCACAGGGATACAGAATACAAACTGTCAGATAGCACAGGCGGGAGCACGGCGGAAACCGTTTTCGGGAATCAGAAGGAAGTGGATGAGGAGCAGACGGTTTCAAAAAAGCGCCGGAGAAACCACAGGCATTCCGGAAAAACGTGAGGCACTAGGAGACAGCACCGGAAGAAACAGTGCAGGTTTATATCTGCGGTGCGGTTGCTTCCCCAGGTGTTCACACGCTGCCGGGCGGAAGCCGCGTAGTGCAGGCTGTGGAAGCGGCAGGCGGATTTCTGCCGGATGCTGAAGAAAAATCCTCAATCTTGCACGGAAAATCGAAGACGGAGAGCAGATCACCGTCTGGACGCGCGAGGAGGCAGAAAACATGGAAAGCACGGAAACGCCGCAGCAGAATACGGGCGGCACGGAGCAGGCTTCCGGTTCCGGCAAAGTCAACCTGAACACGGCCGGAAAAAGAAGAACTGATGACACTCTCCGGCATCGGAGAGAGCCGTGCGGATGCCATCATCGCCTACCGCGAAGCAAACGGCCCGTTTGGTTCGATTGAGGAGATTATGAACATTGAGGGCATCAAGGAAAAGATGTTTGAAAAGATAAGGGGTTCTATCGAGGTTTAGAACAAGAAGGAGAAGAAATGGCAAAGAAAGTTCTTGTAGTTGATGATGAAAAACTGATCGTAAAAGGAATCCGGTTCAGCCTGGAACAGGATAACATGGAGGTGGACTGCGCATACGACGGCGAGGAAGCACTCTCCATGGCAAAAAAGAAAAAGAGTATGATGTGATCCTTCTGGATGTGATGCTGCCAAAGCTGGACGGATTGTCCGTCTGCCAGCAGATCCGTGAATTTTCCAACGTTCCGATCGTTATGCTGACCGCAAAGGGCGAGGACATGGACAAAATCCTGGGACTGGAATACGGCGCAGATGATTACATCACAAAGCCGTTCAACATTCTGGAAGTAAAAGCACGCATCAAGGCCATCATGCGCCGTGCGGCCCGCCAGGAGCCAAAAAAGAAGAGAAAGCAAAAGTCGTACAGGTGAAAGACCTGCGGATCGACTGCGAGAGCAGAAGAGTCTTCATCGGAGACCGCGAGATCAATCTGACTGCGAAGGAGTTCGATGTGCTCGAGCTTCTCGTCTTCAATCCGAACAAGGTGTACAGCAGAGAGAACCTGCTGAATATTGTCTGGGGCTATGAGTACCCGGGCGACGTGCGCACCGTAGATGTACATATCCGCCGTCTGCGCGAAAAGATTGAGAAAAATCCAAGTGAACCGAAGTACGTTCACACAAAGTGGGGAGTTGGTTACTATTTCCAGGCTTAAAAACAAAGAAAATGGAAGTTTCTGCGGAGTCTGCGCTTCCGCATCACGGTGATTCTTGTGATCATCGGCATTGTACCGTGTGTGATCCTTGAGAAGAGCATCGTAAACAGCTATGAGGACCGTGCGGTATCGGTGCGCAGCATTACCGTAAAAAATCAGTGCGATATTATCTGCAACCAGCTCATCCAGCAGAATTACATGGAAGATCCTGGATCGGATGTCATCAACGGACAGCTCAGTATGCTGACAAATATCTACGGCGGCAGAATCCTGATTATCGATCAGGATTTCCGCGTCATCAAAGATACGTACGATATGGACCGCGGAAAGACGATTATCTCGCAGGAGGTCATCCAGAGCTTTCAGGGCAAGGAGACGAGCCAGTACGACCGGAAAAACAGCTATCTGGAAATGACGGTGCGGATTCAGAATACCGAGACGAAGGAGACGCTCGGCGTTATGCTCGTCAGCATTTCGACGGATGAGATCCGTGCGAATATGAAAATTCTGGAGACGAAGGGAATGACGATTCTTTCGATCATTGCGCTTCTCGTGCTGGTTTTTGGCTATCTGCTCGCGGGCAATCGGATGAAGCCGTTCCAGAAGGTCACCCGTTCCATCGAGGACATCACCGACGGCTATCTCGACGAAAGCATTTCTGTTCCGGATTACCTCGAGACAGAGCTGATCACGGACGCATTCAACAAGATGCTGACCCGCGTCCGCACGCTCGACGATTCCCGCCAGGAATTTGTTTCGAACGTCTCGCATGAGTTAAAGACGCCGCTTGCGTCCATGAAGGTTCTGGCGGATTCGCTGAACGGGCAGGAGGGCGTTCCGGTGGAACTTTATCAGGAGTTCATGCAGGATATTACCTCGGAGATCGACCGCGAAAACCAGATTATTACCGACCTTTTGTCGCTGGTCAAGATGGATAAAAAGGTGGCAGACCTCAATATCACCCAGGTCAATATCAACGAGCTGTTAGAGCAGCTGCTGAAGCGGCTTCATCCGATTGCCGCACAGAAAAAATGTGGAGCTCATTCTCGACAGCTTCCGCCCGGTCAATGCGGAGGTGGATGCGACGAAGCTCTCGCTGGCGTTCTCGAACCTGATCGAAAACGGCATCAAGTACAACAACGAGAATGGATGGGTGCGTGTATCCTTAAATGCGGATCACAAATATTTCTACGTGACGGTGGCAGACTCCGGCATCGGCATCCCGGAGGAGTCGATTGCGCATATCTTCGAGCGTTTCTACCGCGTGGACAAGTCCCACTCGCGGGAAATCGGCGGAACCGGCCTTGGCCTTGCGATTGCGCGGAGCGCGATTGTCATGCACCGGGGAGCGATCCGTGTATACAGCAAAGAAAACGAGGGAACGACATTTTCCGTGCGGATTCCTCTGAATTACGTGATGTAGGAGGTGGCGCACATGAAACGGATACTTGGCGTACTGCTGGCTGGCGTGCTGCTTCTTAGCGGCTGCGGGCAGTGGCAGAAGAGCCAGAAGGAGTCGGCGTATCACCTGTACTGCCTGGACAAAACCGGCACAACACTGGTGCAGGAGCCGTATGAACAAAAGAAGGAACGGATCAGAAACTGATCAAGGAACTGGTTGACGCGCTGCAGGAGAAACCTGCCAGGGACGGAAACCAGGCACTTCTTTCCAATGGGATTTCCATCAAGACGTATACGCTGGAGAACGGGCTCCTTACGCTGAACTTAAGCGGAGAGTACGGAGAGCTTGCGCGGCCGCAGGAGGTTTTGGTACGTGCAGGACTGGTGCGTACCTTTGTGCAGGTTCCGGAGGTGGAGCGCGTGACGCTTCTGATCGACGGGGATCCGTTAAAGCGATTCCAAAGGACGCGAGATCGGAACGATGACGGCGGACAGCTTTCTGGAAAATTCCGGAAGGAAATTTATCAGTATCAGTATGCGACGCTGACACTGTATTTTGCAAATGAAGCAGGCGATCATCTTGTGAAAGGAGACGCGGCGGGTGCCGTACAGCACGAACATTCCGCTGGAGCGTGTCGTGGTGGAGCAGCTGATGAAGGGACCGAAAGAAGACGGCCACTATGCGGTGCTGCCGGATACGATGAATGTCTTAAAGTGTCACGACATCCGATCGGATTGCCTATGTGAATTTTGACAAATCTTTTAAGGATTCTGCGCTTTCGAGTGTGGCGGAGCAGATTCCGATTTACGCGGTGGTGGATTCCATCACGGCGAACTGTAAGGTGGATAAGGTGCAGTTTTCCATCAACGGAGAGAGCGATGTAACCTTCCGTGAAACGATGAAACTCAATCAGTTCTACGAGGAAGACCTGTCTTATCTGGAGGAAAAAAGATACATGAGAAAACGGCCCATGTGCCTGGCGTGTCTTGGATTCATGCTGGTGCTTGTGCTGCTGCGGATTGCGGGCGTGCCTCTTGGCACGCCTTTTTCTGACCCCAAATACGAAAAACAAAGCGCAGCAGGGCAGGAAGGTGTGGATTGCAGGGACAATTGAAACGTATGAGAGAAAAAGAGCAGCAACAACGGGTATGTGCTGCGCGGGGAGGGAAGCAAAGGGAAAATTTATCTGCTCGCAAAGCGGGGAGATCTGCCGGTCGGAGCCGCTGTGCGGGTGTACGGAACTGTAAAAAGCCGGAAAGCCCGCGCAATCCGGGGATGTTTGATGAGAAAACATATTATGAGGGAAAAGGATGTGCGTTTTACGTGATTTCGGAGCGGGAGGAAGTTGTGGATGCCGGGCGGTGGAATCTCGGCGAAGCGCTCCGGCTGGAGCGGGAGCGGTGCTGTGCCGTTTTAAAAGAAATGATGCCGGAGGAGGAGGCAGGTGTGCTTTCTGCGATGCTGCTCGGGGAACGGTCGGAACTCACGGAGGAGACGTATCTGGCGTATCAGCAGAGCGGTCTGCTGCACCTGATTTCCGTTTCCGGCATGCATCTGATGCTGCTCGGCATGGCACTCCGACGGCTGCTGATGGCGCTGCATCTGCCGAAAACTTCCGCGTCTCTGGCAGCGGCCGCCGGTATGGTGCTGTATGGCATGTTTACCGGCAGTGGAACGGCGACCGTGCGTGCAGTGGTGATGTTTGCGGTGCGGATGGGAGCTGTCGCAGTGGGAAGGACGTATGATTCCTTGAGTGCGCTCTCTCTTGCGGCAATTCTGATGCTGGCAGAAAACCCCTCGTATCTGGAGCAGAGCGGGTTCTGGCTTTCGTTTGGAGCAGTAACAGCCATTTCCGGGGTTTATCCGGTTCTGGCGGTGGAGAAGGCGGAACGGAAGAGACGCGGGGAAAAAAACGGGGCTGGAAAAGCTTGCGGCGAAAGGAAAAGAGGCTGCGATGGTGTACCTTTCCCTGCAGCTTGTCATGATCCCGCTGCAGGCGTGGTATTTTTATGAGATTCCGCTCTTTGCGTTTCTGCCGAATCTGTTTGCAGGAGCTGTCATGACGGCGGTGCTGCTGCCGGGTGCTGCGGGGGTTTCTGGCGGACTGGCAAGCGTGAAAGCGGGAAGTGTTGTTCTGCTTCCGGCGCGGTTCCTGCTCACACTTCTGCGGCAGATGACAGCGGCGGTCGCACAGATTCCGGGAAATGTGTGGATCTGCGGTCAGCCGGAAAAATGGCAGATGGCAGGATATGGAATCATTCTGACCGGTCTGCTGGTGATACTGTATGTGCGAAAACGAAAACGGGAGATGAATCCGGATGGGGCAAAACGAAAAGGTGCGCAGGCACGAAAGGCGGGAGCGGATGCTCTTTTTGGTATTACCATGTTTTTTGCCTGTGTTCTGCTTTTTTACCGTCCCGGGAAACGTTTTCCATTACAGCGCTGGACGTCGGCCAGGGCGATGCGCTGGTGGTGGAGAGCGGCCGTTTTCTGATGCTGAATGACGGCGGGAGCAGCAGTGCGTCTGCGATCGGGGAAAAAGGATTCTCCCGTATCTGAAACAGCGCGGCATTGCCGCTCTTGATGCCGTTGTTGTCACGCACCCGGACGCAGATCACACGAACGGAATCCTCGAACTGCTGGAGCTGATCGGGGAGCAGAAAACGGCGCTTCGCATCCGCCATCTGTTCCTGCCTGTGTGGATGAAAGGAAGCGAAAAAAGAAAATCCTTTTTATTTTAGCCGCACAAAAAGCGGGAATTATGGTAGAATATCTAAAAAGGGAGACGAGATCCGTGCAGGGAGAACTCACCGTATCGGTGCTTCATCCGGGAGCGGGCGAAGACTATACGGGAGAGGAAAACGCCGGAAGTGTTGTATTACAGCTTTCCTGCGGTGCCTGCCGCGCACTTCTGACGGGAGATCTGGAGGGAAGCGGAGAAGAAGAGGTCCTGGGGGCGGCAGAGCGGTGCCAGATTTTAAAGGTGGCGCACCACGGCTCGAGAAATTCAACGAGCGAGGCATTTCTGAACCGCATACAGCCGCAGATCAGCCTGATTTCCTGCGCGTGGCCGGGACGGTACGGCCATCCGCACCGGGAGCTGCTGGAGCGGCTTCGTGCCTGCAAAAAGCCATATCTACGGAACACCGGTGGATGGAGCCGTGACAGTACAGCTGAAGCGTGACCGCCTGGCGGTTCACGGATACCGGTCGGATGTGGAATTTCCCGTCTCCTGAATGGTCAAAAGCTCCGGCTGCTGCGGCACTGCGCAAACGTGCTTCTGCCGGAACGAAAGAAAGAGGATGAAATGAAAAGCATTTTAGAAGATATCAAAACGCAGAATTTTAAGCAGGCCTACCTGCTCTACGGAGAAGAAGCCTATCTGAAGCATCAGTATAAAAACAAGCTGAAAAAACGCACTGCTGCCGGAGGACGACACGATGACTTTCTCCCGCTTTGAGGGAAAAGGAACCGAGATTCCCAAAGTGATTGACCTTGCGGAGACGATGCCGTTTTTGCGGACCGCCGTGTGATTCTGCTGGAAAATACAGGATTTTTCAAAAACAAAGCCGACGCGCTGGCAGACTACATGGGATCCCTGCCGGATTATCTGGTGCTGATCTTCGTGGAGGAGGAAGTCGATAAGCGGAACCGTATGTACAAGGCGGTGCAGAAGCAGGGAAGAGCAGTGGAATTTGCTCGTCAGGACGAAAAAGACGCTGATGACCTGGGTACTCGGCATGATGAAAAAAAGAGGGAAAAAGATCACACGCCAGGATATGGAAGATTTTCTGGAAAAGACGGGCACGGATATGGGAAATATCTCGCAGGAGCTGGAAAAACTGCTCAGCTATACGATGGGGAGAGATGTGATCACACGGGCGGATATCGAGGCAGTCTGCACAACGCAGATTACGAACCGGATTTTCGAGATGATCCGCGCGGTAACGGAGAAGAAGCAGCGGAAAGCGCTCGATCTGTATCAGGATCTGCTGGCTTTAAAGGAGCCGCCGATGCGGATTCTCTTTCTGCTGGCACGCCAGTTCAATCTGCTGCTGCAGGTCAAAGAGCTGCTGGCAGAGCACTGCGATCAGGCGACGATCGCAAAACGGACGGGACTGCAGAGCTTCGTTGTGCGGAACTATATTCCCATGTCGCGCCAGTATGCGGCGGAGGAATTAAAAGCGGCGGTCAATGACTGCGTGCAGATGGAAGAGGACGTGAAGACGGGAAAAATTTCCGATCTGCTGAGCGTGGAGCTGCTGATTACGAAATACAGCAGGGCGGTGTAAGAGCAGAGTTTTCTATAGCAAGACCCGAAAATAATGCAAAAAGGCAGTGCTGCTGAGCGCGAATTTTTTGCTTTATTTTCGGGTCTTTATAAAAAGAACAAGGCGTACCGGTGCAGGAAAACTGGCCGATACGCCTTGTTCTGTGTTTATCAAAAGATCTGTCGCGGCGCACTCTTTTGGTAAGCATAAAAAAAAAGAACCCAGCCACATGACGGTATGACTAAGTTCTCTTTGTTTTATATCTTTATTATGCGATTGAGTTTACAGCTTTGCTCAGATTGGATACTTTTCTGGCAGCGTTGTTTTTATGATAAACGCCTTTAGAAGCAGCCTTGTCGATGGTAGAGATCGCATTTACTAATGCAGCAGCAGCAGCCTCTTTATCGTTTGCAGCAACAGCAGCATCTACTTTTTTCATAGAAGTCTTAACTGCAGAACGGATTGCTTTTTGTTGCGGTCTGCCTTTGTCTGATTTACCAGTGATTCTTTTTCTTTGCGGATTTAATGTTAGCCAAACTGTACACCTCCAATATTTTAAAATTAATGTGATTTAAGGATGTTATTCAATGGAACAGACACGGGCGCTCCACTGAAACATGCTTTATTATCCTATAATATTTCGCATGGTTTGTCAATACATATTTTTGAAAAAAATTGCAGAAACTACAACAAAAATACAGGAGAAGGAGAAAAGTATGATAGGAAAGCATAGGATGCGGACAGACCTGGCGATGGAGAATCAGGAAAAATTTGAGAGGGACCATGGAGATCTCCGGGGGTCGAGATTGAGAAGAAGAAAAGAAAGGCGGAAATTCAGACAACCATTGTGAAAAATCACATCGGAGCAGGGTGCAAAAATGATGGGAAAGCCGAAAGGGACGTATGTGACGATCGAAGCGCCGCTGCTTTTTTGACGGCAGACGAGGAGGAGAGCCGGGAAAGCGGCGGAGGAGTTTTCCCACTGTCTGATGGAAATGGTGCCGGAAGCGTGCGGATCCGTTCTTGTGGCCGGCCTCGGCAACCGCGGCATCACGCCGGATGCGCTCGGAGCCGGAGACGGTGGAGCAGCTTAACGTTACGCGCCATCTGGTGCGCACCTACGGAAAGAAGGGCCGGGAAGTGAGTGCCTTGCTCCCGGCGCGTTATGGCACAGACGGGCATGGAGGCAGTGGAAATCCTGCGCGGAACGGCAGAACAGACCCATCCAGATGTGATTCTCGCCGTGGATGCCCTTGCCGCATGCAGTATTCACCGGCTGAACTGTACGATCCAGCTTGCCGACACCGGAATCTGGCCGGGCTCGGGCGTCGGAAACCACCGCAATGCCTTAAATCAGGAGACGCTCGGCGTGCCGGTCATCGGAATCGGTGTGCCGACCGTTGTAGGGGCAGGAACGATCGTCCACGATGCCGTCGCAGGCGTTCTGAATCGCTGGAGGAGTCCGAGATGGATGAATTTCTGGGAGAAGTCATTTCACCGGCGCTCGAAAAGCCTTTACGTGACGACAAAAGAGATCGACGAGATGGTCCGCCGCCTGGCCGGGGTTCTTGCGGCAGGTATGAATCAGGCATTTTCCGGGGAAATGTAACATATCATGAATATGGTGATAATATGTGGAATGCCAGGCGAAATGGACGATGGTTCGGATGGGGATGTCTTTTTTCCTGTCCTGCAGTATACTGCTGTTCCGCAGTGCAGCGGTTCTCCGGAAAAAATCATTTCAGAGGGGAAAGTTCTGCTGCAGCGGGCGGAGCACAGGCGGAGCAGTTATCCGTGGATGTGATGATGCCGCTTCTTTTTATGATGGAAAAAGAGGACGGAAGGGGATGGATGGAAAATCTCCTCGCGGCAGTGCGGGATCAGATACCGGCGCTTCGGGAGGGAAGCACGGTAGAAAATACGTTGTCTGCCGGGACAGAAGCAGCGGAAACGGATACGGCGAAGCAGGATTCGAATCCGGGACCGGGGAGCAGAAAGAGGGCAGACAGAATCGAAGGAGCAGGGAACTGAGGAAGATCAAAAGGATGGAACTCAAAAGATGAAACTCAAAAGATGGAATGGAAATCACGGAGCCGGAGCAGACGGAAACAGGAATCACAGAACCGGCAGCCGGAGAGTCGGCATCAACGGCAGAACCCGAAGCGCCGCAGTCTGTCCCGGAGGAGACCATCGAAACCGGCGGCGCACCGCGTGAGATTCTCTACCCGGAGGCCGACACGATTCAGGGGACAATTTCCCCCTGACCTTCTTGCTGACCCGCAGGCGCTCCTGAACCGCTTCTTCGTTGTCGATCCCAACACTTCGGTCCTGCCGGGCGAGATCGATGGCAGCACCCTGCTCGGAAAAAGACCTGACCCTGCCGGAAAACGCCGAAGGCCCGCAGATTCTGATCTATCATACCCATTCGCAGCGAAACCTTCGCCGATTCCCGTCCGGGAGAAAAGAGCGGACACGGTAATCGGCCTCGGTGATGATCTGCAGGAGCTTCTGGAAAAGCAGTACGGATACGAAGTGCTTCATATTACAGAGGCATTTGACATGAAAGAAGGCTGTCTCGAGCGGAGCCGCGCCTACAACTACGCGGAGCCGGTCATCGCAGCGGCGCTGGAAGAACACCCGTCCATTCAGGTCGTGATCGACCTGCACCGGGACGGGGTCAATGGTTCAAAACGTCTTGTGACGAAATCAACGGAAAGCCGACCGCGCAGATCATGTTTTTCAACGGCCTTTCCGCACGAAAGAAAGCGGCGAACTGACAAGCCTGCCCAATCCGTATCAGGCGGAAAACCTTGCATTTTCCTTTCAGATGGAGTATGAGGCAGAACAGTATTATCCCGGCTTTTCACGCTGTATCTATTTAAAAAGGCTACCGCTACAACCTCCATCTCCGCCCGAGATCTGTTCTTCTCGAGGTTGGTGCGCAGACGAATACGGTCGAGGAGGTGAAAAAATGCAATGGGGCCGTTTTCGGATATCCTGCATAAGGTTCTGTCGGGCAAAAGTCCGGCATCAGGCGGATAAATTTATCTTGCTTTTTTGGTGGAATTTCGTATCATACAAAATAGACAGATTGCGGGAGTACGAAATATGGAGCAATCTGGTATCGTAGGGAAAAGCAGGAGGAAAAAACTTGTCAGGAATAGATCAGAGTAAAATTCGAAATTTTTGTATTATTGCCCATATCGACCATGGAAAATCAACCCTTGCGGACCGTATTATTCAGAAAACAGGCCTTTTGACCGAGCGTGAGATGCAGGATCAGGTGCTGGACAATATGGATCTGGAGCGTGAGCGCGGCATCACGATCAAGGCACAGGCAGTCCGTACCAATCGTATACAAAGCGGCAGACGGCGAGGAGTACATTTTAAACATGATTGACACCCCGGGCCATGTTGACTTCAACTATGAGGTTTCCCGAAGCCTTGCCGCATGCGACGGCGCGCTGCTCGTTGTCGATGCATCGCAGGGTATCGAGGCGCAGACCCTTGCCAACGTCTACCTCGCCCTTGACCATGACCTGGATGTGTTCCCGGTCATCAACAAAGATAGACCTTCAAGCGCCGAGCCGGACCGTGTAATTGCAGAGATCGAGGATGTCATCGGACTGGAAGCGCAGGATGCTCCGCGGATTTCCGCAAAAACCGGCCTGAACGTGGACGAGGTGCTCGAGCAGATCGTACAGAAAATTCCAGCACCGGAAGGTGATCCGACGGAACCGCTTAAAAGCACTGATTTTCGACTCCGTCTACGATGCATACCGCGGCGTCATCATTTCCTGCCGTGTGATGGAAGGAAGCGTGAAAAAAGGAACGAGAATCCGTATGATGGCGACAGGCGCTGTCGAGGAAGTTGTCGAGGTCGGCTATTTCGGCGCAGGCCGTCTGATCCCGTGCGACGAGCTCTCCGCCGGTATGGTAGGCTATATCACAGCCAGCTTAAAAACGTGCACGACACCCGCGTGGGTGATACCGTGACCGATGCCGACCGTCCGTGTGCAGAAGCACTGCCGGGCTATAAAAAGTCAACCCGATGGTATACTGCGGCATGTATCCGGCCGACGGCGCACAGTACGGCGATCTGCGCGACGCGCTGGAAAAACTGCAGTTAAACGATGCATCTCTTCAGTACGAGCCGGAGACATCGGCAGCACTCGGCTTTGGCTTCCGCTGCGGTTTCCTTGGACTGCTTCACCTGGAAATTATTCAGGAGCGCCTGGAGCGTGAGTACAATCTGGATCTCGTGACGACCGCACCGAGCGTTATCTATAAGGTTCACAAAACCGACGGAACCGTCATTGAGCTGACGAACCCGTCAAACCTGCCGGATCCGTCCGAGATTGCTATATGGAAGAGCCGATGGTAAAAGCAGAGATCATGGTGACGACCGACTACATCGGACCGATCATGGAGCTCTGCCAGCAGAGACGAGGCCAGTATCAGGGGAATGGAATACATGGAGACGACGCGTGCGATGCTTCATTACCATCTCCCGCTGAATGAGATTATCTACGATTTCTTTGATGCCTTAAAATCCCGCTCCAAAGGTTACGCGTCATTCGACTACGAGCTGCTCGGCTATGAGAGAAGCGAACTTGTAAAACTCGATATCCTCGTCAATAAAGAAGAAGTGGATGCGCTGTCCTTCATCGTATTCGAGGGATCTGCCTACGAGCGCGGAAGAAAGATGTGCGAGAAGCTCAAAGAAGAGATTCCGCGGCAGCTCTTCGAAATCCCGATCCAGGCGGCTGTCGGATCGAAGATTATCGCCAGAGAAACCGTCCGCGCGATGCGCAAAGACGTCCTCGCCAAGTGCTACGGCGGCGATATTTCCCGAAAGAAGAAGCTGCTGGAGAAGCAGAAGGAAGGTAAGAAGCGGATGCGCCAGGTAGGAAACGTGGAGATTCCGCAGAAGGCGTTTATGAGCGTGCTGAAACTGGATGAAAATTAAGAGATAAAAATGAGACCGGCCTGTCGGCGCCGCCTGCTGTTGCGGGAGCGCAGGGGGCCGGTCTTTCGATCGTACGGAGGAAAAGCAGAATGAATAAAAAAAAAACCACTGGAACTCTATGTGCATATCCCGTTCTGCATCCGGAAATGCGCCTACTGTGATTTTGTCTCGGGACCGGGCACGAAAGCAATGCAGAAGGAGTATGAAGAGGCTCTGCTGGCAGAAATCGATGCAGCGGAAGAGACGGCAGAAAGTGAAGTGATTTCCGCCTTTTTCCGGCGGCGGAACACCATCCGCAGTGGATGCCGGAATGCTCGCACGTGTGATGGAAAAACTGCGGAGCAAGTACGTTTTTCAGAGGATGCTGAGATTACGCTGGAGGCCAATCCGGGAACGCTGGATGCGGAAAAACTGAAATGTTACAGGAAGGGCGGCTTCAACCGGATCAGTATCGGCTGTCAGTCGGTTCACGATGAGGCTGAAACGGCTGGGAAGAATCCACACGTTTGTGGAATTTCAGGAGAGTTTTGCACTGGCACGGGATGCCGGGTTTGCGAATATCAACGTGGATCTGATGTCAGGTCTGCCGGAGCAGAGTGAAGAGAAATGGGAAGAGAGTCTTCGGACGTCGCGGAGCTTTCTCCGGAGCACATTTCCGCCTACAGCCTGATCGTGGAGCCGGGAACCCCGTTTGCGGAGCAGAAACTGGATCTGCCGGATGAGGACACAGAACGCGAAATGTATGCCAGAACGGCGGAAATCCTCGCAGAATACGGCTTTTTCCAGTATGAGATTTCCAATTATGCAAAGCCGGGCTTCGCATGCCGCCACAATATCGGCTACTGGAAAGGACGGATTATCTGGGGTTCGGGCCTTCCGCGGCATCGTTATTCGGGAAACCGCCGGTGGACGAACACGGCAGATCGATCTTTGTATCTGAAAGCGTGCGGAGCACTGGAAAGATCCCGTGAGGATGAGGAAATTCTTTCCGGCAGGATGCCATGGAAGAATTTATGTTTCTCGGCCTTCGAATGACACAAAGGGATCTCGACGGCGGTGTTTGAGGAGAAGTTTGGAGAGGAGATCCATGCCGTATACGGCGGGGTTCTGAAGAAATACGAAGCGATGCATCTTTTACAGGAACACAGCGGGCGCCTGGTTCTGACACGCGATGGGATTTCCGTCAGCAATGTGATTCTGGCAGATTTTCTGCTGTAAAAAGATGATAAAGAAATAGAACAAATGTTTGCATAACGCACGGCGGTGTGCTATAATGGGAGAAAACGAGACAAGATTCCTGTCCCTGTCCGGACAGGGATTCCAATTAATAAGAGGAACAGTTATGGCAGAGAAAAAGAGTTTATCAGAATACGGGGCCAGGGAGAACAACCTGAAAGCACTGAATGTCGATATCCCCAGAAACCAGTTTGTTGTATTTACGGGCCTCAGCGGTTCAGGAAAGAGTTCGCTTGCGTTTGACACGATCTATGCGGAGGGCCAGCGGCGGTATATGGAGAGCCTTTCCTCCTACGCGCGCCAGTTCTTAGGACAGATGGAAAAACCGGAATGTGGACAGCATCGAAGGCCTGCCGCCTGCTATTTCGATTGATCAGAAATCGACGAACCGGAACCCGCGTTCCACCGTCGGAACCGTGACGGAGATTTACGATTATTTCCGTTTATTATACGCCAGAATCGGAATTCCGCATTGTCCGAAATGGGGAAAGAGATCAAAAACAGTCGTGGACCAGATGGTCGATCAGATCATGGCACTCCCGGAGCGGACGAAAATCCAGCTTCTCGCGCCGGTTGTACGCGCGGCCGCAAGGGAGGACACGAAAAGGTGCTTTCGAACAGGCAAAACAGCGGCTATGTCCGCGTGATGATCGACGGCAGCCAGTATGAGCTGTCCGAGGAGATCACGCTGGATAAGAACCTGAAACACAACATTTCCATTATTGTGGACCGTCTTGTAGTCAAACCGGACATTGAGAAACGTCTGACGGATTCCGTCGAGAATGTACTGGATCTGGCGGACGGCCTTCTGGTAGTCGACACGATGGACGGAAATCAGCTCAACTTCAGCCAGAGCTTTTCCTGCCCGGACTGCGGCATCAGCATGGAGGAGATTGAGCCGAGAAGCTTTTTCCTTCAACAACCCGTTCGGTGCCTGCCCGGAGCTGTGCCGGACTTGGATACAAGATGGAGTTCGACGAGGATCTGATGATTCCGGACAAGACCGTATCCATCGCAGACGGAGCCATTACCGTGCTCGGCTGGCAGTCCTGCACGGACAAATCGAGCTATACGAGAGCCGATTCTGGATGCGCTCGCAAAAGAATACGATTTTTCACTTTCCACCCCGTTTTGTGAATATCCGAAAAAATCCACGATATCCTGATTTACGGAACGAACGGAAAATCCGTCAAGGTGCATTACCGCGGTCAGCGCGGGCGTCGGTGTGTACGATGTGGCATTTGAGGGCTGATCAAAAATGTAGAGCGCCGTTACCGTGAGACCGGATCGGATTCTACAAAACAGGAATACGAAACCTTCATGCGTGTGACCCCGTGCCAGGCGTGCCATGGCCAGCGTCTGAAACCGACGTCGCTTGGTGTGACGGTCGGAGATAAAAATATTTTTGAAGTAACATCCCTTTCCATCGACAATCTGCAGAAGTTTATGCAGAACTGAACTGACGAACAGCAGCTGCTGATCGGAAAGACAGATTTTAAAAGAGATCCGTGCGCAGTGTGAGCGTTCCTTGCGGATGTCGGATTAAACTATCTGACCCTGGCGCGCGGAACGGCATCGCTGTCCGGCGGTGAGGCGCAGAGAATCCGTCTGGCAACGCAGATCGGCTCCGGCCTTGTCGGTGTCGCCTATATTCTCGACGAGCCGAGCATCGGTCTTCACCAGAGAGACAACGACAAACTTCTTCGCGACGCTGAAACATCTGCGTGACCTTGGAAATAGCCTGATCGTCGTGGAGCACGACGAGGATACGATGCGCGCCGCTGACTGCGTTGTCGATATCGGCCCGGGAGCCGGTGAGCACGGCGGAGAGCTGGTGGCATGATCGGAACAGCGGAAGATCTGATGAAAATCCGAATTCCATCACCGGAAAATACTTAAGCGGAGAGCTGAAAATTCCGGTTCCGTCCGAGCGCAGAAAGCCGACGGGCTGGCTGAAGGTAGTCGGAGCAAAAGAGCACAATCTGAAAAATATCAACGTGAATTTCCCGCTCGGTGTCATGACCTGCGTGACCGGAGTCTCCGGATCGGGAAAGAGTTCCCTTGTCAATGAAATTCTGTACAAACGGCTGGCAAGAGATCTGAACCGTGCGCGGACGATTCCGGGTGCACACAAAGACATCATCGGTATGGAACAGCTCGATAAGGTCATCGACATCGACCAGTCCCCGATCGGAAGAACACCGCGTTCCAATCCGGCAACGTACACAGGTCTGTTCGATCAGATCCGCGACCTGTTTGCGGCAACGCAGGATGCCAAGGCGCGCGGCTACAAGAAGGGAAGATTCAGCTTTAATGTGAAGGGCGGCCGATGCGAGGCCTGCGGCGGCGACGGTATCCTGAAGATCGAAATGCACTTCCTGCCGGATGTCTATGTGCCGTGTGAGGTCTGTAAGGGAAAAACGTTACAACCGTGAGACACTGGAAGTCAAATACAAAGGAAAGAGCATCTACGATGTGCTGAATATGACGGTCGAAGAAGCAATGGAATTTCTTTGAAAATGTACCGTATCCGCAGAAAGATGGAGACTTTGTATGATGTCGGCCTTTCCTACATCCGCCTTCGGCCAGCCGTCCACCACGCTGTCCGGCGGAGAAGCGCAGCGTATCAAGCTCGCAGCAGAGCTGAGCCGCCGCGGCACGGGAAAAACGATCTACATTCTCGACGAGCCGACGACGGGACTTCATTTTGCGGATGTACACAAACTGGTGGAGATTCTGCACCGCCTGTCCGAGGGCGGAAATACCGTCGTTGTTATCGAACACAATCTGATGTCATCAAGACGGCGGACTATATTATTGATATCGGACCGGAGGGCGGAGACGGCGGCGGAACCGTGATTGCGTGCGGAACGCCGGAGGAAGTGGCCAAGAGCCCGGTATCCTACACCGGAAAATATGTCGAAAAATATCTCTAAAAAATCCTTTCCATTTTAAAAGGGATTGTATATAATAAAAGCGGGTTGGGTTCAGAAACATTTAAGCAAAATCCTTTTTATTTTTGATTTGATTTTAATGGGAACATTCTATAAAATTTCAAACAGATCATAAAATAAAAAAAATAAAATAGAACAGGATGAAGGGATTACTATGGGCAACGACCGATATCGGAATTGATCTGGGGACGTCCAGCATCCTGGTCTATGCCAAGGGAAAAGGCATTGTATTAAAGAGCCGTCCGTAGTTGACGTATGATAAAGATGCAGATAAAAGTACGGGCAATTGGAGAAGAAGCGCGTCAGATGATTGGACGGACACCGGGCAATATTATGGCGGTCGGCCCATGCGGCAGGGCGTGATCACGGACTTTCTGATCACCGAGCGCATGCTGCGCTACTTTATCCAGAAGGCAATGGGAAGAAGAGCATTCCGGAAACCGAGAATCAGCATCTGTGTGCCGTCCGGTGTGACGGAAGTAGAGCGGAAGGCTGTGGAGGAGGCAACGTACCAGGCGGGAGCCAAGAAGTGCTGATCGTGCCGGAGCCGGTGGCAGCGGCAATCGGATCCGGAATTGACATTACAAAACCATGCGGAAATATGATCGTGGACATCGGCGGAGGCACGACGGATATCGCTGTGATCTCGCTTGCGGGAACCGTTGTTTCCAATTCGGTCAAGATTTCCAGTGATACATTTGACCAGGATATCATCCGCTATGTACGGAAAACATGCAACGTATTTATCGGAGAACAGACCGCAGAGGCAGTGAAAATCCGGATTGGTTCCGCTTATCCGCGGGCCGAGGAGAAAACGATGGAGATCAAGGGAAGAAACGTCATCACCGGACTTCCGGCGACGATTACGGTTTCCTCCGACGAAACCGAAGGTGCCCTTGCCCAGACGACAAACCAGATTGCGGACGCGATCTGTGCCGTGCTGGAAAAACGCCGCCGGAACTGGCATCCGATGTTTCCGACCGCGGCATTATCCTGACCGGAGGCGGCAGTCTCCTTGACGGAATGGACGAGCTGATCCAGGAGCGGACCGGCATCAATACCGTGACAGCAGAAAATCCGGCGAGCGTCGTTGCGCTTGGAACCGGCCAGTACCGCGAAGTGATGAATGAATTTGAAAGCCAATTTTGATAAAAGATGAGTGAAAAATGGAAAAAAGTAGAAGGCTACGTAGAACACATTATTTTCCGAAATGAGGAGAACGGCTATACCGTCCTGAATCTGAGCATGAAGGGGCGCGAGCTGACATGCGTCGGCACGTTTTCCGATGATCGAAGAGGGCGAAGCTGATTAAGGCTTCCGGAGATTATATTGAACATGCTGCCTATGGCCTTCAGTTCCGCATTGAATCCTATGAGACGAAAGTTCCAGCCGGAAGTTCTGTTGCATTCGAACGGTATCTCGGTTCCGGTGCGATCAAAGGAGTCGGTGCGGCGCTGGCGGCAAGAATTGTGCGCCGCTTCGGTGACGATACGCTTCGGATCATCGAGGAAGAGCCGGAGCGCCTCGCGGAGGTAAAAGGGAATCAGCGAGCGGAAAGCGCGTGAAATTGCACAGCAGGTGGCAGAAAAAGCCGAAATGCAGAATGCGATGATTTTCCTCTCGGGATATGGCATTGCTACTGAATCTCGGTGCAAAGATTTATCAGCAGTACGGGGACAATGTGTACCGGATTTTAAAGGAAAACCCGTATAAAATGGCGGAAGATATCGCAGGCGTGGGATTTCGGACGGCGGATGAGATTGCCGGAAAAATCGGGATTGCCGTGGACAGCGAATTCCGCATCAAGAGCGGTCTTTCGTATGTGCTGAATCAGGCGACGGCAGAAGGCCATGTCTATCTGCCGGAACCGGTGCTGCTCGGAGAGGGCAGGAACTTCTCGGCGTAGAACCGGAGCGGATGCAGAAATCTCTGCAGGATATGGCAATCGACAAAAAGCGGTCATCCGGCTCCCGGCCGAACGGGAAGGGGATGAGCCGCTACGGATTGTGTACGCCAGCCAGTATTATTATCTGGAACTGAGTACGGCGCGCATGCTGCATGAGCTGAATATTACATGCGAGGAAGACCGTGAGGCAATCGAAAAGCGGATCGGAAAGATCGAGAAAAAAATATCAGATCGAGCTGGATGAGATGCAGAAGACGGCAGTCGTTGAGGCGGCATACAGCGGTCTTATGATCCTGACCGGAGGTCCGGGAACAGGAAAGACTACGACGATCAATACAATGATCCATTATTTTGAGGCAGAAGGCCTCGACATTTTCCTGGCAGCGCCGACCGGAAGAGCGGCGAAACGAATGACAGAGGCAACTGGCTGTGAGGCATGCACGATCCATCGTCTTCTGGAACTGACGGGAAATGTGGATGACTCCTCGGCAAATGTGCATTTGAGCGGAACGCAGATAATCCGCTCGACGCGGATGTCATCATCATTGATGAGATGTCGATGGTTGATATCCACCTGATGCATGCCCTTCTTTCCGCGATTGTGCCGGGAACAAGGCTGGTCCTGGTGGGAGACCAGAACCAGCTTCCAAGTGTCGGCCCGGGCAGTGTCCTCCGGGATCTGATCCGTTCGGAATGCTTTCGATTGTCTGCCTGACGCACATTTTCCGGCAGGCATCCCAGAGCGATATTGTTGTCAATGCACATAAGATCCATAATGGGGAAGAGGTTATACTGGACAATAAGAGCAAAAGATTTCTTCTTTTTGAAACGGTACGATGTCAACGTGATCTGGAAAGTGCTGGTGACGCTGGTGTCCCAGAAACTGCCGCGTTATGTGGATGCCCGCCCGCAGGATATCCAGATTCTGACTCCGATGCGGAAAGGTGCACTCGGCGTGGAAAATCTGAATCAGATTCTGCAGAAATACCTGAACCCGCCCGCACCGGACAAAGCCGAGCGGGAAAATGGAGGTAATATCCTCCGCGAGGGCGACAAGGTCATGCAGATCCGCAACAATTACCAGATGGAGTGGGAAATCCGCGGCATCAACGGAATCGTGGCGGAGCGCGGTATGGGTGTATTCAACGGAGACCTCGGCATGATCCGGAGCATCAACCCGTATACCGAGGTGATCACCGTGGAGTTTGAGGAAGGAAAATTCGCAGACTATACGTTCAAACAGGCGGACGAGCTGGAGCTCGCCTACGCCACAACGATACATAAAGCGCAGGGAAGCGAGTACCCGGCGGTTGTGATTCCGCTGCTCGGCGGCCCGCGCATGCTGATGACGCGGAATCTTTTGTATACGGCCGTGACGAGAGCCAGAAAGTGTGTCACCATCGTCGGAAGTGATGTGACATTCCAGGCAATGATCGGAAATCATATCGAGGCGAACCGGTATACAACGCTCGCCAGAAGAATCGGGAAATGCAGGAAGAAAACGCGTAAACACGTTTTTCCGGGGCATGGATGCGGCTGCATCCGGCAGAGTGGATAAGGGAAAGCGCAGGTTACATGAAAGAAAAAATAAAACAGGAAACTGGCTTTTAAACGCAGTTTATCCGAGACGATGTCCCATCTGTGACGGACTGCTGTCACGTGAGGAGCCGTATCTATGCCGGAATTGTGTGGAAAAGATTCATCCGATTCTGGGCGCGCGGTGCAAAAAATGCGGGAAACCCGTGGGAAGTGAGGAAGAGTTCTGCCGGGACTGCAGCAGAACGAGGCACAGCTTCGACCGCGGTTTTGCGCCGTACGGTTACCACGGGGAACTTGAGGCTTCCCTGATGCGGTTCAAATATCATGAACGGCAGGAATACGCCGGATTTTATGCTCACGCGGCGTTTTTCTATGTGGGAAAGCAGATCAGAGAAGAAATCCGGAGGTGCTCGTTCCGGTGCCGCTTCATCCGGCAAGACAGCGGCAGCGCGGCTACAATCAGGCGGAGGTATTTGCAGAAAAAGCTGGCAGAAGAAATGGAACTTCCATGAATGCCCGCCTGATCCGCCGTGTGAAAAAACAAAACGCCAGAAAGAGCTTGGTCGCCGAGCGGCGGAAAAACCTGGAGGAGCTTTTGCATTGGCAAAGCCGGGACAGATGAAATACTGCCGGATTCTTCTGGTAGATGACATTTACACAACGGGAAGCACGGTTGATGCCATTGCGTCACTGTTGAAAGTGAATGGAGCAGAACAGGTGGATTTTGTTTGTGCGGCAATTGTAAAATAGTGTGTGAATATTTTGAGAATAGCTTTCAATATCGGAAACATATGGTAAAATAAACATAATTTAGAACGGGAAGAGGAGACCAAGAGGCATGTTGGACGAAAAAAGATTCGTCAGATGACAAAACTGGCTTTTTTCGAAAAAAAGAAGAAAAAATGCCTTACGAATCGGCCGCTATTTTTCGGAGTGATTACATCGGAAAAGAGCTTCTGAAAAATTTTTTCTGGCTTCCATCGGATACATTCTGGTACTTTGCGGTTGCAGTCTTATATCATATTGAATGGTTGGTGGACGAGATAGACACAATCGACCTGCAGTTTGCAGCAGGGTGTCTGATCGCGTCCTATCTGTGTTTTCTGGCAGTCTATTCCATTGCCGTGTATGTGATCAGCACGATCCGTTACCAGGAGCACAGAAAAAAGCTGAAATGGTATGGAAAAGAGCTGGATGACCTGCAGAACATGTATGAGGAACAGGAAAAAAAGCGGGAAGAAATCCGGGCGCAGGAGGAAGGAAACATGACAGTATTGATCGAACTGAAAGAAAAATTAAAAAGAGTTTTACGGCTCCTGCAGCGGAATCGTACTTCCGATTGTGAAATTTCTGCTCGCTCTTGCTGTATTTCGTGGTATTAATTCCAATCTCGGCTATCTGAAGATGCTGAACAGCATGTATGTGGTATTGATTCTGTCGCTGATCTGCGCCATCCTGCCATTGAATGGAATGGTTTTCCTTGCAATGCTGGTGATCATCGGCCACTGCTTTGCACTTCACATGGTAATCGCGGGTCTTGCGGCGCTGGTTCTGCTGGTGCTCTGGTTTCTATATCTTCGATTTGTGCCGAAGGATGCGCCGGCACTCCTTTTAACACCGCTCGCATTCTGGCTTCACGTGCCATCTGCCGTTCCGGTTGCCTATGGTCTTGCCGGCACGCCGCTCTCTGCATTTTCAGCAGCCTGCGGTGTCGTTGTCTACTATATGTGCGACATGATTCACGGAAAAATGGAGCCGCTGCTTCATGCGGCGGAAGCACCGGAGATCACGGCAGTCGTACAGGAATTTTTCAACGGCCTCTTCCGCAATGAGGAAATGCTGCTGGTTCTGATCGCCTGCGCACTGACCGTACTTCTTGTCAATGCAATCCGCCACAGCAGTGCGGATTATGCATGGCAATTTCCATTAATGGCAGGTTCGGTTGCCTATGCGGTTATTATGATTGCCGGAAGCCTGGCACTGGATGTACAGATTGCACTCCCGATGGTTCTGATCGGGGCGGCGGCCGGCTGTCTGGTTGGATTTGTTCTGGGTTTTTCCTGTTCGGTGCAGACTACACCCGGACAGAATACCTGGAATATGATGACGACGATTATTATTACTACGTAAAAAGCCGTTCCAAAATTCAATGTGACAAAGGCACAGCGCTGTGTGACTTATATTCGGAATGAAAAGAAAAAAGAACCGGATCTGACAGACGAGGAACTCGATGCTCTGGCAAATCTTGGACATACAGAAGAATCCGGGAACAGCAAAGGGATCTTGATGAGATCGAGGAAAAAGAAAAATAGAAGAAATAAACGAAACAGAAGAAATAAACGAAACAGGAGGAAGAAGAAATTCCGCCGCTGGACGAGGGCGATTATCAGGATGTGGATTATAAGAGCATGCTGGAGGACACCTTAAAGGATCTTTAAAAGAATTTTGAAAATCAGAAGAAAAACCGGCCGGGGAAAAGAAAGGAAGTGACAGTGTGCGTGGCGTGTGGAACTGGATTGTCACAAGAACGGCAGACTACGGGCTGCCAAAACAAATTGAACTGATTGATATTGTGCAGATTCTGCTCATTGCATTTTTCGTCTATCACCTGATCCGCTGGCTGCAGAATACAAAGGCCTATACGCTGATGAAAGGTATTTTTCTGATTGGTGTCTTTGTCATCATTGCAAACGTGCTGAAAATGCAGACGATTCTGTGGCTGTTCGGAAACATCGGCGGGGCGGCGATCACAGCGGTTGTAATTATCTTTCAGCCGGAGCTTCGAAGAGTGGTCGAGCAGATTGGAGAAAAAGAATCCGCTGTCTGCCATTTCTTTTGCGAGCGGGCAGGAGGAAAATGAACGGTTCAGTGACAAAACCATCAATGAACTGGTAAGGGCCAGTTTTGAAATGGGAGAAGTAAAGACTGGAGCGCTGATCGTCATCGAAAAAGACCATCACCCTGGAGGAATATGAAAAAGACCGGAATCCCGATTGACGGCGTTCTGACCAGCCAGCTGCTGATCAATATTTTCGAACACAATACGCCGCTGCACGACGGAGCCGTGATTGTACGGAACAACCGTGTCACGGCAGCAACATGTTACCCTGCCGCTGTCCGACAACATGGATCTGAACAAGAATCTTGGAACACGCCACCGTGCAGGTGTCGGCATCAGTGAGGTGACGGATTCCTTTACGATTATTGTCTCCGAGGAAACCGGAAATGTGTCGTATGCTTCCGGCGGAGAACTCCACACGGCAGTAACACCGAGCGACCTTCGGGAGCAGCTTCACAAAATCCAGAAGCTCGCGAAAAACCGGAAGAGAAGAAAGGATGGCATATCGGCGGAATGCGTCAGAAAGTGGAGGGAGAGAAGAAATGAAAAAGAAAATTCTGAAAAGCTTCTGAACAATCTCCCTTTGAAAATTTTTCTATCCTGATTTCCATTGTAATCTGGTACGTTGTGGTCAGTGTGAATGACCCGATTGTGAAAGAGCGCTTTGATGTCCCCGTGCAGGTGACCAATGAAGCCTACATCGCAGCCGGAAAGAAAACATACCAGATTGCGGAGGAATACCAGACGGTCACGGTTACTGTCACGGACAACAACTCGGTTGTCAGCCGGCTGAAAGCATCGGATATCACTGTCACGGCCGATCTGACCCAGATTGTGACGATGGATACAAAACCCGGTTTATGTGCCGATCAAGGCAGCGTGCTCCATGGTAAAACAGGAAAAACTGAGCACAGTGACAGCAACGATCCCTGTGGAAATCGAGGATGTGGACAGCGAAAAAATTCCCGATCACAATTGACGCAGGAAATACGAAACCGGCAAAAGATTACGAAGTGGGAACGATGACTTCCGATCCGGAGAGCATCACCATTTCCGGCCCGACGTCCCTGATCAATAAGATCAGCAGTGTGGTGGCAAAAGTAGATGTAACCAATATGCGGAATTCCGGAACCGTCACGGCGGATCTGATGATTATTGATAAAAACCAGGATGAGATGCCGGAATCCCAGATGGAATTTTTGAATTTCGACAGCGGCTCCCCGCAGGTGGATGGATATTGAACTGTGGCGCCGTGTATCCGGTATTAAGCTGAGTGCACTGTACAGCGGAACTCCGGCAGACGGCTATCAGATTAAAATATCTATACCACACCGGAGGAAATCACCGTTGCCGGATCCGAGGAGGCACTTGCAAAGCTGGCGGATGAAGGCAATACGATTGAAATTCCGGAAGACTATACCTCCGTTGCAGGACAGCGCTCCGATGTGGAGACGACAGTTGACTTAAGCGATGTTCTCGCCGATGTGACAGATCTGAAAGTATCTTCCAGTTCGTCTGCATCCGTTACCGTTCACGTAACGGTTATGCCGAATGAGAGCAGGGAATTTGAACTTGATGTCGATCAGATCGAGACGAGCAATCTTCAGTCCACTTATACCGTTCTGTATGATCAGACACAGCTTGCAATCCGCATTAAAGCATCGGACAAAAATCTGGCCAAATTAGATACTTCCCAGATCAACGCATCCATAGATCTGAATGGAATGGGTGTCGGGGATTACGAGGTACCGGTAAAATCACACTGCCGGATGGCTATGAGCTCGTAGACAGTGTCAAGACAACGATTCATATCAAAGAAAAAGCAGTAGCAAATAAAACGACAGGAACAAATTAGGAGGGAAACCAATGGTAAGCGGAAAAGTGACCGTGAAAAATCCAACCGGCCTTCATCTTCGCCCGGCCGGAACCCTGTGCAAACAGGCAATGCAGTTTAAATCATCTATTACATTCCACTACGGAGATGGAAATACAGCAAATGCAAAGAGCGTCTTAAGCGTCCTTGGCGCATGCGTCAAATGCGGAGACGAAATTGAGCTGTTCTGCGAGGGAGAGGACGAGGAGGAAGCTCTGCAGTTCCTTGTCAATTCCATCCGGACGGGACTTGGGGAAGAACTGTAAGGAGAAAGAACAATGAAGAAATATGATTATGTTCTGGTTGGCGCCGGTCTGTATTCCGGAGTGATTGCTTATCTTGCCGGTCAGGCAGGGAAAAGCTGTCTTGTACTGGAACGAAGAGATCATACAGGCGGAAATATTTACTGCGAAGAAATCGAGGGAATTCATGTACACAAGTATGGAGCGCATATTTTCCATACTTCGAATAAAGAGGTGTGGCAGTTTGTCAATTCGCTGGCAGAATTCAACCGTTATACAAACTCGCCGATTGCCAACTACAAAGGCGAAATTTATAATATGCCGTTCAATATGAATACCTTCAGTAAAATGTGGGGAATCCGCACACCGGAAGAGGCGAAAACAATCATCGAAGAGCAGAAAAAGCTGTTCCGGGAGAGCCGAAAAATCTGGAAGAGCAGGCGATCAAACTGGTTGGAAAAGATATTTATGAAAAGCTGGTCAAAGGGTTATACAGAAAAGCAGTGGGGAAGAGACTGCAGTGAGCTGCCGAGCTTTATCATCAAACGGCTTCCGGTGCGCTTTACGTATGACAACAACTATTTCAATGACCTTTATCAGGGAATTCCGATTGGCGGCTATAACGTTCTGACAGAGCGGCTTTTTGAAAAAGCGGATGTACAGACAGGTGTTGATTTTCTGGAAGATAAAGGAAAGTACCTGGCGATGGGTGAGAAGGTGATTTACACCGGAGCGATTGATGCGTTTTACGATTATGCACTTGGCAAGCTGGAATACCGTACGGTGCGCTTTGAAACAGAAGTGCTGGATACCGACAATTATCAGGGCGTGGCTGTAGTAAACTACACCGATCGGGAGACACCGTATACGCGTGTGATCGAACATAAGCATTTCGAATTCGGAACCCAGAAAAGACCGTCATTTCCAGAGAGTATTCCACCGACTGGAAAGAGGGGATGGAGCCGTACTACCCGGTGAATGATGCCAGAAACCAGGAACTTTATCAGAAATATGCCGCACTTGCGGAAAAAAGAAGAGAAGGTTATCTTTGGCGGAAGACTTGGAGAATACAAGTATTACGATATGGATAAAGTCATTGAGGCTGCACTGAACCAGTGGGAGAAAATGCAGCGGTAGAGAAAAGAACTGCAAACGGAAATCAATCAAAACGGACTGCACACTTGACAGCAGTCCGTTTTTTGACTATATTATAAACGATATCCGGCTGGAAAATACCGGAAAATAAGAAAATGAAAGAGGTCGTTATGAGAAAAGAATATGATGACGAGGATGAAATCCCGGAAAGACGCCATTCCTCAGGAAAGAAAAAGAAGAAATTCGGCTGGGTTAATGTGCTCACCATCCTTCTCGTAGTTGTACTGGTTGTGCTCGTCGGTGTCTATGCTGTAATCAATCACTATTACAGCAAGAGTAACTACGTAAGCGACGATAAAATCACGATCAATAAATCCACAGAGGTTGAGACCGAAAGTACCGGGTTGACTGATGAGGAGACGGATGCCCTGCAGTCTGAGATTTTAAATGAGACACAGGACATTGAACTTCCAAACAACAATAACGTGTACAACATTCTGCTGATCGGTGTTGACCGTCGTGACAAAACGTGGTATGGAAACTCCGATTCCATGATTCTGTTATCCGTCAACAAAGATACAAAGCAGATTCACATGACATCCTTTATGCGTGACCTGTATGCAAATATTCCGGATGTCGGTGTAAAGAAGCTGAACGCAGCCTGCGCATACGGCGGCGGCCCGCTGGTTGTCCGTACCATTGAAGACAACTACAAGCTGCCGATTGATAACTACGCAAGCGTTGACTTTGATTCCATGATCGATATCATTGATGCCGTCGGCGGAATCGAGCTTTCCCGAGTGATGATGAGGTACGTGTGGCAAACAACTATATCAACGAAATGTGCAAGCTTCGCAATGCAGATGCTTCCGCCCATCAGTATACAGCAGGCGGCGATCAGCACGTGGACGGTTATCAGGCGGTTGCATATGCACGAATTCGTTACGTCGGAAACTCGGATTATCAGAGAACCGAGCGCCAGAGAGAGGTATTAAGCAAAATGATGCAGGAGATGAAATCTTCCAGCGTAACAGAACTGAGCGCGCTGGCAGATACCATTCTTCCGAGTGTCACCCATAACATCGACCAGTCTACACTGATGACGCTGATCGGCGAGCTGCCGACGATCCTCTCCTATGAGATTGTACAGAGCCGTGTACCGTACGACGACTTGTACTCCAGCAAGGGTGAGATGCTTGTTCCGGACTTCGCAGCAACCATCTCGAGACTTCAGACAGAGATCTATGGATCTACCACGGTAAACGAATAAAAAAGAAACAAATGAAAAACCTCCTGTATCCGGCAAGAAAACCGGAGCCGGGAGGTTTTTTCTGCCAAAAAACCGGAAAAAACCATAAGAAATTTGTAAGGTATTTTACCGGCGGATAACTTGAAATAGATGGAAAAATGTAGTAAGCTATAAATTGTATAAGAGTAAAAAATGGGAGGATGAATAAGAATGAAAAGAAAGTTTCTGGCCGCAGCCGTACTTGGCGTCATGGTAAGTGTTACACCAGCCGGTGCATATGCAGCTTCTACAGAAACCAGTCCATTACCGGTAAATTCGGAAAGTGATACTGTAGCTCAGGCCGAAGACGAAGAAACGACTCCGACTCCGGCGCCAACTGAGACCCCAGAGGTTACACCGAGTGAGACTCCGGCTCCAACCGAAGCACCGACCGCAACACCAACCGTAACACCAACTGAGACCCTTCCGAGACACCGACGCCGAGCGCAACTCCGGCTCCGGAAGTAAGTAATCTGAAGGAAGGCTGGAACAGCGTTGAAAAAGATGGAAAGAAACAGTTTCAGTACGGAGTTCTGGATGAGAATAATAAGGTGGTAGCTGCTACCGGACCAATAGAAATCGACGGTGTCGGTTATGTGTTTGATGAAAACGGCTACATGCTGACCGGTGAAGTAGAACTTACGGATAAAGATGGAAAAACCGGAATCTACTACTTTGAGACAGAAGGGGAAGATCCTGCAAAAGACGGACTTGGTTCGATGCAGCAGGGTATCTGTGAAGGAAAAGTATTTGCACCGGAACTGAAAAAGAAATGAACTTGTTACCATCAAATTTGAGGATGGCAGTGTGGATGATTACTATGCGGATGAAAACGGCTATGCCATCTGGAGCAAGACCCAGAAGGTAGGAGATAGAACATATCTGTTTGGCGATGACGGCACCCGCGTAAAAGAGGCAGGTTTCCAGACTGTTGTCGATGAAAACAATGTAACGCATACCTATTATCTGAATGCAGAAGACAGCACTGTATCTCTTGGAAATCACAATGCGTATCAGCAGGGAGATCGTACGGTAAGCTGGTTGACGGTTGGCTCTAACTGGTACTTAGTGGATGCGGAAACAGGGGAACTTCTTTCAGGATGGCAAAGGTAGATACAGCAATCTACTATATGAAACCAGCTTCCTTTGATGCAAACGGAAATTTGAAAGATGGAAGTTTCGAGATGGAAACCGGTAATCAGAAAAAATAAATCCGGCTGGGCACAGATTGATGGAAAATGGTACAGCTTCTGCAGCTGGGGCGGCGTACGGACAGGCTGGTTCAATTACGATGGAAATAAATATTATCTCCATGAAGACGGTCATATGGAAGACAACGCGCTGAATGTGAACGGAACCATGTATCTCTTCAAGAGCTGGGGCGGCATGTGTGTCAACGATGTTGGAAGCTATAATGGAAATTATTATTACGTTGGTGCTGACGGAGCCGTTTCGACGACAACAGGATGGAAAAAATTAAAACCAGCACGCAGACAATCTGGTACTGGGCAACTGCAGACGGCGGAAAACTGCTGACGAATTCCTGGCTGGATTACAATGGAAACAGCTATTATCTGAAAGCCGATGGAAAAATGGCTTTAATGAGTGGCTGGATAACACCTATTACTTCCGCAGCTGGGGTGCGGCCTACAAAAAACGCATGGGCAAAAGTCAACAATGTATGGTATTATTTTGACGGAAATGGAAAGAAATATACCAGCGGCTGGCTGACCTACAAAGGAAATAAGTATTATCTGAAATCCGATGGAACCATGCTTGCCAATGAATGGCTCGATGGAAAATACTACTTCAAGAGCTGGGGTGGTATGTATAAAAACGAATGGGGCAAGTCCGGCGATACCTGGTACTGGTTTAATGCAGATGGAACCAAACGGACGCAAAAAGGCTGGTTCCTCTATGATAAAAATTATTATTATCTGGATAAAGATGGAAAAATGCTGACCGGCTGGGTTTACCATGACGGTAACTATTATTACATGAAGAGCTGGGGCGGCATGGCACATGACGAGTGGATTCTTCATGATAAGAACTGGTACTACTTCAAGAGCTGGGGCGGCATGTACCATGATCAGTGGCTGACACTGAACGGTTCTCAGTATTATTTCCGCAGCTGGGGCGGAAGATATCAGAACTGCACCGCTACGATCAATGGAAAACAGTACAAATTCGATGCTTCCGGACGCAGAATCACGGAAGGATGGGAGTACATCGGAAAATACCGCCGTTACCGCAAAGCAGACGGTTCTTTGATGGAGGATGTGACAAGCATCTTCAATCCGTCATCCAAATACATCACAGTAGACAGAACCCGCGGACGTGTCACCATTTACGGCTATAACAGTGCAACCGGTTCTTACGATACCCCGATCAAATCAATGATCTGCTCCGTAGGAAATCCAATCAGTTACACTGCAGCAGGAACATATAAAATCGGCTGGCAGTTGAAAAAGAAGCAAATGAGAGGTGAAGATTATGTGCTGGGCACCATATGTATCACAGATTTATGACGCTGTTTACTTCCATGGCGTAGCAAAGCAGCACACCGGATCTGAATATGATCTCTGCCGTAGACTTCAATTCCCTGGGATCACCGATGTCACATGGTTGTGTCAGACTGACTGCAATCGATGCAAAATGGATTTATGATAACGTCAGCAGCGGAACAACGGTCCGCATTGGCGACAATCTGGATTATCCGCTGACAAACCCGACCCGTTATACCTGGACAGGCGGTGCTTTCGGAAGCGATCCGACATATCGATAAAAATAGAACAGGAATACCTGTATGAGAAAATCCATCGGGGCAGCAGTGCCGCCGATGGATTTTCTGATAAGAAGACATCGGCCATTTTACAGGAAAGGAAGACAGATACGATGGAATTACAGGAAAAAGAAAAAGAACCGGACAGAACAGAAAACAGATATGCAGAATAAGGAAAAAGCATTGCTTACCCAACTTGACGAGATTGCAAAACAGGATCTCTGTCTGGCATTCTCCGGCGGTGTGGACAGCAGTCTGCTGCTGAAGCTTGTCATGGATGCATCTGCAAAATATGGAACAAAGGTTTATGCAGTAACCTTTCAGACACGGCTGCATCCGCCCTGCGACCTGGAGACAGCGACAAGAGTAGCAAAGGAGGTTGGCGCTGTTCATGAGGTCCTTTTTGTTGATGAGCTGGAGCAGGAGGCAATCCGTTACAATCCGGAAAACCGCTGCTATCTCTGTAAGCACTATCTATTTGGGAAACTTCTGGAATTTGCCCGCGATCACGGTGTCACCCAGGTACTCGACGGAACAAATGAGGATGACCTTCATGTCTACCGGCCGGGGCGAAAAGCGCTGAGAGAATATGGTGTCATCAGCCCGCTTGCAGCGTGTCATGTGACAAAAACAGAGGTAAAAGCACTTGCTGCAAAGTACGGCGTTTCCGTAGCACACCGTCCATCCACTCCATGTATGGCGACACGCCTTCCCTACGGGGCGAAATTAACTATGACGTTCTGGATCGGATTGCGGACGGCGAAGCATGGCTTCATACGCTGTTCGGTTCGGAAGAGAATCTCCGCCTGCGTGTACATGGCGATGTGGTGCGTCTTGAAATTGCACCGGAGCGTATGGGGAAGTGCTTGAGAAGAGAGAAGAAATGATTGCATATCTGAAAAAGCTCGGCTTTTCTTACCTGACGATGGATCTGGAAGGGTTCCGTTCCGGCAGTATGGATGAGAAAATAACACAGAAAGAGGAAACAAAATGAAAGCAATTTTAAGTGCGGACCGCAAATGGGGTCTGGGATATCAGGGACGGCTGCTGGTAAGTATTCCGTCTGATCTGCGATTCTTCCGTGAAACTACGATGGGACACGTTGTCGTGATGGGAAGAAAAGACACTTGCTACACTACCGGCAGGGGGCAGCCCTTAAAAGGCAGAACGAATATTATTTTAAGCCGTGATCCGGAATGGACTGTCCGCGGCGCAACCGTTGTCCACAGTATCAAAGAGCTGATGGAAGTATTAAAGCCGTATGAGGACGACGATATTTATGTTGCGGGCGGCGGAGAAATTTACCGTCAGCTTCTCCCATACTGTGATACGGCATACGTCACACGAATCGACATGACGTATCAGGCGGATACCTTCTTTGAGGATCTTGACGAATCACCGGATTGGGAGATGGTAGAAGAGGGGCGATGAGCAGACCTGCTTTGATATTGAATTTTATTTCACGGAATACCGAAGAAAGAATGAAAAGGCAGAACGCCCGAGATAAGGGTAAGACAGGACGTAAAAACGGAGAAACCACAGAAAAGCGGCTACTCCGTTTTTTTTATATAGGATACAAAAGTATCAGTGCTGTCCGCCTGCAGAAAGCTCCAGCATTTTTTCTTAATATCATTTCGAGCTGTACCAGCTCAACCTCAGCGGCGGCACGTTTCTGGCGGCCGTCCTCCTGAATCTTCATCACTTCATCGAGGGGTAGAGATCAGGCTCTGGTTCGTCTGTTTTAAGGTTTCCATATCGATGATACCGCGCTCAGATTCTTTTGCAGTCTCGATCGTTGCCATCTTCAGATTCTCCGCATTCTTTTTCAGAAGCTCATTTGTCATATCCGAAACCTGGCGCTGTGCTTTGGCAGCCTCAGTCGAGTGATGAACGCCGAGTGCAATGATCATCTGGTTTTTCCAGAGCGGAATGGTGTTGACGAGTGTGGATTGGATCTTTTCGGCCATTACAGAATCGCTGTTCTGAAGCATGCGGATCTGCGGCGCTGTCTGGATCGAAACCATACGGGTCAGTTCCAGATCATACAGTTTCTTCTCAAATCGGTTGCAGAGATCTTCGAGATCCTTGGCAGCCTGTGCATCTTCGGCCTTTCCGGTCATCTGCGCTTTATTCTGCAGATCACGGAGTTCTGTGGAACGTACCAGCTCCAGCTTTTTTCTTTCCAGCGAGAATGTACATGGTCAGCTCTTTAAAATAACTCAGGTTCTGTGCATACATCTGATCCAGAATGGCAATGTCTTTCAGAAGCTGCCGCTGGTGGCCGTCGAGCACGTCACAGATTTTATTGACATTCACCTCTGCCTTGTCATACTTCGCTTTCATTGCATTGATTTTGTTCGTGCTTTTCTTAAAGAAAGAGAATGGTCCCTTTTTCTTCTTCTGCGTCAAACGTTTTCAGCTCTGTCACAACAGAGGTGAGCAGATCGCCGATTTCCCGAGATCTTTGCTTCTGACGTTCTCCAGCGTTTTCTCGGAAAAGCCTGCCATTTTCTTCTGTGCACCGGCACCGTACTGCAGAATGCCGTTTGTATTGGCAAGATCAATCTGGGAAACAAAGGCATCCACCATGGCTTTCTGTTCGTCGGACAGAACAGAATCATCCATGACCTCTTTCTTTTCTTCCGGCTGCTGTACCGGAAGTTCCGGTTCCGGCCTGGAGTGCCGAAACTTAAGCTTGGAATTTCAGTGGTGTCCTTTACAAAATCATTCATGTTTTCTATTCTCCTTTTCTTCGGTACGGAAACGTAACCGGTGATTTGATTTCCATTGTATTTTTGAATAGTTACATGAAGCGGCTCAATATCCTGCTTTGACGGACCTGCCTGATTTGTCAGTCCCTCCTGCGCCAGCATCGTCTGCAGAACAGAGATATCAGAAGAAATATCCCATGCCGTTGTCTGGAACAGATCATCAAGCAGCTTTTTCGAATGCGGCATTGATGGTATCCAGTGTGTCCTCGATTTCCTTCTTGGTTCGGAGGATATTGTCGCTTTGAATTGGTTCGTTCTCAAAGGAACGGTAAGCGTCGAGCAGCTTCCAGGTTGTCGGCATATAGTAATCCATAAATTTCCGCAGGGCGGCGGCTTCTTTGGGCGCTTTTTGCCTCCTCGAGAATCCGGGTAACAACCGTTTCGAGACGGCTCAGCAGCTGTGATGACTTCACCCGGCAGATCCAGGTTGCACTGATGGATCTTCTGAATATAAGATTCACATTCTTCCAGCATCTGCTGGTATTCCGGCGTTACACCGGAGGCCTCCAGCTGTTCACGTGCTTTCTGCTCAGCAATCTGCTGTTCCTTCTGGCTGGCGAGCATTGCGCGGTACTGGTCGTAGCAGTCATTTGTCACCATCAGACAGGTACCATTCTCGTCGAGGTGGCCCTGGCGCAGCATGGATTTATCAATCATGGTTGTAATATCGGTCAGAAGCTCACCTTTCACAGTGCATACTGTCGCAGAGTTCTTTCGTAGAAATATATTCCTTTGTGCCGATCAGCGTACAGATCTGGCGGAAATGGCGGACCAGACGCCGGTTTTTACTTCCCTTTTCAGAAGAATGCCGCCGCCGATGGTAAATGCGGCAAAAATAAGAAAAGGAATCACGCGCTGTTGTCTGGACCTGCAAATAAGGAATAGAGACTAAGCGCTGTGCAGCAGCCGAACAGTCCGGTGACACCCCAGCCGGCGGCCGTCTGAAATCCGCCGACAAGTGCAAGATCGGTGGATGGCATAAAGCGCTCGCGCAGTACACGGCGTTCTTGTATGCGGCTGTTCCATTCCGTATTCTGGGGGGGTCTGCCAGGTATGGGAAGGTTTGGGAACCGGGTTCGCGCTCTTACCCGGCATCGTGCCTCCCGGCCCGTAGGAATAGTGATGCGGTCCGGTCTGCTGCGCTGTATTATTATGGGAAGAATGCTGGCTGCTGTAGGAAGTATCTGCGGAATAGCCGCGGGACGGCTCCCTGTGTGCCATTTGCACGGAATGGTCCCTTCCGGTTTGGGTGAGACAAACTGGTTGATGGTGTCTGAAATCTTCCGGTTTTAATTCCTGAAAATCCTGAGAATTTACAGCGTTATCCACAAGCTTTCAATACTGTCGCCGACATCCTTTAAATCATCTTCAAAACTCATGACAGTTCCTTTCTGATGAGGTACTTTTTTCTGTGTACCGTTTTCCATTTATTATACAATGCGATTGGAAATCTTACAAGCATACAGTGCTTAATTTTCTATGAAGCTGGAGCTGACGGGAATGGTTACAGTTCACAGGAAATGATTTTGTTTTTGGATGAGTTGAAAGAAAGCAGTAACTATTATATACTAAAGAATATCGAATGTCAGAAAAAAATCAAATCAGAATAAAGGGGCCGCAATACTAAATGAATAAAAACGAAATTATCCAGATACAGGGAATGGAATATAAAGAAATGACAAAACAGCTTTTGAACAAATGTGCCTTAGCTACGCTCATTCCTTCGAAGGTCAGTCTCATCGGTATTAAGCCAAATCTGGTAGCACCTGTCCCGGCGGAGTTTGGAGGACGACACATCCGAGGTGGTTGCGGGGATCATCGAATATCTTCAGGAAAATGGATTTACTAACCTTCAAATCATGGAAGGTTCCTGGGTGGGAGATAAGACGGAGGAATCGTTTGAGGTCTGTGGATACCGTATGCTTTCGGAACAGTACGGCGTTCCGCTTATCGATGCGCAGAAGGAAAAAAAGCATGCCGGTGCAGTGTGGTGATATGGAACTTCAGATTTGCGAATGTGCGAAAAGGTGGATTTTATGATCAATGTCCCGGTCATGAAAGGCCATTGCCAGACTAAAATTACCTGCGCACTGAAAAACATGAAAGGTCTCTTGCCGAATAAAGAAAAACGTCATTTTCATGCCATGGGACTTCATCGGCCAATTGCGCATCTGGGGCTTGGGATTCATCAGGATTTTATTTTGGTGGATAATATCTGCGGAGACCTTTGACTTTGAGGATGGCGGTAATCCGTTTATTATGAATCGCCTTTTCGCTGGGTTAGATCCGGTGTTGATTGATGCATATGTCTGCGCGGAACTGCATTATAAGCCAGAAGATGTCCCGTATGTCAAAAATGGCAGAAGAGTTGGGCGTGGGCAGCGCTGATCTCACACGGCTTTCAATCCGAAAAATTGGCGAAATTGGTGAAAAAAGAGTGATTCCGGAAAAACGGAAGATCGTGGAACTGCAGGATGCCGTAGAGGAAGTTGAGTCCTGCAGTGCCTGCTACGGCTATCTGATCCCGGCGCTCGACCGGCTGAGGAGGAAGGACTGCTACCGGAACTCCACGAAAAAAAAATCTGCATCGGGCAGGGATACCGGGGAAAGAGCGGGGCGCTTGGTGTGGGAAGTTGTACTTCCAGGGTTTAAATACAATCTGAAAGGCTGCCCACCGACCGATGAGCAGATGTATGAATTTTTGAAGCAGTACATTGCAAACTAGACGAAAACAGAAGCAGAAAATAGCAACAGAGGAGAAACCGAATGAAAAAAAGCAGTCAAAGCCATTTTTTAAATGTATTGTCCTACGGCGGAATTGAAGTAGAATCCGCCCGTCGGCTTGCCGATATCAAGAAGCTGGATCCGATCCGTATTTTTCTGCGAAAATTGGATATGGAAATATATAATGGGGACTACAAGGTTCCGATTCGGCTGTTCTTCCCGGATGAAAAAATGGAGGAGCATGGTGCAAAAGAAGCGATTCTGTTCTTCCATGGCGGCGGCTGGACAACCGAGGAGTGTGGAGACATACGACCGTGTCTGCGCGCGCATGGCGCAGTCGACAGGGCAGATTGTTGTATCGGTAGAATACCGTCTTGCACCGGAGCATCGTTTCCCGACAGGCTTAGAAGACTGCTACGCCGCCGCCCAGGCAATGCTGCGCGGGGAGATTCTGCCGGAGGTAACGCCGGAAAATGTCACGATCATGGGCGACAGCGCAGGAGGAAATCTTGCGGCTGCGGTCTGCCTGATGGCGAGGGACAAAAAAGAACTGCTGCCGGGGAAACAGATTTTGATTTATCCGGCGGTGAATTCCTGTTACACAGAGAAATCACCGTACAAATCCGTGAAAACCAATGGAACCGGATACCTTCTGACCAGTGTCAAAATGGAAGATTATGTAATTCTGTATCAGCGGACCGAAGAAGACCGCAAAAATCCGTACTTTGCACCGGTACTGGCAGAAAATCTGCAGGCACTGCCGGACACGCTGGTACTGACGGCGCAGTACGATCCGCTGCGCGATGAGGGCGAGGATTATGCGAAAAAAGCTGAAAAGGGCTGGCAATCTGGTTGAACATCATCGGATCAAAAGGGCGCATTGCACGGCTATTTTGCGCTTGGCATTGAACACCTATATGTGCAGGAAAGTTTTTCAGTATATGAATGCATTTTTTAAGGAAAGAAAAACAGCAGAAAAATGCAGACGAAGAACTGGAAAACATAGCAGCAGTGAAGAAACAATTGACACACGGGAAGGCGTAAGGAGGCATAGAAAATGAAGAAAGAACATTCTTCGCGCTGGAGAAAGCTGGACAACGCGGCACAGGCATTTCCGGCGCCACCGGAAAAAAGGATACGAGAGTCTTCCGGTTTTCCAGCTGAAAGAGGACATCCAGGCGGATCTGCTGCAGAAAGCGCTGGAGCAGACAATGGAGCATTACCCGGTGTTTTCCATGGTACTGCGGAAAGGTCTTTTTTCTGGTTTTATCTGGAGCAGCGCGATCTGCCAGCAAAGTAGAAGAGGAAAAGCGTCCGCCGTGCAGTGGATTTACGTACCCGACCACAAAACGCTTCTTTTCCAGGTTTCTTACTATAAAACCCGAATCAATTTCGAAGTATTCCATGCCTGACAGACGGCACCGGTGCGATGCTGTTTCTGAAAGAACTGGTGAGCAATTATCACGATCCTGTGTCATCCCGAGGAAATCTTTTTTCAAAGGTCAGCGAAGACATGCTGACAAGACAGATTTCGAGGAGGACGCTTCGTATTACACCGGAAAGAAAAAAGTGAAAAAGAAAAAAAGCCGCCCGGCATACCAGATCAAAGGCAGTATCTGGAGCAGGAGGAGATGGAAATTACTGAGATTCTGCTTTCCGCGGAAGCAAAAGTGCGCAAAAAGCACATGGCGTGTCGGTGACGGCGTACCTTGCGGCGGCGCTGGTATATACGGTATGAAGAAATCCCGAAAAACAGGCTGAAAAAGCCGGTTTCTCTGATGGTTCCAGCCAATCTCGCAACTTTTTCCCATCCGCATCGATGACAATTTCTGGAGCTGGATCGAGATTGCCTGTGATCTTGGGCCGGAGGCATCGTTTGAGGATGCCCTGCAGATCCACGGGGCCGCGATGCAGAAAGAGGCGCTGAAGCAGGAGATTTCCACGTATGAACGATCTGGTGCGGATTGAGGCGGAATCGGTGCTGCGCGCCGTGCCGCTGGAAATCTGGCGCTGTGGCGGGCACGACGCTCGGCGGACGAAGCATTACGACCGTCTATTCAATATCGGCCGGATTCAGATGCCGCCGGAGTATGAAACATATATTGAGCGGTTCGGATTTTCACCAGCACCGACAAAGTACAGATGTGTTCCCTGTTCCCTGCAGGTGACAGCATGGTGCCTTGGAATCCATCTAAAATCAGCAGTTAATATTGAACGGAACCTGATGCAAAAAAGGGGCATCATGTGAACAGGAGGAAAATGATTTCTGGGGTTTGAAAAACAGCCATACAGGACAGCCAAACTAGGATTAATTTTTCTTTCACCTGCATCGCGGCTGTCAGTATCTCTACTGGATGATAGTGAATTTCTTACATAACCTTGCCATAGATGTTGGGCAGGATTCAGCAAACCAATGGAGTTAATGTTCTCGCCTGGCTTCCTGATCAGGTGGGATATCAAGAAGCAAGAAAAATCCTCAAAAAGCAAGTATGCTGGCAAATTAGTCGCTATTATTATAGTCGGTGCGATTCTGTAGGATTATGCGAACCCAGGCTGGATCAGCTGGTCCTGTCGATTCCATAGATTCAACTCGCCGTTCTTACAGATAAGCGTGACAATGCAGATTCTTAAAATTGTACAAAATGGAGGTCAGTGAATATCTTTTTATCTGATGCAGTCGGGCGACAGGAATCGTTCAACGATTTTGTGGCTGACGGGGAACATCCGCATTACCTGCCGTCCGTGATCTGCGTGGGCCTCAGTGTGCTGTATCTGATCGGGCTGTTTTTCCGCGGAAAAGATTTTATGCAGGAATGCAGAAAAAATTCCGGGTATGAAGGAAAGGTGATAGAAAAAATAAGAAGAGCAGGTAAAAAGTGGATGTTGGTCCTTTTCTTACCTGCTCTTTAAACTTTAATAATGTCTGCGGCGGAAAAGCCTGGAGAGAAATCTACTGCATATACTCCTCACAGCCGCAGGAATCCCGACGGCATTTCATCCCCATTCTTAATCGCATCGCGAACATAATACCGCACTGTTGAATATGCTCAGATCAGTTCCATGCGCTCGATTTTTCGCGTATATTCTGCTCATGTTCCTCGAGAATGGCAACCATCTGGTCAATATTTCCCGGGATATCATCCTCAAGCCGGAAAAAGCACAAGATCACGCAATCAGAAGACGGATGCGCTTGAAGCAGAAGAATTGCGGTCATGCAGTCAATGTCTTTGCTGGGTGTAAATTCGTTTCTTACTTTCTCGGTATGAATGACATCCGTCAAAGCCCGTCTCCTCGCAATAACGAAGCGTAGAGGCCGGAAGTCCAAAACGCTCGGACATTTCACGAATGGTGTAGGTCTGCTGTTCCATGGAAAAACCTCCTTGAACGACAGAGTTTGAATAGTAGAATAACTT
>VOFG01001107.1_pt1 | contig 120708 bp, 162 predicted proteins | sample 5384171 | NCBI WGS metagenome assembly VOFG01 (sample SAMN12384726, study PRJNA508395) | human gut metagenome | isolation source: healthy gut F | host: Homo sapiens
ACTGCGCGCCTGCACCGTAGCTCGAGACGGAAATGAAGTCCATGTCGATGGCGCAGTTCATGCAGCGGCACAGATCAATGTAGAAAAACGACGCGCCCTTTAAGACGCACACCAGCACCGGGCGCTTGTCCCCAGACGCCGGGTCAGCTCCGCGCCGATTTCCTCGACGCGCGCGGCGATGGCCTTTTCGGTGTAGATAACGCGTTCAATATCCTGTTCAGCAGATCGGATGAGCATGAGAAGCCTCCTGAAAAATGTTCTGGACATTCGCAGATATTATCATTATAATCAAAAAATAGGGATAAGTAAAATAGATATACGTAATTTTAAGTATTAGCATTTCTAATGACGGAGGGACACAGATGGCAGTCAAGTTGGAGCTTTACCGGGTTTTCCACGAGGTGGCGCGCATGGGGAACATCTCCGCCGCCGCGCAGAACCTGTTCATTTCCCAGTCGGCGGTCAGTCAGTCCATCAAGCAGCTCGAGGAGCAGCTGCAGGTGCGCCTTTTCTCGCGCAGCACGAAGGGCGTGTATTTAACGAGTGAAGGTAAGCTCCTGCAGGAGTATATCTCCCACGCACTGGGGCTCATTCAGAGTGGCGAGGAAAAGCTCGCGCAGTCGCGGCAGCTTTTGACGGGCGAGCTGATCATCGGGGCCAGCGACACCGTGACGAAGACGTATCTTCTGTCCCGGCTTGAGGCATTCCACCGCGACTATCCGGACATCCGTATCCGGATTTTGAACGGCACGAGCCACATGGTGCTCGATTATCTGCATGCCGGACAGGTGGACATCGCCTTTGCCAGCGACGATCAGGACCCGGCAGTCTACGATGTGCGCCACTGTGTGGACACGCACACGATCTTTGTCGCCGCGCCGGATTACCCGTGCGATTTTTTGCATGCGTACTCGATGTCTTCTTTTCCTTGGTCGCTTCGTTGTAGACATCCATCGTTGTCTCGATGTTTCGATGCCCCATAATCTCTTGGATTACTTTTAGGTTTGTTTCGTTCTCGCAAAGGCGAGTACAGAATGTGTGTCTGAGATTGTGTGCGCTGAAGTGTGGAAGTAAGACCGGTTCTCGGTGTTCCTGCTCTGCACGCTCCGTCTCCTCCGCATTGTAGTCACGAATGATTCTATCAAGCGCTCTATTGATGACGTGTGGGGTTAGCATCTCTCCGAACCTGTTCTTGAAAATGAAGTTCGTGTATCCATCAACCTCGCACTCGTTGAAGCCCTCCTCCATGTGCTTCAATCGAATCTGGAGTAAAGCTGCTCGCACATCAGAGAACATCGGAATGATTCGTGTGCCTGCTCGTGTCTTCGGAGTAGTGATGTGGAGCTCCATCTTTCCGCTTTCTTGTTGACGATATATCAAATTATGGTTAATGTCAATAATATTTTGCGTGAAATCGCAATCTTCCCATCGTATCCAAGGACTTCTCCTATGCGAGCACCCGTCCCAAGCATGACCGTAAACAGCGACATCCAATGCTTGTACGTTTTTGAGCTGGAAACAAAATCGAGGAACCTATTTTGCTGTGTCTCTGTCAATGCATGACGTTTAGGTTTCTCCCAGTTGTGGCTCTTCTTGATTTCTGCAATCACACCGTCGGTAGGATTTGTTCTTATGAACCCATCCCTTACAGCCACATTAAAAACCGGATGGAGGATAGTATGAATTATCTCCATACTGTTTGGCTTAAACCCAATGTCTTTAATGAGGTGGATGTAGAACCGCTTGATATCACTGTACTTGATGTCGGCAATGTTCTTCGTGCCTATCTCGTCACGAACATACTTCCTGTACATATACTTGTAGTTGGTTCTTGTTGATGCTTTGAGCTCATACTTGGTTTCAATGTAGGCGTCATAAAAGCTGTTCAGCGTCATCCTGTACGCCGTATGGGAGCTGATGCCGTCATCAATATCCCTTTGGATACGCTTTATCTGAGTCCTTAATGGTTCTGTGCTACGCTTACCATCAGGCGCTTTATCTGACTCTACAAGCTTCCAGCTATAAATCGCTCGGCGTACTCCACCAGAATCAGTATAGCGGTACATATACTTCCCGTCGCTTCTCTGCACCTCACCTTCTCTCAGAACTCTGCCTTTGTTGTCTTTTCTTTTTTCAGGCATGGCTACTCCTTTTGTCTGAAAATGAATATCAACATGGCATTCTCAATATACCATAGTCTGGATTCACTTTCAAGTTAGATGTCATATAAGGTTGAGTTGGTCAACAAATCGCTCGAATTTTGTACGTTTAATCTGTGGGCGTGTACCATTCCAAAGAACAAAATCAGCGTCTTTGTTTTCGCTGACAATCTTACGCAGCTTAGTTTCTCCGATGCGGAAGTATTGTGATGCCTCCTGAATTGTCAGTGTGTACCTTTCCCAAAATGGGATTTGCAGGGTACTAATGATCTCACCTCCCCGTGAGCTGCGCGTATGTAAAAAAGAAAGGGCTGGCAGTGAAGCCAGCCCCATGTCTACCTCTTGAGTAATAAGGAACCTAATCAACGATACTGATTACTATGTAAGCAATGACTACGATAATAACCGGAATCCAGACAGGCGCAAGTACCCACCACCAACTCCAGTCAATCACTCCAATCAGCTTTAGAACGATAAAAACTACGGCGAGTACATCGCACAACCCAAGACCTTTCGAAGATGAGTCTTTCATGTGTGTTTCCTCTTACGCTTGCCGTCCGTGGAGCCCATACCGCCGTTTCTGACGCCGGTTGCATCATCGGAGTATGTAATCCATACGGAATGAAGATGGCTTGTACGAAACCACTGCCCGCCTCTACGGTGATTGTTTTACCTTCATTACTGTTATTCGTAATCTTGGCGAAAATATGCCCCTCGTTGTCAGAGAAATAATAATCGCTGTCAATTACGCCCATCGTGTTGTTGAGCTGAAGCCGATATTTGAATCCCAGACCACTACGCGGCAGGCAGCCCAGCCACCAACCATCATCAATCTTAACCCGGATACCTGTAGGAATTTTGATGGTTTCACCGGGACTCAGCTCAAAACTGAATGGTGCCTTGAAATCGTAACCTGCAGAGCCACTGGTTGCACGCTTAGGGATTTCAATCGACTCCCACATAAGTCGAATTTCTTCTTCTGACATCAACACGAAGTCGTCAATATCTTTATTGAGGTGGGCAAAACCACCCGCTTGAAAATCTTCTCGAAATTGCTCAAAGCTAACCTTTTCAAATTCTCCAACTCTCTGCATTGTGTCCTCCTTAGCTATTTGTTTTGCAAGTACAAGACGGCTCACCCCACCAAGGCTTAACCGTTTCTTGGTAGGTTTGGAACGGTGGGAAGTACATGGTGTCGTCATCTTCGGTTGTCTCTGTGACCGTTTCTCTCACGACTTTCCCGTTCGCGTCGTACTCGCGGACAGTTTCTTTGATTGTGCGTTTAATCATATGTCCTCCTTATTTTCGTTTGGACGTTTTACTCTGTTTTTGTATAGAGACCGCAGTGGCAGGTTCCACTTGCCATCTCTCTGAACTCCTTGCACATACACTTTGTATCCTCGTTCTTTTCGAGGGAGCACGGGCAGAAGCCATTATTGTCTTTCAATGCTTTGCGCATATCATTAACGAACTCTTTGTCTGGATTGATGTTGATTTTCATTGATGTCTTCTCCAATATATTTAACTGTCGAACCGCTCTGCGTATTGATTATCAGAAGCGAGTTCGACGCCAAGCACTTCATCAAATATGTGCTTTTGGTTCGGGATGTATCGTCCGAACTTTACAATCACGTTCCCATAAGTGGCAAGCTGTTGAATCCATTCAGGGACTTCTTCAAAGTAGTAACCCGTATAAATGACAACGTCATCTTTACACTGGAATTGCCCGCGAAGAACCTCAAGGAACGAACACAGCTCATCAAATTGTTCAAGCGGTTCAAGCCCACCAAACACGATTGATTCCGTAAGCGGATTGTTCAGATACCGGATGCACAGTTGCTCGTCGTCAATGCTGATGGGGGCGCTTGCACGCCACCCATCATTTTGACAGACCGACAACGGGATACCTGCTTCAATACAGCATTTACCGCCACAAGAAATCGTTCCAATGAACATCGCTGGCTTTTTATAATTAGTGAAGTCTTCATCCACAATTGTCTTTACTCTCATTCGCTCATAGCCTCCGCATAGCTGTACCACTGTCTTGTGTTAAACTCACGGAAACGGTCTTTGGAGTAAGCCCTTGATGGGACGAGATACCCAACAATGCGCTGGTATGTATCAAAGACAGGCTCACCGCATACTGGGCAATGGTCGGTGCCAACAAAGCCGTGATGGTTCTTGCACTCGTTGATACGGGTGTTGAACGCAAAGTAAATCACGCCAGCTTGAGCAATCTTGTTCAGCATCTTCCACGCTGTTTCCGTATTCGGGAAGTTGGATTCCAAATTGATGTGCGCGATGCTGCCGCCAGAACACTTTTCATCAAGGATTGAGCTGAGGCGGAGCTTCTCCTGAATGGTGCATTTCGCAGACAGCGGAATCCACTGGTTCGAGTAGATGAACTTGTCATTGTGGTCGTACAGAACGTTGTCTTTCTGGCACAGGATAACTGCCGCACGCTCTGCAGGAACACTCTCGATGTTGAAAAAGAGTAGGCATCAGTGAAGTTGTCCTTGACCTCATTCAGTACCTCAAAGATTTTGCTTGCAAAAGCGATGCCTTCATCGGTGTAACTGATGTAACCAAACTCATCCGTCTTGGTGTAACCAAACGCCTCAATGACTTCATACAGACCAAGGATACCCATTGTGCAGTATTGCTTGTCCATCTCGACCGCGCCATCCTGATAGTTGGGGAGTAACCCTTTCTCAACGTTTCTCTGGATAATATGGCGTACAGTATCGAGCGTCTTACAGCACAGCAATGCACGCTTTTTAAGCAGAGCAAGATACTTTTTCTCGTCGCACTCAGTTTCCAGCGCAATCCGCATGAGGTTAATTGTGTTGACCTTTACAGAACCGATGGAGAGCGCCGTACCGCCAATCGAATTGATGAACGCATTGAGTTTTGAGGTATCAGACAGCAGACGGCAGCAGTTACTCAGCGTGTTTACATCACCGCTGATGAAGAAGTTGCTGTCATTCCACGTTACATTGTGGTCGGAGCACCATCTTGCGAACTCTTCATCGACGAATTTGCCATCGCGGTAAAGCAAGCTGTATGTCAGCACTGGGAATGTAAACATATTCTCGCTTCTGATTTGCGAAACAACCTCCATAAAGAGCTTTTGATGCTCAATCAGCTCTTCAACGCAGTCAATCACATATGTTCCATCAGGATACTGCACGCCGCCGAACAGCGCTTCAATGTAATTACGGTCAAAAATTGACACATTAACAAAAGCAGTCTGGTCGATGCGCATAAACGGCTGGTTCAGACGGTAGATAAACTTCTGGAAGCACTGCTTGATGTAGTATTCGGGGTTCTTAATGAAGTGACCACTCTCACAGTCCTTTTTCCAGAAGTAATACGTCCAGATAAGGACGTTGGGGATGCCTACAGCACCGGAACTACGATTGCTCATGTAGCTGATATACTCAATTACGTCATCCATGAACGTTGTGAGGTGCTTCGGAGCCTGATTATTGTAGTTTTTGAGGAGAAAAGACCCTCGGTTGCCAGTCTGGTCAGGTCATAGGCATAGCAGTACGGCAGATATGTAGAAGTAGACGCATCATGCAGATAGAACCCGCCGTTATACTCTGTTTCAAGCCATTCACGGGCTGTTTTCAGGTTGTAGCGCTTCTTCATCTCATAGAAAATCTTGTTGAAAGCGAACAGCTTATCGTGAGACTTGCCCTTTTCATTCAAAAGACTGCGAATATCCTTGTTGGATGCGTTCGCATTGGCATCGATGGTCACATCGGCGACATTCTTGTCAATAAAACCATCGATGAAATCCGAAAAGTTCAGTTGCGTTTCGTGGAAACCGTTCAGGTACTCGAAATCTTCACCATAGCGCTCATTGAGTGTGGTCATAGCCTTTTCAAAGTCCCTGTTCATTTTGAGTGGAATGTTCATTGCTTAATCTCCCTTCGCTTATTGTTGGTTCACCCAGTCATTTGCTGTCGAGAAGTCAAGTAATTTATTGTTCACACTAAGAACGGGCACCTGACTGATTCCAAGTGACAGCATCTCATCCACAGAATTGTTCTCTGTGTACTTGATACCCTTTTCTTCCAGCTTCTTTTTCAGAACCTTGCACTTTGGACATCCTGTTGAGTACAAAGTAATTGCCATTGGCACCTCCTTCCAACCTTTAAGGTCGTCTTCCTCTGCAAGAAGCGTAATTGCTGAATAAACCTCAGCCCATGTTTCCCTACACGGAGCATCCCATTGGCTTCTGCATCATATTTTTTATTGTGTTGCGCAGTCATAAGGATTTTGAAATAGTTCCCACCCTCAAGATTGTGCGTACCATCATCGATGAGAACATCACCATTCACAAGCTGCTTGTGGGAAGTGATAATGACATCGTTCCACGTTAGGAACGGGAAGTATTTGAATAACACCCGTTCCATTTTTGATGCGAGCGTATGGTAGTTCGATGTGGTTACAATCAAGACCTTATGCCCATCTGCAATAAGCTTTTGCAAAGTTTCTGATGCACCATCAATTGGTTTAACACAATCCCAGAAATCATCCTCGAACAGTGGTGCGTACACCTGTTCATTCGTGAGCGTCGGGAATGCTTTAGAAATATCCCAACTGGTGATGTCTGTCAGCTTTGTAGTCGTCCCGTGGCGTGCATTTAAGTAATCAACCCAAGCACTTGCCAGCGACTCAATCGTGTCATCCATGTCAACCAAGATTGTCAGATGCTTCATTTAACCTCCTTACAGTTCATCAATCGTCATTTGGTGAGAACCAAGGTATTCGACCAACCAATCGATGACATTTCTTTTCAGGTCAGTCATTGACCCGTTATTCGTTATGTAATAATCTGGCTCAACATCGTCGAGCGCTGTCTCAGAAGGGTGTGCTTGCTGCTCTGGGGTGAGAGGACTCTTGAAGTCCTTTCTGACAACACGCAAATTAACTGTGTCCAATCCAGCTTCTTTGAGATAATCAATCTCATTTGGGAATCGGCAATCAGGAATCAGCACATAGTCCCACTCATTTGGGAATAGCTCCAAAATTGATGTAACAAACCCTACCCAATAGTCAGGGCGCTTCTGCCGAATGATGTCCGTCCCGACATATTGAAGAATATGCCGACCAGCATCATCTTTCTTTCCGTCCCATCCAAAGAACTGCTTGCAAATATATTTGAGCAGGTCTGCGTAATGGGTAATCAAGACTTTATATCCGTCTGCTTCTAAAGCCGCTTTAAGCAATCCAGCAGTGGTGTCTTTACCGTTTTGCGCTTTACCAGAAATCGTAATGACTTTCACCTGTCAACCTCCTTTGTGTTGCTTCGCATACTTTCGGAATTTGTCTATGGCTTGTCGAACATTCATTGGCGAATCTGGCGGTCGCCACTTGTGTTCGCCGCCGTAGTATAGCTCTCTGACCTTGCAAAATGCTGCAACCACAGGCTTGTCTGTATCATCCACTTTGTGCTCACAAACAATTGCAACTGCCCTCTTACCAGCCTTTGTAAAGTCATCGACCATTCTTTGGATAGCAAGTCGTTGCCCGTATGGTACTCTTGCATCCTTGTGTTTTACTTCGAGGAGTATGTATTCTGAGTCGTGATACTCAATTAGCCCATCGATATCCGTAGGGTATATTCCGTTATCAAGTTCAAGCCCTTTGAAATCGATGAGTTGTTTCATACGTTTGGGGTTCAGTATCTTGCTTTTCATAAGACCTCCAGATTCAAGCAGGTCTTGGTCGGTTGTCGTCATTGCCGAATAGCAATACAGCCGCAAGAATCACAACGGCAACCGAAAGCGCCCCATTCATTGTTTGCGCGGCATCATACCGCAGGTCTTTTTTCTCTGAGCAAAAACCCATGAGCTTGCATTTGGGCATGAAGTAGTGGTCTACGATGTATTTCCATTCCTCCGAGTAGTTCCCCAAAGCATCGCATACATCGTTGAATAGCCCCTGTATTCATGGTAGGCTCGATTGCACATTCTCTGATGCGACATATCCATCAGGTTGCGCATATTGTGCTTACACACAATTTTCGTTTCCATGCCAAGCGGAAGTCCTAATGCTGAGTCCTCACGAGGAACACCAATAGTGTCGAGGCTCTCTAAGTATGATTTGATATGTTCCATCAAATCTTCATAGACCTCTTTCGCTTCTGGATTACCTTCGATGCTTGGCGGCGTAACATATCCAAAACCATGTTCATAGTCGATATATCGCGTACTTCGCCTGAAGGCGTGTGGGCAGACCGCCGATATGGGTGTACCACTCACGGATAACCCGTGCCGAATACCCCTCAAGAGTCAAATACACATCAGGGAACTCAAATGTTCTCCCATGTGCCCACTCTCAAGGCAGTCAATGCCTCTGAGATAATTCTTCTCATCATTACTGGTATTTGCTCCCCAGCAGATACCAGCCTCTACACCAATCATCGTGATTGGCTTTTTGTATGTATAATCTTGAACAATTACTTTCCCCATTCGTTACTTAACCTCCGTAAAGTTCTGGGTAACTGCTATAACACAAATAGGTATAGCCGTAATAGCTGCTGTACAGTTCAAGATAAACGCCGCTACCTTGTACCCCACCAGACTGGAATACGACTGACGGTTCATTCAAAACACGTTCGCCACTTAAAAGGCGAGCTGCTGCTTCAACGCAGGGTTCAAACGGAGTCAGGTTTTTGAAATAGTCTGTATTCGCGTTAGCATATTGTCCCTCTGCGTGAATGACCTCTTTGATAGTGTCTGGGAACTCTGGAGAGTCGGCTCTATTGATAACCACCTCACCAACAGCCAGCTTCCACTCAATGGGCAATCGCTCGTCGCCACATTCTGCCGTGATAATCTTTGATAGCTCAAGCAAGTCTTCAAAGAAAACCTTTGTCACGTTTAAGCCGAGCACATCAATTTTCTTGTTTCTGGCTTTCTCTGCAGCCAAGCCCGCTTCATAATCACCGTTTAAGCAACTCTGCTTCATTATGCTGAGATAATCAACATCATCAGAGAAGCCGTCTACTCCCTCCGTGTGGCGTACACTACCTCCTCTTCGGGTTCCTCAATTGTCTGGTTTGCGTCTGTCGCTGTGATAGCGGTTTCCAACGCATCGACTTCCGTTTTCTCCTCAGTGGTCAAGCGTTTCTTGTCTGGCAGATGCGCTACTGCATCCGCAGATTGAAACGCACATCATAGATACCAGCAAGAAGATAGTGAAAATTTTTCGCATTGTTCTACCTCTCTACTGCCTACGAAAAAAGAGCTCCAGAGTGTTTTACTCTGGGCTCTTCCACATAGTATGTTTAGCCTCTTACTTTTCTTATGCGTGCTGGAGAGTTTCCTTAATGGCAAAGCCACCAAGAAAATCGTCCAGCATTTTTGTATCGCCGGGATTTAGCGGTTCTTCTGCTCGTGGTGCTCTCGGACGTGCCGCTCTCTGTGCTCGTACCGGTCGTGTGGGTTCAGTAGCAGCGACCGGAACAGCACCGAACCAATCAACTGTCATACGACCAGTGGCATTCCAATCAAGCTGCGGTGTCGTTACCGGTGTCGTTACTCCTACGAGGTCTTCCATTGCAAGGTCTACAAGCGGGAGGTCAATCGGAATCCCATCGACAAACAACTGCCCATCTCTATAGTTCATTTCTACTGGACGCGCAGCATTAACCGCTGCAGCAGTTACCGTCTCCGCCGCATTTGTCTCATTGATGGCATTAGCAACGGTATTCGTTACGGTTGCATTAGCTGTTGCTCTTGCGCCATTCCCAAAACTGACGGTTAACCCCATGTCCCGGAAGCAAATCGGTTCTCTGCTCTCAAGCTGGAACAGTCTGTTCTCATCGCCGACGACGATAATGTCATTTACCTCCATGCCGTTGTAATACTCCATTCCGAGCATAGCCGGTTTGAGAATGTCGCTGTACCCCTGCTCATTGACAATGCCAATTCTGTATCCACGATAAATACCGTGGTCAGTATTGCGAACATCAAACGTGACACCTGCGTGCTCAGAGAGGAATCTATAAACGTCTCTCGTTACAATCAACGCAATTTCGCATCCTCCACCCGTATAGGCTCGTGCTCGCGCTGCTTTCTGAAGAGCTTCCTCCAAAGCATTGTTAAACTCTGCCCTTGTCACTCGTCATCGACCTCCTCGATTGGAGACACGTTGCATTCGCTTACAATCTTGTCGAAGCAGTCACAGCAAAGTTGCAAATCAACATTGTCTCCGTCATGGACACTTCCGTATCCGATATGTTGTCTATGTATAGAGAAATCTTCCTGCAGGTCAAAGAGGTCGAGCTCCTTGCCGCAATAATTGCAGACACGTTTGTCTGACAAGCTTTGCACCTCCTATGCACTTATAAAATCTGTGTTTTATATCACCCTTACTGTTGAAGCAGCAGGTTTGATTTTGAAACCACTGAGGAAGTCGTCCAGTTCCTCACCGCCATATGTTCCATCGGTAAACCGCAATGGCTGTTCACAGCATTCAATCTCAGACAGGATGACCGTGTTCAAGTCACTTAGGTATAGGATGCGGTTAAATGTGCGCCCCTTGAAATTTTGCGTGTCATATGCGGTAATGAAATACATAGCGGATGATTTCTTCGTGTTTAGAATGGAGTATGTATTAGAGAAGGACGCTACATCAAATCCTCTTTGCATTACCCATCCCGGAAGATTCCCCAACTCTATTTCCCTCCAAAGAATCTCGACCAGCTCTTTGGTATTACGCATATTATCAAGTACGACACACACTGAAACATTCTCTTGTTGAGAGCAGAACAATAGTGCTTCTGCCAATGTGTCTCCGGTTAACACTTCCATGTTTTCACCTCCAATTACAGAACCTTGTCATACGCTGTCAGCTTGAAATACTCACCATCGCGCTGGTAGCCTTTACAGTAAATAATGTCACCGACTTTAACCGGTTCTTTCTTAAACTCACGATTGAATAACGTGAACCTACTTTCCTTGCCGCTACCGATTGATTTTGTGAAGACGCTGTAAGCAAATTGCTCACCATCTCTTCTCCGAACCAGTGGCTTCATATCTGTTATGTATAGCTTGCGTCTGTCCGCTTCATTGACACATATCCGATATAGCCCATCACATCATAGAAGTTACGGACTTTGATAATATCGCTTAGGTCGTCCATGCCAACTGCTTTTACCGCATCTTCTGCGCCATGCAAAATTGACATCACATCAAGAAGTGTGTAGCTCTTAGCTTCGCCACCAGACTTTGTAACACCGACCGCGAATCGCTTCACAATTTCTTCGAGAGGTGTTCCATCAACCTCAGTCTTTTTGATTTGCTTCGCTTGCCCTCTCTTGAAGATATTAAAGAACAGGTCAACCATCCGAAGCAGCTCACGCTGATTGCCGAAATCAGAGAAGAAATCCAGCTTAATCAGAATATCAAGCTGCCTTGAGTTAATACTCGTTTTTTCATCGAGGTCTTTCAACAAATCCATAAAACAGGAATACTTGTTTTTTGCTGCAAGGTTGTACAGTTCATCGGCAAGACCAGCGCTCATATACTTGATTGACGTGAGACCCTTGGCGATGATTTTCCGCTCCTATCGAAGAAGTATTCACCTCTGGACAACCCCCATTTAGGCAACGTAACTCGAATACCGACCTTATGGGCATAGCTTGTAATGTCAGCAGTCTTGTCCATATTGTCTCCGAAGATATTCAATGCTGCTGTTAAGAACTCCAATGGGTAATAGTAGCGCAAATATCCGCAGATATAACCGATGGACGAATAAGCGTCTGAGTGGTTCCACGAGAAGCCATACGCTGACGCATCCAGAATGATTTGCAGGAACGGCTTGATAACCTCTTCGCAACGCTCTGCACTCATCTTGTACGCCTTTGAGCAATAAGCCACAAAGCGTTCTTCAATCTCCGGCAAGAGCTTTTCTGTTCCTTTTTTCTTGGCAATCGCTCGGCGGACGTTGTCTGATTCCGCGCTTGAGTAGCCGCAGAACTTAACCAAGAACTGCATAATGGTTTCCTGCATTGCGATTCGTCCTGCCTCTGGAGCAAGGAACTCATTCAGTGCGTCAAAACCGTTATCGTAAAACTCGCCTTTGGCTACACTATCACGGAAGCTGGCACACGCAGGTCGGAGCAAGCCGTTACCAAATGACATCCACTTTAGCATTGAGAAATTTGGAATCTTTGACCGAGCAATATCGAGCGTGGCATCAGACATGAACTGCTTTAGATAATGCTGTGCGCTGTCAGACTCCCATTGGAAGATAAGCGTCGTATCGTCTCGGATACTTCTCCACACATTCATATCCTCCATATCAGTGTTGTCTGGCGTCAAGCGCTCAATCCCAAGCATTTTACAGGTATCGTTGATGACACCGATATTATCCAAGCCAAGGATGTCAAGCTTGACATACATCAAGTCGTCCAGCTCTTTCATGTTAATCATGGATACCGGATACTCGGATGTGGAGATACTGCACAGACCAACCGTTTGGTCAATAGGTAGGTCACTGATAAGGACTCCACTCGGGTGTGTACCGATGGAGACGATTGTTCCATTAACGATATCTACATACTTGAAGACATCTGGATACTTCTTTCGGATAGCATCTTCATGGAGCTCCGCTTCTTTGCAGATGTGGTTTGCCACTTGAAGATAGTTCATGTCTGCGCGGTCTTTATAGAGAGCGCGGCAAACATCGCGGATTGCGCCTTTGAGTGCAATGGTATTAAAGGTAATAATTTCTGCTGAACGAATACTCGGCAGATTCATCTTATCTTTAAGCAGGAACCGCTTAATTGTTTCTCTGTCCTTGCCAGAATAGTCCGTGTCAATATCAGCATTTGTAACACGGGACGGATTCATAAAGCGGAAGAAGTTCAAACCATACCTCATACTGTCCATCTGCGTAATCCCCAAGAGATACGCAATCATGCTACCTGAAACTGAGCCACGACCATAGCCGCACTGGATATCGTTTTGCTTTTCCCACTCACGCAAGTAAGTTTGGAGCAGCATAAAGTCAATTGACTTCGTTGCCTTATAAACATCGAACTCTTCATCGATAGTTTTCTGCAACTCTTCCTTTGTGTGATGCTTGAGTGCATATGGGTGGTTCTCAACTGCTGTCTGAATCTTGTCACGGAACGTCTTCTCGGGTTCAGAGTAGATATGTGGGTACTTTGTACCTCTATCTAATTCAAACGGCTCTACCATATCTGCCATCACATTGGTGTTTTCAATGGCTTGCATATATTCTGCTTCTGGAAGCGACCCTTGCTCTCTATATGCAGCAACTAACTCGTCATAAGTCTTAAACTTTAAGTCCCAACGTTCTTCGCCATCAAACGTAATGTTTTTAGATGCCTGTAAGATACTTCTTCCTTTTTCATGCTCTGCATTGAGGACGTGCGTATCAGTTCCTGCAATCAAAGGGACACCGGTACTCTTGCTAAGCAATAACAGTTTTTCGTTGTAGGCGACCTGCTTCTCATCCATGTGGTGACCGACTTCTAAGAAACAGCGGTGCTTATTTCGTTCAAGAAAATCCAGATAATACTGCTGAACCTGTTCGTCACCTTTCCCGAGAACGCCACCGACGCAAGCCGTAGTGATGATAATGTTGTCAGATGTCGCAAACAATTCGTTGAACGTGATTCGTGGGACATAGTAAAAGTGGTTGTCGGTTCTGCAGAAACTCTTAGACACAAGGCTGTTGAGTTCTAAGAACCCGTCGTAGTTCTTCGCAAGCAAGACACAGTGGTAGTTGTCTCTGATTTTTTCGTCGATGTTAAGCGTAAGATATGCCTCGATGCCGTGGATATACTTCATTCCAGCAGCTTCGATAGCACTTTTCTTGTGCCACCACTCAAAAACAGAGCCATGCTCCGTAAACGCCATTGCTTTCATGCCGCACTCTTTGGCACGCTCTATGTATTCGCCGTACTTTGTAACGGAGTCAATGTTGGTAACACCGTTTGAAAGGTCACTATGCAAGTGGTATAGGGTGTATTGATTGCTCATCGCCATGACAGCCTCCCGTCGTAGAGTTTTTTCCAAGTGTCTTGACCTCTATCGACAGGACTGTCCTTATCGCCAAGCAAATCTTCCTTGTCCCAAATGTATTCAACGTTGACAAACTGCTTTAACCGCTTGATATTGTGGTCGTCCCTGATGCAAACATCCTTGTCAAGGGCGAAAACCACCCTGCACCCAAGGGAGACCAGCAGTTTCATCTGATTCGGATTAAGATGCGATGTCAAAATCGCACCAGTGTTTTGTACCCCATATGTATCTGCGAGTAAAACTGACTTACATCCTTCGAAAAGAATGATTTCTCCCTTTTCCCTGATGCCCTCCATGTTTTCTGCAAGACCATAAATAGTTTTCAGCTCACCCCACGCCATAAAGTAGGTGTATTTACGCAAACCTTTTTCTTTCCATGCCGGGTCAAGCGTTCTACCACCTACATTTACGATTTTTCCATCTGGATTCCGTATTGGATAGACCAATCTATCCGAAAAGCTGTCGTAGTACACGCCAAACTTGTCGAGTGAGCCTTTGGATATGCCCTCGCGCTCCCAAACAGCTAATTTGTCCGGTCTTTTTCATACCGTTCCATATAATCGTCTGGAAGCACAGTTGATTTTGACTGCTTCTGCACTTTTTTCGGCGGCATAAACCTCTTGGCGACCTCAACTGTCGCCAATTTCTTTCTGGCGACCACATTACCATCGACTCCGCTGTAATTTTTCAGTTTTTCGATAGCTTCAGCATAACCACACTTGTCGTAATACCGAATGAATGTCAGTACGTTACCGCCGATACCCGATGAAAAGTCGTAGAATGAGTTTGTTTCCTTACGAACGGAGAAGGAGGGGGTTTTCTCATCTTTGAATGGCGACAATGCCCAATATTCTCCGTTCTTTTCTGTGAACTCTGTATATTGCGAGATATATTCAAGGATATCGACTGATTCAATCAGCTCAGATAGCTCCATCCCCACTCCTCCTTCCGTATTTTATTTAATTATGTTGATAGGTTAAAAAGGTGTCTGTGGAATATGCTGTTTTGCCTGTTCATAGAGGATGTGATTTCCATCGAACAGCAAATCTATGTATTCGTCCTGCGTCATCTGCATACCATTACGGTTTACAGTTACACGGAGTTTTTTGTTGCCGCACTCAGCACCATCAGCTTCGATTTCCTCTGGGGTTTTATCGGAAATCATTGCAATGGTTGATGCGTTACGAGCAATCTTTGCACTATCGGCAAGCTTACCGGTAATGGTTGCTTGAGCGGCGCCAATACCAGCAATATTCATCTCACCGCAAATCTGATTCTTCACCATATCTACAAATCTGCCAAGCTCTTGATAGCTGTCAAACGCATCGCCCTCGCCTTTACCCTTGAAGTAATCAACAATAAGAACATCAAGCCCTTGCGTATGTTTCACCTTATTCACAGCCGTAAAAATACTCTGTTGGTCAAACATTGGGATATAGATATGGGTGAACTTGCGCGTTTTTAACCATTCCTTTGCATCCAGAATACGCTTTTCCTCTTCGTCGCTATAATTGCCAGATGTCAATCGCTTGTACTCAATACCAGATAGGTGTGCCAAGATTCTTGATGTAAACAGTCGCGTATTTAGCTCACTGTCCAGATAGAGGACTGCGTAATCCTGCTTCAGCAAGTCAACTGCACAATTCAAAAGCATCATACTCTTGCCCTGCTTTTGCTCTGCGCCAAAGATGAACAGTTCTCCACGCTCAATGGTCGCATAATCGTTCAATGCAGGAAACTTAAAGGGAATACCTGCGTATCCAGCGCCTTGCCTACCTTTGATTTCTTCCCAGCATTTATCTACGACATCTTTGTATGGTGGGACTTCGTTTGTTGCTGAGAACTCCATCATCACATCATCCAGCATCTTGTAGATTTTCTGTTCGATGTTTTCTTCGGACGGCTGAGTGCAAAGCTTCTGGCACTCTTTGAGTTGCTGAAAAGTATCCCGCCTAAAAGCCGCATCCATAACATTGTTGACAAGCAACTTGTACTCTTCAACAGTATTTCGAGCAATGCTGTCACTGTTGTCCATCAATGTATAGAGCTGGTCGATACTGAGCTCATCTGCAAAACGCCTTGTCGCTTCTTTCGCAGACAGCGCTTGGATAATGTTATACGGGTCAATCGTCGTAATCCCGTCTCGTGCAAGAGAACAAATTGCCTGATAGATATAGCGGTTCTCCTCGTTAGTGAAATGGTTTGGCAACAGTTGCTCTGAGTAATATGAGAACTCCGGGTGATGAATCAGCGTAGCGATAATGCCAGCTTCGCTCTCAATCCTTGCCATGTCTTCACTTGCCCTAATAATTCATCACCTCTTTCTCATCAACTCGTAATACTCACACATATCCTGCATTTCACACAGGTGTGTGCATTTGAAAAAACTCTACTGATGGTTTGAAATCTGATTCCTCACGAATCTTTCCGATGCTCTTTGCAAGCCATTCTTTAGATTCGGCGTATGCCTGTTCCTTAAATGGCTCTATGATAAACAGCTTATCTCTAAAGCAGTTGAAGCAAAGACTCTTTGGCGTCTTACCATATTCTTCTTCAACTGCCGCAGAGTAGATATAAAGCTGTCTTAAATAAGCATCCAACTCTTCGTCAGCCTTAGTTGGTTTTTGCTCTGCTGCTTCGTGGTTTCAAAATCCTCGACTTGTTGTCTACGACATATAGGTCACCATCTTTTTCCCCAAGGAAGTCTATGTAACCAACAAACGGGATACCGTTTACTACGAAGTCAACTTTCTTTTCGACACCAACCATGCCATACGGGAATGGCTGAAGTGCTTTTAAGATATTGCAAGCCGCCAGTAAAGTAACTACTGAACACCTTCCTGTTTGGAGCACGTCCCACAACTTCAGTTTTGAAGTCTTGCAAGTACATATCGACAATCTGCCTTGGCGTTTTTTCACCTTTGTGATACAACTCAATAAGCTTGTGCATAAAAGTACCATAGCTTGAAAAGAACATATCCTTACCATGAAACTTCTTTATGTACTTCAAGTACCACCTATACGGGCAATCCTCAAAAGCCTTTATTCGTGAGTAGCTCCACACCATGTCATCAATGAGTGGTGCGTAGTTTACTTCTCCCATAGGCGATTACCTTAGAATGGCAACCGGCTGTCATCAATTTCGCCATCATCAACCGTAGGCTGAGGGTCTGTGGTTTGAGAGCTACTCTCGTCGCCCTCAACTTCAAAGGAGAACATCTTGAAGTTGGTGTACGTCACCTTTTTCTCCTTGTCGTACTTTGTCGTGACATCAACGTCTCCAAGCTTAATGCGCTCGCCCTCTTTCAGACAAGCAGCTTTCTTTGCCGCCGCAGTCCCAATGGCAAGAACAAAACCAGAAAAGTCTTGCTCGTACTCATTGGTCTGCTTGTTCTTTCTGCTGACCGACAACCGAACCTTTGTGCTCGTGTCGCTCATGGGAGTTACTTCCCAAATTTTTGCATAGGCACCTGTACGAAAACCCATAGTGTATCACTCCTCAATCTTAAACGTTTCCTTGAAATCCGACAGAAGTTTTCCTGCCAACACGGACTCTGTAATTGCAAAGTAGTTGCCGCCCTTTGCGTACTTGGATACAAACTTTTTAACATCGTCTGTTTTATCCTTATGCACACTGAGATACTCTTTCAGTGTCTCATCAAAACTCTGAATGATTTGCTCGGCAATCATTTTGTCCTCTGCTGTTTCCGCCGCTCTCTGCTTGCTACGGAATGCATCAGGGTCTGCATCAGGTGTAGCAATATTGAAGAACTTGAGCAGGAAATAACGATTCGAATATGTCAAACCAGAGCCAAATGCCTGAGAAGCATCTCCCTGTTGCCCAACAAGCGCCCACTCAACATCGATACGCTCTTCCGGGTTGTCGTTGTTAACCCAAGACCACATCATATCTGCGCTAACCAAGACCTCGTTGTTGTTTTCTTCATAGATATCACCCTTGCCGGTAGTCTTGGTCTTTTTGTATGTATATGGGGACACAATTGTGCTGCCCTGCTTGATATTCGGAATCAGAGACAGACCATACTTGTCCATAAATACCGAGATTTTTGCGAGAATCTCATCCTCGGAAACATACTTGTAACCGTAGCCACTCTTGTTCTTCTGGATGACCTCCACTTGCTTTCTGATTCTGGCAAGTTTCTGATAAATGTTCATCTGTTCTGCCATTTCACCCCTCCATTAAATATGTCGCTCCCATGTCGGCAAGATGCAACAGGAGCGCCAGTTTGCTACGCTCAAAAATCTTACCAATGAAAGCGTTACCACCTTTTACTGCGGTGTCCCAACCGCCCATGTGGGCACGAATTGCCAAGATTTCTTCTGGCTCAAGGCGAATGAAATTCTGAAGGATGATAATAGACTTATCTGCGTGTTCTCCACAGGGAAATTTTTCATCAACCTCATAAACCTCTTTTTTATACCACTGCCCAGTCTCTTCATCCTTGACATTCCGAAAGCCCTTTTTGTAGTAGTTGACTTTACAAAGGTCGTGCATCAAAGAAACAATTGCGATTGTTTCCTCGCTATAGGTGCCTTGTAGTCCGGCTGCCTCGATTCCGATTTTCAAACAATCATAAACATTAAGAGAGTGTTGCAAAAGCCCACCCTCATAGCATCCATGATACCTTGTCGAAGCCGGTGCCACGAAGAAATCAGAATGTTCGAGCCAGTCCAGCAAAGAGTCCGAACCCTCTCGCGTAACTGTTTCCTTGTAGACCGCGAGGAATCTTTCCTTTAATTCGCTCAATGAATCTCCTCCTTAATCAACGCACAACAGCTTGGCGAAGTTCTGCATGATTTTTTCATTCTTGTCGTGAGTGGTGCTGAGGCTGCTGCGAGTATCATTCAACCGCTGCATATATGTATCGATTTCATCCATCGTGGTCTGGATGTCACTGTTGACCGCTTGCAGATTATCAATGGTGTTCTGAACCATCTGAACCGCATATGCGGACTCTTCTGTCAATTCAGCCAGACGCTTTTCCTTTTCTGCAGCAAGTCCAATGCCTCTTGCTTTGTCTTCTTGAAAGCCATACACTTTCTCCTTTCTTTCCAGATTTATACCTAAGCCGTTCGGCAATGTATGTTATTTAATTATGTTGATATATGTAAAAGAGAAACCCACTTCTGTGGGAATCTCTTCATTCGCTTCGTTAGATTGAAAACGCCAGCTTCCAACGCTGATAATCTTCCATATAATTTTTTTCTATGCGGTTCTGCTTGTGCTCCAACTTGATTCTTCCGTTGAGCACATAAGTTCTGTCAGCGACAAAGTCTGTTGCTGCTTCTGAGAAATCGACCGGAATACCGGCTCGTTCTCTATCGTACATTCTGTAGAATAACCCTGACATCCATACTCTGTAGAAACTAAGTTGTTGCTGGGTGAGTCCATCTTCAATGGCTTTTGCTGATTTCTTAGATAAAATTGAACGAAGTGTCGCGGTCTTTTTTACTGCGCGAATACCACGCATCAAAGTATCGCCAGAAACTCTATCTCGTGTAATCGTTCGAGAGTAATTGGGATTCTTGTAGCAGAAGCTATTGAGTTCTGCTGCTTTATGGAACGCTGGCAGTGCTTCACGATAAAGCGGGACGTGCGTATCTTGATAGACAATTTCCATGTTGGCGAAGTCAATATCAGACGCTCTTACGAGAAGTGTATCATCTTCTTTGATGCCACCAAAAGCCATCCAATAATAACAACGGTAGGTGACATCGATTGTCTCTTCGCTCTCTTTGTCAAAGACCTCATCAAGAATACGTTGAAGATGGAGTGGACTTGAGACCATCTGCCGCCTAACTTTTGCTAACCCCGCTGCCTCAATATTAAGCATCCCATCGCAAGCGTCTGGAACCTTCATGGCAATACACCATTTTACATACTCTTTTAATATCGTGAGAGACATCCACTGGCTTCTGGAGCGCAGTGCAAGTATCTCATCGATAGCTGGCTGCAGTTCTTCTCTGTCTCTTGTACAGAGGTCTGCATTCCACGAAGTTTCATACGGTTCAAACGCTTCGAAAACTGTTGTGGCAACGTTAGCCGTGTTGATACTCTTGGTATAGTCCTTAACGAATCTTGACTTTAACTCCGCATTGTACATAGCGAGCCTCCTACTTAGTATGTAGCATTATGCTGGTACAACAGCGTTTAGGGCTGCGGCTTTCTTCCACACAGCAAGCAGCGCTTCGATGTCCAGATAGGCGATTGCACCCGTCGCCAGCAAGTTTGCTTCGGCAACTTGCTTCATGTGCTCCTCTGACAACGTAGTGATGTACTGCCCGAGGCGTTCTTTAGACATACGCTCTGGGTTTTCGCAAAGAACCATGCTGTCTCTGCGAAGCCCACTATCTGCTGCTTTGATGATAACGTGTGTAGGTTGGTTCGTCTTTTTGAGCGAACTGGTAAGTGGGAGTGCGATGATGTTGGGGCTGTATGCATTCCCCATGTTGTTCTGGAAGACGACGCCCGGACGCCAACCACTCTGCTCGCTGCCACTGCCACCGAACTTCATCAAATACACTTCACCAATCTGTGGAACCCGTTCTTTATGATTCTGAAAACCCAATGCGCTAAACCCCTTAAATACAATTATGTTGATGGTTGGAGTATAGCACGCCCAATATGGCATAGTCAAGTCAATTATATAAACAACATCAAAAAATATTTAACCGGCTAACAAGGTGTAGGTGATTTCTTGTTCTTTGTCGTTTCTACCTCCACAAAAAACTGTGAAAACAGTTCCAATCACGGTCATTTCAGTGTCTATCTCGACACAACGTACTCGGTCAAAACATAAGGTATTTGCTCCAGATTTCAAGCAAATCATATTGGGGTTCTCGCATATCAACATAACCGGGAATGACAACTTGAATTTGCATGGGTCTGAGACGCAATACCAACTCTGGTTCTCTGTGTAAAAGGAAATCTGCTGAGGCTTATGGTTTTCACAATACTCTTTAAGTTCCTTGACTGAGACTATCTTCTTCATCCTGTAGTAAAAACCTCCATTGATTTACGAGAAATCCCGTGTTATACTACAAGTGAGTCATTGCTGAGTGGTGTCAACGATGACTTCGACCTGTCGTTAACGGGTCGTTGCACGCTGTTATTACGTTGGTGTTCATGGCAGTGTGCGTTTCGTGGTAGCTCGTCTATATTGGCGAGCTACCTTTTTTAATTATTGACAGAAACAGTTGTTTGTGTTAATCTGTCAATAGAAACAGTTGTTGCGGTTTTATGCTACCACAAACACAGTGGTCTGTCAACATCAAAACTTGGGCTATTTTTTTGGAGGACTTTAACATGGACTTCGGGCAGAGGCTAAAGAGCCTTCGTGCAGAACGGAACCTCACACAGCAAAATCTTGGAGATGCAGTAGGTGTTTCCACGGTTACAATTCGCGCTTGGGAACGCAACGCTAAGAAACCCGCAATGGATGCGTTGCTTTCTCTCGGGCGGGCTCTCAATATATCGATAGACACGCTACTGGACTTCCATTTGGAGAACACACCAAACTACGCTTTGGTTCTCACTTCTGCCGAAAAAAAACTTTTGTCCAGCTATCAAGCTCTTGACAACTATGGCAAAAAAGCAGTTGACGCAATCTGTGTACTTGAGAAGGAAAGGGTCGATGCCGCTAAAACAATTCGTGTCATTCCAAAGGTCATAGATTTTCAGCAGGTAAACAGCGAGCGATTCATTCCACGCTATACTACTCCATCTGCTGCCGGTAGCTCTGTACCTCTCGACGGGGTTGACTTCGAGATGATTCTTGTTGATAGCTCCGTACCAGAGGAAGCAGACTACGCTGTTTATATCCAAGGTAACAGTATGTACCCATATATACATGATGGTGATATGGTATATGTAAAAAAAAGACGCAGAGCTTTCAGTTGGAGATGTTGGCATCTTCTGTGTCGATGGAGCAATGTATTGTAAGCAATACTATCTTGATGATAATAACAATCTGGTTTTGGTTTCTGCAAACCCAGAGCTTCGCCATACAAACATCTTCGTCTCAGCCGACAGCGGACGTTCTGTAAAAGCCTGCGGTAAGGTGCTGCTGAAAGAAAAAATTGACCTTCCAGATTATTTGTTTGAGGATTGAAAAAGTAGGGCTCACGCCCTACTTTTTTATAATTCCCAATGGATATTACCTGCTCCATATTTACCGATTGATGGAACAATAAACTTATTTGGCACCCCATGCTCCTTTATGGCTTTCGCACACCAGATAAGAACATACGCCGTCAATGGAGAGTCTGCTGAGATACCACTTGATATTACACTTGGGCTGTAAGACGCGCTTCTGTCTGCGTCATAGTCCAAAATCTTCCCGCGCTTTGCCATCATAATTCTAAGCGCGTTTTCTGAATTCTTCATACATACTTCTCGCTGGACTTGCTCGTGATACTCTGGCGTCCATCCTGCTTTTGGTTTGCACCACCGTTCTTTTGGAAACAACTCGCAAAGTTGCTTACCGGCGAAGATTCCCTCATATACAGGAGCAACTTCCTCAGAAACTTGTTCTTTATTGTCTGGATTATGGATAAAGCTTTTCAGTCGCTGCTCAAGGCTGCGGTCTGTCACTACACTTTTCCACTCCGAAATTACCTGCTGTTTCTTGTCATACGCCTTTCGAGTGTTCCTCACTGCGTTTTTATCTGACCCAAATTTAATGAGCAAGATAACTCCGAGAATCACAGCAATCACAAGTTCCATAAAGCCACCACTACATCAGCCCAACGCAGACTGGATATGTCCTTTCGCATCATCAATCTTTTCGAGCGCATCGCTGAGACTATCAACCGCATCTTCCATACGCTCAAACTTCTCTGTTCCTTGCAAGTTTTCAGGATAGTTATCCATACAGTCTTGCTCACTGTCGCAGACTGTTTCCACAATGGATGCAGCATTGCTCAGCATTTTCAAGGCGTCTCTTAGCCGCCCTCTTCTTTTCTCATTCACTCATACGCTCCCATACATTCGAAATGTTCAACTCAATTTTGATGAACTCTCGACCCTGCTTTGAAAAGCTAAATGAGTTCAGTTTCGTAATTAGCTTGAAGAACCCGTTGGTTCTTCCCCCGTGAAGCTCAAGCTCATCACACACAATGACAATACGGAGTGTCTTTGTTTTTTCTTCAATATCTGCATGGACACTTTCGCATTCAATTTCAGATACCAACTCATCCACGCCATCACAAATCTCATCGATTTTAGAAAGCATTTCTTCTGAAATCTTATAGTCGCGTCCAAAGACCTTAGAACCATCGCTAATCAACTCCATGACGGAGTCTTTGCAAGTTGTGTACTCCATTCCAGCCTCCTCTTATTCAATCGGTTTAGTGAGACCGTGGAATGTAAATGTCAAACGGACTCGGTTCTTAACCAATGGATAGACCTCCATGTTGTTTGCAAACTCTGCTACTCTCGCAAACCACTCCGGTTTGTCAAAAGCCAGCGTCTCTCCCTCGACACTGATGCTCCCCATCGTTTTGAACGGTGTATTTAATTTGTAGGAAACTTCAACGTCAGAATCCCTTGTAATGTATTTTAGTGCCGCATGAGCAAACTGCATCTGCTGCAGCTTCATCGGATTCAAAACCGTTGTCTTTTCTTCATCTGCTGCGACATCGTCCTTAACGCTATCGATGAACTCATCCATTGCGTTTCGCAGCTCCTCGTCTGACATAAACTTCAAGTCAAAGCCGTTATCCATTTGACCACTCCTTCAATTCAATTCTATCACAAAGATACAGATTATCAAGGCAAATCAACCAAGGTTGCACACAATTTCAACCTCTCCAACTGCATTGTCGCCCAAGATATGTAGCAAAGAATTCGCAATCATGTTGACATCAATTCTCCCGTTAAAGCACAATGAAAAGCGCTTCATATCCATACTCTGTTTGGAAGCTGCTTCGTCCAACTTGGTAGCTGGTACATCTTCTACTTCTGCTTCGGCATCCTCATCAGATGTTTTCCCATGCAGCAATTCATCCCACGCATCCTTTTGCGCTGTACTCATAGAGTGACCAACTGGGAACTTGATATTCAGCTTGTTCATTTGGATATGCCGACGAATCGTAAGTGGTTGCACTCCGAACATGGCGGCAAAACTCGTTGCGTTAGCGCCATAGTTTTCCATCATGTGTTTGAGATACTCTTCTTGCATTGAAGCTGTCAGTGCCTTGAAGTCATCCCATGTAATTGGCTGGTTCAAATTAACGGTCACAACTTTCCCATTCCTTTCCTTCCATTGTTTTTGCGTCATGTGGTCTGTTGACATTGAGCATTTCTTGCTCTTGCTTCCGCACTTGCGGTACTTTGCTTGCTGTGCAATACGTTTACGCTGCCAGCAATCATACTCAAAATCAGACATCATTGCGCACACCTCATTCTCTTCGAAACTTCGAACTTATCCTCAAGTTCTTTTTGGTGTCCGTGCTTTTCCAAGCTTCTTAAACTCTCCGTCAACAAGCTCATCAGGAAATAAAACTCACGGCTCTCTTTACTGGTAAGAATAAAGCAGAGCTCATGCTCGGCATTATAATATCCAACCCAGACTCTTTCACCTTTGGGGTATTTGGGTTCAGCCAAGAAGCTCCACCGCCCTCTGCATCAAAGCATTGTGTTCGTTTTCTAAAGCACCAGAAATCACTTCATCTAAAAGGCTGTTAAGGATTTCGCCAACACGTTTCCCTTGTTCAATGCCGAGGTTCATAATATCTCTTCCGTTGATTCGCAAGTCTTTTAATGCGAAACACTGCTCCGCTTCTAAAACCTCAGACATAATGGAACCGAGTGCAATGCATCTTTCGATTCTGGACTCCTGTGTACCCTCTGCATGGGCAAGAATATCAGCCATCCGCACATCCAAAAACTGCGAGAACCGACGTTCACCGAGTTTATGCAGCCATTTACGGACTGTGCGGGGTGTTGGCTCAATCATAGTGTCGTGATAAAGCACGAGTTCAAGAACTTCCTGCTTTGTCTTATTATCGAACCGCAGTCTATCCAAAACTTGTTCCGCAATATCACGGCTTGGTACTCCATGACCGTGGAAGTGCCCACCGTTTTCATCTTCAGTGTAGCATTGTGGCTTTCCGATGTCGTGGAGTAGTAAGGCTACCTTAACAGACACATCGGTACCCTTGTAGTTCGCAACAGCGTGAGCAATATGCTCGTACACAGTGTATTGATGATACTTGTTGTTCTGTTCAAACCCAATGCAAGGCTCCATTTCTGGAATAATCGTCGCAATAACATCTGAGAAATTCAGCAGCACATTTAAGATGCCGTCGCCGAGCAGCATTTTGCAAAGCTCGCCATTGATTCGCTCTGCAGCAATACGTTTTAGCATCCAAGCATCCTTGTGGATGGCAGCGGCTGTCTGTTCTTCGATAGAAAAGCCATAGGTCGCTGCGAATCTCAGCGCTCGCAAAATGCGAAGCGCATCTTCTTCAAAACGCTCATCAGGATTGCCAACACAGCGAATAATCCCTGCTTGTAAATCATCTCTCCCGTGGAAGGGGTCAATCAATCCAGCACTGTTGTACGCCATAGCGTTGATGGTGAAATCCCTGCGAGACAAGTCCTTATAAATGCTCTCGGTAAACTCCACATAATCAGGGTGCCTCCCGTCTGTATAGTTTCCATCAATTCGAAACGTTGTGACCTCATACTTCCCAACAGTGCCCATGTCAACCGTTACTGTTCCATGCTGCAGCCCAGTATCAATTGTCTTTATGCCACGACGAAGCATTAGTTCCTTAACTTCATCCGGTGTAGCAGAGGTACAGATATCCCAATCTTTTGGTTCTTTCCCAAGCAGACTGTCTCGGACACATCCGCCAACCACATATGCCTCATGGTTTTCATATCGGAGATTCAGCAGAACTGCTCGCGCACCTTTAGGGATAGAAATCCTATGCATCAATCGCCCTCCTGTTTACACTCATAACGAACTCCTCAACTTTCTTCATATCCGGGTTATCTGGGAGGCTCGTGTTTTGCTTTGCATAATTGAGTCGTTTTTCAAAGTCAGAAACCATTTCAAAAAACTCTGGTCTATATGTTCCATCTTCCAGTTGATAGTCACCCTTACGGATACTCATCAGCAGAGGCAGGTCATCACCACGATATGTGACAATATCCTCTTTCTCCAGAATATCCAAGCAGAGAAGGTACAAACGAATAAGATGCATCGCGTGTTTGTTCAAATGCTCATCGTCCTTCTTGTGGTTTCTGTGGTTGAGCTTCTCATACGTCCCGATAACATTCGTCAGGTCGTTGATTACACTATTGAACTCTCTGACCGGATACTTTTTAAGCTGGATATCTGCAAAAATCTCACGGTCTAAATCCTCTCGCGGACTCTCATCTGTATAGAGAACAATGCTGCCGTTTTCAAAAATCGTGTATCGACTCTCAAATGATTTAACGGCGCCTTTCATAGAGTTGAGAATATGTTCCTCTCTTCTTGCCTGTGACAGCCTATCTAGCGCAAGAGCATTCTCCAAGCGCCGGAGCTGCTGATTCGCATAACCTCCAAAAGAATGAACTGCTCGTTTGGACAGAAACATTTTTCTGTTGGCAATCATTTCTCTGCCAATGTCTGAGATATAGAAATAGTGCTCTGGCTTACACCCAAGCATTTCAATCGTATTTGGATTACAATTTAGGAGCAGGCTCACCAGCTTATTAAAAGCATAGATTGTCGTATCCGTTTGTGTATTAACGACCTGCTCAAAGCTCGTCAGACCAAGCAAATCTGATTCACTGTTCAACGCACACCCTCTTACATCAACATCGGATGTTTCGACGTTCGTTCCATAGGAATAGCTGCCACCAAGCGTAAGAAAGATAATCTTGCGCCCGAGGTGCTCGTTTGTTCTAAGGAAATCATAAGCAGAACCGTTGACCATCTCTTTGATTTGCTCAATCGTCATAACCTTACTCCTTTTCTTCTCTCGCCCTGAGCGCTGAAATGCACCCAGCTAAAATCTGTGCAGCTCTTACGGCTTCATCAGCCGTGTTTTTCTTTGAGAACGAAATTCTGATGGAAGACCGCGCTTCATCTCTGGATAATCCCATTGCAGATAAAACGTGGCTTGGTTCTGCTTCGTGACTCCTACACGCAGACCCGGCAGAAACACAAACTCCCTTGCCGTCCAACATAAGTAAGAGCGTTTCACCATCAACGCCGTCCATTCTCAAGTTAAATGTCTTTCCGGGTGTAAGAATCGACATACCATTTACATGGACGCAGCTTTCATCACCCGTATCTTTAAGCGCTTCATTCAGCGCCATGAAAAATCGCTGTTTCAATGTTGAAACCCACACCGTATCTTCGTGCAAACTCTTCGATGAAATCTCACAAGCCTTTCCGAATCCTACGATACCAGCAACATTTTCTGTTCCGCCCCTCAGCCCGAACTCTTGCTCTGAACCACCATATACAATGGGTGTAAGTTTGGACTTATCCTTTGCGTACAAAGCTCCAATGCCCTTACACCCATGAATCTTATGTGATGACACCGAAAGGAAATCGCAACCGATTTTCACTACATCAATAGGATAACATCCTGCAGCTTGCACGCAATCTGTGTGGAACAGAATCCCGCGCTTCATGCAAATCGTTCCAATATCTTCGATTGGGTTGATTGCGCCTGTTTCATTATTCGCAAACATCACAGATACGAGCCCCGTATCTGCCCGTAATGCGTCCTCAATGACAGCAGGAGAGACCCTGCACTCACTGGATACCGGAATATACTCTACATGAAACCCGTCTTTTATAAGCGATTCTGCGGCTCGTAGGACGGAATCATGCTCAACAGCCGATACCAAAATGTGCGTCTTACCGATATTCTTCAGATAGTCCTTCAAACCCCGAAAGACTAAATTGTTTGCTTCGCTACCACCAGATGTAAAAATGATTTGCTCTGGTTCTGCGTTGATTAAAGCTGCCACTTGCGCTCTGGCTTTCTGCACAGCCTCATTCGCAGCTCGTCCAAACTTATAGAGGGTTCCTGCATTACCATACTCCGTTGTCAGGTATGGCATCATTGCTTCAAGAACCCGTTCATCCATTTGTGTGGTGGCAGCATTGTCAAGGTAAATCACAAGTGACCACTCCTTTTGTTTTATATGATGCACTAATACCACTCATCAAGCGCCTTTCAAAGCCTTGTGGCACAAGTGATTCAAGCCATCATTTATTTCTAACAGCCTCGTTATGCGAATTTGCCGCAATGATTTCATCAAGCGTCCGAGGCGTGTAGTCCATCCACGGCATCATTGCTCCGACATTAAACATCTGGCAAGGTGTCGTGTACAGTTCCTCCATCAGATACTTGTCATGCTCCATCATGTTCCATTCGAAAGAATTGTGGACGTGTCCATACAAGTGGAAGGAACCGTAAAAGTGATTCTTAAAGCACGGAATTGGGTAATGGCAAAGAATCACTGTTCGACCGCTGTCCTTCACTTCGAGATACTCTGTGACCTTAACAAACTCCCGCAAGAACTTGTTGTCATTGCACCGGTCATGGTTCCCTCTAATCAGAAACTTCTGTCCTTTTTAAGGAACGTAAAATGGGGATAGCGTCTTGTGCCTTACACCAGAACATATCTCCAAGAACATACACGATGTCGCCCGGAGAAACCACGGCATTCCAACGGTCAACCAGCGCCTCGTCCATCTCCAGAAGCGATTTGAACGGACGATTATCAAAGGCAATCACGTTTGCATGACCATAATGCCAATCTGAAATGTAGAACTGTTTATTGCTTTGTTCTTGCATTTTTCAACTCCTCGATTCTGTCTGCCGCAAGAACGAGCAGCCACTTTGGAACACGACTTTCATCTCCCATTCGTCCCGGCGCAAGCGTTGTTCCGTATTGACGGAGGAGAATGACCACTTCGTCATCCAGAATCTGTTTGGCTACGTCGTGCAGGTTTCCGATTGCCTGTAATCTTTGCGGCTCGCGCGACTTTCTTTTAAGGTACTCCGGCTTGCTTGCTGGGCATTCATAGCAAGAATACATCTCATAAATACCACAGCCACCGTCTTTATAGCAACTCATATTTTTCCTCCTTAGAACGGAAAGTGTTCGTCTTGCTCAACACGAATAAGCTCCCGAACCCTTAACAAAAAACTCTTCCTCATCCAGAGCTTGGATGTCTTGGTATCGTAGATACTCAATCAATTCATGGACAGCCGTCGTCAGCGCTATATCGATTTTGTTTTCGACATCTGTCTGCTGACTCAGGAGTCCTTCTGCGTGTTGCCTGTTTCGTTCTATTGCGGTGCCCAAATCTTCTCGTGTATTTTCGATACGATACTCTAAACGTCCGAGTCTCTCATAGATATCGCAAATACAATTGGCGACCTCGACCGGTGTCATATCCATTTTTCAACGTACCCTCTTTCTTGTGAGAAAATGGGAGGCTCTCGGTCGATAACCCAACGGTTTCTGAAAACCTCAACCGTTTCAGTATTATTGAGAACAGGGACGTTCTCTTTAACTCTTTGTTTTGTAACAAGCCGAACCACGCTTACAGTCAACAGGGAAGTCATTCCAGTTGATTCCGCAGTTCTTCCAAAGCATATCTTGAATTACGTTGCAGCTTTTACCGTGGAGTTCCTTCTGGCTAAAGTTCGCTTGCCCAACTGCCTCAATACTGTTGCGGGTCGCATCTTGCTGGCGCCAAATCAGGCAGTTGCAAACTTCGTCTTTGGGAATAGAAAAAACTCTGGCATCAAACATGGCTGTACCCATCTTTGCGACCAGAGTTTCGATGTACTTATTTGTGCCATTGTCACTGCTGCACATCGCTTCAGGAAAGTTCTTCCACAGCTCGGCAGCATAGGCATTTGAAAAAGCAAGCGTAGCCATTGAAGCGGAAACGCTGCACATCTTTTGGATATTGTATCCGAACCATGCATCCGTTGTAATTGTCGCATAGTCCGTAAGCACCAACGTGATTTCATCTGACTGCGTATATCCAAAGACACAGCCCTGAATGTTTTCACACAGGTACTTCATCGTATTTTGCATCGTTGTCATCAAGATACGGTCAAATGGCTTTTCCATACCTCTTGTGAATGTATGAAACGCCTTGCCGTCCACTCTGATAATGGTTGGAATCCGACGGGTCAGATAGTTGCGAACAATATTCTCGTAGCCTTTCATTCTGTCGCCGAGTGAATCATATTTTTTACTCAATTGGGTTCACCTCCAAAGTATGTATGCAGGCTTGGCACCTGCAATTATGATGCGAAGTATCCAGACGGCATTTCAACAAATGGATATGCCGGAGTGGGGAATCAGGCACAGACCAGTTTCTGTGCAAGCATTTGGTTGATTCATGTCAGTTGCTTGTTTGAGGTCGAAGATGATGACGCCTTCATCTGCGAAGCGAACACCCGGCGCCTTTAACGGAACATTCATCTCGACACCAATACCGGCTTTTACAAGCGCCGTCAGCGCACGATTTCCAACCGGAATCATTCTTTTCTTGGGCTTTCCGTCTTTCGTAGAATCCGAGGTAAAGAACTTCATCGCGTTCGGCGTTTCTTTGGCGCAAGGCTGCAACGCAATCTGCGTTTTGTCTCTGCTGATAAATAGCCGCACAAACGGCGGATAGCCAATCTCGGAAGCCGTTGCGAGGTTAAAGGAGATGCGGTTCTTCAGGATTCGAACCTCTGCAATACTGAATGTACGAGGGACGCCAACCACATCAAAGTTGTCTAAGATACTCATTGTTTCCATCCTTTCGAGGTTTAATTACAAAAAAGCCATCCAATATCCGAGGGACATCAGATGCAGACAAATCTGCCACCTCATCAACTGATGGAACCGGAACAACATTTTCACCCTTTAGAATCTGCTGCACTTCAAGCCAAAGTCCTCTCGGAATAATTGCTTCGTGATAGCCTTGGATAAAAAACTGGTTAGCACGTCCATCGTTCCGAATAGAGCGATGCGAAAAAATATCAACGGTAACGGTCTTCTGCATCAAAACGTCACCGGAATATTTCTCATTTGTCAAGATTGCCTTTACCGTAGAGTATGTCCACTGACCACCTCGTGGGGACGGGATACCTTGCTGGTTTAAGATGTAACAGATTTCAGGAATCGTTCTGTCATCGTAGAACATTTGATAAATCAGCCGCACGACATTTGCTTCGGGCTCGTAAATTTCCAGCGACCTCTTATCTCTGGTGTACCCATAGAGGTCTGCGAGCTTTGGGAGTCCCTTCTCAAATCTTTTCTGGAACCCCCATTTCACGCTCTCAGACTTTGCTTCTGACTCGCCTTGCGCAATAGCAGCCATAACGACCATCAGAAGCTCGCCGGTCTGTGTCAGGGTATTGATTGCAATATCCTCAAAATAAACAGCGACCGGCTTGTCCAGTGCCTTGAGCATACGCACAGTGGCAACGCAGTCAACAACATTTCGTGCGAACCTTGCAATGTTCTTCACGATAATCATGTCGATTTTGCCTGCTTTACAATCATCAATCATCCGTAAGAAGTCCGTGCGTTTCTTTACGGAAGTCCCAGAAATCCCTTCATCGGCGTAGATGTCATAAAGCCGCCACCCCGGATGCTTCGACACATATTCTTTGTAATACTGGCACTGCAGCTCGTAGCTTGCGAGCTGGTCTTTGTTGTCCGTACTGACTCTGCAATACGGCGCGACCACCAATGGGTTTTCTTCGCTGTGCTCAGTAGTCTTTTTTAATCGAAGCGGGAATACACTGGACTTGTGCGCTATGCTCATAAGCATTGCGTATCTCATTTTGTTTATTTGTTTCCAACTTGTGTCACCCCTTTCGAATATGTATCTGTAACTTAGGGTGACCTATCGTGATGCGGGTGGGGATTTGCACCCCACAACCATTAGTCGTGCACTTTCAACACGATTGACGTTTGCAACCGCCGCGCAGTATGTCTTGCGCCGCCCTGACTGCCGTTTCTATGGGTGTTTATTAACACCAGCAGCGCGTCTACCTGTTCCGTCACCGCATCATCGTTATCTCAGGGTATTAAACAGAGGGGGAGCGGTTACCTGCGCAGGGGTATCTCGCTCAATGGCGAAGATTTTCCAGTCAAAGTTCTTGCCATACCGTTCAGCCCACGCAATGTCCTCAAGAACCACGGCGTTCTCATTCAGGTCTTCGCCTTCAAGATAAGACTCTTTGACTTCGTCAGGAGAGATATCGTAAACCTCAGCGACACGTCTGCACATCTCATCGTGCGCCGCATCATGCGTATCGAAATGCTCAGGCTCGGAGATTTCTCGCTCCATTACTTCAATCAGCATATACTTCATAGCATTTTCTCCTTATAAAGCTCAGGTTTTATTCGTAACATACGAACACATGACCCACGAAATCACCGCCACCAATGAGATACGAGCCAACATATTTCAGTCTGTCCTTCTCATCTTCCCGGATTTCCTCGCCGGTCATTTTGTTACAACCTTCATTGGATATGTCTGATTCTCGGTATCAACCATGCACCAAAGGCAAGGTCGAATCACGTCTTGAACATCCACATGAAGAACTTGTTCGTTGCATCTTGCAACGCGGTCATCGAAGTACAACATCGGGATATTGATTACCTGTTCTGCTGTAATCTCCAATGGATACTTGTAGATTACTCTCACGTTTGCCTCCTATAGATTTAGAGATTCCAAAAGCTCTCGTTGCGGCGAGAACTCTTTATACAATTCGACCTCCTTGGTCAGCCGAGCCAAGATTGCTTCTTCCTTGACCGCGTACCTGCCCAAGTAAACTTTCTTATGGTTATAAGTAATGCTGGCAACCCACTTCTTACGTTGTTTGTCGAAGTAGACGCCAGCGACACCAGACGTATTGCACGAATACAGGCTGCGGTTTCTGTCGTTCTCAGAACGCTCGCAACACCGCAAGTTTTTCTTCCTGTTATCCGCTTTGTTTTTGTTGATGTGGTCAACGCATTGACCGGGCTTTGCGTGCATCACAAGTCGATGGAACCGGACAAAGCGTCGAACGCCATTATAAAAGTAGCTGCTGACAAGATAACCGTCCTTGTCACAGTACCAACTGTCGCGCCCCTTGATAAGGGGGAGGTCTTCCAAATCAAAAAGGAATTCGGTCGTCTTGATTCGCAGGATACCGTATGTATCGAGAAGTTCAATCCGCATTATGTTCTGTCCAATCCGGCTTGAAGGCGTGTAAAACATGGTATGCCATCTCGGTAACTATCTCCAACCTAATTCCAATAGCGTCTGCCATTGTCTTATTCACACTACACGCCAAGAACCTGTCGAAAGACCCGTTCTCTTCGTAATCACAAATGGCATTCTCAATCAAGTGTTCTGCATCACTCATTCTTCACCACCTCCCACAACATTGTTTGTAACCGCTTTCCGCATCGGTCGTTTCTCTAAACCCCTCAACCGATGTGCATGGGCATTGGTCGTAAACCAGAACTCACGAGCGTGCTTGCAATGCGAGTGAGTAAAAGAAAAACCGCCCGCGTAGCGGGCTTCTGGTTTACGAGCATAGTGCCGAATTCTTGCTTTTGCCTTTGGCGAAAAGCTGCTGAGAGAAATATGTATAACAGCAAATCTACAAAGCGGTCGTTGCCTACATCCATTCGGAGACAGTCCAGTATGTCAAACTGCCATTCTCTTCGTACTCGTATTTTGAAATAACCTCATCCACAGAATAGTAATCGCCATCCGCAGGAATGAGATTCTCACCGTCCCAAGAGCAATAACCAACCAACAATCCCTGTTCAATTCTCTCGCTGCTTAGATACGGCAAAAGGCTTTCTGGATAGTTGGTTCTAACCATAATTTCAACTGGATGATTTGGAAGGACATCCCTGACTGTCATTGGTTCTTCTCCTGTTAATTACCCCATCGATATGTCCAACTTTAATGAAGCCTTCCGGCTCGTCCAAGTCAATCGCATATCCGTTATTGATTTTAATGAACGATGTGCCATCCACAACCCACAGGTCACCGAAGCATGGATTCAAATAGATGTCACCATCTTGGTATTTTTCGTTCTTGTGCTCGTTGCGCTCAGTCACAGCCACACCTCCAATCGGTCATCTTAAATGTGGGCGAGGATTTGCACCTCGCATGGAAAGAAAATTGGTTTGACGGGTTTATCAGGTCTGCAGCACTGTCTCTCCCACCCGCTCGGCGTCTACCTATTCCGCCACCACATATGTTCTATGTTCAGCTTAATCCATCCACAAAATCCCACTCGATATTGTAACGGAATTCATCGTTCAAAATTCCGTCCAGCAGTTCGTCGATATACTTCTCATCGTCTCGGTCTGTCGGGACGGGAATAATCATCTCAAACTCTGGAGCAAACGTGGACGGTTTCACCCAAATCGTTCTTTTCTCCATAGCTGGAACCTCCTTGTCGCATAAGGGGCAATACCCTGCAGTTTCGCCAAACTGTATATTCACATGATACCCGCATCTTTGGCAGTGGATAATGCCGCTCATGCAAATCAACCTTTCACAAATCTCTTTCCGCACAGCGGACAACTGCGTATCTCGACAATGTCTTGGGTTGTAAAACCACCGTCATCGTCAAGCACTCTTACTCTCAACATCCCTTGTCTGTTTACGGACATCTCAATGCCGCTATATTCAGCGGTCTGGTTCATTGGAACAAAATCATTTGTCCCAGATTCACAATATGGACATTTCATCTGACTACCCTCGTCTCTCTTTGCAAGAACTTTTTAATGCAGTCTCCACAATCATAGCTGACCTTGCAATTGTTCCCGCAACAATCGCCATCGCTCACAAAAGAGCAGAGCACATTCTCGCAAGTATCCCCGCCGCAAAACTCTATCAGCTCATCGGTATTCATAGTGGCTATTTTCCTTTTGATTTCCTCGAAATTAGTCATCGAATTAACCTTTCATTACGACATCGTGCGCAACAAGGTGTTTCGCAACAGCTCTCGGATTGAACACTCCACCAGCCCCAACCAGAAGACGGGTTATTGTGGTTTCCTCGTCGGCTGGAGTCCGTTCTATTTCGAATCTGAAATAGTCTCTTACGATACACTCGCTGCGATTAACACCAGAACAAGTTAATTCATTTTTGCAAAAATCGCACTTCCTCATGTTGAGACCTCCTCGTCGCATATCGGGCAGTACCCCGTAGTTCCATTGGATTGTATGTTTATATGGTGCCCGCACGTTGGACAGTGAATGATTTCCATAGATTCAATTTTGTCCAGCCCCTCATATTTCTTATAATGAGCAAGGGCTATCAAAATAGTCTGCTTCGTTTCTTCAGACCAACTCCGTATTCGAAATTGTTTTCGTACTTCTTCTTTATCAACCCGCGCGTCATCCATGTGGTTAATCGCACTTTCAAAAAGCGAAACAAACTCTCTGGCTCTTTGGATACGCGGGAGGAAGTCACGGTTGTATTCTTTGACTGTCATAAAATCAGCCTCTTATATCTTTCCAGTAGCAGTAAAGACACCCGTGGGGGCATCTCGTCTTATGTTTCAGCAGTTCAGTTTTCCCCGCATAACACATACAGCCCTTTCGTTGATAGCCAGCCCCGTTTGATTCTGCATCCTCAGAAAATCCGAGCAGATTGAGGTCGTAGTCTGAAATGCAGCCACAGGCAATCGGCTCCGTAAGACCGGGTTCTGCACAGGACTCAATTCGGAGAACTTTGCCGTTATCCAGCCCTTCCCAGAACTGCTTTGCTTGCCGCAGCATATCGTCCACTTTTGAAAGCTGTGCTTGAGACGGAGCGAAACCGCTATCGCCATAGGGAAGCGGCAATCCAGCCTTTTTGAACCGGCTTCTTGCGTGCGGATACATATCGATGACGCTCACTCTGTAGCGCTGAAACCCCATTTCCATAAAGGAAATCAGTGTGTGGTACGCAACGGAGAGTCCCTTTTCGGTTGGAATAATAGGGTCAACACGAACAACAATTCTGCTCATAGGGAATCCAGCTTTGACCAATTCCATAATTGCTGTAAACTCCTCATATAGAGTTGGCACATTTGGCTCCAAAATAGAGTGCCCATATCCGGTAACTGTAGTGTGAATAATGAGCTTATCCTTATGTCTCAAAGTAGCGTCAAAGAAATCCGGTGACACACACTTCGTAATAAGCACAGCGGCATCGACATCGTCTAATTTCTCCTCCCAAGACAAGTCAACTCCTGCGTCGCCTGCTTCTGTAACTCCTATCTTATATAACGCCATATCAAGTCAGCCCTCCATCCATTCGTGAATGAACTTGATTGCGGCGCCTTCACTTTTTTGTTCTGCATTAAACTCCATGTCGTCGAAACCAAGCTGCTCAAAAATACATTCTGCCATAATCTGCAACGCTCCACGAAAACCGTAGTCAGCAACCATCTGTTCCAGAGAAGCATAGTATGAGGAGCAGTATGTGCAAATTTCGTCCAGAGTATAGTCCTGTAGGTCAACAACAGCGTGACACACAATATAATTCCCAAACCATTCTCTGTACTCGATGTAGCTGTATTTTGTATCCGTCACCTTTGCCATATACTGGGCGCAATCTGGGTCTGTGCAGGTATAGTTGAGCTTCAGTTTCTTCATGTCAGCCGTTTACCTCGTTTACCAGCGATTCCAGCATATCTTTTAGCTCTGTGTCGTCTGGCATAATGACATCGTAGTTGAACGGGAAGAGGCGCTTGATGCCAAGAACCTGTTCCTTATTGGAATAGACGACCTCGGTCACCGAAACCATACACATTTCCATGTACTTCTTTGTAAGCTCGTCTTTTGTATCACCAACGACTTTGAACCAATAGTCTTCATACTCATCATCCATATGGTCAAAGATAAAATCTTCTCTCTTCATAAATTCTCCTTCTGCTCATTCTCCAACTTGTTTATCCGATGCGCTATAAACAAGTTCTTTTCGTAGCTCATTCTTCAATCTGCGCTTAGCCAACCGCTTGTTGGACTTTTTGGCTTTTGCCCACCCATTGTGGTTGTTCGCCCAGCAAGCATATCTATGGCTGAACTCAGACTGCCAGCCGAGTTTTCCTTTATAAGTGTTAGCCTTCTTCATAGTTCACATCACATTTCTGCTCTGACCCGCATAAGGATTTTACCAAGGCGATTTTCTCCAACGCCATCACAGACGCCCCAGATGCGGTCGCCCCAAGTATTGCCTTCAATGAGTTCGGCATCCTTGGTCGCAACAAGCTTGTCTGCCAAATCAGGATTCTGTGAGAACTTTGCCTTGCAAATCTCATACATAACGGTATCTTTGACCGCCTCCCAGTCACCACGGAGCTTAACCCTACGCCCAAGCCTCTTTGCCTCTGACGGATTCAGACGGCAAAACTCAGTCATACGTTCTGGGCATTTAGCCGCTTGAAACGCCGCCTCGTTATTCTCAAAACACATTCCGTTGTAGGTAACTGGTGCCGAGTAGAAGTTATCAGAAAATAATACTCACCTCTAAACTCGCTGATACTTACTCCCATGTTATACCTCCATCATTTCGTATCGATATATACAGAGCATATGTCCAGTTCTTTTTTGTCGTCAGACGCTGCGCCAACCACTCTTTCCCGATGAATTTATCGAATAGGGAGCACGTTACCATGTCGGCATTAACTTCTCGTACAAATCCAACCGGTGTGTAGTCCACAAGGACTGGGATTCCCACTGCTGATTGACTGTATGAACCATCGTTCTTAAAAAATATATCCATAGCAGCTTAGCTCCGCCAGCATTTCAGGTCTTCGTCCCACCACTCCGTAGTTGTGTACGGTGACTTTTTACGGTAAGTTATCCTGTGCAGATAGTTCCGTCCACAGTGATGGAATTCTTCAAAGGCACGTTCTTCATCCGGGGAATATACAACATTGCTGTACGTTGACCCGGAGCCAAGGATTTCTGGCTCCTCAATGCCAGTTTCATAAAGCACTCTACAATCAGAGTCGGTGCCTTCCTCCTCGTCGAAGTCGCAGTTCTCTTCATCGAGCTCATCGCTGTCTGAAATGTACTCAAGTTCGCCAAGGTTAATCTCGTCAATATGTTCTTTGGCATATTTGATTGCCTCTTCAAACGTCAGTTCGCGTGGAACCATAATGCTGCTGTTATACACAGCCATACATTGGACGGTCACATTGAGCTTCCGCATATTTTTATTCTCCATTAGTCAACCTCCCACGCATAATCGAAATGTCTCCGGTACGAATTTCCTTTACGAACGTCGCCCTTATAGCGTCTGATTTTTCTATTGGAATATGCCTTCCAAAACGTCTGCCTGTTTGAGTTCTTGGGGTACTGGATGTAACTTCCGACCGGCTGATAAACGCCGTCTTTCCAACCCCAGTCTGTATAGCCGATACCTGACTTATATCCGTAGGTCATAATACGCATCAGCTTTTCTTTCTTCTGTTTGCGCATCTTGCGCCGATATGCTCTCCCGGTTTTTCTCGGTTCACACAGTTTGCCCTGCGGCTTGTCCGCCTCAAAAGCATCGCTACAATAACCACTGATAAAAAATTCAGTCTGGACTTTATCGCAACCGCAGTATTCAAGCTGCGGTTCGTAGCCACCCTCTCTTGCAACCCTGACCCTATGCTCAATGCCTTCACAAATCGGGCATTCATCGCAAGTGAACTTTCTTCCATAGAACTCAAGCATGATTGACCTCCTGCTGAAAAGTCTTACTGCTTCGTCAAGATGTACTCCGTATTTGCTGTTTGGATAGTAATTGTGTCTTCGCCGTTTCCCCACGGAGTAAAATCCAAAACAGTAGATGTATGTAGGCAATGATACCGGTCGTCATAATCGGGCAAATACTTGATAAAGCCACGCTCTCCGACCTCCAAGTAAACAACGTATGCCTTTCGACCGAGCACCTCGTCATGCAATGGATTTGCTCTGCCGTTTTTGCTCTTAATCGATGTAATCGTGTAATAAGCCGCTGGGACATATGTCCTGCTTAGCTCATATCCCTTCCACAAATCCATAATCATCCTCCATCAATTGCAGTTTCGTCCGCGCTCCTCGCTTTGCGCTGGCGTGTCTTCCTTTTTGCTTCTTCTCTCCGAACTCTTTTACATATTCACGGTTCGCCTTACACTGATTGCAGTTATTTCTTTGTTTGCAGAACCAGCACCCGTCTTGCCCCCACCAAAACCAGTCTGGCATTGATGGTCTTGGTTTTCTTTTCGCCTTACCCACAATTATGCCTCTCACAAGGGAACGGACAACTATCGCACTGCGAATAGTCACAAGCATTTTCATAGTCGCACAGGCAAAGACACTTCAACCAATATGCAAGACCGCCAATGACTGCTGCTGTTGCCAGTGCAAACAGAATTGCACGAAAAATCATGTCCATCACCTCACCAGCAATCGTAGTCAGTAATGTTTTTTTCTTCGCCGCAGACAGGACACTTAATTGTAATCGCCGTTCCAATGCCTGTTCCGGTCAGCTCGTACAAATACTTGCTGCCATTCTTACATGACTTGTAGTGACTGTCTCTGAACGCTCTTTCTGCTTTCTTCTCGTTATCTGATATCTGGCATAAGGAGTGGGTGCGATTATACTCAGCCAGCTCAACTGCCTTTCGAATCTCTTCGTCCTTATTCCATTCAGCAACTTTCTTTCGTAGGCTCTCATTCAATTCAACGATGGAATCATATTCGTCCTGCGCGGCTTTCAATAATCCCCTTAAAATCTCTGTGAACTCTAAACATTTGTGCCACTCCTTTCGATTCTTTTCTTTAAGTAATCATAGACTTGATTGCTCAAAGAAAAGAGCCGAATAACTCGGCTCCATTTATATGTAAGCGGCTTGTAATGAGCCGCTTCGTTCTCTTCGCAACATTCCGAGAAGCCTGTCTGCGTCTACGTCTGTCAAAATCCTGTACCATTCAGAATGGAAGAACCTTTCCAGACTTTTTAGCAATCCCTCGTCTTCATTACGAAGTGCCGAACGATAATCATCTGCTGCGACTGCAACAATGGCATTCGCCAAATTGCGCCAAGGGTCGTCGTTGCTTTTTCTCAACCGCCCAAGGCTTACCGATGGTTGTGCCATTGCTCTCTCCGGCATTTCACCTTGCGGAACACCTCTCGGCAAACACCCACAAGATTTTACGGCACCATTTTTGAGGAATCGCCCATCAACGATGCAAGTCTTGCCACATCTACATTCGCACAGCCACCTTGGTTGACCGCTGTTACTGTTTTCAGCTCGCTTGACCACTTTTAATTCCCCGAATGTTCTGTTGGTCAAGTCTGTTGATTTACCACTCATAAAAATCAGTCCTTTTCTGCGAGAAGGAAGTCAGGATTGATGACCTTGAAGCTGATGTTGCTCTGGACATTGCGCATAACTACACCTTCTCGTTTTTGTTCCTTACGAACCACTGATTTTCCTTTGGAATACTCGACCAACTCAGCGATAGTTTCGGGCAGGGTTTTGTCCTCCTCAACAATCGGAACAGTCTTAATTCCATACGGCTCAAGCAGTTTCTTGATTTCTGCCGTGCCACACTTGTGGTCTGGATAAATCAGGTTGAAGGCAAACAAATCGTACCCACTAATGTGGTACTTGTTGCCCTGAATCTGGTTGCCGCAAATCTCACCTTGTAAAACGATGGTTTCATAATCACCGATAAGCTGCCGTAGTACGACATTTTTCGATATTGTACTTCTTAGCAATCGTCCAGTAAGAACTGTTATCCGGTGTTCCGAGATAGATATTACGGCTGCAAACACCAAACTCATACTTACGTTTGGAGACTTTGCGCAGGTAATACGTCGCTGACTGCCCATCAACTTTCTCTGTGACAGAGAACTTCGTTCCCTTGTTACGCTCCATCTCAAAGAGCGTCGTAAGGTTTTGAATGCGGGTCTCATCCGTCTTGGCAATCCAGTCGGGGAATCCTCCCTTGCGCTTGGGCTTCATAAACAGTTTGCGATACCACTTGAATCGCATCAGGAAGCGAGCGATTGCGCTCTGTGGTTTCTGCGGTTGCTTTGTTAAGAGCTGTGCTTCTTGCTGCGCTTCTGGGTCATACTTCTTAATGCCCAAAGCGTCTGTCACATCGGCGCCAAGAATGGCAGGAGTACCATTCGGGAGGATTGACAGCGGGAGAACCAAACCCTGACTGACCTGACCACGCAGCTTAATGGTGCGGACTCTGAACTTTCTGTCTCTCAAGAACTCGAACTCTGGGCGCTCTGGGACGATAGAATCGACCTCAATGTAAACGATATGCTCTCCTGTATGGAACTCGCCTTTCTGAACCACACATTCCCAACCATCGACCTGCGCAACTTCAATGCGGTCAGCTCCTGCAATCGGGCGAAGAGATGCAATCTCACGGATTGTTGCCAAATGTCGCATAGGACACCCTCCTTTGAATTATTAAAACCATCGTTTTTAGCTTCTGCTGATAACTCTTTTGAACTTCAATGAGCTATTTGCGATGTAATCATCAATCAGTTTGCTCTGTGCTTTTGTCTCTGCATAGGCAGTGATGGTGATGGACTTTTTACTCCAGTCCAAGGTATAGCTGTCTGCAGCGACATTCGTGATGTGATGTGTTGCCAGAAAATCTCGAAACTTTTGCATCGCCTCCAAATTATCCGACATAATGACGTTCACATAGGTCTTGTCTTTTGAAAACCTGTTGCTTAATGCGACAGCTAAACAGCAGCCAACACCGCTTGCAATGGAAACAGTTGCAAGGGCGAGGCTGCTGTCACTTGTTACGATATCTTTTGTGATGCTAAGGTAGATAAAATTTGACAAGCCGAGAGCGACTCCGGCAAGGACACAACGATTTCTCTGTACCAAGATTGTCTTGGCTGTACCAAGCGTGTTGTCCAGCACCTTAGCGAAAAATAAAATGACCAGATATACGGCTGTCAAATAATCTCCTCCTTATTTAGAAATCAAAAAACTCTTGGTAAGCCCATACGCCGACAAAGACACCAGCGGGGATGCACCACAAAAGCAGAAAGGCTGGGTTATGCAGCTTGATGCTCCAAACAATTGGCATAATCATCGTAAGAATGATTAGCGCAATCGAGACGATGGAGACAACAATGCAAATTAGAACTTTAACCCAATCTTTTGCATTGTCCCACCATTTTTCCATCACGGTTCGAGTCTAATGATGGGCGTTGAGCCAGTCACCGTAGGCAGCTCGCCGTTCCACTGCTCATACTTGATTTTTTCAATCAACTCATTGGTAAGTGAAGCCGCAATCTTGCGGTTTGCGTCAGCTTCTGCCTCCGCAGCAATACGCAATGTCTCTGCTTTTGCTTCTGCTTCAATAACTGCTTTCTCTGCGTTAATCTGTGCGACCTCTCTGTCTTTCTCAGCCTGAACCTTGGCGGTTTGCTTTTCAATATTCGCCAACTCAAGCTCCTGCTGAGCAGTGACTTTCTTCTGGATAGCCGCAGCCGTTTCATCGTCAACTGAGATATCCGTAAAGTTTACAGTGTCAATAATGATGCCATACTGGTCGAACTTCTCGCGCAAATAGGTATCCAACTCGGCATTGATTTCAGTACGCTTGTCGCCAAAGATGTCGGTGACAGGGTAGTTTGCGGAAACTTCCTGCGTCCACGCCACAACCTTGGGCTTAATAAACGAATCCTTGATTGCCTCGCCAGATTTTCCTTTGAACATTGCAAAGGTTTCGGAGACTCGTGCCTCATCAAAACGATATGAGAACTCAATATTCACTCGGACAGTCTTACCATCAGAGGTAGGGATGTTGAAACTCTCATCCTTGGGTGAGTCGCCCTTATCCTCAGCCGTCAGATATGACTGCTCAATACCGATAGAATACTTGGTCACCTTTTTGGTCGGAGCAACCAGATGCCAGCCCTGTTCCAAGACCTCGCCATCAACGCCGCCGTTCATGTTATACACAACGCCGACGTAACCTGCGGGAATCTTCCAGACACACAACGCAGCAAACCAAGCCGATAATCAGCACAAGTGCCAGCAAGATTGCGCCAAGTTTACCCTTCTTCATTCTTTTACTTCCTTTTCTTCGTCAGTTTTTTCTCCGTTTCCTCGGAGATTTCTTTCTTCGCATCATTGTACAATCGCATTCCAACTCCGCCGACGCCCTTAAAGGCGAAACTCAAACAGAACCAGATAAGCACAAGCACAATGACTACGATGAGCCAGAACACGATGTTCATGTTGTTGCCTCCTGCTCTAAGACTCTTGGTATGTATGTGCGGGTTTCCATACGCTCTTCGACCTTTCTGGTCTTACCCAGCGCTTCACGCACAAGGTTCAAAAGGTTTTTGCCTTTGTCGCTTTCAAGAAACTGAACGAGCGGCTCAAGAATTTCTACCGTATCCTTGCACTCGCGCCGTGCTTGGCGACACTTTGCAAGCTGTGTAGCAACCTTGGCTCGCTCTTTGTAATCAAGACCGTCAAGCTCCAGTTTGTGAAGGTAGTCCTGCGTGAGCCTATCCATGCGGTTCACCTCATCATAGTTCCACGCATAGTCCCTTTGCGCATTTTCCATCAGCTTACAGAAGCTACTGATAGATTCTGAAAACTGTGGTACCGCCTTTACTTTACCCACGCAAGCCTCCTTCCTCAGCCGTAGCTGACCTCGTCTTTGTCTGTTCGGATAGAAATAAACACCGGGAACTGTAAGCTCTCAGCACCGGTGTTTTTGTCATACGATATTTCCTTGTATTTTACCTCGCACAACCGTCCGGGCATTTCATCTTTAGCCGCCCAAAAAGCTGTACGCTGCTCATCGGAAAAGCCAGACCCAACATTTACTTCGTTGCCTTTATAGTCCAGCACAAATGCGCCCAGCGTTCCTGCAAGCCTGCCGCTTCCTTCTTCACAGCGCAAGATATGCAAATCCATAGTGTAGAAGCGTTTGACTTTGAGAATTCCGTTGTGACGCTTTCGCTTATATGGAACATCAAAGTTGACCATTAAGCCCTCTTTGTCCTCCCGAACCATTTGCTCTAATAGCTCATCGATTTTTGTCTGGTCTTTACCGTGATATAAAACAGGGAGGATGTTAACTCGACCATCTTGCGGAATGAAGCGATGAAGCTGGTCTAAGAAAGACCGGCGATACCCATAGCCGCCCTCGCTTACACCAGCATCGAATTCTTCTGTCGTAAGCACATCAAAAATGGTGTAGCAAACTGCCGTTTTATCAGTGTCATCTGAGTTGATAATGCCCGTTGCCTTGCGGAATGCCTCATTGTCAGACAGCGCTCCTTTATCGCGCAAGGTAAGTTCACCGTCAAAAACATAGCTATCGTTATCGTCGATTTTGAGCGCGTCCAGAATGTGCCCGAGCCCTTCGTAGGGAACTCCGCTTCTTGCGAACAGTTGCCCTTTGTAGTATGTTGCTCTGACACCATTCAGTTTTTGAGTGAGCCAAAACTCTGTGCCGTCCTTGACTGGGTATTTGTCGATTGGATATGCCTGCTGAACCTCCCATTCGGGAATCAGTCCGGGGATAACCTTATTCACAGTTTTCGCTGTGACACCCAACCGAAGTGTCTTTGACAGAAGTTCAATGTAAAACTCGGATGACTCTGGGTCAGTTAAACACTGCACGAAGACCCGCACTTGATATACAGTTGCTGCGTCCAATGCTTTTCGCTTTGCCAGCAGCTCACAGATTTCAAAGATGTCGGTCATTGTGATTGTAATTGCTGGGTCATACTCGACAGGCGTTCGCAATGTTTGTTCCGAAATCTTGTACGTTAGCATTGGATTCAAAGCGTAGTACAAAATCTTACGGAAATTCTCAACATCTTTGAAGGCTTGCAAGACCCGCATTTTACTAATCGCGCCGCTTGCGTTCTGCAAACAGCGGACGATTGCTATTTCTTCCATACAATCACCTTACGGCTGTGAGCCGTAGGCTGGCATCGGATTGAGCTTGTGCAGGTTCTGCGTATGCTTCTTTGCAATTACTTTGTCGATGTCTTCATCCCCACTACTACCGTGCATGATGTAGTTGTCGAGCTGCATATAGGTAAAGCCCAGATTGTCTTCGTCTGTCCTACCGCAAAGACCGTCCGATGGAGTCTTGTCCACCAGCTCACGAGGAATGGGGAGTTCGTAGCCAATCTGACGAACCTCATGCACCATGATGTTTGCGAGTGGGCTGAAGTCACCAGCGCTGTCACCGAATTTTGTGGGTATCCAACATAATCCTCGGAGCGATTGCAGGTGTTTGCCACCCGACCTCCGCGAGCCAAAGACTGCGCGACCATATAGAGCGTCGCCATACGCAGCCTTGGAGGAGATTGACCGCTGCCTGATTGCTTACTCCAGATGGCATTGCTCTGCCGACTACATCAACCATCTTGCTGTATGCGCCGCCAATGTCAACTGTAATACTTGCAATGCCAAGCGTATCGACCAGCAGCTTGGAGTCTGCGATATCTTTCTGCCGACCATTCGGCATCAGCACACCGATAACCCGCTCTGCGCCAAGGGCTTCAACACAAAGTGCTGCGACCACGCTGCTATCTTTGCCACCGGAAATGCCGATAACAGCACAGCAGTCGTTGCCGTTTGCAGCGAAATATTCTCGAATCCACTGCACGATTTCATCTTTTGTTCTTTTCGGATTTGCCAGCATACTATACCTCTTTTCTCCACAACTCTACTGTGTACTTATCGGACAGTTCCTTTTGGATAAGACCCAAAATCACATTCCAGTCCCCACCGCCAAGACCGCATCCAATCTTAAACGGCATGGCAATTGTTTCTCCTGCAGGTACGGTCAACTTAATCCGTTTTAAGCAGCTCTGAAATGCGGTGTAATCTGTGTACAGTTTCCCATCATATCCGTAGTTGCTCTGCGCAAACATATTGACAACGACTTTACCGTCGTTAGCTTGAACGAACTGCGTCTGACCGAACGCATTGCGCTCTTCGTTGCAGAAGCCAACATAGGCGTTATAGACTTCTGGATACTTGGCTCGAACCTGTTTCGCCACACCACTACCCATTCTCGCCTGACAGTTAACCTGATGGCAAATATATTTGGCGTGGGTCTGAAACAAATCTCCATCAATAATTTGTACCGGCATCAGAACGTTCCTCCGTGAAGATTCTTACGAACCTCATCCAGCGTGAACTGCTTTTCAAACTTTCCATCTCTAAACACGGTGCGCAGCTCATTGCTGTCCTGTGCTTCAGCCCAAGTAAGACCATCAACGTAATCGTAGCCGTCATCAGTTTTGACTACGCGGCAGCAACCACGCTGAGACTTCTTAAAATGTCCTGTGTCTGTCTTGGGGTTCTTGAAAATCATAATCGGTTTGCCGTCGGCATCTTCTGCATATGTCGCTTTAACTGCAATGCCGAATGTATCCCTTGTGTACGGATTGTACTGTTTGCTTCCATCGCTCTCGATTGTCTCTAAGCACTCCATTGAGAATGAACCGACACCGAGCGAAACATTATTGATTGCAAAGCCGTTTTTCTCCAAAAGAGAATAGATTTGCTCACAGCGCTGCGGAGTAATGCTGTCCCCGTAAATTGCCTTGACGTGCGGATTCAGCACCTTGTGCCCCTTGCTATTTACTGTGCCGCCAAAGATGTCCCACAGACGATATACGGTCTCAGTGATTACACTAACAGGGTCACCACTGTCGCCGCGAATTGAGATGAAGCCATCGTGATTTAGGATGTCATCTTTGAGCTGAGGGAGGACTTTTTCAACAAGATTCCAATAGTCATAGCTGTCGCTAACCATTGAGAAACTTTGATGCGGATACACCTCACAAAGAAGTCGTCGAATCTGTGTCACCTCATCACCGTCAACAGCAAAGTTGGAACACATTACGCTGTGTTCTGTTGAGAGCGCACCATATGCGACAGGTTCCTTGCTACAATCACAGTTGTAATTATGCTCAAGCCACAAAATCGCAGGAACTGTCGCCGTATTCAAGAAGCTCAGGCAGAAAGCCGCTGCGCTCTTTGTTGCACTTTCAACGCTCTCTTGCCCGCGCATAGAAAAATCGCCAAGGAGTCTCGCACGAACCACACTGTCATCGCAAGTGCGTTCTGCATACTCATTGACGATTTTACGATATCTGTACCCAACCTCAGCGGAGACTTGCGTATGCCACATTGTGCAAGAGAGCATCGTCTCGATGGTGTTGACCAGCCATACGAAGTTAGGGTGTGTATTTGAGATTTCAATTTGTGGGACTTTGATATTGGTTCTCGTTCCTTCGGGAACAGCACGAATCTGTAACGGAAGATAGCCGAGGTCGTGCAATTCACGAAGCCGTTTCTCTCCAACGCCTTTCGTTCCGATTGTTGCCCCAAGAACTCTGGTGTACTCCTTGAGTACACTATCAAACGGGACATTAAAGAAGTGGTCGTTGAATGCCTCAATGAGATATTCCTGAATGAATGCCTGAAGCCCAAACAGTGTAACCTTATCGGTATCACCGAGGCGACTCATGCGTGGCGTGTAGTAGGAGACCATTTTGGTCAAGCCCTTCGGGTACTGTTCAGCGTGACAAGTCTTATAGAAGTCCAGACACAGGAGCGGATTATATGTAATCATTCAGTTTTTCCTCTTTTCTTTAGCTTTTCACCATATTTTGCAAAAAACACAGCAAACGCGAACGGTGCTGCAACAATCCAGAAAACACCTACCATAATATACCCGTCTTCGAACCCATTATATTTGTTATATGGTTCTACGATAACGTACAAGCGGCAAAGTGCGAATGTTACAATCGCACCAATGCAGAGGTACAGGAGCACCAAAAGGACTGTCATCATTCCTCTTCACCCGCCTTAAAGTTATAAATCGGCTTGATGATGGCATCAATGGTCACTGTTGGTTCGATATTGTTTACGATATCATCCATACCTTTGTATGCCATCGGGCATTCATCGAGCGTGCTTCTTCCAACAGATGTAGTGTAGATACCTTCCATCTGCTTCTTGAACTCAGAAACTGTGAATGTCTCTTTCGCCGCGCTGCGGCTCATCAAACGCCCAGCTCCATGCGGCGCAGAGAAGTTCCAGTCTTCATTTCCTTTGCCGGTACACAGCAAACTACCGTCTCTCATGTTGATAGGAATCAGTAGCCGCTCACCAGCTCGTGCAGAGACCGAACCCTTGCGAAGAATCATATTCTCTACATCGATGTAGTTGTGAATAGTCGTAAACTGCTCTTCGACATGGAAGCCCATACCCTTAACAATGGTGTCCATCATTGCTTGGCGGTTAAGTTCAGCAAAACGTTGAGCAATTTTCATGTCATGGATATACTGCTCAAACAATTCTCCCTCAACGTATGCAAGCTGCTTTGGAACTCCCGGCTTCTTTGCCTTCATGCCTTTAAGAACAGCTTGAATTTCTTTTTGTCTCCCAGCCGCTTTTAACTCGTTGACGACTTCCTCGATTTCTTCCTTGGAATACGATGTTAACGCCTTGAACGCAGCTTCCTGATAGAAGTTAGCAATCTCCAGACCAAGGTGTCTGCTACCGGAATGAACCACGATGTAGATATGCCCATCGTCATCTTTGTTGGCTTCGATGAAATGATTTCCTCCACCAAGCGTACCGATGCTTTTATATGCGCGGTCTACATTGACCATCTTTGCACAGTACAGTTCCGATAGGTCGATGCTACTTGCATATCTATGAGCTTCTGTGCGAATCTCGAAACCGGACGGAACTCCTGCACGAATAACTTTGTCCAGCTTCTGCGGTTCGATATGCGTTTCTTTGATACGGATAGTTTCCATGCCGCATCCAATGTCAACACCGACAAGGTTCGGGCAAATCTTATCCTTGATGGTCATCGTGGTTCCGATTGTGCAACCCGCCCCAGCATGAATGTCTGGCATCATACGGACTTTGCTTCCCTCGATGTACGGTTGATTCAAAAGATTGATAACCTGAGAGATAGACTCGTTATCGACCACGTCGGTAAACACCTTTGCAGTGCCAAACTTACCCTGTAACTCAAGCATTTGCCCGCCTCCTTTAAGATTAGATTAGCGAAATCTTTTCGCTGTTTCCGCGATAGATACTGTCTGTTGTAAACACATGGCGGATTAAGCCATCCGTGAGAACCGTTCCGCTGTGAATCGTGTTTTCACAATGAGTCACATACAAATACACTTCATTTGCTCCAGCCTCTTTTAGTGCCTTAGCGGTAAAAGTGAATGTGCCACCGCGAGAGCAAATATCATCGACAATCAGCACATTTCTATCGGTAACCTTTTCTGGGCTCGTCAGTTCCAGCCGTTCAATTTTCCCGGTGCGCCAGTCTCTGTGCTTGATGCAGAACACATACTCTCTACCAGCTTGCGATGAATATCGTTTTGCTGCTCCCTCATCAGGATAGCACAGCAACACCTTTTTGTCATTCAACTTGTCCAAGACTCTTCGAATATTTGACTGCGCATCTATCACACAGACCCTATCAAACAGTGCTGTTGAAACATTCGAGTGCGGGTCGCTGACAAGCACTCGGTCAAAGCCTAATGCGTTGATGAACTCTGCAAACCATTTCAACGTAAAGACTTCATCTGCATTTTTTACTCTATCCATTCTGGCGTTTGGAATATACGGCAGACTCAAACGGATGATAGGTCTTTGGTTATTCTCTCGAATATGGTTTGTCAAGTACCACAAGAGAATACACTCTTCATCGTTGTCGTATTTCCATGTGATACTGAAAATGGGCGATTCCATTGGTTGAGCAAACATCTGTGGGGGAAGATGCGGAGAGAATCTGAAAGAGGTTGTTCCATCAGGGAACTTTGTAAACTCGACCTGCTTGTCGTTGACAAGAATCATGCCGTGACCCCCTCGTTCTCAATGTTAATCTGGCACATTTTCATTGCCGACAGTGCAGTCTTGTGACTCTCTGGTGTCACGCCAGCGCAACAGGAAGCATCGACCGTAATCTTAACTTCCGGCATAAACGCCTTGAGCAGCAAGGCATTTGAGATAACACAGATATCGGTGCAAAGACCAACAAGGACAATTTCTTCTATGCCATCACCAAACGCGACTTCTGGATATAGGCGACCAGCAAGTGCTAATGAACCAAACGTTTTCTTCTCGAAACCATTCAACTGGTCATCCGCTGGATGCTTGTTCTGAATTGCTGCTTTGACTGAGCTATGAATCTGCCAGCCATTACTTGCAGATATACAGTGTTCTACCGGCAACAGTCTTCCTTCTTGCGTTTCGAGGTAATCATCAGAATGGGTGTCTTGTGTCCACAAAACTTCCCCATCAAACTCTTCGATTTTCTTGACGACCTTCGGCACAATAGCCTGTGCCTCTGGTGTCCCGAGCGCACCATCAATAAAGTCGTTCTGCATATCAACGACAACAAGAACCTTCATTCTTCACCCTCCATCTCACAGCGACGTTTGTTTGCTAATAAAGTTTATCGCTTTGCCTGTTTTCTTGTTTACACCATGTCCAACAACATGGACGAGGTAATCTTCCCAAGTTTCTCCCGCTTTCCAATACTCGGAGTCCTTTTCGTATGTACCGGTTTCTCTTACAACTTCGATTTGAATAGTCCCTTTGAAGTCTGGAATTATCGTAGTCGTCCACGGTCTCTCTGAGTGATAATTGAAGTTTGGGTTATAGGCAAGAACTTCATCCAGCAGAAATACGGATACAAGACCGGCATCTGCACAGAAATGTCCCAACGGCTTCTTTGTGTCAGAATCAAAAACTGTGCATCCCCAGTCTCCATAGATGGTGTCATGGGTCAAATAATTTTTAATCCCAAGTCGCTCCATATATTCACCGTACTCACAATAATGCCAGTCGTTCTTAGTTATCCCGTTTTCATTGCGAATAATGTAGCAGGGGTCTGTAATGATAATGTCACCATCAAACTCTTTTTCCGGGGTACTCTGATATCTCATTCTTGCTCGCCCTCCTTATACTTACAGCGAATATCTTTCTCACGCTTACGATTATAGGCTCGTTTGTTTGGAACAATTTGAGTAACGGGGCGAGCACAAGTCCAGAAATTGCGTGCTTTCTTCGCTTGAAGTTTTCGCCTATTCTTGTCTGTCATTGGACTCGCCTCCGTTCTCAATTTGCCGACCGCTTTCCGCATGGGGCGTGATTGTTGTAGAAGCCCCATGTGCACAAAGTGACATTTTTAGCAAGCGATTTCCGGGTTATTATTTTTATTCGCTGAATAAAAATTATAACCTCGGAAATGCGAGGCTAAAAATGAAGAACTCAAATCTTTTCTTCTGCTTCAAGCGAGAAGATACTACACGTTTTGCTGAGGCATATGTATGTAGTCAATCTTCAAAGCGGTCTGTATCATAGCGGTTATCCGCTTATGTTTTAGGTTGCAATTCGTCTCCCATCCATGCTCAGGAGCTGTGCGAACGCCTCGTCTTCTTCTTGCTGCTTCTCCACTTCATCATTCTGGATAGCCACAAACACTACACTGCACATACCGATGAGGTCATCGATGGAGAAATCCTCTTCCTCGATGGTTTCGTCTTCGTCGGGTTCCTCTTCCAGAGAATCGAGGAAGTCGTCGTCTGCATCGGCGTACTCTTCATCTTCCTCTTCCTCGTCTTCCCACACGCCGTAATCATCGCCCCATTCCAGAGCCTGTTCCTTGTAATCTTCGAAGTCGTCGTTGTCCATACCGTCATAATCCAAGTTGCCGTTACGACGATAGTAGTCGTATCCACTTGGAAGGTCGCAAAGCGAATCTCTAATTTCTCTCCAACTGCATTCGCCAACGGCATCGCGGACATCCTCTTCAACGCAGTCGTCGTAATCATCATCGTCGTAGATGTCCTCGCAGACATCGCAGTCAAAGTCGTTGCAAAAGTCTTTCAGTTCACACCACTCAGTGATATTGTCAATAAATTCATTCCTTGTCATGTTTTAATCCTCCATTTCCACTATTTCAGTTGAGACCCTAACGAGCTTGGACAATGCTTTTTCTGTCAGGAACGCATATTGTACGCCAAGCTGCGTACTGGTTAACTCTTTTCGCATTGCTGTAGCCGCCACGTCAATCGACACATTGCTATTTCTCAGCTTTGTAAATTTACTTTTCAAATTACTTCCTCCGCCAGCCATATATCCGATTACCAAATCGACGTTTGGAGCGGTGCCGAGCCTTGAAGAAACCACGAACCGAAGCCAATCCTCAGACCTTTCATCAAACTCCAGAACAGAGAGTCCATCCAAGTCTGTGAGCAGATATGTTTGGACATATCCCACCCGAGAGTTTTTGACTGCCATCGGCAAGGCATCGAAATAATTTGTGGCAAGATAAAAGCCGCATCCGAAATCTCGGTGCGGCTTACACTTGTTCAGGGTTGGTACATCGAAATCTGCCGGAGTACCGTGATACAGATACATGGCAACCCCCTCCTCTATAAAATTGGTCTGGGTGAGAGGACTCGAACCCCGACATCTTGCTCCCAAAGCAAGCGCACTACCATCTGTGCTACACCCAGATATAATGGTTTTGTTTCCGAACATACACGCACTACTGATGGGTTCGAACCATCCTCACCATAAGCATCGCCATCAATGCTTAGTAGTGCGTGCCGGGGCAGAAAGGAAAACGGATATGTCAGTCCGTTGGAGCTGGTGACAGGGCTCGAACCCGCAACCCAGTGAGTACAAATCACTTGCGCTACCAATTACGCTACACCAGCGTGCACCCTCGTCTTTCCGAGGTGTCAGCTTTTAGCTAAAAAAGGCTGCTGATGGCTGGACTTGAACCAGCGACTCACACTTCCGGTGCTGCTCTACCAACTGAGCTACATCAGCATAAATGCGCCCTGCGCCCGTAGGACTCCGTGTGCACCCGGCTGTGTCTCTTACAGAGATAACAGTTGAGTGATGAACTAACCGTACAAACGTAAGCATGACCAACAGAGCAGATGGAGCTGGAACTCGGAGTCGAACCGAGAACCCACGCTGTACGAAAGCGTTACTCTACCAGTTGAGCTATTCCAGCATAGATGCCATCCTGAAACTATGGCGATGTCATTAACACCACCAATACAAACTCACTATGATGGCAGTTTTGATAGCGTGAAAGGAGAATCATGGATAAATCATCGTGGCATAAGGGATTGCAGGGATAGAAAACAAGCTCTAATACCAAAGATGATTTTGGCAGGGGCAGTAGGATTCGAACCTACGAATAACGGAGTCAAAGTCCGCTGTGTTACCGCTTCACCATACCCCTATATCTGCAGGCTCATGCAGCGGCGTCCCGCCAAACCAACCTGTAACCGACTTCCAGAGCAGGCTCTGACGTGTCGTAAAGGCATTTCCTTTAACGCATAATTTAATGGTTTCTTACTTGGAGCGGCGTACCAGACTCGAACTGGCACCACCGGTTTGGAAGACCGGAGTGCTAACCGTTGAACACCAACACCGCATGGTCGGCTTCTCGCTTAGATTGTCACACGCTACCGGCAACTACGCTCCGAAAAGTCGTAGCCCCTATTCCGTCAGGTCAAACCGGTCTTGACGCATCAAGACAAGCGCAGTTTTCAGCAAGCATTTTCATTCTTTGTGAGGTAAGCCGATAATCTCTCACATCAGTTGGGAGCTACCCAACAACTGGCAGGGGTGAATGGATTCGAACCACCATCTGACGGTTTTGGAGACCGCTATGTTAGCCATTGCACCACACCCCTTGGCGGAGTGGACAGGACTTGAACCTGCACATCCTTTCGGATTACTCACGGTTTAGCAAACCGCTGCCTTACCGTTAGGCTTACCACTCCATCGGGATTACTTTATTATACAGAGCAATAAACTGCTCATTGACCTGCTTGTCCACATGATAATGTCCAAAGAACCACCGCTTGAATGTGAGGTCGGAACAAACCCTATCCAAAAAGCTGACCATCGGGTCGTTCTCGTACCAGCTTGCGAGCAGAGTCTGAACACTCCTTGGCGCACAATGTGTAATTACATAGTCAACTCGCCAATTATTTTCTTCGAGCGCTGCAATCGCTCGTTCCATTTCTTCTCTGGACGGCATTTCCTCTTTCCACCATGAGATATGTTCCACGCGATACTCTTTATCAACAGAGCGAGCACCGCCCATGCAGAAGATTTTCTTTCCATCAATCGTGAGCACCTGCCCTCTGTCCAGATGATAGATGTCAGGAGCGATTTCACGCACCTTTCCGCCAAATTTGTCAATCAGCGGGAACTGGTAGAGCATATCAAAGTTCTCATGGTTGCCATCAATCCAAAGTGTCGTAAAGTTTTTCGCTGTCAGCCAGTCTTGCCACCACATCTCTCGATGCGAACCGTCCCAGCAGAGTCCAAAATCGCCACATATGATTACGAAATCATTCTTCGTCAATTCCTTTTGTTGTGGGAACTTTGTTGTATTAAGCTTGGCAATATCAATGTTTGCGTGTGTATCTCCAGTGACATAAATCATGCTAAGTTCCTTTCTCATCTGCAGTCCATATGTATATTCTGTTCTGGTCTCTTCGTTTATCTCCTGTAACGACGGGATTTAGATGAGCTGAAAGCGAGTTCAAATCCCAAGCGGCGATGATGAAATCATTGGGAGACAATGGGTTCGACGGTCGCTCATCGGATGGAGATGACAAGACATCCAGAATAGTTTTAATGAGCTGTACAGCGAGCTTAGGCGCCTTCGCAGCAGGCTGCGGGCGGGGAATTGTGCTGTCCAGCAAAGTGATACTTCAGCCTTTGGCGTGAAGCACATTCCTTACGAAATGTTATTCACTGCAAATGATAATTTGATTATCCTGTAATCTACATGGAGGTAGCTCCCTACGAGGAGGAGCTCCGGCACCCAGTGACTGGCGTGCGACATCTTTTGTCGTCTCGTTGAATCCATTGTGGCACAATGGATTCAAGTGATTCGGGCTGCTCACCGTGTGGTTCGCAGCCTCGAAGGATGACTTGAGTCTGCAGGTGAATGCGCCTCCGGGGAGGTTTTCCCTCCTATCAAGTTGTTACTTATGCCTTTGGCGATAAGCATTGCTTTCGCAATTATGCATTACAGGATTGCGGGTTATTTATAGACGTTACCGCAGGTCGTCCTTCATCATGCGGATTACATCCACATTCATTTTCTTGTTAATGTAAGCTACAATTGCGTCAATGGTCTCTTTTTCGACCATACGATAATAGCTATGCAGACCATACATTACCTGTACATCATTCCGTTCCCAAGCAACACCATTGTTCTTATCTGTGATGTAATTGTACAGCATTGACTGGAACTGCTTTTTCTTTTTATGACCGACCGTAATCTCGTTGTCCTTATTCAGCATAACGCCAAGATTCCAGTTGCGCCCCGCTGATGAACCATACCGAGTCTTGCTTGCATTGATTGTGAACGGGGCACCAAAGCTGTTCAATGTACTTACTACCAGCTCTTCAACAGAACGAACATCAAAATCATACTTGGATGAAATGATGAAGTCATCCGCATATCTGGTATAAATGAAACTCTGTTTTTCAAAATTACGGAGCGTATTCGACAGTTTGAAATCAACCGGAATCATCATTACGTTTGTGATAAGCGGTGAAATTGGGGTACCTTGCGGTAGCCCGCCATTTAAGAACGCTAACGACATAGCTGTCCGCAATGCTGCCTCGCCCTGTGGCTCTTTTACAATCTCGCTAAAAGGAAAAACCATCGAGAACATTGAGATGGCATAGTCCAGCGTTGTGCTGCCAAAGAAATCGTGCAGGTCAAGCTTTGCGAACCATTTGCTGCTGTTCTTCTGGTGACGCTTAACCGCATCGACTGTACTCCGCTTCTTTACATAAGCAAACGCGGCAGTATGATAGAGTGCATGGAAATCATCCTCGAAAATCGTTTTGAGTCTTCTTAAAGCATCCATCAGCTCTGCCTTTGGTGCGTCGATTCTACGAAGACCACCAGATTTCTTTGGGATATAAAGGTCTCATACAACTCGCTCCGTTCCTTTGCACGAAGCTCTGCTGTATCGTTATTAAATCGCACGAGTTTTCCGATTAAAGCTTCAACACCAATCTTGCTGGAAAAATGTTCACTGACATTTTCGACCTCGTATGTTCTTGTGTTTGCAATATTGGCATTGACAACCGGAGGTGTCTGATAGTTTTGAAACAGGTACTCTTCCAGTGTCATCTGATGATAAATCGGTGACTGTCTAACAGTGATATAGACCATTTCTTCCCCTCCTTGTCCAATAACTAACTGTAACCTACATATGTCTGCTGCTTCCCAGAATTCCTAAGTCTGAAGACTACGTCGTCCCTGTGGGAGGTGGTGCGAGCTCTTGCAAGATGCGAGATTTTTTTTCTTTGATTTCATTGCGACTGAAAGCATGAGTCTGATGTTAGTACATTTCGCCCATGTATCGAAGAATTGGCGAAAAGTGCTTGACATTTGGTTGGTTTTGTGGCGCGATGCTGCCGACCCGTGGCAGCCGGTTTGCTTTCAGGGTTTCGCCGCGTCATCCTCCGGGGTCATCCTCCCGACAATTTGTTACTTTAGCCTTTGGCGTAAAGCTCTCTTACGAGAAAATCCGTTACAGTCTGTGGCGCATTAAGGCTGCGCCATACCTAATAATTCAAACAGTTCTTCGTCCGTAAAGACATTTTGAGTTGTGAATGGCTTGATGAAAAACACGCCGTCCTCTCGTTGTTCGACAATCGTGTCAGGGCTCAACGTGCACACCGGTCTTACCCCGGAACAGCTTGATGCTGTCAGCCTGTTTAACACACCAGAACGATTCGAAATCGCCGCTCTTTCGGTCTCAACATCGTCTAACAGCCAGAAGCTCATAAATCCACGGTCTGAATCAAGCCCTGCATAACGAGCTTTCAGGTCGAACAAGTCGGCTGTCGGATTCGGACGAATGCCTTTTCTTTTGAATAAGTCAAAACGCCGCCCATCTTGGATGCTAAAAATGTCTGCAACTGATGGTAGGCGAATCAACGAAGACACTCGGTTCTCTCCGACCACATACTCTTTCCTAACCAAAGAAGCAATCTCGTGGTCTTCAAAGAAATACAGAGACCCGTAATGGTCTTCATAGCGAGCATAACTATACCTCACAAAGGCACCGGGCGAAGAATCATTATCGTGCATTGCGTGATACCACATCATCTGGTCACTGTTCAAGAACGAAAACAGATTGGACACTGGATACTTCGCATTATTAACACGCCTATAATGCCCAGTCTCTTCCGCCGCATCGAAGCACAGGTAGTCGATAGCTTTTTCTGTGATAAAATCACAGTTTGGATTGCCTTTCAGCCAAACAATCGGGTACGGGTTGTCTTTGTCCACACCGTACTTGCCCATCACGAGTTGTGCACCTACTTTGAGAGCACCAACGGTCGTGTCCATACCTTACCCCTCCCTTCGTTCTTTTTGAAAATTAAAACGCATCCAACAGCGGCTGGAATGCGTCACAAATAATCAGCTTATTCAGCCCCTTGCCCCTGATGTACTTGACGAAGTTGCTCACGCCCAGAGCACAAATCACTCTGACCGTAGTCACAACGCCAAGCGTAATGCCGCAGGCTGAGACTGGAGTTTCTTCCGCCGCCTCATCGTGTGTAAAATTCATGGAATTGAGGAGGTCTTTCTTCATCTTGTAGTCAGACCAATCAGCAGCATAGTGCTGACCAGCCTCCAGCAGAGTTCTGAAATCAAACATCGCCTTTACATACGGATTGTCGAAATGTTTCTCAACAATCTTTTTCCTCAACTCGATGTTATCGACGCACAAGAACACATAGCCGGATAACTGCTGCCCGTTCCACCCATCCTTGTACAGTTTCAGACTGTCCTTGACATCGGGATTGATGTCGAAAAGAATATCCGCCAATGCCTCGACCTTAGAGCGCCCGATGTCCTGCTGACGGAAAATCTGATTTGCCAGATTGTGCGGGCTTACCGTGTCCATATCCCACAGCGCGATGTTCGTGAGCCCTAAGCGAACCAACAGTTCCGCAACCGTCGCGCCGACAGAACCACACCCGACGATATGGATTCTACAATCAACCTTCTCGGGCTGAAAATATTCATAGCTCTTTGACAGGTCAATCGCCATATTACTTACCTCCTAAGTATGTATAAGGGTCGTAGTCCTCTTCATCCTCCCAGCCCTGCATCGTTTCTTGACAGGCATTTCGTCCATGCCAACCAGCTCCAATTCTGGTTCTGGGTTTCTCTCCATCGTCCTTTTTACCAGATGACTTATCCTTGTTTTCTTCTTTCTTGCTGTCCTTTTTGTCGTCGGACTTACCTGCAAGTGGATTGTACGGAGTACCAGCCGGAGCTCCCCTGTATCCCTGATTGTAGTAACCGCCGTATCCGCTCTGACCGCCATACGCATAGGACTTTGACTTCACCATATCCTTCGCGTTTTTGATAAACTCATCAAGTCCTTCATTCTGACCGATAATCTTGACCGTGATATCTTTATCCTCAAACATCACGTTCTTCTTGAGGTCATAGATTTTATTTTTGTGCTTGCAAATGACTTGTTCCAAATCATAAAGATGTAGAAGTCATTATCGCCAAGCATCCCGAGGATTTCCTCTTGATGATTGAGGTCAACAGAGGATGGAGACGTACCCATATTTACATGGGAATGTCCCTGCATATAGATGTGGTTGAAACGCTCATCTTCGATGTTTTCCTGAATCCACAGAGCATATTTCTCGGTATCCATCTCAACCGTTGCGCCGGTTACTTCCTGCGGGTAGACAACGATATCGTCGATGACATATTCGTCGAGCGATTCGTCTTCGACTCGGCGTGCAACGCCATGCCATGCGACCTCTTTATCGAACTCCTTGATGAGCATAACCATCTTTGCCCACGCCTCTGCACTGAAGTAAACTACTGCCTTTCTGTCACCACATGAGAACGCTTTGGTAAAAGAAAGCTTTCCATCCGAGAGCTTTGTAAGTGACAAAGCCTTCTCAAAATCTTGACGGCACTCATCAATGAGTTCCTGCGTCAACTTAATTGGTCTGCTCATTTTGCGCCTCCTCCGTCTGCTCATCTTTTGCCTCCTGTTCTTCAAGCCATCTAATTGCTTCGTTCGGCTTTACAACGCGACCATCTGGCAACTCAATACAACGACTGACCGTGTTATTTGACCACATGGTTCTCATAAACTCGCCCATAACTGCACTGTCGCCGAAGTTCAGACTCTTACAGGACGCAATACACTGCTCAAGTGCACCGATATAATTTCGTTTTCTCAGCAGTTCATTGATAGTCCTGCTGTAATTGCCCATGCAATGATAACGGTCAATATGCGTATTAGGCATATAACCATCAAATGTGTAATCAGAAAAATCACCAGTCTGCGCAGAAACACTACCATTCAGGTCGAATCTATATGCTGCGCAAAAGCGGATTCTAAGCCGAGGATTTTCACTTACGAAAATCTCCTGCATCAGCTTCTGCATTTTCTCTGAAGCTGCCGCATTGTGACCGTTGCCACCATCCGGTCGATACACATAACTGCTTCTATTGTTGATTGCTCGCTCAGCCATATCTCTGTCAAAGTATTCAAGGTAGTCTTTAACCGAGAAATACATATCCGTATTGCTAACATGAGACAGGACAAGTCTGTTGTTGCAGAGGAAATAATCCATGATTTCAGAATCTCCTCCGCCCTCTGCAATTCTTTGCTCAAGTCCCAACAATCTGATGCACTTGTCATTGCGGCGCGACAGATACGCGCCGATAGAATCATTGAGTCGCTGAATCTCCATGTCAATAGATTGGATTTCATTGCGAACAGTATCGCATTCGATGCGCTCATATCTGGTTTCAAAATCACCCAGCAACTGACGAATCCGCGCTGTTCTGAAATCATATCCCTCGGCAAGCTTTGCAATGTACTTCTCATAGTTTGCCGAATGTTTCTCGCAAAGATTGCATCAATGCAAGTTCATCTTCTGTCAAACCATCATCCTGATTCAGATACCACGGCATGAATGCAAGAATAGATACCTGAAGGTAATGCATTTTCTTAACATCAAGATTGTCAACGAAGACAATCACCGACTTCTTGTCAGGGTTGATATAACAATCAACATTGAATGACTTCCGATAAAACGCTTTGACCTTATCAAGACGGTGATACTCTGGGTAGATAGAAGTAAACTTGTCCTCCACAATCTGCATACAAGCCAGATTGCTATTTTGGTCAGCATTGAAGCTATGGACTATGAGCGCACCGCTGGCATTCATTTGATAACTGCTACAGATAGCACTAACCGCACGTTCTGCTGGAACGTTACGGATAGTGTTCCCATCATAATTGGTCGAACCGAAAGTCAGGTAAACACTTTCGTCCTCTTTGATTCGAGGTGCAACCAGTGCACGAAGCGTTGAAAGGAACGAACAGTCATTGCCAAAATAGCTTCCGGTAATGTTCTGGAAAAAGCTATTAGCCGCCTCTGACGTAAACGGTGTCGATGTAATGCTTGTCTTGAACACAGAAACACCTCAATTCATTTTTATCTTGGTGGGGAATATCGGATTTGAACCGATACGGCATACGCCAACAGAACTTAAATCTGTTGTGTCTTCCAATTCCACCAATTCCCCATGAAAAGAGCCGCCCCATGAAGGGCGGCTCTAATCTAAAAACTTAGGCGTTGTCCGCCTTAACGACGTTCAGCAGGAAGCACTTCTCGGTAATGCCGAACTGCTGGAAAGTCTTATCGAGGTCGCCGGGGTTCAGAGAAGAACCATCGAGGTGCATGACACCACGAGTGTAATCAACGCCGTTTGCCTCAAGGCAGGAGCGCAGGGTGGTATTCTCATCGATGATGACAGCCTCACGCTTAACATTGTTGCCAACAGTAACCTTAATCATTATGTATTCTCCTTTTATTCGTTTTTTTTTTTGGGTGGGGCGGCACAGCCGCCCCGTTGCAGTGTCTCTTACTGAGCGACAGTGATGTTGCTCATCACGGTTGCCTTCTCAGCCGCAATCTCTTCGAGAACAGTGGGGAGCTTCTCTTCGAGCTTGTTGAGGTTGATGATGGCAGCGCCAAGGCGGTCAGCGACCCAATCCTTCACATCGCCGGTAACACCGTCGAGGAACAGGGTGATGCACGCCAGCTTGTCATCGTCACGGGTCTCGGAGCCGAAGGATGCGCCAACTGCGTTGATACTGCCTGCACCATGAGTGGTGCCGACACCGAAGATGGGCTCCTTGCCATCCTCGCCGCCCTTCAGGACGAGCTCCTTGGGACGATACTTCTCGATGGTCTTGATGTCCTCAAGCTTCATTGCGGAAGTGACGACGACTGCGTCGCCTGCGATAACGATTTTTGCCATGTGTATGTACTCCTTGATTTCAAATGTACCCCTATTAGTTCGTCTTGCGACTATCCGCCCACACCACGAGGAGGTTGGAGCCATTGTGGACATAAAACCACTGAAGCGATTACCTCAGTGGTTGTTGTTTTATCTTGCACCACTTCCGTGGTGCTGATGCTTTTGATACACAGATTAGAAACTGAAAGCCGGGGCGACGCCACAGGAAAACCTTGCGGCGTAAGAGCTCGCGTCGCCGTTCGTGCCCACACCGCAGAAGCAGGCGCTGTTGTCGTAATACGGAGAACGCAGCATAGTGTACTCAGCGGAACCATTACGCTTCTTGCCCCAAGGGACATCTTCTTGCCGGTAATATTCGTACCAATGACCTTCGCCCGGTGCCGAATAGATGTTCCGTCCAAAGGTTTCTTTTCGGACTTAATCCAAAACTTGCACTCCGTTTCGAGCAATTCGTTCGCTCCGTCATAGGTGTTTGCAGTGAGCTTGATTACAGGTTCGACCACCTCAAGAATCTCGGCTGGCATGAGCTGGTAAATTACGCCATCTTCGTCGTTCATCTTGTGAAACAGTTCTGTTGCACCCCAAGAGCCTCTGTTCGTGTCGTTGCTATTCCAACGATGCCGGTTTGGAAGGCAGTCAACCATCTCCCAAGTCAGTGGGAGGATACGACCACTTTTTGTAACATCGTGTTTGAATCCAATGATGCGGAACTGAACCAGCGTATCGTCTTTTAATCTGACGTTTTTGAAATCTCCTAATCTGAGGAAGTCGGGTGCCATATCCCCAAGCCCCTTCAGCGAACGCCACGGCATATTATCCAAACATTCAGGCATATGTTACCTCCATCCATTATCATTTAGTTGGCGGGGAGTGTAGGATTCGAACCCACGGACGGCTTTCGCCGTCAACGGTTTTCAAGACCGCCACCATAAGCCACTCGGTCAACTCCTCAAATAAAAAGAGACGGGTCATTCGCCCGTCTCAGTCTCAGTTTCATCTTCTTCATCTTCCGGCTCGTCCACGCCATCGATGTCATATTCATCATACGGGAACTCTGTAAAGACTTCACAGCCGCTTTCTTTTTCCGTTATAATCATCGGGCGATAGATATGGAAACCGTAATCTTCTGAAAGCTCTTTCAAAAATCCATCAAGGATTTCATCGACAGCTTCATAGCCATACGCTTCTAAGATATTTGTTCCGTCGTTGTCACCCTCCTGCAGCGCGATTGCGAGGAAATCTGCCATAGCCAAACGGAGTTCATCATCTCGCTCATACATAGCATCCTCTATGTCCATCCATGTTTCATCGCTTTCTTCTTTGCCGCCATCTGGATTATCTCCCGGAACATACTTGTTGTCTGTAATCACAACAGGAAAGAGATAGCGTGTGTAGAATTTCTTCGACACCGCTGTACAGTCCTCCTCACTCACGCAAGGTTCTTTGTACTCAATTTTTTCGTTGCCCTTTGCAACAGCCAAAACTGGGAGGTCGTTTTCCTCGGTAAGGTACACGGCATATTCCGTGTCGGTGTTCTCAGCGATGAGAACCATTTCTTTGTTCAAACGTTTTCTGCTTGCTTGAAAAAACCCCCATACTGCATCAGCGGGGATATGAATATGAACTCCCATAAGGAACCTCCTTATATATTTGACTTTGGTACTCCCGACGAGGCTCGAACTCGTGACCCCAGCATTAAAAGTGCCGTGCTCTACCAACTGAGCTACGGAAGTATATTGACCGGCTATTACGGTATGCCCAGAAAGGTGGACACGCTTGAGTTCCACAAACAGTTTTGCCCGCAAAAGATGGAGGTGAATATTTGATGGAGGTGTTTATCTTGATGCAGGTACGAAGAAAGGAACTTACAAATGAACGAAGGACACGCGCATGGCAAAACTGCATGGTGCAGGATAAGAGACTTGAACTCTTACGCCGATGGCAGCGGGACTTGAATCCGCCGTGTCTGCCAATTCCACCAATCCTGCATATTTCTTATATCCAGCCAGCTAATACTGCAATTGTCGTCACACTCAAGACGGTTAGCACAATGTTGTCATACACTATTCGGTTGTGGAGGTTTTTGCTTGCTCGCTCAACCTTTCTTTGGAGTCGCTCAATTTCTTCTTTTTTGCTTTCGCGCTCAAATTTGTATTTGCACCACGCTTCGCCTGATATGAAGTCACCACGCTCCACGTTCATACCTCCTTACCAAAGCCATGTTTTATTGAATGCCGTCTACCCACAACTCTAACGTGCGACGATTTGCGTACTGTTTACAGAGCTCTTCGATGGACACACCATGTGCCTTTGCATCCGTTTTCATTGCCGTAAACTGGTCTCTGTATTTTTTGACTATCTTTTCAACGGCAAGAAAATGTTCTTTGTCTTTAGGATAGAAGGCAATATCATCAAGGCAGACACTACTTATATCTCCCGTGTGGCAAATTGCTTTCCAGCAATTTTTGCATGGCGCATCATCTATACTCACCATATGATTGATGCAGTCGCTGCAGTGGACAACCACTCCATTTACCTTAATTGGTTTCATTGGTCGTTCCTCCTTTATGAGGTGGTGGAGATAGCCGGACTCGAACCGGCGACCCTCTGCTTGCAAAGCAGATGCGCTACCAGCTGCGCTATAGCCCCATACTTTACGGCATAAAACCCAAGTCAACTCCGCCGTTTGATGTTCCCCACACTAATACCTCAATGCTTCGGATTGCATCAATAAGCCTTGCGCTCCGATACCCAAGGAATGAACATCGTTCCCACTGGCGCCGAGAGCCGGTCTTGAACCGCCATTATAGCCTGCAGTGCTATGTTTTACCAGTTAAACTACCTCGGCAAAAAGCGCCGCCGAAGAATCGGCGGCGCCAAAACTCATTCAATCTATTGCACTTAATCTCCGCTACACTTGGATTAGGGCTGGTCTCGTGCTTTTCCCATAGTAGAGCCTCCTAACTACATCCCATGTGGTGCGCCGAATGTCGGCGCTGTTGAAGCATTAGGTATTGCAGATTGAACTGCTTTATATAAACAACTCGCTACCGTCCAGCCAAGTGGTACTCCCTGCGGTCACATATACACCCGACGAACCATCAATCTTGGGTTTTATAAAGGGTTGGTGTTTATGCTTTAAGGCTTGAGCTTTATTCAAAGAAAAACTTTAAGCGTTAAGCCTTTAACCTTCAGCTTTGATTTTTGAGCTTTACAGTGATATTTCACCGGAACCAAGCCGACGTTCATCTTATGTCGCTTGGTTGCAGTGACTCTTTCATCATAATTTGATTTTGTAAAACCCATTACAAAAGCAGTATAGGCAGCTTATCAGGCTGGAGCCAAATTCTTTTTTACTTTACTTATCTGTATTTGGCGGAAACAGAGAAGGCATATGATTCAGGGTTTTCGGACGGCAGCGAAGTTGATTGCTTAATAGGCGATTTCCAGCTCAGTCAGAGCGTTGGACACAGACAGGGCGGAATCAATCTCGACAACGAAGTCGTTGATTTCCTTTTTCCAGCGCGGTCAGCTCAGTCGTGATGTTGATGGGGTCAACAATCTCCATCGTCTGAGCGGCGATGAAGTCAGCGCGAACCTTTTTGATTTCGTCGCTGGCTCCCTTCATATCGACATTGCCGTAGAGGGACTTGACGTACTCGTCGGCACGCATTTCCAGCATATCGCCATTGTTCTTGTCCGCCTCAAGACGGGCGCGGCGATTGTCATTGTCCAGCTTCTTGAGAAGCAACTGCTTCAGCGGGATACCGTGGTTCTTCATCTCGATTGCCTCGGCAACCGTGTACTCTTTGCCACCAATCGTTACCTTGACAGTAGCGTTGGACAGCGTAACTGCACGCTTAATAGCATCGCGGCGAGCGATGAGGTCTTTAGCAGACTGGTATGCAGCGCGGATTTCCTCGCTGTAAGTGTTGATGCTGACACCAGCAACCTTGTTGTTGCTGTGCTTATTTGCAAAAACGAACGTGCCCTGCTGGATACTCTTCTGAATACGAGCATCGAGCGTCTTCAGCTCACAGAGCGCCTTATGGACGGTCATCTTTTCAGTAGTCATTGATTTACTCTCCTAATCTTTGAAATTTGAAAATCACTTGCTGTTTGCAACAGCAGATTTCAGGGTAGAACCCGGCTTAAACACCGGAACACGCTTGGCAGGGATATTCACCGGAATATTTGCCCTCGGGTTGCGTCCAACTCTTGCTGCTCGTTCCTTACTCTCAAAGGTTCCGAACCCAACGAGCTGGACTTTGTCGCCAGATACAAGCGCATCAGAAATGATACTGAGAACCGCTTCGAGCGCGACCTCGGCACTCACTTTGGTTATTCCTGCCCTTTGCGCAAGTTCGCTAATCATATCTTCCTTGTTTATCGAAACCACCCTCACTTCCAGTTTGTTGTGATGCGACCATCAGGATGGATGATGATGTTGGAGTAACCATCCCCATAGTCATTATGGCGTTGCTGCCACATATCGCCCAGCGTTAAACGGGCGTGTTTTCCTGCATAATCAAAGGTTGCATAGACGAAGAAATCTCCGATGCGGAATGTGTGAACATCAATTTCCGGGTCGTTCTGCAAGTCGTTCCAAACATCCACTGGATAATCTTTCTTTTCGAGACCGCTCAAGAAGCGGAATGAAAAGCTACTCGCTTCCAGCTTCATATATTCTTTGATGAAAGCAAGTGTGGGATTCTCAACCACCGTTTGCACAGTGCATCCCGGATAACCAGACGGGTCTGCCCAGACATAATCGTTGCGGGAAAGGTTGATGTGAGCCAGCCCATTCAGCTCCGTGTTAAAGCCCGTAGTGTTGATAGAGCAAAACACGTTGTTGCTATTATCCTTATAGGTCTGAATAATGTGTGCGATATGCTCAGGATACAAACCCGGCTCGCCGCCAGTGATTGACAGTCGGGCATCGGGGTGTTCGGCTAAAACCCGCTTTAACGCTTCGATTTGTGCGTCAAAGTCATTATCGCCAGACATCGGGTTCTGCCGCTCCAAGCAAAACGGGCAATAGAACGGACATTCCTGCGTTGTAATCATCTGAACATTGATGCGATAGTAAAGCGGGCGTCCGAGAGAAGTCCTCGCAGTACGACTGTTCAATCTGTACTGTAAATCTCTGTTCATTTCTGCCCGTACATCCTCGTAAGAACTGAGGAACGGTATCTGATTCATTTTGCTACTCATCTAAGGAACCCTCCATTCCTCTATTAACTTGCGAAGTCTTGTAATTCCTCTTGCGCTTCGCTTACGGTGTCAGCGGAAAACTGAAAGACACCATTGAGAAAAACTTCAATATGCCCTCGGACATATCGGAACTCGTAATTCCCATAACTCATGTCTTACACCTCCCGCAATTTTTTATGGGAGAAGGTTTTACCTCAATAGGTTCGGGCGCGACTCCGAAAAACTATTTTCAACTCCAACCTTCCAAGGATGCACTTTCATGTTTGTTTTTCAACTCCCACGCGGTGGCAGCATTTCCTCCACTTGAACACTTTCGTAGTCCCGCACGCCCCGTAATGGCTTTCAGATTTTGGATGCCTCCTCACTTACCTTCACCAATACAGGGTCTAAGCGTTAGGTGAGTTGTGCGCACAGGGTTCACATCCCATTAAACCCACCCCACGGAATCGTACCGTGCCAGCCTTACGGCATCGAACCTCGCTTTAGCGTGAACCAAACCCGACCGACAACCAGATAGATTCCGCCATACCCGTACCACCGGAGTTCGATGAACCCCGGAAAACCGAGCCGTTTAACCATGTTCGACCAGCCGATTGAAAAGCTCGGTATCGACAAATGCTTTGTCGTTGCCGCCGATATTGTCGAACATTTTTCTCGCCGCTTCACGCTTAATTACGACATAGCGACCAGTGGGATAAATGCCTTTCTGCATTTCGACCTTGGCTACGCTGTTCGGCTTGCTGGTAGCCTCCATCAGCGTTACGCCCAACGCCATTTTTGCGCAGCACTTTTCGCACGGCTCATAGTCGATAACCATGTGCCTCGGCGCTTCAAAATCCTCATGTTTCCGACCATCACCAATGTGACCGAGAAGCGCAACCTCATTGCGCTCTTCGCCACACCAGAAGCAAACCGGAATTGTTGGATTAAGACCGTGCTTCGGAGATAACTTGATTCCTGCGTTTGACATTTATCAGACCTCCTAATGAAAATCGCTCAGCCACGCTAACACTCAACCCGTTCAAGAAACCTCAGACTTTTCATTGAGTAAAACTCTTTTGTATAATTGCAAGTTTTCGACGGTGTTGTAGTGAAAGGAGCTGAAACTTCGAGGCATTACTGGATTACAATATGCCTCGTGAAAAGCAGATACAGACCGAACGGGAGAGTAATCAAAGCTGCGGTGCAGTCCTTGTCCTCAAACGTTGTGCCTGTGGATGCCATCCAGAAAACTCCGATGGTGATGAGAAGAAGCACCGCGCCCATCAGCTTCTGTCTGGCAAAAAAGTTTCCGGCGGCGCTGGTTTCTTGTTCTCGACCTTTGACGGGGATACGCGACCCCAGTATATGTAGCCATACAGAAACCTCCTGCTTTTGATTTTCCTCACTCTGCGTTTACACGGGCTTGTGACCGTTTATCGAAAACTCGATAAGCCGCATTACGGCGACCGCGTTGGCTCCCCACCTCATTTAACGCCGCCAATTTCCCTTTTGCCTACGGCGTACCAGCATCGGTCGATTAAAACTCAGATTGTGGCATAAGCGGTATGACCGCTGCCCCATTTAACAAGAACCCTCGGACAAAGCACATTACCAATGATGGTAATGCCATCAGAGCAACGGGCGATGTGCTTTCCGTCCTCATGGTGAAAACTCACTTTGGAACCGGAGCGATTTACAAGCCCTCTCACTCGTTCTTTGAAAACATCATAGGACATATGAAAAACTCCTTTAGCGAATTGTCGGATATCCGCAGACGGTGGTTCAGATACCACCGTTTCGCCGTCATTACGGCTCATCAGTGCGGCTCGGGGTATAAGAAAACCACCGACGAAAGCCCATTAGAAAACAACTGCCATATGGCATGGACTCGCGGTGGTTCAAATACCCTCACTGAGATATTTAGTTGTCTTTCTTGGTCTTGAAATCCAGCTCATAGGTCTTGCCGGTGACAATGCGGTGGCAAACCTCAGCCAGATAATTGCGGAAATACCGGTGATTTGCGCAGGTCACGGTCAGCGCCTTGCGGTTCTTCTTGGAATAAACCGACATCAGGAAGTTGACATCATGGCTCGTTGCCTTGTACTGCTCGCCGAGCATGGCGGTGATAACCGTCTGCAAAGTCTTGAGCAGGTTCGTCTTGCTGGTCGGATTCTTGCCCATATCAAACTCGCGGGCGATTTCGCTCATAGCGTAGCTGTCATTGACAACCTTGGGGTCGATACCGAGGTCAACCGCCTTCTGCGCGGTCAGCAAGAAGTTCATCTTCTGCGCGATACTCGACCAATTCTCATTGGCGCCGATAGAACCACAATACTTGTGGAGCTTGAGCAGGTCAATCTGCCGTTCCTTGTCCACGATAGCGCGAACCGGCACCTTGTCATCACCCTTCTGCTCGTCCTTAACCCCGATAGTCACAAAGGACAGGGTCGTGACGGCGGTAAGCATGGGATTATCAGTGTTCTTGCAATCCTCGAAGCACATATCCCGAACGGTAGCGGTGTACTCATTGATTTTCTCGGTCATGGCTTTGTCGGCTTTGGAAGCGTCCTCGAACTTGCCATTCTGGATTGCATCATTGTAATCCTTGACAAGGGCTTCGGTTTCAGAGCGCAACTGTGCCAATTTAGCGGTGTTTTCTTCTCTGGTCATTTTGAAATGCCCCTTTCACAGATTTTCGGTGATAACAAAGTTTATCACTCAAGAAAGCCGCTGAAAGATTTCTCAGTCAGCGGCTCTATCAATGATAAACTCAAGGACGCGGCGGTGGCTCTGCACTCGGCTCATGGGGCATAACTCGCCCATGCAACTATTGCAGTATCGAACACCGCGCATATCATTTCTGATACTCGCGTCGATTGAGTGAAGTTCTGCTTATTCACAATACTCAACCAAATCCGACTTTCATATCTATATGCCCTCATTTTCGGCTCCTCGGAGCGCAACACCCTTGGGTGGAAAACTCGGACGATACTACTAACCATCAGAGGTCTTTTTCGTATAGCCATCAGTTATGCAAGCCGCACTTAGGTTCATAGGCACAAACCTCCGGGGATTTTCACTATCTCGTACCATGAGCCTAACTCTCATGCACCGGCGACGCCTTTGATAGCAAAGGTACTCACATTGACACTCACTCAATGGTGTGTTGGCTTGCCATACCCGAAAGTGGCGGACATCTCCGCTTGTATTTCGTGGCTTGCCGTGCGGGGTCTTGCCCTGCACCCTTAACCGCAAGGGGTGTACCCTGTGGCGGCGGGGCGGCGGGGTCTTGCCCTGCACCCTTAACCGCAAGGGGTGTACCCTGTGGCGGCGGGGCGGCGGGGTCTTGCCCTGCACCCTTAACCGCAAGGTGGCGGCGGGGCGGCGGGGTGTACCCTGTGGCGGCGGGGCGGCGGGGTCTTGCCCTGCACCCTTAACCGCAAGGGGTGTACCCTGTGGCGGCGGGGCGGCGGGGTCTTGCCCTGCACCCTTAACCGCAAGGGGTGTACCCTGTGGCGGCGGGGCGGCGGGGTCTTGCCCTGCACCCTTAACCGCAAGGGGTGTACCCCGGCGGGGCGGGGGCGGCCTCTGGCGGCTGTGGCGGCGGGGCGGCGGGGTCTTGCACCCTTAACCGCAAGGGGTGTACCCTGTGGCGGCGGGGCGGCGGGGTCTTGCCCCTTGCGCTGCGCCTGTGTGCCGTCCTTGCGGTTGCGTGTGCGGTCTGTCCAAAAAGAAAGGGCGGGGGCGTTGTGCCCCCGCCTTGTGCGGTCTGCGTGTTTAGTTGTTCGGGGTCAAGCCAAGGGCAAGCGCCTTTTTCTGGACTTGTTCAACGGTCTTTGCAATCGCCCTTTGCGTCACGCCAAGATATGTTGCAATAGCCTTGTAGCCTTTGCCCTGCATACGCAGTCTTAACACCTGTGCTTGACGGTCGGTCAAGTCCAGTCGTGCAACGGTCGTTTCGTAGTCCTCTACGGTCTGCCGGTCGGCGGTGTAGTTTCCGTCGCAGTCATAGCCGCCGAGGTCGGCGTATTTCTGCAACCGGTAGTAAATCGTTTCCAGTCCGTCGGCGCAGTCCTCGATATAGGTATAGCCGTTGCGGGGGTCGGTCTGCGTTGCGCGGCTGTCCTGCACAGCTTGACGCACAGCGCGGTAAACTTCCTGTATCGGGGTTGTGGTTTCGTCACGGTATGCACGGCTGTCCTCGGTGCGGATATAGACACGGCGGGAGAGTCGGCGGGTTTGTAGCGGCGTGTCAAGCCAAGGGGCGGCGGGGTCGGCGTGTTCGGCGGCTTGTTCGAGAATGGCAAGGGCGGCGGCGTTCACAAGGTCGATACCGTCGGAAAGAGTTTCGCCCACAAGGGCGGCAACCGCTTTTTCTGCGTCCTTGTCAACGGTTTCGGTTGTCAAGTCCCCGTCGGCGTTGTACGCCGTGCGGGTTGCCTTGTTCGTTGCCGTGCGCAAGTTGTCCAGCGTTGCAAGGTCGGCGGCTATGCCCCTTTTCAGTTGGACTAATGCGGGGTTGTATCCGTTGTCGGATACGGTTTCACGGTCGGCGGCGGTCTTGCGTTGCGGGTCAATACATTTGTTCAAGACGGAGTATGCAACGGCGGTTGCAAGGTCGGTCAATTCCTGCGTGCTGTCCTTGCCGCTTGCAAGGGCGGTTTCATAGTTGCGCTTGACTTGTTCAAAGTCGGGGCGGCTTTTCGCCGTGTTGGTGGTATTGGTGTTCATGTTTTCGTTTCCTTTCTGCCGTGTCGGTTGGGCGTGTTGGTGTGTGTTGTGGTGTAGGGGTTGCCCGCCGTGGTTGTCCGGCATGGATAGATTACCACAACGGCGGCACAATGTCAACACAATTTTTTTGCATACACAGACAACCGCAAGGGGTGTACCCTGTCCGCCTTGCTTTTTCCGCTGTCCGTGTCGGTCTGTCCGCCGTTTCTACTTGCCCTTTCTGCGCTATGGCAAGTAGGGGGGTGGTTATGGTATTTCTGCCCCCTGTCCTTGCCGCACACAGATGTAGTCGGTTCATCTAACTGACACGACCCATTTTTAACTCAGCCCCTCAACCCCTTGTGTTTCAAGGCTTTTCTGTCCAGAAGAATATTATTGGTTAAGCCTTTTGCGTGGTTGCTTTTATCACAGGATTCAACTTTCCAAAAAAGAAAAAGGCTTAACTACGCAGCCTTTTATTTACCAATCATTTTGATTTGCGTTTTTTTCTCATTCTGTCTATATTATTCCCTTATATCTAAGTAGAATCTATGCTATAATATAGCATATCAAGTAAATTAAATAAATTACTTCTTGCATCCGAAAGGAGAGTCCCTTAATGGCTCAGATTATCAAGTTAGACTTCAACAAGACGAATAGTGCCTCCGGTGTCATCGACATCGCAACCGTCCAGCAGAGCTGCCGTAAGCTCAAGGCTGGTCTCATCGCTCCTGCCACCGAGGAGGTGCACACTGACCTTGCTGTCGAGCACGCTGCTGAGCCCATCAAGAGTATGGATGACATCATCCGTATCTCCCAGTTTCTCATTGGACAGAAGCGTTTCAGAGACAATATGCTGTTCATCGTTGGCATTAACTTTGGACTTCGTATCAGCGACCTTCGCTCTCTGCGCTTCACTCACATTATCAATGATGATTGCACTTTTCGTGACCGGTTCCCCATTCTGGAAAAGAAGACCCAGAACACACGCAAGCATCAGCGCAACCGCTACATCACCATTAACACCGCAGTTGTCGAAGCTGTCACCCTGTACCTTGAGAACACTCCAAACGTTCGCCTTAGTGATTATATGTTCCGCAGTCAGTCCAATAACGGAGTGAACGAGAATAAGCCCATCAGCAAACAAGCCGTTGACTCAATGCTCAAAGGCATCGCTCGTGACCTTGGACTTGGTAATCGCATGGCAACCCACTCACTGCGCTAGACCTTTGCTTATCATCAGATGGTGATGAGTGGTAATGACCCTCGCAAGCTCCTGCTCCTCCAGAAGATGTTTGGTCACTCGACCGCTGCTCAGACTCTGGACTACATCGGTATCACCAGCGAAGAAATTGATGAAGCATACCGGAACCTCAATCTCGGTAGCATCAACCACAACTATCTGGTCGATAGCGACATTGGAGAAAGCGAGTCTCTGATGGCATAATCCATCACCCATTGCACCTTGACAACTTCATACCGCCAAAACAAAAAAGACACAGCGTGTGTCCTAACCGTTCCCGCAAAGCCTTGTCTCACAATGGTTTCGCAAATGCACTCTATAAAAAGTATTGAGAACAAGAATTGAACTCTACTGGACAGGACATTCAAAGTAAGTTACAGGCGCCGCATTGATAGCGACGGTATAGCCAGCCGAGCGGCTTTTGTGTGTCCTAAAATTTTCGTACCCCCCACTAATTCCAAAGAAAGGTCGTGATTTCTATACGAACGACTATCCATAAAGGTGGTGCTTACCACCGATGAACACCATCACTGTTGTCGATGCCCGAATGGGGCGCGGTAAGTCCTCCGCCGCCATTCGTTATATGAACCGCTATAAAGACTCCAAGCGGTTTCTCTACATCACCCCGTATCTGGACGAGGTAGGGCGCATTTGTGAGCGCTGCGATTTTGACCAGCCGGACAGCGACCACATGAGTAAGTCCACCGAGCTAAAGCTTCATATGCGGCTTGGACATAATATTGCCGCCACGCACTCTCTTTTTTACTTAATGGACGCAGAAGCCTTAGAGCTTGTTCGCCAGAAGCATTACTCGCTCATTGTAGATGAAAGCATCCAAGTGATTGAGCGTCTAAATATCACTAACACGGATTTCGACCTCATCATAAGCCAGCTTGCCACAGAACATGATGACGGACGCATCGAGTGGCTGGACGATAGCTATACCGGACGCTTCTATGACTACAAGGAAATGGCGAACACCGGCTCCCTGTTCCGATTGGACTCTGCTCTTCTCAACATCTTGAACCCAGAATTACTCCGGTCTTTCGACGAAGTGTTTATGCTGACATATCTGTTTGATGGACAGTACCAGAAGGCTTACCTCGACTTCTTTGGATTCGATTACAACATCATCGGCGTCGAGCAGGATGAAAGCGGATACCGTTTCTCGGACAGACCGGACGCTCCACCTCCGCTGGACTACCGTGAACTGATTCGCATAGTCGATGACCCCAAACTCAATGCCGTTGGTGATAAGCACTATGCCTTGTCTAAGGCTTGGTATGACCGCAGGGGTATGACAATCCCGAAATCCGTAAACTTCGAAATGGCTTAAAGAAGTTCTTTCAAAGTATTCCAGATGGCAGTAGCGAGACGCGGCTTTGGTCTTGCTTCAAGAGTGATGTCAATAAGCTGGTTGACTCCCGTACCGGGCGCTTCCGCAATAACTTCCTGCAGACGAGCGCCAGAGCTACAAACCAGTACAAGAGCAGGACTGACATTGCCTATATGGTGAACCGATTTGCCGACCCCAATATTATGAAGTTTTTTGCCAAGCAGAATGTCACGATTAACCCCGAACACTTTGCCTTGTCAGAAATGCTACAGTGGATATGGCGTAGTGCCATTCGAGATGATAAGCCTATTAACCTATACATACCGAGCAGGCATATGAGAGAGCTGCTCATTAACTGGATTAACACCACCAACCAAGGAGGATACCCGATTGAATAAACGATACCACCGACCGCTGCCAGAGGATTATCTCGTGGATGAGCGTGTTCCATATACATACGAAGATGCCGACCTGCTAAATGACGATGAAGCCCTCGAACGGTTCATTGAGAGCGAGCGGTTTGCATTCCGCGAGGAATGGTTCCGTTATGTAGAAGAGAACGAGTAACTTACGCCATATCAACATAATTAAATAAAATACGAAGTGAGGTGACCCATACTGGCTAAACAGTTAGTATGTCAGAAATACATTTTCAAGCTTCATAGCAGCCGCCTGCGAAAGGCGAAGTGGAAGCTTACGCTCCCCATTGCAGAGGCAAGAAAGAATGACGAGGTAATCTCCCTCGCCGACAGTCAGGTACTCCGCTGGCTGGACGAACTGAACGGTATCACCGATGCCGAGACGCAGGCGCGGAAAATCAAAGGAGAAATCAAGCGGCTTCGTAAAGAGCCGAATAGCGTTCCAAATCGTCGTCAAATCAAGAAGCTGTACGCGCAACTGGACGATATCCAGTTTAAGCCGGACTATCTCTGCGTCATCATCGACAAAGAGAAGGACTACCATCGAGCTTGCCGTGGATTTAGCATTAACGGTCTTCGGTATCAGCGGTTGCTTGGAACGAATGGCGGCGTCAAGAACGAGACCATCGTGTTCATCAGCGAACGCCATGCCGATGAGATTCGCCGCCGCATTGACAATGGTCGCAACATGGAAAAAGAAATGGTACCTGCCAAACTGGAGGCGTATAAGGCACTCACCTGCAGCGCATCAATCCCTGTGTCAGTTCCGCATGGCATTCTCGTTGTTAGTGACTGTGAGACCGAGTTCTTGTCGGATATCATCTACCTGAATGATGAGCAGGACGGAGAGCCAATCATGGAAGAGCGCAAGCAGGTCATGGTGCAACTCAACGAATCCGATGGATATGGCTTGATGCTCCCATCACTTGCTGCCCGATGGGGTGAAGAGCTTGGTTTAGACTACCTCGTCAGCGGCGTGAACACACGTTTCTCTTGGGAGAAGGGTATGGTCTTCACGTTCGACTTTTTGGATTTCGCAGAAAATGTCGCTGAGAACTATATTGTTAAGGATGCTTGGGGTAACGATGTGGACATTCGTAACGTTGAGCTGATTCTTACCACGTCCATGCTGAAACTGTGGGACTCCTACGATAGCTGTGACGATTATGTAAGCAACTGCTTGGCAAACGGTTACACCTTTGGCATCGCCAAGACTTGCCCAAAGGAACTTGAGTCTGAGCGGACATTGAACTATCAATTCATTCAGAGCTACGAGCTGAGCGACGATGACATTGAGCAGCTTATCAAACCGACGATGGATGAGATTCGAGACGTTCTATATGCGGATTGGGCAAAGACACTGCTGTTCTTAAAGGGTGCTGGCTTGAATGAGGATAATATTGACCGCGTTGATGACGACTACGTCAAGGCGATTATGATTGAACCGCAGATTTTGAACGACCCTTACGTCCAGAGCAGTATCTATCAGATGATTCGTAATCGCATCAACGAAGCCAAGGTCGGCGTGCTTAAAGTACATGGGAACTATTCCATTGTCTCCGGCGACCCATTCTCACTGTGTCAACACATCTTCGGGCTGGAGGTTACCGGACTTCTGAAATCTGGTGAAATCTACAACAAATATTGGTGCGACCAGCACGCCGAACGGCTTGCCTGTTACCGTGCACCAATGACCTGCCATAACAACATTCGTCTTGTATTCCCACACCGCAGCGACGAGGCATCTCACTGGTATCAATACATGACGACCTGCACGATTTTCAACTCGTGGGACACTGCAGCCCATGCGCTCAATGGCATGGACAAAGATGGCGACCTTGTAATGCTTACCGATAACAAGGTGCTTGTTGATAATCTGAAAGTGCTCCCCGCTCTTATGTGCGTCCAACGAAAAGCAAAGAAGAAAATTGTCACCGAAGCAGACGCCATACAAGCCAACATCGATAGCTTCGGCGATGATATCGGAAAGACCACAAACTGGATTACCTCAATGTTCGATGTGCAGGCGCAGTTCCAGAAGGGTTCCAAGGAGTACGAGGAACTTGACTATCGCATAAAGTGCGGACAGCTTTTTCAGCAGAATGCCATCGACAAAGCGAAAGGTATCATTGCCAAGCCGATGCCTCGTGAGTGGCACGACCGACATAGCGCCAATACAATCGAAGACCCGGAACGGCGCAGATTCTATCAGCGTCTCGTCGCAGACAAGAAGCCATACTTCATGCGTATTATCTACCCTGCTTTGATGAAGCAGTATAACACATACATAAAAAACACAAACAAGAATGCCATGCGCGAGTTCCAGATGACGATTGATGAAATGCTGGAGATGCCGCGCTCCGAATTGAGCGAACGGCAGAAAGATTTCCTTCGCTACTATGAGAGCCGGATGCCAGTGGGCAACCACGGCTGCGTGATGAACAGAATCTGCAAGCGCTTCGAGAAGGAGTTCGATGGCTATCTTGGTCGCCACAATGCCGATGTTGACTTTGACTACACCGTGATGAAGAGTGGCATTGAGTATAGCAGAACGCAGTACAACGCCATCTTGAAACTCTACGAGAACTACAACAAGCGCTTGCGCAGTTATGCCGTCTTTGCCAACTACGAGAGGGTCGATGAGTATGATACGTTCTCCCGCATGATTGAGATGCGCTCCGAGTTCGAACAAGAATGTGCCCGCGTTTGCTCCAACCGCTTTGTGCTATGCGACATTGTTCTGGATATTTGCTATAAGAAGAGCTCGACCAAGCGCTTCGCGTGGGAAATGTGCGGTGGCGAAATCATCCAGAACCTTTTGGATAAGCATAACGGGGTTATCTCTTACCCGACGGTTGACCCCGCTGGGGATATCTTCTTCTGCGGCGACAGATTTTCATTACAACAAAAAATGATTGGAGGGACGCTATGAGCATTGTTCTTAACGAATATGACTGGGCAGAAAAAATGATTGCCAACCATGACCTTGGTAAGAAGCCGATTGAGACACTGAGTCGTGTGTCCAAGTATTATTACGAGAATCACTACAGCAAAAGGGAGATTCGGAGTCTGCTCGACTCATTCATGCTACAGTGTGACCCTTCTGCTTCACTTGTTCATTGGTCGGATATGCTTGATAAAGTTGCAAAGAACGTAAGCAAGTTTCCACTCATCCGTCTGGACGGTGTGGACATCACCAGAGAAGAGCTCGCCAAGATTGAGACGCTTGAAGGTAAGCAAATCCGACGGTTGGCGTTCACGCTTCTCTGCGTTGCGAAATATTGGGACGCCGCTTCCGACCGGAACAATGGTTGGGTGAATACTTCGGACAAAGAGATTATGCAGATGGCGAACATCAATACCTCCATTAAGCGCCAGAGTTTGATGTTTGCCGAACTGCGTGATGCTGGGTTCATTCGCTTTTCTAAAAAAATCGACAACCTGAATGTTCAAGTGCAGTTCATTCAAGCCGGTGAGACGGCGATACATATTCAAGATTTCAGGAACCTCGGTTATCAATACCTCAAGTATTACGGCGGCGCATATTTTGAGTGCGAGAATTGTGGACTGACTGTAAAAGCACAGTCACCTGCAAAGGGTCGCCCGCAGAAGTATTGCCCCAGTTGCGCTGTCGAGGTTAAGACCCGTCAGACTGTTAATGCAGTAATGCGGTGCAGAAACGCCTTAAAGAGTTGATTATAAAACTCGAATTGTTAGAAATAAATACCCCCATCAAACCGTTGTGGCACAATGCTTTGAGGCGTGTTTGATGGGGTGTATGTATGAATGATAAAAGACAAAACATAAAACTATTTTGAAGAAAAGGATGATTTTTAAGTGATTGCAATTACCGCCTCAGAAAAAGAAGCCATTCGTGAGAAGTTTCCTCGTGTTCATATCGTTCGCACGATGAAGCAAGATTCCAAACGGCACCACTACTACATGGTTGAGGATGGCGCTCCTATGAAGCTGCTCCGCAGTTTGCGTGGACTGGAGCGTGTTCACGACAAACGAAAGGGAGTGTAAACCATAGCCAGCACAGCAAGCTATAAAGAGATGCGTGACATCGTAATTGGTAAGCTGGTTGACCGCACCATTGACGATGACTACGCAGAACTGAGCGAGCGTCTGTTTGGTGATGGTAACTGTTTTAACTCAAGCGAAGTCCGCAAAAGAATGTATGGCATGAAAGCCATCATCGAAGCCATCGAGCGGGATGGCGAAGCTACTATTCAGGACACGGACGCATTGTCTGCATTGGATAGCAAACGCATTGAGCTGCTCAAAGAACGTCAAAAGTTCTTTGACCAACGCAATGCTTTTAACAAGCTGATTCGTGAGCGTTCCCGGCAAGAAGAGCTGAATGAGATTCTTGTGGACGCAGTAAAGAGCGGCAATTTGCCACAACTCGAATACGAGCCATGCCATATCCAGCCGTCCGATAACGACCTTCTGGTTAGCTTGAATGATATCCACTATGGAGCCAACGTCGATAACCATTGGAATACATATAACTCTGATATCTGCCGCGAGATGATGTGCCATTACTTAGACAGAATCATTGCTATTGCCGAAACGCATGGAAGCGAGAACTGCATTGTCTGGTCGAACGGCGATGCTATTAGTGGAAATATCCACCAATCCATCGCTATTACGAATAAAGAGAATGTGATTGAACAAATCAAAGGCGTATCCGAGTTGATTGCCGAATTTGTTGCCGAACTCAGTAAGCATTTCTCCACAGTCACATTTGTGAGCGTTGCGGGTAATCATAGCCGTATTACGCCAAATAAGGATGATGCGCTGCTCAGTGAACGGTTGGACGATATTGTTGAGTGGTATCTTGGCGCCCGTCTCCAGAATTTCGAGAATGTGATTATCGGGACAACAAGTGATGCTGTCAAGATTGATAACACTATGTATCTGATTAACATTCGCGGAAAAATGTATTGTGGTGTTCACGGGGACTTTGACGGTTCTGCAGGCAAAGTTCAAACATTGCAGACAATGGCACGAGTCCCGTTATATGCCGTGCTCTCCGGTCACTTGCATCACAACAAGATTGATGAAGTCCAAGGTGTCAAAACCGTCATGGCTGGCAGTTTCCTTGGTATGGACGATTATTGCGTCCAAAAGCGAATTTTCGGTAAGGCAGAACAGTTGGTTTGCGTCTGTGACACAGACGGCATTCGTTGTTCTTACGGAGTACCCCTTTAACGATGCACAAGGGTTGCCCTCACCGGGGCAACCCTATTTACATATTCCTCTTTAGCTCAGTTGGTAGAGCAGCGGACTGTTAATCCGTTGGTCGCAGGTTCAAGTCCTGCAGGAGGAGCCATCCGGGACAGTAGCTTACGCGGTCGGAGCACCGGTCTGAAAAACCGGAGGATGAAGGTTCGACACCTTCCTGTCCCACCACTTGGTGCCATCGACGAATCGGCTAAGTCACCTGCCTCTCAAGCAGGAGGTTGTGAGTTCAAACCTCACTGGCATCACCACCCATGAGGTGCGTTGGACGAATTGGTAGAGTCACCGCCCTTTCACGGCGGAATTTAAGGGTTCGACCCCTTACGCATCACCACTACTCGGGAGAGTGGTAGAGCGGTCAATTACAGCAGACTGTAAATCTGCCGCCTTCGGGCTGCGTTGGTTCAAATCCAACCTCTCCCACCATATTGCGGACAGGACAAACGGTTAAGTCGCAGGTCTCATAAACCTTGAGGAATCGGTTCAACTCCGATGCCCGCAACCAATTTTAATTCTACAGAAAGCGAGGTGGCTTGTATGCCCCGAAAAACGAAGCAAAATGAAATCACAAGCCCTGAGCTTTTGAATCAGGTCAACCCAGACAATGTTCGTTTGAAGCAAGACTTCATTGCATATTTGCAATCTGTCCAGCGTAGTCCCAAAACTATTGCTGGATACTCCAATGACATCGATATTTTCTGGGTGTGGAATTTGCAGAACAACGGGAACAAGTTTTTCCCTAAAATTTCCAAGCGCGATTATGCTGCGTACCAGCATTGGCTTATTAACGAGAATGGGAACTCGCCTGCGCGTGTTCGCCGCTTGAAGTCTGCAATTTCTTCTTTGTCGAACTATGTCGAGAACATTCTCGATGACGAGGATGAGTTTAAGGACTTCCGTTCGACAGTTCGAAAAATTGAGAATCCGGCTATGCAGCAGGTAAGAAAGAAAACAGTCTGGAGCGACGAGGCTTTAGACAAGCTTCTTGATGATTTGCTGGCATCCGGTCAAAACAAAAAGGCGTGCGCCGTTGCTCTTGCAATGTGCAGCGGTCGCCGTAAAGCAGAGCTGTGTCGATTCAAAGTGGATGACTTCAAAGATGAAAACCTCGTGTGCGGCGGGGCACTGTATAAGACCAGCGAGCCTATTCAAACGAAGGGGTTCGGTCTTGGCAAGTACATCTACTGCTATACTCTTGCGAAAAAGTTCAAACCATATTTCGATGCGTGGATGGCAGAGCGCCTAAAGCTCGACATCGAGTGTGAGTGGCTTTTCCCCGCCGGTACTACAAGTGAGCAGATGAGTGATACAACGCTCAATAGCTGGGCTAACACATTTAGCCGCATGACTGGTGAGGATTTCTACTGGCATAGTTTGAGACATTACTTCACAACACATCTTGCCAAACTCGGACTACCCGATAATGTTATCCAAGATATCGTCGGATGGGAGTCTGCCGACATGGTTCGTGTCTATAAAGACCTGAGTGCCGAGGAACAAATCTCTCAGTATTTCGATGAAAACGGAGAAATTCGTTCTGATGCTCAAAAGTCTCTGGCAGACCTGTAACAGAAAGGACGGTATAAAGGATGGATATTAAAAGGGTCGATTTGATTCAACAGCTTGTGGACAAGCACGGTTATACAAAGAAAGCTGCGACAAGTATCGTTGATGATTTCACTGACATTATTCTTTACAATCTCGGAAACGGAGACACCGTTTCCATCCATAACTTCGGTTGCTTTGACATCTTAGAGCGCAAGGCTCGCAGTTGCCCGAACCCGCAGACTGGCGAAAAAGTCGATGTACCTGCGCATTGGATTCCACGATTCTATCCCGGCAACAAAATGCGCTTGGCTGTCAAGCTGTGGGAAGATAGCACCAAAAGGGGGCTGAGGTAAATGGCTGAGGCTCCAAGACGTAAGAAGCTTGAGAAGACCGTTGATGATTCGACGACCATTCAGACTTCCCAAAAGTTTTACTGTTGCAGATGCGGCACATCATACAGCCGGAAAAAGGGCTACTTCCCAGTGAGTCATAGCCCCATGTATCGCGGTTCTGGCTTTTTGCCAATGTGCAATGATTGCGTCGAGGATATGTACGAACAGTATCGCGCAATGCTCGGCGATGACAAGGCGGCTATGAAGCGTATGTGCATGAAGCTCGACCTTTATTGGAACGAAGACATCTACACAATGGTTGAACGCACGGCTGGCATTCACTCTCGGGTTCGCAATTATATCGGAAAGACCAACATCATTCGTTATATCGACAAAACCTTTGACGATACGCTCGATGAAGAAGCGTTGCTTGAACCGGAAGAGACTCCCACTGCTTCATATATCGCGCAGCCGGAAGATACTGCCGAGGCAGACGTTGACCAAGCCCTTGTTGATTTCTGGGGTGCCGGTTATACTCCAGACTTTTACCTTGAGCTGGAGCGCCGCTATAAGGATTGGACTGGCGACAGGCAGGTTGTTGACCCGAGTGAGCGTGCGTTGTACCGACAGATTTGCTTGCTCGAATCCATTATTGCACGCGACAGTGCGCAGGGCAAACCAATTGATAAGAATGTCAACGCGCTTAATTCTCTGCTTGGCAGTATGAACTTAAAACCGGCGCAGAAGAAGAACGATGTGGACGCTGAACTCGACAAGATGCCACTCGGTGTTGGTATCCAGAAATGGGAGTACAGTAGACCTCTTCCTGAAACGCCAAAAGAAAAGCGCGATATCCGTGGCACGATTAAGAATATCACGACGTGGTATCTTGGTCACGCTTGCAAAATGGTCGGCTTGCGCAACAGTTACTGCAAGATGTACGAAGACGCAATGGATGAGCTCCGTGTTAAACACCCAGAGTACGACGAAGAGGATGACGACTCCTTGTTGAATGATATCTTTGGTAGCGCTCAGTCCAGCGGTGATATGTAATGGCATCGCCAAATCAAAGCAGACGCTCTCGTGTTATCGAGGGCATGGCGATTTGGGGCAGCTATTACCGCGAGAACATCGATATCTTTGTCGAAGAGTATTTGCAACTTGACTTTCTGAAATGGTTCCAGACTGCTCTTCTTGTAATGATGGACAGGAGCCGAACGTTCCTGTGGATTGCTGCCCGAGGAATGGGTAAATCATTCCTTATCGCCATTTTCGTAGTCATTCGTTGTATCTTATACCCCGGCACAAAAGTCGTCATTACATCTGGCACACGCGGTCAGAGTATTAACGTGCTGGAAAAGATACAAACAGAACTGATGCCTGTGTCTCCAAATCTTAGAAATGAGATTGATATGGGTGACACAAAGTTTTCTGGGCAGGACGCAAAAATAATGTTCAAGAACTCCAGTTACATCAAGGTCGTTACGGCTTCAGATAATGCTCGAAGCAACCGTGCGAACATCTTGATTGTGGACGAGTTCAGAATGGTTAAGAAAGATACCATCGACACCGTCTTGAAGAAGTTCCTGACAAGCCGTCGAATGCCTCCCTACAGAGATTTGACCCCGGCTGAGCGTAAAGCTGAGTACGCTAAGGAGCCAAACAAGTCCTGTTTCTTATCCTCTGCTTACTTCAAAGACCATTGGTCATACAACAAAATGCTGGATACATTTAAGCTGATGCTTGATGATTCTAAGACAGATTTTGTGTGCGGCTTCCCGTATCAACTCTCCATTCAAGAGGGACTCCTTTTTCCCGAAGACGTTGAAAGCGATATGCTCGAAAGCGATTTTAATGAAATCAAATGGAGTATGGAAATGGAAGCCATGTGGTTTGGCGCAGAGGACGGCTCATTCTTTGATTTTGACTCCATATCAAAGAACCGCCGTATCAATTACCCGATGCTACCGGATAAACTGACCGCCCTTCTTGGCAACAGCCAAAAGGTAAAAATTCCACCAAAGCAAAATGGCGAACGCCGCATCTTGTCTGCGGATATTGCTCTGATGAGCAGTAAGAAGCATAATAACGACGCCTCTGCTGTGTTTATCAACCAAATGCTTCCGACCAAAACCGGACGATTTATGAGCAACATTGTGTACGGTGACACCTTTGAGGGTATGCACACCGAAGACCAAGCTTTGGTGATACGCAAATTGTACGATGAGTATTCTTGCGATTACATCGTGCTTGACTGTACAGGTCTTGGTCTTGGTGTTTACGATGCTCTTGTCCGAGACATGGTTGACCCAGACACCGGAGAAGTTTATCCCGCATTGTCCTGTTGCAACAATCAGGAAATGGCTGACAGATGCACGACTAAAGGTGCCGACAAGGTCATTTGGGCAATCAAGGGTTCTCCAATATTGAACTCTGAATGCGCGGTGCTTTTGCGTGAGGGCTTCCGTAGCAGCAAAATCCGGTTACTCATTACTGAGTATGACGGCGAAGCGCTTCTGTCCGACATCAAGGGGTACAACTCCCTCTCACCGTTGGAAAAGGTGACGCTTCAGAAACCATATGTACACACGACCTTATTGATTGATGAGCTTGTCAAGCTTCAACACGAGGAGTCCGGTGGTCGTGTTCGAGTCTATGAAAAGTCTGGGATGCGCAAAGACCGCTATTCCAGCTTGAGCTATAACTACTATGTCGCCCTGCAGCTTGAAAGCAAATATGGGCGCACAAAAACGGCAGACTTTAATGCGAATGATATATTCATGTTTAAGCCTCCGAAACTCAAATAAGAAAGGTAGGTGATATCTGAGTGGGCAAACAAACCAAGAAAACTAATGTTGACGGGATGATTGGTATCTCTCAGCGATTTGCAGTTTTGAATCGTCTTATCACGAGAGATTTGAACAACAACACCAGTGCTCCGACGTTCTCGCTGTATTCCAAGGACAATATCACGGAGTACCTTACAAACCCGTACACATATGAGAAGCAACTGCGTAAGGCTGTTACATACATTTATGGCGCAAGTTCTCATTTCCGCAGGCTCATCCAGTATTTCACTGGTCTTTCGGATTTCGCATACGTTGTCTCCCCATACCGCATTGACCCAAAGAGCGTAAACGTGAAGTCGGTCAATCGAAACTACCGTAAGGTTTTGAACGCCATGTCAGCGATGAATGTTCGTTCACAATTCCCCAAAATTCTTACGGTCTGTCTCCGCGAGGACACATTCTACGGAACACTGTGGGTAACCAATGACAATATTACAATCCAGCAGTTGCCGTCTGATTATTGCGGTATTTCCACAATTGAAGGCAATGTGCTAAATGTAACATTCGACTTCTCATACTTTGATGCGCACAGTCAATATTTAGAGTATTACCCAACTGAGTTCCAACAGAAGTACAAGGTTTATCAGTCAAACCGCCGCGCTCGTTGGCAGGAGCTTGATTCACCCACATCGTTTGCAATCAAATGCAATAACGATATTCTGGATTATTCCATTCCTCCGTTTGCCGGTATTCTCCGTGAGGTCTATGACCTCGAAGACTATAAGCAACTCAAGCTTACAAAGACAACGCTTGAGAATTACGCTATGCTCGTAATGACGCTCGGTATCAACGAAGATGGCGACTGGCAAATGGATTTGGACAAGGCAAAGGAGTTCTGGCGTAATCTCGATTCGGTTTTACCGGAAGAGATTGGCAGTGTTCTCTCCCCTATGCCCATTAGTAAAATCAGCTTTGAGAAATCAAACACAGGCGATACCGACACTATCTCTGAGGCTGAACAAAATATGTTCACTGCCGCAGGCGTGTCCTCTCTCCTGTTTAACAATGATAAGGCATCTGCGAATGCGCTACTGCTGTCTATCAAAGCTGACCAAGCCATCACGTTTGGAATCGTAAAAAGCATTGAGGATATGGTGAACCGCTTCATTCAGTCTCAGAGCTACGGAAAGAACTTTAAGGTTACGTTCCTTGATTGCAGCCCATTTAACCGTAAAGAGCTTGGCGATATGTACCTCAAGGCTTGTCAATTCGGTCTCCCATTTATCTCAATGTACGCAGCTTCTCAGGGAATGTCTCAAAGTGAAGTCGATTGTATGAGCTTCTTGGAGAACGAGGTTCTTGGGCTTGCGAGTATGTTTAAGCCATTGCAGAGTTCTTCCACATTAAGTGGCTCGTCTGATAGTAATGCTGCTACCGATGAAGGCGGTGCGCCGCAAAAAGATACTGGCGACTTAACCGACTCTGGTGAGCAGACTCGGGAGGACGGTGACGACTGGTGATGGAGAGATTCATCTATGTGATTGGTGAAGATGCGCGAGACCGTCTTGTTAATATGGGTTATCACCTATTAAGAGAGGACAAGGCGAAACATATTTATGTGTTTCTAAACCAAGACAATCAAAAATTTTCGTGTACGGACATTCAATTTGCAATGTCTGACACTTTGACCTTCTAACCCGCACACCTGTGCGGGCTTTATTATGCCCAAAGATAGGTGGTGAACTGTGACATGAGCGAGAGAACCATGAGAATCGTGTTCTCTTCTGGTATCAGCAACTTAGTTGAGAAGAACTCTTCTTTTGATAGCGGCGTCCTTCGTGTTGCTTATACTGGCAAGAATCGCAATAACAGCTTCATCAGCAAGGAAACCTATGAGCGCTGTATCCAGAGCATTTATAACTGCCCCATTGTGTGTAACTACGACAGAGAGACTGACACAATTGGGTCGCACGATATAGAGCTTGTATCCACAGATGACGGCGGCATGAAAATTGTCAACGTTACTCAGCCGGTCGGCGTTATCCCAGAGAGCGCCAAGTATTGGTGGGAAGAAATAGAAGACAATTCCGGTGTCCATGAGTATTTGTGTGTAGACGCTTTAATCTGGAAACGCCAAGAGGCGTATAGAAAAATCAAAGATGATGGCATTACAGACGAGTCAATGGAAATCTCCATCAAAGAAGGAGAAATGGTTGACGGGATGTACGTCATCAAACGATTTGAATTCACAGCGTTTTGCCTGCTGGGAACAGCGGAGCCCTGCTTTGAGTCAGCGTCGTTGGAGATGTTCTCATGTGACGGTTTCAAACAACAGCTTGCTGAGATGATGCAGGAATTCAAGGAAGCATTTACTACAGCACAACCCTCGAAAGAGGTTGGCATACACCCACAAAATTATTCGGAAGGAGGAGAAGAGGTATTGGAACAGAAAGTTGCACTGATGGCAGAGTTCGGTCTGACTACCGAGATGCTTGATTTCAATATCGATGATTTCAGCGTTGAAGAACTGCGCGAAAAGTTCGAAGCGCTGAAGACCACTGGTAGTGAGCCTGCCGAAAATGCAGGTAACCCCGAGAGCTTTGCTCTGGAAGGACAGTTCCGCGATGAACTGTTCGGAGCTTTGGAGTCAGAAAAGGTCGAAACCTGCTGGGGAATGGATTCCCACTATTGGTTCTGGGATTACGACAGAGATGCGTCTGAAGTGTACGCGACCGATGTCACGGACTGGAACCTGTATGGATTCCCTTATTCAATGGATGGCGACCATGTCGTTATTGACTTCGCTGGCAAGAAACGGATGAAGCTGTCTCTTGTTCCGTTCGACGAGGGCGGTCAAGCCGACCCTATCAGCGGAATGTTTGCAAAGATTACTGAAAAGTATTCAGCGAACGATACGCAGTGGGCTGAAAAGTACCAGACCGCCTCCGACACGATTTCGTCTATGGAGAACGAGCTTGGCACTTTGCGCCAGTTTAAGACAGATACCGAAGACGCCGCTGCAAAGGGCGAACGGGAAAAGGTCTTCGCTCAGTTCGAAGACTTGGTTGGCGTCGAGGCGTTTGAAAACCTGCGTGAACATTGCACTGAATATGCAGTTGATGTTCTTGAGGAGAAATGCTATGCAATCCGTGGTAGAAACGGAACTGCTGCAAAGTTCTCTGTCGAGCCCAAGAGTCCCAAGCTGGTGGTTGAGAAAACCAGCGTAACGCCGGAGCCCTATGGCGGTGTTTTCACCGAATACGGAATTGCTTCGCGCAATCAACATAATTAAATAACAAACAAGGAGGAGTCGATTTATGGCTTATGCAGTTATTCGTACCGACCTGATGAGCGGTACTAAGCAGCCTGCTGACCTTGTCTCCCTGCGCTTCTATGATGCGTCTGGCAATAAGGCAGAGGTGGAGAACGGCGTTATCGTCAAGCTTCAGGGTTATGAGGATGGCGAACGCGAAGTTATGAAGGCTGTCGCAGCGTCTGCTGGTGATGACCTGAACGATTGTGCAATCGTTGCTGCGCCCGAAGTCATGTATGATGAGCGCAAAAAGAATCTGGACGAATTTATCAATGAGGCTGGTAAAGCTACTCGTGGCTATATCCCTCGTAGCCGCAATGTTTTCTCTGTGACCAAGGAAGGTTTCGTTGGCGGCACCGCCCCCACCAAGGGTGCCGAGGTCGGTATCGGCACTGGTGGCAAGATTGATGCCGCTGGCAAAGGTCTTGGTGCCTGTGTGGATGTTGAGGTCGTTGGTCGTTATACCTATTACGTCATTAAGATTGGTAAGACCGAGGGCGCTTCTGCCACTGTTGGCGGCTAATTTTTGAGAGGAGGTAAAAGCTAATGGCTGAAATGAAAGATATCGTTAAGGTCGCTGTCGATGCCTATCATGGCAATGTCGAACAGTATTCTGTCGGTCAGTCAATGGAGCTCCTGCATAAGGCTCTGATTGATGCCAATGGCGGCAGCACTACCCTTAACTATAAGAATATCCGCGACGGCAAGTGCAGCGGTCTGTTTACGTTGATTGAGGAGGTTCTCTCCCGTACCGTCGTTGAGGGTCTGCAGGGCGATGAGTATTTCAACGCTCTGGTTGACTTCCGCAATGTCGCCGAGGGTGACAAGAACATTTTCGAGGTTGAAGACAGCAATCTCTTTATTGTGTCTGAGGCTGCAGATGGCACGCAGGGCATTCGCCGTCAGCGTCTGAGCGGCATCAGCGAAGTTTCCATTCCGACCTCTCTGAAGGTTGTGAAAATTTACGAAGAGCTCAACCGCGTCCTTTCTGGTCGTGTTGATTTCAACACGTTTATCAGCAAGGTCGCCGAGTCTTTCCGTCAGAAGCTTCTGAACGATGTCTACTCCCTGTGGAGCACCGCTACTGCGGACGACTTCGGTGGTGTTACTTACTTCCCGACCGCAGGCGCGTATGATGAGGAAGAACTGCTTGACCTGATTGCCCATGTTGAGGCTGCTGCCAACGGCAAGCCCGCAACTATTATCGGCACCAAGAAGGCTGTCCGCAATCTGGCTCCGTCCATTCAGGGTACGGATTCCAAGAGCGACCTGTACAACCTTGGCTACTACGGCAAGTTCTACGGTACTCCGGTTGTCGTGACTCCGCAGCGCCACAAGATTGGTTCTACCGAGTTTACGCTCGCAGATGATATGCTGACCATCATCGCTGGTGATGACAAGCCCATCAAGTGCGTGTACGAAGGTGACCCCATTGTTGTGATGGGCGACCCGCTGTCCAATGGTGACCTGACTCAGGAGTACCTGTATGGCGAGAAGTACGGCATGGGCATTGTGCTGGCTGGTGGTAACGCCGGTATCGGTCGCTACGAAATTGCCTGATAGACCATAAGCAAAATACGCGGGGCTCTTCGTGAGCCCCGCATTATGTATGAAAGGGAGATTTTACAATGGCAAATGAAAACGCAAAAACTCGCGGTGGTCAGCAGGCTGCTACACCGACTGAGTTAAAACAGGAAACATCTCGCGCTGCAGAAAAGCGCCCGCTCGTCCCGAAGGATATTGACCCGCATACGATTATCACCGTCCGTAATGGTTTCCAAGGTCGCCTTGTGTACAGAAGCAAAAAGACAGGCGAACGATTCGTCTGGGATTCCTTTGGCGCAGAGCAGGATATGGAGATTGGCGAGCTTCGCAATGCTCGGAATTCAAACAAGAAGTATTTCATCAACAACTGGTTCATGTTCGACGAGCCGTGGATTGTTGATTATATCGGTATGAGCCAATACTACAAGTTTGCAATCGCCATCAGCGATTTCGATAAGCTCTTTGAAAAGCCTATCGCTGAAATCGAGCGTGCCGTTTCCAACTTTCTGACGGTCAGAAAAAGTCCATCGCATATCGTGCAAAGCAGTTGATTGCCAGTGGCGGCATCGACTCAAATAAGACCATTGCTACTTTGGAGAAATGCCTCGGTGTTGAGCTGGTCGAGCACGACAAGTAAGGAGCGTGATTATAAATGAGCGTTCCATATGATGTGTTCACGGATGCGTTCTTATCGAAAATCACAGAGTACGACTTTGTCAATATGCGTGACTTTGAAAGGAACGGTCTGATTGACGGTTACATGAAACGGGCAATTGCGTCCTTCCGAAAGATTTGCAAGTATGACCTATCCACAACCGGCGATGACATCATTCGAGAGTTTGATGTGGACATCCCCGATGAAGATTTGGATGAGATTGCAGACATCGTTTCTGAAGGTATGCTTGTTCAGTGGATGAAACCTTATACATACAAGCAGGAAAGTCTGGAAAGTGTTTTGAACACGAAAGACTTTACCACCTATTCTCCCGCAGAGTTGCTCATGCGTATCGGCAACGCATATGCAGCCGCTCGAAAAGATTTTACGAATATGATGAGGGAGTATTCGTACAATCACGGGGATTTAACGGACTTGCACTTATGATGATTCAGACCACGGTTGGCGTGCCGATGGACGCTATGGTCTTGAATAATTATTTCCGCACCCTCATCAATCTTTTCTTTAAGATTCTTCCTATCAAGGAAAGCGGAGAAAGTTCATTGGATACCTATATGAGAAGTCTTCAGGCGGAGTTGCTTGGTTGTAAGGAGCTCATTGAGGCAATCCACGAAGACCCCTTGTTCCTGTCTTTGATTGCCATCCTGCAATACCTCATCGATAATCCATCTTGCGAAGTTTCGGTGGTAAAGCGTGAGGTGTTCCGTGCAATTTCAATTTGCAATAAATTGAAATCACGATATGCCGTGCCGCAGGAGGTGTCAGAATGAACCCTTGGAACACATACCGTTCCAGAATCAATGCTCACGGCATCACAAAGCGCGACTCTGTTTTGCAGCGAGAGCGAGCGTTTTTAAGCGCGAAGCTTCCTGCAAGCCTTTCGTACCATCAATTGACCGTAAACGGAACTGTACGCAATATGGCTGTCATTAACTCCGACAACCTTAATCTGAAAACACTGTGTACGATGCCCGGAGAAGATTTGCCGCACGGCGGTCTGGTCGAATGGATGGGCAATCATTGGCTGATTACCGAGAAAGATGCCAATAACGAACTGTACACGAAAGGCACAATGAAGCAGTGCAACTATCTGCTTCGTTGGATTGCGGAAGACGACACCGTCGTTGAACGGTGGTGTGTCATTGAGGATGGCACGAAATATCTGACCGGTGAATACGGCGACAACGATTTTATTGTTGTGCGCGGTGATTCACGAATTTCACTAACACTTGCTAAGGACGAGTATTCCATTCAGTTAAATCGCAACAATCGCTTTTTGATTGATGACTATGATTCGAAGAACGTCCTTGCTTATCGTCTCACCAAACCGTTTAAGCTCGGTGGAAGCTATAACGGAGAGGGCGTCCTTAACTTCGTTCTTACGGAGTGCAATACGGAAGACAGCGATAACATCGAACTTCATATTGCAAACTACTATGACCATTTCCCGAAAGAGAAAACCGGACGAGCCAGATACTCCGTCCGGTGACAATACGCCAGATGTACCTGATGGAAAGAAGGTGTGGTTCTGATGCAACTGGAAGAGTTTTTCGATTATAAGAACCAACTGATGAATGACCTCTTGACGAACGAGGAAATCGTGCGGCTCCTTGCCGATGACTGCAAACCAGTCAACGATGTTCAAGACCTCATTTATAAGCAGGTATTTCCATATGAGTACATTCCAGAAACCATTGAGCACGGGCAGACCTTTATCTGCTGCGATGTTGACATCCAAAAGTCTGTAAATAAGACTTTCCTGATTCCGGTTTTATATATCTGGGTCTTTAGCCACAAGAGCAAGCTCAGATTACCAAAAGAAACCGGCGGTGGGATTCGTACTGATAAACTGTGTTCCGAGATTGCGAAGGCTGTTAATGGCAGTCGATACTACGGTCTCGGTGAGTTGGATTTATACGCTGTGAAACGTTTTGCTCCAATCACAGATTATCAGGGAAAAGTCCTCACGTTCCAAGCAAAAGACTTCAATCGGACACTACCGACCGGCAAGCCAGTTCCCTCCAACAGGAAAAATGGATAATGCCGACACGTCATTTACTGTATCAAAAAGACTACCCAATAAATGACTATATTCGGGTTATGATTCCGAGTGTTGGTGAAGTATTGGAAAACGAGGATAACTACTACAGCATGGTGTCAATGCTCACTGCTATGCCCATAGATATGATGGTACAGCTTGATGATATCGGGATTGATTTCACAACCATTAACGAGTGGGAGCTTTTTCTCCTCTTGTTTAACTCCTTAAAAGAACAGGACACCTCACTAATTTTTGGAGACTTTGACCTAAAGCCATTCCAACCTGCAATCAATCCGCAAAACGGAAATGTGATTCTGGTTAACAAGGCAACCGGTGTACGAATCGACCGTGCTTTGCACGGGCAGATTGCTGCGGCTCTTAGGAAAATCCACCACCTTGAAAAGGATAATCGCAAGCCAGCAAACGGTGAAGCGAGAGAATATATGATTGAGCGTATGCGAAAGAAGCTGCGTCGTAGGGGTATGCGAACAACCGACTCTCAGCTTGAAGAGTTGATTGTCGCCCTTGTTAACACAGAACAGTACCACTATGGATTTGAGGGGACACGAGAACTCTCTATCTATCAGTTCAATGAGAGCGTGCGCCAAGTAATCAAGAAAATTGACTATGACAACAAGATGCACGGCATCTATGCTGGCACGGTCAGCGCGAAAGACCTAAGCCAAGATGATTTGAACTGGCTAACTCACAAATAGGAGGAATGTCTAAATGAATATCAATGATATCACCATCACCAGCCTTGAGACTATCAATGCATTTGACATCGTGACTGGTGCATTCAAGTTCACTCTGGACGAGCTGCAGAATGCAACTATCGCTCAGACTCAGGAAAAGACCGACATCACCGGTAAGCAGGGTCGCAAGCTGAACTCTCTGAAGAAGAATAAGGCTGTTACCATCAGCGGTACCAATGGTCTGGTTTCTGGCGGTCTGCTCGAAATGCAGGTTGGCAGCGAGTTTGAGAACAAGAAGACCACGGTTAAGTGGCACGATTATCTCACCGTTAGCGGCAATGCTGCGTCTACTGCTTACAAAGCCGTTGGCACGACCGGAAATGAAATTGAGTCTGTCTATGTCAAGAACAGCGATGGCACCCTTGGCAACACTCTGACTCAGGGTGCTGCTGTGGCAGAGAATGTGTTTACTTACGACCCCGAGACCAAGGCTCTTGCGTTCAAGGAAGGTGACATTGCAGATAACACCGAAATCGTCGTGTTCTATATGCGCCAGATTCAGGCTGACGTTTTGGAGAACCTGAGCGACCACTATTCTGGCAAGTGCGCTTTGTACATTGATGCCTTTGCTGAGGATAAGTGTGCGAATGTGTACCGCATCCAGTTCTACATCCCCAAGGCTGACTTCAATGGCGAGTTCAGCTTCGAGATGGGCGACAACCAGACTGTCCATGCGTTTGAGGCTGAGTCTCTGTCCGGTGCTTGCGGCACCAGCGGCGCTCTGTGGACTTACACCATCTTTGGTTCCAACGCTGAGGATGTTGCCTAAAGAAAGTAGGTGGTAAACATGGCAACTGCGGTCAAGAGATGTCGTGTTTGTGGCAAGGAGTATGAAGCCTGCCGCAGCGCAAATAGAGCCGCAGGCGTGTTCCGGTGGCAAGAGGTAGCGTGTTCTCCCGAGTGTGGAAGTATTTATCTCCAGCAGATAAATGAATCCAGAGGCATTGTTGATGCGCGGAAGAAGAACAAGCATAAAAAGCCTGTTGTTGCCGAACCTGTTGTTTCTGAGCTTCAGGTCGCAGAAGAGATTCTGCCGGATGAGGCGCCTGCTGAAATCGAATAAGCAAAATGGGAGGGTAGAGTAATCTGCCCTCCCTTTCTCTGTTAGGAGGCGCTATGGAGCGGAGCAAGTTTAACGTAGATAAAGATAAAGAAAAACGAACTTACAACAATATCGTATTCGACAGCCAGCTTGAAATGAAATACTACAGGGATGTACTTTGTCCCGCAGTGGAAAGCGGCGAAGTAACTTATTTTGAGTTACAGAAAAAATATGAGCTGCAACCGAAGTACACTCACAATGGCAAGACGGTCTTGCCAATCATTTATGTTGCTGATTTTTATATGGAATATGCCGATGGGCACATTGAAGTAGTAGACACGAAGGGGTGCCCTGATAGTGTGGCAAAGCTAAAACGAAAACTGTTTTGGTACATATACCCAGACATTGACTATAAGTGGATTACTTATGTTCAAAAGTGGGGCGGTTGGCTTGAGTACGAAGTGGTAAAAAGAATTGCGCAAAGAAGCAAAGCGCAGCAAGAACAAAAAGGAGGAACCCGATAATGGCTAAGTCGGAAAAGAAAATTTCAATCGCATCTTTGGACAAGGTGCTCAAAGAACAAGCAGTGGATATTGCAACAGAACAGTGGTTTGGTAATGAGGTGAAAATTAAGCACACACTCTCTTTTTCGGAGGCGCTGGCATTTGTTGACGATGTGGTTTCAAGCTGCTTTCATACGACTGGTGGTTATATGCCAGAGTTGCAGGAGTTTGTTGTAAAGAGTAATATCCTGACTCGTTACGCCAACTTCAATCTCCCAGATAATTTGGAGCATCGCTACGCTTTGCTCTATAACACAGATGCTGTTGATGTTGTGATTCGGCACGTCAACCAGAAACAGCTCGACGATATTCTGGAATCCATCTCTGAAAAGATTAGCTATCTGTGTGAGAGCAATATTGCTGCCATTGAGCGTCAGATGAACGAAGTCGTCTCTGCGTTTACTGAACTGCAGAAAAAGACTGAGGCTATGTTTGCCAACATTACGCCAGACGATATCTCGAAGCTGACATCCGCTATGGCAGATGGTCAATTCAGCGAAGAGCGTCTTGTCAAGGCATATACGAATCAGATGAAGGGTGATGCCGATGAGTCTGTCGAGCAAGCTGAACGCATGGATTAAGTCTCCACAGGGGCAAGCTCGCCTCCAAAGCAAGCTGGAAGAATACAATCGGAACGGTATTAAGGAAACTGCTGCAGGCGATTCGGTTATCCCAGAGACGCGCATATATGAAGCTGCTGCAAAGTTTATCCAAGTTCTTCAAATGACGGCAAAGAGCTACGACTTACCGGATTCGGTTATGAAGCATATTGATGGAATGAGCAGCAGTGGGATTATTCAAACCGGAGACGGGTTTGAAATCCCTTTGTACTTTGAGGGTGATTTACATCGTGATTCTCTCGAAAATGATTTGGGGTATAACGGTATTGATAATATCGTCGCCCTTTTTAATAACGGATACCATGCGCAAAACTATGTATATGGTTGGTGGGATAACCACTCCCCATCTGGTGAAGCAGTTGGGCGCTCATTATACAATGATGATTATGCATGGGTGCGTAGCAAGAAAGAACGCGATGCCCTGAAATTCATTCAACAGGCAATCAATGACTTTAACGGGAACTATGGTTCCGAGTACAACATCACTGCTGTAATTGCAGCAGACATATACGAACAATAATTTTTGAAAGGCTTGGCTTTGTGCCAAGCCTTTTCTTCATAAAGGACGGTGATGAACGATGGCAATGGACGCAGATGTACGGTTACTAATTGGTGTTGCCCGTGGCGGCGCAGATGGTGACAGCGAAGCTCTTATCCGCAAAAGAGCTCAATGAAATCATGGGTAAAATCAAGCTCGAAGCCAAACTGGATAGCAAATCATTTGGCGAGCAAATCCGTAAGCAGCTTGATGCAATTAGTAAGAACGGCAAATTCTATGTCAACTTGTCAAAGATTAACATCGGTGCCGGTGCCATTGCTGATTTTAGACGCCAGCTAAACACCGTCATCAATACTCTCAACCTTGATAAAGGGACAAGCATTACGCTGACCGCAGAAGGTATCGGAGAGGTTAAGAGCAAGCTGAAAGAAACGGCAACGGTGACAGACGAAGCTGCCAGAAAGATGGCAGAGTTCAATGTCCAGATTGCTGCTATGAAAAAGCAATCCAAGAATATTGACTCAGGTCTTGGCTCTTTGAGCAAAGGTACGACTGCGGAAGAAACCGCCCAAGTAACTGCGTTGCTTGAACGATACAAGGAATGGCAGGTTGAGTTTGAAACACTTCGTCTTCAGGGCGTTGATGGTAGTAACGAGCGCAGAGAAGCACTTGAGAATGAAGCTGCTGCTATTCTTGCAAATATCCAGCGCATCAAGGAAGAACGCGAGGCTACAGTAGAGGCGTCTCAGGCAAAGGCTCAGGCAGAACGAGACGCACAGGCGGCTGACGAGGAGGCTGCAGCGGCTGAGAACAAAAAGAACGCCGTTATGAAGCAGGGCGTCATGCTCCTCACGCAGATGCAGAAAGCGGAGCAAGATTGGACTGCCGCGCAAAGCGGACGAAGTAACGAGTATTACAACAATATTCGTCAGGGCACGGCATACCTACAGGAGTATCTTGGTCAGCTTGAGCGTGGAGAAATTTCTGTTGATGAATTCCAACGCAGGCTCGCTGGTTTGCGTACATCTTTTGCCGAGTCATCGAACGCCATCAAGAAGGCAGGCGAAAACACCAAGACCCTGAGTGAACGTGTGGGTGGTCTGGCAGCTAAGTTCACGTCGTGGCTTACTGTTTCTCAGATTGTTATGAAGCTCTATTCTTCACTGAAGAAGATGGTTACTGCTGTTATCGATATTGATACGGCAATGACTGAGCTGAAGAAAGTCACAGATGAAACAAGTACCGTTTACGCCAAGTATCTTGATGATGCATCTGTTCGTGCTAAAAAGCTTGGTGCAACGATTGCGGATACCGTTACGGCATCTGCTGACTTCGCCCGTCTCGGATATACACTGGACGAAGCTGCGCAGTTGGCTGACGCGGCATTGGTGTATAAAAACGTTGGTGATGGTATCGAAGATGTAAGTCAAGCATCTGAGAGTATCATTTCAACGATGAAGGCATTTGGCATTGAAGCCGAAAATGCTATGACCATTGTTGATAAATTCAACGAGGTCGGCAATAATTTTGCCATTTCCTCAGAGGGCGTTGGCGAAGCGTTGCGGCGTTCAGCCTCTGCGCTCGCCGCCGGTAATAACACTCTGGACGAGAGTATCGCTCTTATTACGGCTGCGAACAGTGTTGTTCAAGATGCTGACGTTGTCGGTACGACAATGAAGACGGTCTCCATGTATCTCCGCGCGGCAAAGACCGAGGCAGAAGAAGCTGGAGAGAGTACGGAGGGTATGGCGAATAGCGTATCAGAGCTCCGCGAGGAACTTCTGGCGCTCACAAATGGTAAGGTTGATATCCAGATTGACGAGAACACTTTCAAATCTACCTATCAGATTATGAAAGAATTGGCGGATGTCTGGGGCGAGCTCACCGATATCACACAGGCGAATATTCTGGAGCAGATTGGCGGCAAGCGCAACGCTAACGTTGTTTCCTCAATGCTTGAGAACTTTAACGTTGCCGAGGATGTCGTCAAAACAGCAGCAAATTCTGCTGGTTCTGCACTGAAAGAAAACGAAAAGTATCTTGACAGCATCAACGGTAAGATTGCCGAGTTCAAGGCAACATTTGAAGAGCTGTCCATGAACTTCATTGACTCTGACTTTGTAAAGCAGGTCATCGAATTTGGCACTGGGCTGTTGAATGTGCTTAATGCTCTTGCGAAGGTCATCGACAAGGTTGGCGGTTTGAATACCGTCTTGTATGTCACAGTCGGTATCCTTGCAACATCATTAAGGCAGACGCAATAAAGACATTCCTCGTGACAACGCTTCCGGGAGCTATTGCAAAGGTCACCAGCGCTGTCTCCACATTTGTTGCTGGATTTAAGCAGTTGCCCACGGTTATCAAGGCTATGAATAGCCAAACCGCGCTTGCTGTTCCGGGCACGTCTAAACTGTCCGTTGCACTCAAGACACTTGGAATTTCCGCTTCTACTGCCCAAATTGCTGTTGCGGGTATTACTGCTGCAATTGGCGCTATCCTCTTAATTAAGGATGCAATCGAGAACGCTCGTACTGAACGGATTGAGGAAGCAGCCTCCACAATTGCAAGCACCGAGGCAACCATTGAAAACGCAGATGCAGTTAAGGCAGCATATATCGAGTATGAAAAGTATGCGAATCGCACAGACCTTACAGAGAGCGAAGAGGCATCTTTCAAAACAGCTATCGATAACGTTACCAGTGCTCTTGGTGATAAAGCAACTGCATTGGAAGGTGTAACGCAGGGTACAAAGGATTACACCGAAGCCTTGGATGGTGCTATTAAAAAAGAACTTGAAGAGGCTCAGCTTGCGGCAAAAGAAAAGCGCGTCGCTGCAGAGAAGAAGCTCCAAGACGAAACATGGTCTGGGTGGAGCGGCTCCCAAATCTCCTATAACATCCAAGATGCGTGGACTGATGAGGAATATGTAAAAAGCGAAAGAGGCTGCGCAGAAGATTGCCAGCGATTATTTACGCGAGAAGATTACCTCATCTGCTGCGGGTGCTACTGCAACCGAGCTTGTATTGGAGCCGGTTAATTGGAATGTTGACCACTCCAATATGGATGCTGTTGTCGATTACTATTATACGTTACTCGACCTCAAGAACGAACTGCTTCGTCAAGACTTAACGAGCAATGATATCTATGATGAGGTAATCGAAAAGACTGGATTGCTCAAAGATTCTGTTGATACATATGTCCAATCCATCTATGACGAGACATCGGCAAACTATGTTTTACAGAACGGCATCCCGACAACGGTTGAAGAGCTTGAAAAGTTTAGAACATATCTTAATCAAACGATTGGCGATATGTTTAACTTTGACGATGGAAGTGATTCGTTGTCCGACCTTATCAATGGTTGGCTCTCGGATAGTGGTTTCTCTGACCTCTTAGCGCAAGCGGCAGAAACTGCTGCATCGGAAGACCCGTTTACCCCATACACAGCGAAGCTCGAAAAATTAACCGATACAGTTTCAACGTTAAAAGCCGCTTATGACGCATTAGATGCTGCTCAAGCGGATATGGCTACTGGCGCTGGCTTGTCAACTGATACTATCGAAGCACTCGCTTCTGCCAACGATGACTACCTCAGTTATCTGTATGAGGAAAACGGTGTTATTAAACTTAACACTGAGGCTTGGATGGAAAACGCCAATGCCAAGATGCAAGAGCAGATGGCTGAAATCGAGAAGGAGACTGAATCTCTCAAAGAGCAAAATGCTGCTCTCGAAGAAAAGAATCGGCTTCTTGATGAACAGGCAAAGAGCGGCGAAGATTACTATGACCAGTACGGCAGCGATGGTGGTGCTGGTACGGAGCGGCTAAATGCTGCCCGTGAGTATCGGGCAGAAATTGAAGAGAACAATCGTGTAATCGAAGAGAACAATCTGAAGATTGCCGAAAACCAAGGGAAGCTTGCAATTTATAGCAGTTTGTACGGAAGCATCACGGGCGACCTTGATGCTTACACAAGTGCGCTGAACAACTTCTCTCGGATTTCTAATACAATCAACTCTGTTTCTGACTCTTTCCAAACTCTTGCTAATTTGCAGAATCAGGTCGCTGACGGCTTCACGATGTCTCTGGACAAAGCGCTTGAGTTTGCGTCTGTATATCCTGAGATTCTGAACAATGCTACCGTTGCAGCCGATGGGCAACTCACGCTAAATGCGGATGTTGTCAATTCGTTCATTACAGGCAAGAAGGCTGAACTGGATGCCCAGATTGATAGCCAGATTGCGCAGCTTGAAGCAGACAAGGCTGTTTTGACCGCTAAGATGGAAAGCGCCCAAGCGCAGCTTGAGCTTGCGAAAAACGTTGGTGATGGTGAAGGGCAGATTTCCAAAGAGGTAGCTGAGTATCGAATCAATACGGGTAATGCATTGACGGCAGCACTTATTGAAATGGGTGTTGAAGAGTCAAAGGCGTATGCCCTCGCTGCTGCAGCTATGGCAGATAATGAAGAAGAGTTTGCCCGCGTTGCAAAAGAGTGCTTTGAGAACATGGACGACAATGCTGCCAAAGCAGCATATAACATGGCGCACTCCATTTTCGTTAACGCCAACAATTCCTGCAATAGCATTTCCGAGATTGCTGCACAGGCACACGAAACCGCTCAGGCGATTGCTGCTATGGGAAGCGGTGAAGTTGCTGGAAGTAGTTCCAATATTTTCGGTGGTGCAGATGGAACCCAGACTGGCGGTCTCAGTCTTGATTTGTATAAAGGTGATTTCAAGGGAACAGATTATAACTATGAAGCTACGGCGGTTAGTCTTGACGATTATGTGTCACAGCTTGAGTTGGATATCTCGTCCTACGAAAAAGCAATTGCCCAAATCGATGGTCAGATTGCCGCGCTCCAAGCGTTGAAAAACGCCCCGCTCAAGAGCTTCGAAAGTAGTTCTGGTAGCAATGGTGGTAGCGGCGGTTCCAGCAAAGAGGTCGAAGAATATCTTGCTGACATTGATGAGTATTACGAAGCAATGAAGCGGCTGGAGTCTATCCAGCAGCGTCTTGCCAAGTTACAGTCTCAGATTGAGTATGCAGATACTGAAGAAGAGAAGATTGCGCTCACAAAGCAACTTATCAATGTTTACAATGACGAAGCGGATGCGCTTGAAAATCTGAACAACCTTCGTAGTGAAACCATTGCCAATGGTAAGGCAGAACTCGAAGCTCTTGGATTCACTGTAAGCTATGACGCTACGACCAACGAGTTCATGGTTCATAACATGGAGCACCTTAACGAGCTTTATGGTGCTACTCAGGAAGAGACTAACGAACTCAGGAAGAAAACCGAAGAGCTCATCGATACGATGGAGTCTCTCAATGACTCAAACCAAGAGGGGGCTTCCTCTCTCCGCACGTTAAAGGCTGACATCAAATCTGCAAAGCAATCTATTATTGATTACTTAAAGCAGATTGTTACTGCTGCAAGCGATGTTGTCGATGCATATCAAAATGTGTATGAGACGCTCCATAATGCAGCCGATGAATATGCCGCGAACGGATACATCACGATTGATACCCTGCAGTCTATTATTGAACTGGGTGCGCAGTATATGCAATACCTCATGGATGAAAATGGGTTGCTGGTTATCAACGAAGAGAACATCAATAAAGTTCTTGCCGCGAAAACACAGGAGCTTGCTCTCAATCAGGCTATGACCTACGTTGAGCGCCTTCGACTTGCGTTGCAGGAAAACTCTATTGAAGACCTGAACAACCTTCTGTACGCTACTACAGAGGCTACAAATGCCACTTGGGGATTGGTGTATGCCAACCTTGCCTTGCTTGGATTGGACGATGACCAGTATCAAGCTGCGCTCCATAACATCAATGCCATTCGTTCTTTGGCTGACAGTGCCGTTAGTGGTATCGGTCAAACTGCCGGTAAAACGGCAGAGGAACTAAACAACATGAAAGATGGTCTCGATGACAGCTTGAAGTATGTTATGGATATGCTCAAGCAACGTATCAACGACCAGATTGATGCGCTTGAGGATATGAAAGATGCCTACGCTGACATTATTTCCTTGCGCAAAGAGGCTCTTGAGGCTGCAAAGTCGGAAGCAGATTACCAAGACAAGGTAGCAGAGAAGGTTAAGGCGCTCGCTAAATTGCAGGCTCGTATCAATGCACTTTCCTTGGATGACAGCCGCGATGCACAGGCACAAAAGGCAAAACTCGAAGAGGAAATGGCTCAGCTTCAGAAAGAACTTGCTGATACTCAGGCAGACTATGCGGTAGATGCTCAGAAAGACGCGCTTGATGATATGCAGAAAGCGTATGAGGAGCAGAAAGACGCAGAAATCAAAGTGCTTGAGGACAGCATCTCTTCTTATCAGAAGCTGTATGACATGGCTATTGCCTATATCCAGTCCAACTGGGGCTCACTATATGATGAGCTGATTGCTTGGAACTATCAATATGGCGATGAACTGAGCAGCACTATCACGACAGCTTGGGAAAACGCCTTAGCTGCCGCACAGAGATACGGAAGCTATGTCAATGCATTGAATAGCATTGGTGCTGACATCGATGCTGCAAATGGTTCTGGCACGAATTATGTTGTTGGTGAAACGACATATGACAACAGTTCCTCCAATGAGGAAATGATTCATGCTATCATCAAGGAGATGTATGCGAATAGCCAAGCGCACCATACTGCCAGTAAGGAAGAGAAAGCGCGGCTTGACAAGCGCAATCTGACCCTCGGCGCGATGCTCGGTCAGTATGGCGTAAATGCTTACCGTCAAAACGGAACGTGGTATGTGGATGGCGGCGCACTTCTGTATGAGAAGTATCGTAAATACATTTACCACACCGGTGGTATTGCAGGTGACCAACCGACTCTAAAGCAAAATGAGATTCTCGCTGTCCTCGAAAAGGGTGAGGCGGTTCTCGATGCGAAGAAAGAAGCCGGTCTCTATCGCATTATTGATTTCACTACCGCACTGTCGGACAAGCTTAGCAAGTTGCTCACCCTTACGGATATGAGCCGTATGTTCGGTCAGATGCAAGGTGATGTTACGAAGGCTGCTTCTGCTTTCGCTCCAATCAATAACACACAGGCACCCAGCGTATCCTTTGGCGATGTTATCATTTATGGAGCGAACGAGGAAACGGTTGAGAAGCATCGTGAAATCAATCGGCAGTTCACCAATGATGTTATCAAACAACTGAATATCAAACGCTAACGGTGCGGAGGGAGCTTCTGTCTCCCTCCCACTGATATTTTATGAAAGGAGATGGATGCGGTAAACCATGTTTAACTGTTATGAGTTTACTTTTGACGGAGAGTCCTCTGCAATGTATGGGCTTATGGTCTATGACATTGGTGGCAGAGGTCAAAGCGATGTGAGTTTTGGCAACAAAGCATCCATCGTCGAAACGAGAACAAACAATCGGATTCAGCCGATTTACTTTGGGACGAATTACCACAGCAAGCCACTTGAATTCAAGTTGGTTTTTGGTGCCGAGCGCGAGCTCGACCGGTATGAGCTTGAAGATATCGCTTATTGGTTGACTGGACGCAAAGAGTATAAGTGGCTTTCCATCGGGCAACAGGACATGGAGCAACTTCAATTTCGCTGCATGGTCACTGAGTTGACCCCCATCTCACATGGATGGTTACCCGTCGCATTTCAGGCGACCATTCAATGCGATTGCCCCTATGCGTATAGCTATCCGTTTGAAAAGCAGTACACGATTTCCGGCGAGACCACCATCCTGTTCCGCAATGAAAGTTCGGTGCGTGAGTATCTCAAGCCTGAGATTTCGTTCGCACCTGCATCCAGCACAAGCGCCCTGTCCCTTGTAAATCTGAATGATGACAACCGGGAGTTCAAGTTGACCGGTATTCCAAGCGGTGCATCCGTTTTTGTCAACAACAGCAACGGTATCATTCAAGAGCTCACGGGCGGTTATAACCTATACGATGGATTCAATCTCAACTTCTTCCGCTTGGTTCACGGAGACAATAATATCAAAGTAACCGGTGATGGCGTACTGACCATCTCTGGCAGGTTCTTATACAATGTTGCAGGATAAGGAGGTGTTGCGGATTGTATCTTGATTATTCCAAATTGGCGTTTGATAAAAACGGCACGCCCGAAACGCCTACGCTCGTCCTGAAGACGATGCATGAGGAGACTATTGGGGTTATCCCCGGTGTCTATAACCTAAAGCTGTCCGTCAAGTTTGCAGAACCAAGCGAAATGACATTCGATGTTCCTGCCATCCTTGATGGCGAGAAGAACTGGATTTATGACGAGCTTGTTGGATATAAGGTCATCTACACCGAACACTATGGTATCTACGTTGTTATGAACCCGACAACAAGTGCTGACGGTATTTCCGATGTGAAACACGTCCAGTGCTACTCTTTGGAAAAAGTTCTCGACACAAAGAAATTCTTCCTTGAAGACGGCGATGACGGTAGTACATTCAAGTTCTTCAATCAGACAAACCATAACGACCCGGACACTATCATCGGTAGAGTCCTTGAGGTTGCCGATGGCTGGCATATGGGCTATGTTGCTCCGTCTGTTGCCCAGCGCTATCGTACATTCGATGGGTATGACGATTACCTTATGTCCTTCCTGTATGGCGACTGCCAAGACAAGTTCCGCTGTGTGTTCGTGTTTGACCCTTACGAGCGCAGTATCAATGTCTATGACGCCGATATCGAATTAGAGACGCTTCCCATTTATCTGGACTTTGATAATCTGGTTGAGAGCCTTGATATCGAAGAGGTGACCGATGAGTTGGTTACTGCAATCAGACCGTATGGTAGTGATGATGTAGATATCCGAGAGGTCAATCCCATCGGCTCCAACTGGATTTACGACCTTAGCTATTTCATTGCGAACGGTGACCTTCCTGATGCCCTTGCTGCAAAGTGGGAAGCATGGCAACGTACTGTCCTCAATCGCCAAACATACTACAAAGGTTTGGTAGCGTTACAGGCATCCGCATCTTCCACGTTACTTGCAACGCAAGCTGCACTCGCGGATTTGAAGGGTGAGCTTGATACGCTTACTGCACAGCAAAGCGTTACGATTCAGGCGCTTGCAATGGAAACCACATCAACCGGTAAGGCTAACCAGCAGAAGTTGCTTGATGAAATCAACCAGAAGATTGCCGCGAAGAAGGCTGAGATTGCTGCAAAAGAAAATGAGATTGCTGCGCTTGAAGCGAACATCAAGCCGTATGCAGAGCAGATTCAAGCTGTTGTCAACGAACTGTCTATCAGTAAGTTTTTTTAGAAGAAGAGTATGCAATTTTGCGCAAGTACATTATTGAGCAGGATATTACCGAAGACACTTTTGTCGCCACAAGTGTTGATACGACTGTATCTGGTAGTTCCTACTCACTGGTAAACGAAAGAGTTTCCGTAGATGCTTCTTCAATTTCTGAGGTCGATTTGACCAACGAGTTCCAAAAAGAAAATGTATGTACTTTCTGGTGGCAACTTTGCTTTCAGTGGAAGCCACAATATCACTGGCGATATTATTCGCGGCACACTGGAGGTTGGTTCAGATAACCAGTATGTGCTGAGTTTGTACGCAGGGTCAATCACTGTCAATACGACAAAGGCTTCAAGCGGCACAATCACGCTTGTCGGTTCGTTGTCATCTTTTTCATCTGACATTAGAGATGTGACCATCGATGAGGTAACTACACGGGAAGGCAGCAAGATTTCGTTTGTCTGCGGCACTGGCTCTATGTATTTGACAGCAAATGTCAGTGATTACCAAAAATACTCTGTGCAGTTGGAACTGTATGACTACGCGCTGGATGTTCTTGCAGATTTGGCTACACCTACATATGAATTTTCGGTTGACTCTGCAAACTTCGTATTTGCCCAAGAATTCGCACCGTTTCGAAACCGCTTGGAGCTGGGTAAGGGCGTGTATCTCAACGTCGGCGGTAAGCAGACAATCACGCCATATATCATCGAGTTTGAGTTAGATTTTGAAAAGCACAGCAATTTCTCGGTTGTCTTCTCAAATCGTTTTAAGCGAAAAGACTATGTCAATACATTGAAAGATATGGTAGAGACCAGCTACTCTACCAGCCGCAGCTTCGATGCCAACAAGTATTTGTATAATCAGGCTGCAAATCAAGCTGCGTCAGTCTCGAAGTTTATGAAGAGCTCATTGGACGCGGCAGTCAATACAATTATTGCCGCCAAGAACCAGAGTGTTGTTATCAACGGTAGTGGTATCCATGTCGGAGGTGATTCCAAGTATCAGCTTCGCATTGTAGATAGCATGATTGCTATGACCGACGATAACTGGGCGACCGCAAAGCTTGCTATTGGTCTGTTTGCGTCCGACGAGGTTGGAACGTACTTTGGAGTGAACGCAGAGGTTATCGGCGGTAAGCTTATTGTTGGTAACAATCTTGTTATTGAGAATGAGACCGACGACGGTGTCATGCAGTTCAAGGTGGACTCAAGTGGCGCATGGTTGAATAACTCCACATTTGTTCTCCAAAAGGACAATGGCGGCAAGATTCTCATTGACCCTATGTATGGTATTGCTGCAGGCACAGGTGACCTGTACTCCGTAGATGGCACAACTGTTTATCCGTCATTTATTAGCTTTGGTCGCAGTCGTGATAACATTCTGTTCGACGATGACGGGATGCCTCAGAATGCAAATTTCTATCTCGATATCGATGATGGCAGCGTCTATATCCGTGGTAAGGTTTCTGCTACTTCCGGTAAAATCGGTGGTTTCACTATTGAAGACGACTACCTCCACGCTGGTAGTGGAAGTGACTATATCGCTCTGAACGGTTCTGGCACAAATGCTAACTCCGCCTATGCAATGTGGGCTGGTGCAGCCGCTCCCGCATCTGCGAAATTCTGGGTAAAAAAGAATGGCGATATGTATGCAAAGAGTGGTACGTTTCAAGGTGTCGTGTCTGGCGCATCGTTCAAGGACAAGTCTGGCAATTCCATGATGAATAGCAACTATGAGTTCACCGCTGGATACCTCAATCTCAATGGACTGAATGTTGGAAACGGCAATTTTACAGTCGATGCCAGTGGCAATGTTTCTGTTCGAGGTAGCATCACAATGGCTGCTGGTTCATCAATCAACTGGGCTTCTGTCACAGAATCAAACGTTGGAAATAGCAGCTCATATCAGAGAGCTAATACCGCCTACAACCTTGCAAACACCGCGAACTCAAATGCAGGTAATGCATACAACTTGGCGAACACCGCTTTGCAGGCTGCCTACGACAATGCATTGAGCGACAGAGATATCTTCAATATGCTTACTAACGGAAGCACGCGGTTTGGCATTTTTAGCGATTCAACATCGAACAGGCTATATATCAATGCAAATTACATCCGCTCTGGTACTATTGATGCTGATATTATAACTCTCGGCAGTGATTGGGGTGGCTTCAAGTGTGCACTTGGTTCTGACGGTACTGGTCGGTACACCTATGGTGCTAAAATGTATGGGTCTAATGAGGAGTTTTATTTTATCGCTACAAATGCTGGTGTCCGTATGCAATCCGATGGTGAATCATTTGTTGTCACAAGTACCCGTATTGTTGCAAGTACGGATATAGACACCTCTTCGGACAGGCGATTGAAAAACAATATCTCGTCCGACTTAGACAGGTACATCCCATTTTTTATGCGTTTGCAGCCGAGCGTCTATCGGTTTAATTCTGGTCGAAGTGGTAGGTTCCATACTGGCTTTATCGCGCAAGAAGTAGAAGACGCATTGCGTGATAGTGGTCTTAGTACGCAGGATTTTGCTGGATTAGTAAAGTGCTCCGGGCTGAATGATGCACATTCAAAATATACAGACGAGTATTCCCTACGCTATGCAGAATTCATTTCCCTGAACACTTACATGATTCAGCGATTGTACCGGCGTATTGACGAACTCGAACAGAAACTTCAAGCAATTGAAGCATAATAACTCCACGATTGAAAAGCACCCGAAGGCTTTTTGTAAGGAGTGGCACATCCTATGGTGTTCCGCTCCCGATTTTATTTACCCAAAAGATATAAAGGAGAGCCATATGAAAGACGAGATTATGAATCGACTTGCCGCTGTTCTGAATGCGTTGAACGCAGTTAGTGTAAACGGCAAACAAAACCTTGCAAATCTGAGTGGCAGCATTGCTGTTATCGAGGAGGTTGCCGCTATGCTGGGTGAAGCTTCTATCGAAAAGGCTTCCGCAGCAGATGGCGAAAAGAAAAAGTAAAGGTGGTGAACCTATATGCCCTGTGATTACAGCCCATATACGTTACCGACCATTGACTTCGTAGCTGGAGAGACGCAGGACTTTGCGTTCTACACCTACTTCTATAAGAGCCACCAGCCGTTTGCGCTGAGTGGGTGTACGGCAAACTTCTCTATTGTTAGCTTTACCAACAAGACAGGTGTACCGATTCTTACGAAGCCAATGGAATCACATTTTAACGATGATGTCACCGCAGAAAATGTGTTGGCGGTCACATTAGACCCGTTGGACACGGTAGATTTGTGTGGTAAGTACATCTATCAAATCACTATCAAAGATATTAACGGCAATATCGAGATTCCAAAACAAGGCATCTTATTTATTACCAATAATATCAACAAGAGTTTCATCAGGCAATAAACCGGGGCGTATGCACCCGGCTTTTATTATGCCCATTTTTAGAGGAGGACAGATTCTATGAATACAACCTACTTTCTGAATTGTGCGGCAGGCAATATTTTCAACACGAAAACGTCTCCTGCTCTGCCAAAGACCTATTACATTGGCTTGAGCACCAGCGCCCCTGCTATCAACGGTACTGGTGTAAACGAGCCGTCCACAGATGCTGGCTATGCTCGTGTGAAGTTGAGTTCCCTTGGTGAGCCGGTTGACGGTGTTGTCACCAACAGTCAGGCTATTAACTTCAATGAATCAACTGCGAGTTGGGGCACGATTACCCATTTCGTTATTTACGATTCCGCCACTGTTGGCGAGGGCAATCTCCTGATGTATGGTACGCTCTCTACACCGCGTAGCGTTGAGACTGCAACCATTATGACCATTAAGGAAGGCTACCTGTCTCTGTCTGCTCAGAACCCCACCTGATAAGGAGTTGAGTCGCATATGGCAAAAAGAGTTTGATATTTACCTAAACAAACGACTTACTGAATGCGACATTATCGTCTACTCCATTCCATTCCGTGATGGATTGACCGCGACGAACCGTATGATTTTGGAGAGCTGCCTTGAGAGCTATACCCTCCAGAAGTTCATCGCTGTTGAAACTGGCTCCGAGCTGGTCTCGCATATCGACAAGATGATTAAGACCTGTAATGAGCGGCTGCACATGGCATCAACTTGGGGCATCGATTTGGAGTTCCAAACGCACTATGTTCTCAATCCTGTCCCAACCGTCATTGAGATTGCACCAAACGATGATTTGCAAACGCTTCGGAATATGTTTATGAGCGTTGAAGACAAGCTGCAAATCACCGCCGCATCTATAGATGCTATGGTTGCCAAGTCGTTGGGCGAAGGCGGTTCGAGAATGAACATTGACGCTGAAGTGCGCCAGTCTCTCAAGAATAGTCTTCTCCGCCCTGCGGCGGCACTTCCAGTTGACACCAAGGTGCGCCAGATTTCAGAACAAAATTTCCTGACCATTGATGCTCCGGTCGAACCGAGTGCGGAAATCGTTGACCTTTGCTACCGTTTCTATACTGCGGCGGGGACAGCTATGCAGATTGCCGCCGCTGTCATTGAAACAGAGATTCACTTTTTCTCTCGGTAGCGGCGAATCTGGAATTGAGCTCTCCGCAAGTGCAGATGGAACGGCAAAAAAGTATGAGGCAATACAGAGCACAGTCGAAATCCTTACTGGCATCACGGAGAAAATCACACAATTTATGGCACCGGAAAAGGGTGGCATTTTGTTGTCAGCAGCAGCCACGCCAATCTTGAAGCGGCATAGACTGCTCAACGAAATGGACGCAGATACGCTGCTGGCTTATGACGATATGGCGCTGGAAGACATCGACTACATTATCCTATAAAGAACGGAGGTGACGCGAGTGATTTATATCAAGCTGGATGACAGTATGAACCTCGTTATCACTGTGAATGAACCGATTTATAGGGGCGACAACTTGAATCAGAAAATCATTTACCTGAGTCCGTTGCAGGTCGGCGAAATCGATATGCTGACTGCGACCCCTTATTTGAGCTACATCCGTGCAGACGGTGTAGCTGACATCGTGCGGCTGGAACGCCAAAGCGAGAAATACAAAGAAGCCTATTACCAATATGTATTTCCGGTTTCTTGCCGACTGACAAAGTTCCCCGGAGAAGTTTGCTCATGGCTTCAAATCTTCTCGGGCACGCCGTCTAACCCGACCATCGCAAAGAGTGGCGAGTGTCTGCTTTATGTCGAGGAATCCAAGAACATGGATGACTATATCTGCGACCATCAGCTTTCGGCTATTTACGAGATGCAGAAGAAGACAGAGGACACGGAGAGCAATATGGACGCCATCCAAGAGGAGATTGACAAACTCGTTAAAGATGATGGCGTTATCCATTTTACAAGCAATAGCGGCAACGACCCAGTGGACGAAGATGCCGTGATTCAATTCTGATTGACGGAGGTGATATGAGATGGGCGTGAGAGTCGCTTACGGAAAGAAAGGTAGAATTTCCGCTGCAATTGCTTCCGGTACTATCCCGAGAGATAGTCTGATTATCACCAGCGACAGCAAAGAGTCCGAACTGTATTTCTACGATGCGAATGGTGAGATGAAAAATATCTCCGAGCGCAAACAGTTTGAGACGTTAACCGAGGCGCAAGCGTGGGTCAAGACCTACGATTGTGCGGGACACATTATTTCAGTGCATAACGGTTCTGATTGGGTTCCGTATATCGTTTCTGCTGACGGGAAATTGTCTCCCGTTAATGCAGGCGACATTAGCGTTGGCGATGTCAAAGTGATTGATGGAGGCGCTGCGAACGGTATCCAATGAAACCATTCTGCAAAAATATTTTGAAGGAGGAAAGTTATGCCCAATACTACGATGAAAACCCAAATCCAAGTTCGGCGTGACACAACGGCAAATTGGCTTGCTAACAAAGACGTTGTACCTGCCGCTGGTGAGCCTTGCTTTGACTTGGAGCTTGGTACTCTCAAGATTGGTGATGGCGTTACCACTTATGAGAACCTGAAGGCTATCAGTGGAGCAAGTGCTGCCCATTATGAAGGCGTGAAGGCAGAGGGCGAAAGTGACAACGATGTCATTACTCGCGTTCTGACTGCGGCTGGCGTTACCGCTGAGAAAGATGACATCTTTGTTGTCAAATCTCTGATTGCCGATGGCAAGTATTCTTACACTGCCTATGTCTACGATGGCTCTGTGTGGGCTGCGATGGATGGAAACTACAGCGCCGAGAATGTTTACTTTGCCGATGACCTGACGTACACTGCTGCCATTGGTGTTCTGACCGTTCCGAGCTCTGGCTCTGGTACGATTGCCGCATCTGGCAAGAATGTTAAGGATGTTCTCGCGTCCATTCTGGCGAAGGAAAAGAATCCGACAGCAACACAACCCGCCGTGACAATTACTTGTAAGCAAATTGCAGCGTATGAGGTTGGTTCAAAGTCACTCCTGCGTACACCGCTTCTCTGAGCGCTGGTAGCTAACGGTCCTGCAACTGGTATTACTGCTACCGCTTGGAGCGTAACCGACGGTATACCAAGGATACTGCCTCCGGTTCGTTCGATGAGCTGACAGTTGGCGACGCTACCAGCTACGCTATTACGGCTAAACACCTATAAAGTGACAATCTAATATGGAGGTGACGCATAATGGCTGATTTTGGCAAACTGAATTTCGCGGTTTCATTTAATCCGCAAACTGCGTTCCCTCTGGACGCACGTTATTACTTCTCTTCTCTGAGTGCTGCTGAAGCTGCCGCCGCTACCGCTGTTGAAGTCGGTAGTTCGGACGGCACTTATTTTTATGGCGAAAATGTTTGCGTCGTAACGGAATCTTCCGCCGACCTGTACATTATTCAGCCGGACAAGACCCTGAAGGCAGTCGGTTCTGCCGTCCTTGGCGATGGCAAGTCCATCGAGATTGTTGATGGCAAGGTCGCTCTGAAGGGCTTTGGTTCCGCCACCGCAGGTCAGCAGCCTCGCATCAATGCGGCTGGTACTGCTATTGAGTGGTACACACCCGATACCAGCACCGTTTCCGGTCTGGCTGATACCGTCGCTGGTCATACACAGGACATTCAAAACCTCCAGACTGGTAAAGCTGATAAGGCTACCACGCTTGAAGGTTATGGTATCACTGATGCTATGACCGCTACTGCAATCGCGGAGGCAATCAAGACGGCTATCGCCGAGACCGGTCATGCCAGCTTCACGAAGGTTGATGCAGTCCCTGCGGCTTCTGAAGCCAAGGATAATGTTCTCTATCTCGTGATGAATGCCGACACTGGCTTCTACGATATCTACGCAAAGGTAGGTACCGAAGTTGTTCGTCTGGATGATGTGAGTGTAAACCTCGACAATTATTCCACCACAGAGCAGATGAACGAAGCTATTGCTACTGCCATTGCCAACAAAGTTGACAAGGTAGATGGTAAGGGGCTCTCTACCGAGGACTTTACGACTGCGCTGAAGGAAAAGTTGGTTGCTCTGCCAGAGGGCGCAGAAGCCAATTACGTCAAGAGTGTTTCTGACGAGTTCACTGTTTCTGCAGAGGGTAAACTCGAAGTTAAGGAGGTCGCTCCGGCTAAAGTTACTGGTCTCCCTGATGCTCTGGCTGGTAAGGTTGATAAAGTTGCAGGTAAAGGCTTGAGTGCCAACGACTACACCGATGAAGAGAAAGAAAAGCTTGGCGGCGTTGAAGCGGGCGCAAACAAGAACCTCATCGAGATTATCAAGCTGGCTGGTGCCGCGTTGAACATCTCTGAGAAGGCAGTTAACATTCCATTTGCTGGTGATACTGCTGGTGTTGTCACCAGTTCCACCGGAGAGAATAAGGTCGCTGTCGCTGAAGACGGAAGCATGGAGGTCAATAGCCTTAACATGAATAAACTGGTTCAGTCTGATGGTGATACACTGATTCTCGATGGCGGTAATGCCGCTGTCTGATTAAAAACACAATGAGCGGAGCTTTGTGCTCCGCTCTAACTAAAACCACATAAAAAGGACGGTAATCATTTATGGCTACTACAACATTTAATACCCGCATTTCTCTGAAGTATGACACCTACGCACAGTGGGTTGAAAAAGACCCCCAACTGCTTGTCGGTGAAGTCGCCGTTGTTGTCGTTCCGGCTGAGACTGGTGCCGTAGCGAAGGAGCCTGCTGTTCTGTTTAAGGTTGGCGACGGCGCACACAAATTCAGCGAGCTGCAGTTCACTGCTGGTTTGGCTGCTGACGTGTACGACTGGGCAAAAGCAGCTTCCAAGCCCACCTATTCCGCAAACGAGATTGATGGTCTGTCCGACTACATCTCAGGCGAGATTCAGGATACTGATACCCAGTATAAGCTGGAGGTCGATGCGGACAATAGCCGCAAGTTCCACCTGTATTCTCAGGCAAAGGGTACATCTACTTGGAATTTGGTGAGCACAATCACTATTCCTGACGAGACCGTTTATACGCTGGCTGAAGGCACTGCAAATGGTACTGTCAAGTTCAATGGCGAGGACGTGAAGGTTCACGGTCTTGGTACTGCTGCCTATAAAGACGAAGGCGCTTTTGACGCGGCTGGTGCTGCGACTAAGGCGCTGGAAGATGCAAAGACCTACGCAGATGGTAAGGACGCAGCAATTGCGGCAGCGAAGAAGGCTGGCGATGATGCGCAAACTGCCGTTGACGCTCTGGGTGAGCGCGTCGGTGCGTTGCCCGAAGGTGCTACTGCTACGACCGTTGTTGGTTACGTCGATGAGAAAATCGGTAAGATTCCTGCTCAGACCGACTATACCGTAACTGTCACTCCTTCTACCCCGGATGGCGTGGCAAAGCGCTACAACATCAAGCAGACGGCTACAAATCTGGATGTGAATATCGATATCCCCAAGGATATGGTTGTTGAGTCCGGTGCGGTTGAGACAAAGGCTGAGGCTGGTGTGTGGGGCGAGGCTGGTACATACCTGCATCTGGTTCTTGCCAACGCTACTGAAGACAACATCTACATCAATGTTGGCAGCCTGATTGAGTACGTCACTTCTGGTTCCAAGGTTGGCGACCAGATTGTGATTGATGTCAGCGCTGACCATAAGGTGACTGCTACTCTCACCGAGGGTTCCGTGACTCTGGCACAGCTCCATGCTGACGTGCAGTCTGCTATCGGCAAGGCGCACAGCCATACGAACAAGGCTGAGCTGGACAAGATTGCTACCGGCGATAAGGCAAAGTGGGACGCCGCTGAACAGAAGGCGCACGAGCATGATAACAAGACTATCCTCGACACTATCTCTCAGGATAAGGTCGATGCGTGGGATGGTGCTGTTGCCAAGCAGCATGAGCACGCAAACAAGACCGTTCTCGACGGTATCTCCGCTGAGAAGGTCGCGGATTGGGACAGCAAGGCTGCTGGCAACCATGAGCACGATATTACCGAGCTGAAGCAGGCTTCCGGTTATATTGTGTTCAACTGTGGCAGCGCCTCTGTTAACATCTGAGCATAAATAAAACACAAGCAACCCCGTCGTGTGTTATGCACGGCGGGGCTTTGCTTATAAGGAGGCTACTGTATGGCTGAATATAATGCACGAATCAGACAAAAGCGAGACACGAGCGCAAACTGGACAGCAAAAGACCCCATCCTTTTGGATGGTGAAATCATCATTGTTGATACAGCCAGTGGTAGCGTTCGTAAGAAAGTTGGAGACGGTACAAAGAAGTATTCTCAGCTCCCCTTTGACGATGAAGAGATGCTGACTGCTCTTGCTGAAAAGTGTGATGCAAGCAATGCTGTTACTGCTACGTTGACCGCAGCAGGATGGGCGAGTGGACAACAGACACTTACCATTGCTGGGCTTGGTGCAACGCAGAATGGTGTTATCGGCTTGTCTCAGAACATTACCGATGAACAGCTCTCTGCTGCGTCTGAAGCAGAAATGTATATCTGTGGTCAAGCAGCGGGTTCTGTAACGATTGCCGCAAATGGAGCTGTACCCACTTGCGATATTCCAGTCGTTGTTATCCTGCTTGGTTGAAAGGGTGGTGCAGTAAATGAGTAATACACCAAACTACAACCTCTATTTGACTGATGACAGCTCAACTCGCTTTTCGATTTTCGGCTTCTCGCCGGAGCGAATTGAAAACTTTAGAGAAAGAGGAAAAAAGGATGAAATACGTTGTGCATAGACGCTTCAAGGACAAAGCGATTTGCGGTGAGGTGAATCTCCCCGCTATGACTGTATGCGAAGAAAACGGTGGATATATCTTTCACGATGGCAAGCTGCTCTGCGTTGTAACGAGTGAGAACGCACATCAGTTCTTTGCTCGTGACGACGACGGTGCCGGTATGCTCCGTGGAAAGTTGACACAAGCCATTCAAAAGACGCTCGCAAAGCGCGATGCGAACTACCAGAACCGGTGGGACAAGGTTTGGGACGACCCTGCTTGTCAGCCGTACAAGCGCATCGAGTACGCAGACTTCTGGCTGTGGAACCACGATTTCTTCAATGCCGATATTGATACGCTCCGACACATTGCAAAGCTGGTAGGAGCAAAGGAGGTTGCTTAAATGTATCGAATTATCACACTGGATGGAACTGAGCTTGGTATGACCGACTCCGTTCTGTACATCAAAATCACAGAGAGTGGCAGCTTCGCCCCGACCACTAAAGACGAAGCCATCGGCGTTGCCTTTAGAAGCACGCCCTACAATCTCGTAGGTCATTCTGATATCGAGGGCGCTGACACTGTGGTCGTAGCTGCCGTTGACGGCGGCGAGAAGGTCAACAGCATCGAGAGCACAATCAACGTTTTACTGGGGGTGGCTGAATAATGACAATGGTTCAGAGAGCGGAACAGTTCCGTTATACGCTGCAGCTCTTCGCCCGTACTTTGGACGAAGAAAAGGTTCTGCAAATCGCAACAATCTTTGATGCTTGGAATCCCGACGCTCATGCCTATGAAGTTGGCGAATACTGCATCTACGGCGAGAACGATAATGGTGACCCGCAGCTTTACGTTTGTCTGTTGGCACATACCTCACAGGCTGACTGGACTCCCGACACGGCATCCAGTCTTTTCAAGGCAGTCGGTATTACCGAGGAAGGCTATCCCGAATGGGTGCAGCCGGTTGGCGCGTCCGATGCCTACATGAAGGACGACATCGTGAGTTACGAGGGAACCCTGTACATTTCTCTCATCGACAACAACGTTTGGAGCCCTGTCGCTTATCCTGCTGGCTGGGCTGTTTACACGAAACCGACTGAGGATAAGTGATTATAAAACAATGCTTTTATCAAGGAGGTGGTTCGCATGAACGCCGACGAAAAAATCTGGCGCTATTTGAAATCTGCTGGTCTGAATGATTTCGGCGTCGCGGGTTTGATGGGGAATCTTTTTGCAGAGAGCGGACTGAATCCCAAGAACCTCCAAAATACATACGAGAAGAAACTTGGCATGACTGATGAAGAATATACTGCCGCCGTCGATAGCGGCAGTTATTCCAACTTTGTGAAAGACAGTGCCGGTTACGGATTAGCTCAGTGGACGTACTGGTCACGCAAGGACGCTCTCCTTGCCTCCTGTAAAGCCGCAGGAGCGTCCGTAGGGGACATGGATGCCCAGCTCAACTTCCTGCTTAAAGAGCTGTCTGTGGGCTATTCTGGGCTGCTGAGCACCCTCAAGAGCGCATCGTCTGTCCGTGAGGCATCCAATGCTGTTCTTCTCCAATTTGAACGTCCTGCCAATCAGGGACAGAGCGTCCAAGAAAAACGAGCCAGCTACGGACAAGCTTATTATGACAAGTTCGCTGGCAAAATCCAAATCAATACACCAGAACAGGAAGGAGGATGCAAGTTGAAAATTGTAGACAACCTGACAACGGTTAACTTCCGTTCAGGCAACATGACTCCGAAGTACATCGTCATCCATTATTTCGGTGCACTCGGAACGGCGAAGGGTGTCTCTGAGTATTTCAAGACACCGGGTATTCAAGCGTCTGCCCATTATGCGCTTGACGAGGGCGATACCATCTATCGCTGTGTCCGCGATAAGGACATCGCATGGCACTGTGGTGCGAACAAGTACAAGCACCCTGAGTGCCGCAACTCTAACTCCATCGGGATTGAAGCGCGCCCTTCCAAAATCAATCGCAAGAGGGTTATGGCTTCTGATACTGATTGGTATTTCGAACCAAAAGTTGTGGACAACCTCGTATGGTTGACAAAGAAGCTGATGGCTCAGTACAACATTCCTGCAGACCACGTTATCCGTCATTATGATGTGACCGGAAAACTTTGTCCGAGACCGTGGTGTTGCGCCGACATGAATGTCTATTACAAGACGAGTGGCGACGCACAGTGGGAAGAGTTCAAAAAGAGAATCAGCGACGGCAAAGAGGAGGATGAAGATATGACTCTGGACACATTCAAGGAACTGATGAAGGAGTACCGTGCAGAGCTGCAGGACAATGACTGCGGCACTTGGAGTAAGGAAGCTCGTGAGTGGGCTATCTCCAACGGTCTCATCAATGGCACTGGCACTGAGGTGAATGGTGAACCCAACTATGCTTGGGCTGACCAGCTCACCCGTGAACAGGCTGCTGCTTTGTTCTATCGTTTTGCAAAACTGATGGGTAAAGCGTGATGGCTACATATAGCGGCAGCAGACAGCAAGCAAGGCGAAGGAGAAAACGCACAAGCAAACAGGACGCTTTTTCAAAAAAGCTGATTGACGATATCCGCTCCCTTCTGTGGATTGTTACAGTCGGTGGGTTGCTTTTAGCGTTCTATTGTGTAAAGCGGAACTATACCGGAGCGCTGCCGTGGATTGGGGCAATGGTTGGATTGCCGTGGTCGGCACATGGCGTGGTATGCGCATTTTATTTGAACCTGTGTAAATCTGACCATTCTGCTGGTGGTATCACATTCGAAAGCGCAAAGGCAAAAGGCTTCGTCGAAGACCCAAGCTGGGAGAGTCCAGCAATCTAAGGTGAAGGGCGGCACCTGAAATCCGCCCAACTATCTTTTAGAGAGGAGTTTGCATATGGAATTTATTGTGGAGAATTGGTATGTAATTGTTACTGGCATTGTGTTTATCGTTGGCGGCGTTATGGCTGTCCTGCGTTGGCGCAACCTGTCCACCGACAAGAAGTACGAGCAGATTCGTGGATGGCTTCTGCAGGCTGTTCTTGGCGCTGAGCGCGAGTTCGGTTCCGGTACGGGCAAACTGAAGCTGTCATCCGTTTACGACAAGTTCTGCGAGCGTTTCCCTTGGTTGGCAAAGGTCTTGCCATTTGAAACCTTTAGCAAATACGTTGATGACGCCCTCAGCGAAATGAAAGACGTGTTGAAACAGAACTCTGCTATTGCCTCCATAGTGGAGCCGAAGGAAGGGGAAAAATAATCATCCGAGGAGGTTTCTCTTATGACCGAGCAAGAGACCGTACTGTTAATTGAGACTGAGCAGCGATGCAAGTCCAATACACACAGAATTGACAACTTAGAAGGTGAGCTGAAGGAAATCCAGAGTGAGCAGAAGGCTATCTATAAAATCGCTACTTCCGTTGAGCTCATTGCACAGCGTGTCAGTAATATCGAGGGCAAGGTGGATGACACCAATCGTAAGGTAGATGCGCAAGCAAAAGCATGGCAGGAGACCGAACGTAAATTGTCTGAGAAGGTTAATGAAACCGAGAACAAACCGTATAAGCAAATCGCCAACAATGTCAATACTGTCAAGGTTGCAATCATTACTTGCATCTCTACCTTGCTTGTATCTGGCATCATTGGCGCAATCATCGCATTCGGAAAATAATATCTAAGAATATTTTGTGGGTGTAAATATTCTATGAGTAGGCTGCAGCAGGTCTGTCAGCCGTAGCGTTGAAGCAAGTGATGGGGTCAGCGTCCGTACACTTGCGGAGCTTGACTAAGGGTTATGCGGTTCCCACAGGCTGACGTAGGAGAAATCCGAAAGAAAACGCTAACAGAAAATTCATTTGACAAATACCGTTGAAGTAGTCTATAATAATAACACAGAGAGCGCCTGCTGGTAACAAGCGCCCCCTGCGGTGGAAACCCAGACGGTTGCCACAAACATACATTCTTACTGGGAAGAGGGTTTAACCCTCAAACTACAGTGAGCCGCTCTGCTTGCGACAGACGGCTCACTTCTTTCTGTTACGGAACTTGTCCCATGCTTGGATAAGAATCCAGCAGATAGACGCAATCCAAAAAACTTCTTGAAGAGTTATGTATGGTCACCTCCTGAGAAAAATTTCCCGCGAGGGCTACATACACGCCTCCATTCCGCACTCGCGGGATGACAGGCAACCGTCTTTTTAACCGTACACCGTCTACAAAGGAGATGGGCTATGACTGAACCCGGAAACTCGACGCGGACGGTGGATTCCACAAAAGCCATTATAAAGGACTTCGGTGTAAATGTCAAATAGACAAGATATATGAGAGCTGCTGTTGAAGCACGCTCTCATTTTTTTGTGCGTTGTCACGAATACTATATATTTTTCGGGACAGATTTTGCTAAAAAGAAAAGGGCAGGAATGGGATTTTGATTTCCCAAACCTGCCCTTATTTTTTACGCTGATATATGTATGATGGCTAAAGAAAGCACCCCGTCAAAGACGGGGCACTCCTTAGTAGCCATGTTGAATTCAAAGTGAATTGGTGTAAAAGTGGTGTCAAACCAGAGGTTGCATCACCTGTAACCGTTGTGCCACAACGCTTTCTTAGCTCTGGGGCTTCATTGTGGGGAACAGGATCACATCGCGGATGGAATCCGTGCCGCAGAGCATCATCGCGCAGCGGTCGATGCCGAAGCCCAGACCGCCCGTCGGGGGCAGACCGTATTCGAGAGCCATAACATAGTCCTCGTCCATCATCTCTGCCTCGTCGTCGCCGTTGGCGCGCTTTTCGACCTGCGCCTTGAAGCGCTCATACTGATCCATCGGGTCGTTGAGCTCGGTGAAGGCGTTGCCCATCTCGCAGCCGCACACGAACATCTCGTAGCGCTCGGTCAGGTGCGGGTCAGACGGGCTGCGCTTGGCGAGCGGGCTGACCTCGACGGGATACATGGTGATGAACGTCGGCTGGATGAGCGTCTCCTCGACCTTCTGGTCGAAGGTCTCGTAGAGGGCGTTGCCCCAGGTCTTGTCCACACCGTCCATATCGACGCCGACGCTCTTGGCGAGCGCGACGGCGGCGTCGTTGTCGCCCTCGATCGCCATGAAGTCCGCGTCGGTCACTTCCCTGACGGCGTCGGCCATCGTGACGCGCTTCCACGACGGGGTGAGGTCAATATCGTGGCCGAGCCATTGGAGCTGATAGGTGCCGAGAATTTCCTTCGCTGCGCCCGCGAGAATGCCCTCCAGAATGTCCATCATGCCGTCAAGGTTCGTGAACGCCTGATAGAGCTCGCAGGTGGTGAACTCGGGGTTGTGCTTGGTGTCCATGCCCTCGTTGCGGAAAATGCGGCCGACCTCGTACACGCGCTCCAGACCGCCGACGATCAGGCGCTTGAGGTGCAGCTCGGTGGCGATGCGCATATACATATCAATGTCGAGCGTATTGTGATGCGTGATGAACGGCCGCGCGTTCGCGCCGCCCGCGATGGGGCTGAGCACGGGCGTCTCGACCTCCATGAAGCCGAGGTCGTCGAGGTAGCGGCGCAGGAACGCCACAAATTTTGAGCGGATCTCAAAATTCCGCTTGCTCTCGGGATTGACGATGAGATCGACGTAACGCTGACGGTAGCGCAGCTCCTTATCCTGCAGACCGTGGAATTTTTCGGGCAGCGGCCGCAGGGACTTCGAGAGCAGCGTGATCTCCTTGGCGCGGACGCTCATCTCGCCGCGCTGGGTGCGGAACACCTCGCCGCGCACACCGACGATATCGCCGATGTCGTACTTCTTGAAGCGGTTGTATTCCTCCTCGTCCATCTCGTC